>ERZ746981.29-NODE-29-length-162212-cov-36.079193_pt1 | contig 162212 bp, 124 predicted proteins | sample MGYA00374948_ERZ746981 | MGnify/ENA primary metagenome ERZ746981 (study PRJEB28757, sample SAMN06711160) | food metagenome | host: microorganism | place: China:Harbin | collected 2017-01-30 | study: EMG produced TPA metagenomics assembly of the Analysis of... | reverse complement strand
ACCGCAGACGATCCATCTGTTCGTCCGTCAGCCAGTACAGGTCGCTCATTTCCAGTCTCCTCACAGAGCCTGAATCACATCCTGACACTCATATCAATGGGTCCTGAGCCTAAAGGTTTGTCGCAAGTGCTCTCTGGGCCTGCTGAAGCAAACCGGTGTCCAGAGGTCCGCGACCTCTGGCGGGTTTCAGGGCAGAGCCCTGACCTGCAATAAACCCGGAAGCTCCGAAAAACCCCGGAGCAGCGCCCCGAAGCCAGATCACGCCGCCGTCCGCGCCGTCACCCCAAGACGATACCCCGCGCCCTGAAGCACCTTGATTGCCTCTTCGGAATACTTCCCGACCAGCGGCGTCACATCCCCCGGCGCGCACCAGAACCCCAGCGTCACCAGAATATTCGCCGGCTTCGGCGCAAAACCAACCGACGGCGCCGGGTCCTTCAGAACCTTATCGTCATGCTCCGTCAGCCCCAGCAGCAGCGACCGCGCCTTGTCGAGATCGTCATTGTAATCGATCAGCAGACTGACCGAACCCAGAAGCCGGTCTGACTCCGAACTGTTGATCACAATGTTGTTCGATAACGTCCCGTTGGGAACATAAATAATCTCATTATTCGCATCGAGCAGAACAGTCCGGAACATCTCGATCGACGTCACAGTCCCCGAACTGCCACCCGCCGTAATCGAATCCCCCACCTTGAACGGACGGAACAGCAGAATCAGAACACCACCAGCAAAATTCGCCAGACTGCCCTGCAACGCCATGCCAACCGCCAGACCGGCCGCACCCAGAACCGCAACAAAGGACGTCGTCGCAATCCCGACCATCGAGGCCACGCTGATCAGCAGCAGAGCCTTCAGAAACAGCCCCACAACACTCAGCAGAAACCCGCGCAGCGTCGGCTCGATATGACTCGCCGCCATCATCCGGCCCATCGCCCGCGTCACCGCATTGACGATCTTCCAGCCAACGAAAAGAACAATCAGAGCCAGAACAAACTGACTCACATACCCCAGAATAACCGGCAATAACCCGTTCATCTGCTCCCAGATCGAATGAACCTGCTTTTCCATAAACCCCTCTGAATCATCTCCCGCGCCCGATAAAACCGGCCGCCATTTCCCGATATGGTAAGATAATTCAGCGTCCCCCGTCACCACCCGGACCCCGCAGGACCATTTTCAGGGCTCCGCCCCAAACCCCGCCAGAGGCCACAAATCTCCGGACACCATTGTGGCGAATGGACTCAAAACCCGCGAGGAAGCCCTGCGCACCATGAAGGAAATCACCCCAACCTCACCCGATCCCCCTTCGAACGCACGAGCGGATTCCCCGACACCGTGAAACAAAAAAACTGGCTTCTTCTTGCGGAAGTCGGAAAACCCATCACCGCCCCCATCCACAATTTCTCCAGAGCCGTCTGGAAACCCGGCCGGGTTATCGTCGAACGCTATAGCTCGCAAACCTGCAACACCATGATGCCTGCCTGCACGAAAGCCATCATGTCCGAAGACATGCAAAACAATCTTCGCCTGTTTCACACAGCCATCATGAGAAACCGATGTCTGCCGGATTTCGAAGGATAAAATTACTTACGCCCTCATGTTGGTCATACGTTCTCCGAAAAGGTTTCCACATAGCAGACACAAGCCGGCTAAATCTGAGCTATCACAGAGCGTGTCTGGAAATACGCGCTGGTGAGCCAGAACCGCCGGCGAGGGATGCAGCTGCCGTGTGTTTTTGATTACCGAAGCGCAGGAAACGCACGTCGGACCGCAGACCAGCGCGCATTTCCAAACACGCCCGTGGCGGCTAAATTTCTTCACATTGTTACTCTAAAAACAACGGATCGACTGATGAGACAAAACTATCCTATTTACTTAAATTGTTTAGCATGTGTTGTTATATTATCTTGGACAGTTTTTAATTTCATATCATTTATAAAATGGAATATTTTTTCCCAATCTGAACAAATAAGCGATTATTCAAAAATAACAGCAATAATGGTTGGTTTATATACAGGCTTATACTGCATAAACCGCTTCACGTTGGAGAAATACAACGCAAAAATAAATACCACATCACTTCTTACCATATCGACTTTAATGTTTTCATCAGCGAGCTTTTCTCAAGATATAACAACAAAACAAAGCATTATAGGGTTTATATTTATCGCAGCGGGAAATGCAGCTATACTTATTATTCTCGTTTATTTAATAAAATTAATCTCAAAGACGTCTGGTTAAAAGCTGCTGGTCAGCTTCAATCAGTTGGCCACCAGAAGCGGACCGGAAGCAGGTCCCGCCCTCACCACTTCCCCCTTGCACCCCCTGTCCCCACCCCCAAAACCCGTTCCGACACCGAACTAAAAACGTCCAGAACCTTCTGGAATCCGCCCCCCGTCCCAACCCCCGTCAACACCCCCGCACAAAAACAAATCCCACCCCACCCCGGCAGAGACGCCCACCCTCGCCAGTCACCTCAGCAACGCCTGACCATCCGCAACCCCGCACGCCACCTCACCCCGGACACCCCGAACCACCTCCCGACACCTTCAGCAGAAGCCTCCGAAACAATCCGTGATCCCCGACCGCAAAACACCCCCACCCTTCTGGAAAACCAGACCCCCGAAAGGAACCCGTCCCCCTTCCTTTCCCCCCGCCGCCCGCCGCTGTATGGTGCCCGCCCCTTAAACCCGTAACCGGAGCCCGTGCCCGCAATGTCCCCGGCGTCAGCCAGTCCAGCACAGAAGCCCCTCTCGTTTCAGGATCTCATCCTGACCCTCCACCGCTTCTGGTCGGAACGAGGTTGCGCCATCCTCCAGCCCTACGACACAGAAGTCGGGGCCGGCACGCTCTCCCCGCACACCACCCTGCGCGCCCTGGGCGACACGCCCTGGAAAGCTGCCTACGTGCAGCCCTGCCGCCGCCCGTCGGACGGCCGTTACGGCGAAAACCCCAATCGTCTCCAGCATTATTACCAGTACCAGGTGCTGCTTAAACCCACGCCCGAGGACAGCCAGCAGCTCCTGCTCGACAGCTACCGCGCCATCGGCATCGACCCGGACCTGCACGACATCCGCTTCGTCGAGGACGACTGGGAAAACCCCACCATCGGCGCCTGGGGCCTGGGCTGGGAAGTCTGGTGCGACGGCATGGAGGTCACCCAGTTCACCTATTTCCAGCAGGTCGGCGGCATCCCCGTCTCCGTCCCCTCCACGGAACTGACCTACGGCCTGGAGCGCCTGGCCATGTACGTGCAGGGCAAAGAGAATGTGTACGAGCTCGACTTCAACAATGACGGTCTGAAATACGGAGACGTCTTCCTCCGCGCCGAGCAGGACTACTCCCGCCACAATTTCGAGCTCGCCAACACCGACATGCTCCACCGGCACTTCATCGACGCCGAGAAAGAGTCCGTCGCTCTGGCCGAAGCCGGCGTCGCGCAGCCCGCCTATGACCAGTGCCTGAAGGCCAGCCACCTCTTCAACCTGCTCGATGCCCGCGGCGTCATCAGCGTCAGCGAACGCGCCTCCTATATCGGCCGCGTCCGCAACCTCGCGAAACTCTGCTGCGAAACCTGGCTCGCAAAAGACCCCGGCAGCGCCCCGACCACCGCAAAGAGCGAGGGCTGAACCATGGCTGAACTCCTCCTCGAACTCTTCTCCGAAGAAATCCCCGCCCGCATGCAGCAGCCCGCCGGCGAGGAACTCGCCCGCCAGCTCGGCAAAACCCTGGCGGCCCTGAAGATCGAAGGCATCACCACCTTCACCGGCCCGCGCCGCATCGCCGCAATCTGCCAGGTCGCAACGGAAGTCCCGGCCGAGACCGTCTCCGAGCGCGGCCCCCGTGAAACCGCCCCGGAAAAGGCCCTTGAAGGCTTCCTCCGCAAACACGGCGCCACGAAAGATGACGTCGCGCTGGAAAACGGCTTCTGGGTTCTCACCCGCAACACCCCGGCCATCAGCGCCGAAGCATACATCGCCGAACGCCTCCCCACCCTGCTCCGCCAGTTCTCCTGGCCGAAATCCATGCGCTGGGGCACCGGCAGCACTTTCACCTGGGTCCGTCCCCTGCGCCGCATCCTCTGCACGCTTGGCGGCACCGTGGTCCCGTTCTCCCTTGCCACCGACGAAGGCGGCATCCCCGATAACGGCCATAACCTGACCGGCGGCGACCTCACCGAAGGCCACCGCTTCTGGCCGCAAGGCGCCACAAAGCCCGGGCCCTTCCAGGCCCGCACCGTCACCGAATGGCAGGACGGTCTCCGCGCCCGCCGCGTCCTCACCGACGCCACCGAACGCCGGGAGGTCATCGTGAGAGGCATCAACCAGCTTGCGGAAGAAGAAGGCCTCGCCATCGTCACCGATCCCGGTCTGGTCGAGGAAGTCGCCGGTCTGGTCGAATGGCCCGTCCCCCTGCTCGGCCGCATCGACGACACCTTCATGGAACTCCCCGCCGAGGTCATGCAGGTCTCCATGCGCGTCAATCAGCGCTACTTCGCCCTGCGTCACACCGATGGCAGTCCCGCCCCGCGCTTCGCCTTCATCGCCAATATCGAGCCGACCGACGGCGGCGCCCAGGTCATCGCCGGCAACGAGCGCGTCCTCCGCGCCCGCTTCGCCGACGCCCGCCATTTCTGGGATCTCGACCGCAGACAGACGCTCGAATCCCGCGTCAAAGGCCTCGACGCCGTCACCTTCCACGCCGATCTCGGCAGCCAGGGCGATCGCGTAAAACGCCTCGTCCGTCTCGCCGAAATCATCGCCCCCATGGTCGGCGCAGACCCGCAGCACGCTTCCCGCGCCGCCCTGCTGGCCAAAGCCGACCTCTCCACCGGCATGGTCGGCGAATTCCCCGAGCTCCAGGGCATCATGGGCGGCTATTACGCCCGCCACGACCGGGAAGCGGACGACGTCTGCACTGCCATCGCCGAGCACTACCAGCCACGCGGTCCGTCCGACGAAACCCCGACCGCCTCGGTCTCCGTCGCCGTCGCCCTGGCCGACCGCTTCGACATGCTCGCCGGCTTCTTCGCCGCCGGCGCCAGACCCACCGGCTCCGGCGACCCGTACGGCCTCCGCCGCGCGGCACTCGGCATCATCAGCCTGATCCGCACCAATGGCCTCAGGCTCGATCTCGTCGCCCTGTTTGTCAGAGCGTCGGAAGCCCTGCCCGAAAATCTTCGCAATGCCCCGGATCTGGACCTGCTGCCCGGTTTCATCGCCGAGCGCCTCCGCGTCCAGCTCCGCAGCGAAGGCAAACGGCACGACATCCTCGCCGCCATCTCCGCCGGCAATTACGACACCGACATCACCCGCCTCCTCGCCCGCACGGACGCCCTGGCCGACATGCTAGCGACGGAAGACGGCAAAAACCTCCTCGCCGCCACGAAACGCGCCACCAACATCCTCCGTATCGAGGATAAAAAGGACGGCCCGCACGAAGGCACGCCCGACCCGGCGCTCTACACCCAGCCCGAGGAAATCGCACTGGCCGACGCCCTGAAAACCGTCATCCCGCAGGTCGAAACCGCCATCAAAGAAGAACGCTTCACCGACGCCATGCGCGAGGCCGCCAGCCTCCGCCCGGCGCTCGACACGTTCTTCGAAGGCGTGATCGTCAACGCCGAAGACGCGCAGATTCGCGGCAACCGCCTGAAACTCCTGTCCGAACTGGTGCGGATGACCCGGCTCATCGCCGATTTCAGCCAGATCGACGGGTAACGGTTTCAGGGGCTTCGCCCCTGAAACTCAGGCAAAGGTCTCAGACCTTTGCAAACCATTTTGCAGGCCCGGCAGAAACCCCGGAAAGGACGCGGCACAGACACGGTATGCAACCATGCAACGAAAACCCTCCCTGTGTGTGACAGGACAGAGTAAAGACATCCGGTTTCGGCAAATTATGGGAACGCTTTCTTGACCTCCGCAGACCTGACCTCCCCAGACCTGGCCTCCGCGGTCCTGACCTCCGCAGGCACCGCCACACAGCCATCCGGTCTCAGGGCACTCGATAACACCCTGCCGCAGGCCATCTCCTCCGCCTGCGAGTGGCTGATCGGACAGCAGAAGCCGGACGGACACTGGGTCGGCGCCGTCGAATCCAATGCCTGCATGGAAGCCCAGTGGTGCCTGGCCCTGTGGTTCATCGGTCTCGAAGATCACCCGCTCCGTCCCCGCCTCGGCAAGGCTCTGCTCGAAATGCAGCACGAAGACGGCTCATGGAGCGTCTATTTCGGCGCCGGACACGGTGACATCAACACAACCGTCGAAGCCTACGCCGCCCTGCGTTCCCTGGGATATGCCGAAGATCTGCCAGCCCTGAGCAGAGCCGCGGACTGGATTCTCAGCAAAGGCGGCCTGAAGAATGTCCGTGTCTTCACACGGTACTGGCTCGCCCTGATCGGCGAATGGCCCTGGCAGAAAACCCCCTGCCTCCCGCCCGAAATCATCTGGTTCCCCGACCGGTTCACCTTCTCGATCTACAATTTCGCGCAGTGGGCACGCGCCACCATGATGCCCCTGACCATCCTTTCCGCCCGTCGTCCCGCCCGCCCGCTCCGCCCGCAGGACCGGCTGGACGCGCTCTTCCCCGATGGCCGGGAAAACTTCGATTACGAACTCCCCGCCAAAGCCGGAGAAGACCTCTGGGGCAAATTCTTCCGCTCCGCCGATCGCGGTCTGCACTCTCTCCAGTCTCTGCCTGTCCGGCGCTTCGCCCCGCGTGAAGCCGCTATCCGCCATGTGATCGAATGGATCATCCGCCATCAGGACGCCGATGGCGGGTGGGGCGGCATTCAGCCCCCATGGATCTACAGCCTGATGGCTCTCCATGTGGAAGGCTATCAGATCTATCATCCGGTCATGGCAAAGGCCCTCGACTGCCTGAATGACCCCGGCTGGCGCCGCGACGAAGGGGACGCCACCTGGATTCAGGCCACCAACAGCCCGGTCTGGGACACCATGCTCGCCATCATGGCCCTGCATGACGCCGACGCCGAAGAGCATCACTCCCCGGAAATGGAAAAAGCCCTGGGCTGGCTGCTCGACCGTCAGATCCGCGTAAAGGGCGACTGGTCGGTCAAACTCCCTGACACCGAACCCGGCGGATGGGCCTTCGAATACGCCAACGACAAATATCCGGACACAGACGACACCGCCGTCGCCCTGATCGCCCTCGCCTCCTGTCGCCACCGCCCGGAATGGCAGCAGCGCGATATCGAGGGTGCCCTCACCCGTGGCGTCAACTGGCTGATCGCCATGCAGAGCAGCTGTGGCGGATGGGGAGCCTTCGACAAGGACAATAACAAGAGCATCCTGACGAAAATCCCCTTCTGTGACTTCGGTGAGGCTCTCGACCCTCCCTCCGTGGACGTCACCGCCCATGTGCTGGAAGCCTTCGGCCTGCTGGGCATTTCCCGCAACCATGACTCGGTTCAGCGCGCTCTCGCCTGGGTCCGCAGAGAACAGGAACCCGAAGGCCCCTGGTTCGGCCGCTGGGGCGTCAATTACCTCTATGGAACCGGCGCCGTCCTCCCCGCTCTCGCCGCCATCGGCGAGGACATGACCCAGCCTTACATCGACAAAGCCTGTGAATGGCTGGTTTCCTGCCAGCAGGAGGACGGCGGATGGGGCGAAAGCTGCGCCTCCTACATGGACATCAGATCCGTCGGTCGCGGCAAAACCACAGCCTCCCAGACCGCCTGGGCCCTGATGGGGCTGATCGCCGTCAACCGTCCTCAGGATCACAGAGCCATCACGGATGGCTGCCGCTTCCTGATTGATCAGCAGCAGAACAACGGCAACTGGAAAGAACTCGAATTTACCGGCACAGGCTTCCCCGGCTACGGCGTCGGCCAGACCATCCGGCTGGACGACCCCATGCTGTCGAAACGTCTGCTTCAGGGCGCCGAACTCTCACGCGCCTTCATGCTGCGCTACGATCTCTACCGGCAGTACTTCCCGATCATGGCCCTCAGCCGCGCCTCGCGTCTGCAGAGAGCCGGAAATTAACGACGAAAGGCCGATCCACACTCATTCCTGGCCACATTCCGCTAAAACAGATCCGGCCTCCCGATATCTCTGTCGGGTCCGGTGTGCCCGGGTCTTTTCACACCGGCCGCAATACGATCCCGGAACCTCACCCATCCCTCACGCATTCTGTCCCGATATCCCGGCCCTCAGCCGCCGGTCAGTAACAGGGACCAAGCATGATTAACAACACTCAGCGCTTTGCCGGTAAACGCGTCTTCGTCAGTGGCGGCAGCCAGGGCATTGGCGAAGCCATCTCCCTCGCCTTCGCCCGTGAAGGGGCCCGCGTTGCCATCAACGGCCGCAAGAAAGACAAGCTCGACGAACTTCTCCCCAGACTCCCGAAAGTCGAAGCCGGCCCACACATCGAATGTGTCGCCGACGTTTCGCAGGAAGATGCCATTATCGAGGCCATCGACAAAACCTTCCGGGAACTGAGCGGCCTGGACGTTCTCATCTGCAATGCCGGCATTCAGGTTCAGTCTCCATCGGAATCGCTTTCCCTCGCCGATTTCGAAAAAGTCCTCAGCGTCAACGTCACCGGTGTCATGCTCTGCGCCCGTGAAGTTCTCAGACACTGGGTGAAGGACGGCACAAAAGGCAGCATCGTCATCAACAGCTCCGTCCACCAGATCATCCCCAAACCCGGCTTTCTCGGCTATTCCGCCAGCAAAGGCGCCATCGGAAATATGGTCCGCACCTGGGCGCTCGAATACGCCTCCCGTGGCATCCGTGTGAATGCCGTCGCTCCCGGCGCCATCGTCACTCCCATAAACGATGCCTGGGTAAAAGATCCGAAAAAATACAAGGCTGTCTCGGAACATATCCCCATGCGCCGCCCAGGCGAATCCGACGAGATCGCCGAACCCACACTCTTCCTCGCTTCCGATCAGGCATCCTACGTCACCGGCCAGACCCTCTATATAGACGGCGGCATGACCCTGTACGCCGATTTCGAAAAAAACTGGACATCATAGGCATAGGCTCAGGGCTCATTCTTTGAGGCAGAAGGTGACGCTTGAAGCGATGTGGATTGCTGACATGAAGCTATGAGCATGCGGCCGCAGGTGATGACAACACGTCGCCAGTCTTTGAGCTTTGCGGAGATGTTTTCGGTCAGGTGGCGTTTTTATACAGATGACAGTTGTAAGGCGGCTTTGAGTTCCGGTTCTTCTTCGGCGAAATACAGGCCGTGATGTTCCGTTCTGCAAGCAACTGCCTGATCCGGTTGCTGTCATTAGCCTCTGTCTCCGATGACTTCCTGTATTTCTTCCAGCAAAATATCGGCCCCTCTGAAGTCACTGATCTGCCCTGCGGCCAGATGAAGGAAGACGGGATGACCCTGACCATTACACACGGCATAAAGCTTGAGTTCAGTCCGCCTTTTGTCATGCGATATGGCGGGGAAAAGCCCCTTCTGAGCAGGAAGGCGATGTCCGGTATGCCTTGAGGTATGTCGATCAATCATAAGGCGCTCGACCGGCCTGCCTGTTCTGTCAACGCGCCGAAAATCCGGTCAAAAACACCAGGACGGCTTCTGCTACGGATGAAACGATTGTACAAAATCCTGTTTGAACCATACGCTTTTGGGGTGTCTTTCCGCTGAAGTCCGTTACGGATCATATAAACAATCCCCCTCAGAACACGCCTGTCGTGCACGCGCGGCACGCCATGCGCCATTGGGCAAAACAGCCTGATCAACTCCATCTGGCGTCCGGACAGCAGAAACACGTCACTCACAGATCTGGCTCCCTGCAAAGCCGTGAATCACCAATTGCAGTTCAGTTCAATAAATTAAGGCAACCTGCGCCAGGTCTGACGACAACGAAGTCTCCCCTCACCGCATCTCGGGTGATACACATTGGGAGTGAACATGATCGATTCTCCCATTGCCTCATCTGGCATCCCTGCCAGTGCCCCGACCTCCTCTCAGAACGGTGAAACCATTCTGGGGGTTTCACTTCGTGCGCCTCCGGCCAATGTGGATGCCGAACAGGCCCTCCTCGGTGCCCTGCTCACTAACAACCGCGCTTATGATCGCGTCTCGGACTTTCTCACCGGCGCGCATTTCGCCAGCGGCGTGAACGGCGCGATCTTCGACGCCATTGCAAAACGCATCGAAGGCGGCCAGCTCGCCGACCCGGTCACATTGCGCGCCACACTTGAACACTCCGGCGTACTCGATGAAGTCGGCGGCATGACCTATCTCGGTCGTCTGCTTACCTCCACAGTCGGGATCATAAATGCTGGCGATTATGGCCGCGCCATCCATGACGCCTGGGTCCGCCGCCAGCTCATCGATATCGGCGAAACCATGGTCAACAATGCTTTTGGCGGAGTTGACCTCGACGGCCAGGACCAGATTGCCGCGGGTGAGGAACAGCTTTTCCGCCTCGCCACAGATAAGGGGCAGGATGGTGGCTTCACCACCTTCGACCGGGCTCTCTTCAGCGCCATCGAAACGGCCGAAAAAGCCTTCAGCAATGAAGGTGATGTCTCAGGCCTTACCTCAGGCCTGCGCGATTTTGACAAAAAAACCGGCGGCCTTCACCCTTCCGATCTGCTCATTCTCGCCGGCCGTCCCGCCATGGGGAAAACTGCGCTTGCCACTAAAATCGCTTTCTCGGCCTCCCGTGCCCTGCTGCACAAAGCTCAGGAACAGGGTGAAGGCGTCCAGCCCGAGGGCACCGTCGCGATCTTCTCTCTCGAAATGTCCGCTGAACAGCTCGCCACCCGTATCCTCTCCGAACAGGCAGAAGTCTCCGGTGAGCGCATTCGCCGGGGCGATATCGGCCAGAAGGAATTCGACCGCTTCGTCCGTGTCAGCCGCGAACTGAGTCAGCTTCCGCTGGTCATCGACGATACTCCGGCCATCTCTCTGTCCGCCATGCGTACACGCTGCCGTCGCCTCAAGCGCACCAAAGGTCTCAGCCTGGTCGTGGTCGATTACCTCCAGCTGATGCGTCCTGCTGTCGGCACCCGGCCTGACAGCCGTGTGCTCGAAATCTCCATGATCACCCAGGGCCTGAAAGCCATCGCCAAGGAGCTGGAAGTCCCTGTTATCGCGCTCTCCCAGCTCTCGCGTCAGGTTGAAAGCCGCGAGGACAAACGCCCGATGCTGTCCGATCTGCGTGAGTCCGGCTCCATCGAGCAGGACGCCGATGCCGTCATGTTCGTCTATCGCGACGAGTACTATCTTCAGCAGCGCGAGCCCAAAGAGACCGCCTTCGATTCCTCAGAGAAATACCAGGCTGCCCTTGATGACTGGCGCCGTAAGATGGAACTCGTTCACAACAAGGCCGAACTGATCCTCGAAAAACAGCGTCATGGCCCCACAGGAGTCGTACATCTCTTCTTCGAAGGCGAGTTCACCCGCTTCGCCGACCTCGACACGATGCATGAAGACTACCACCGCTGATCAGCAAGGGAGCCATCCCCGAAGAGCACCAAGGCCCGAAAATCCGGCATTTCGCGGAAGAACAGCCATGTGACTGCTGCTCTACCCGACCCGGGCCCTTTTCCGCATGGTGCCTCCACCCCAAAAGGTCACGCGCGTCGAGGCCAGAACAAAGGATGACGACCCCTGCTCCACCATCTGGACCACCTCCTGCAACATTATGGCTATGGTGTGATCACTCTGATCGTCATGGCCGAAAGCATGGGGCTCCCGGTTCCCGCTGAAGCCTGCATCATCACAGCCTCCCTCTATACGCTGAAGACGCATCATCTGGAGATCCAGTGGGTCGCCGTGGCGGCCATAGCAGGGGCGGTTATCGGTGATAATTTCGGCTACCTGATCGGACGCAGGGTCGGCTTGCCGCTGCTGCGGAAATACGGTGGTAAAATAGGACTGACCGCCGACCGGCTGATCCTCGGGCAATATCTCTTTCACCATCATGGCAGCGCAATCGTCTTCTGCGGACGCTTCGTCTCGGTGATGCGCGTCTTCGTGGCTCTCCTGGCCGGAGCCTGCGAGATGCGCTGGCCCCGTTTCATGCTGTTTAACGCCATGGGGGGCACCTGCTGGGCCGGAGGCTATGCGTTCGGTGTTTATATGCTCGGACGTAAGATCTCACAGGTTTCAGGGCCGGCTGGTATTGCGATGGGCGTCGCCGCCGCCGCCTGCATGGTCGGCACAGGCCTCTTTCTGAAAAAGAATGAAAAGCAGCTGACCGAAAAAGCTCTCAGGGAAGCCAGAGACGGTCAGCTTCCCGCTTCCTGAAAGCCGACTCTCCGTATCATCGGAGAGCGGGATCGTTACGGCAGCAGACTGCTTCACAAGGGCCGGAAGCACGCTAATCTGCTGGCAGCCACAACAGGATCTGCCTGATGACCCCGATGCCAGCACCCGGAATCCCTTCACGCAGGAGCTTCCGCTTCGGCATCTTTCAGCAGGTCTGCATCGCTACCGTTCTCGGCCTTATCCTCGGACTGGCCAGCCCGGCGATGGCAGCCGAAACAGGCTGGGCAACAGACCTCTTCCTGCATCTCATCATCATGGCTGTAGGGCCGCTGCTGTTCTGCATCATCGTTACCGGCATTACCGGTGCCGGCTCACTCAGAACAGTTGGCCGGCTCGGTATCCGCGCCCTGATCTATTTCGAGGCGATGACCACGCTGGTTCTGCTTCTTTCCGTGGGAGCGGCCCTGCTCATTCGTCCCGGTGTCGGTATGAACCTCACCACAACGGCCTCGGATTCCCGGACCGTCGCGTCTTATGCCGGCAACGCCCATCTTCTGCACAGTCAGGGGCTGACAGGCTTCCTGCTCTCTCTGGTCCCTCACTCGCCCGCTTCTGCCTTCGCTGAGGGCAACATCCTTCAGATCCTCTTCTTCGCCATTCTGTTCGGCTGCTGCCTCAGCCAGATCGGCCCGGCAGGCATGCCCGTTGTGCGGCTGGTGGAAAGCCTGTCGACCCTGTTTTCACAGATGATGAAATACATCATCGCCGTCGCTCCGCTGGGCGTGTTCGGTGCTGTGGCGACAACGACCTCACGCTACGGTCCTGAGGCCATCATCCGTCTTGGCGCTTTCACACTGCTCTACTTTGTGGCGATCGTCGCTTTCGTCGTCATCATTCTGGGGAGCTGCCTCGCCGCCTGCGGTATCAGACCGCTGAAATTCCTGCGCTATTTCCGCGAGGAACTGCTTATCGTCGCCGCCACGACCAGTTCGGACGCCGTGCTTCCGAGCATCATGACCAGGCTGGAAACCCTTGGTGTTTCCCGGCAGGTCGTCGGCCTCGTCGTCCCGGCAGGCTATTCCTTCAATCTCGATGCTCTCTCCATTTACCTCGGATTTGCTGTCGTCTTTCTGGCCCAGGTGACCGGAACGCATCTGACGTGGACCCAGATGATCACGATGCTGCTTACCGCCCTCGTCACCTCCAAAGGCGCCCATGGTGTTCCTGGCATCGCCATCGTCGTTCTCGCCGCGACCCTGGCCGCCATTCCGTCAATTCCGGTTGCCAGCCTCGTTCTGCTGCTCGCCGTGGACTGGTTCATCGGCATTGCCCGCGCAGTCGGCAATCTCGCCGGCAACTGTGTCGCTCCCGTCGTCATCGCCGCATGGGAGGGGCAGCTCGACCGGGGGCGTGCCGCCGAGGTCCTCGGCTACGCTTCCCGCCCCGGGGATCAGACCGCGTAAGTGCACCCGGTGGCTTTTCCGGAGATGTCGCCGGGATGATTGTGACGGCTCCGGCGCGCGGCAAGGAGGTGCGGCTTCTCTGATCCTGATTTGCCCGTGGAAAAACCGGTTTTCCGGTCCTGGTTTTCCAGATGGGGTGGGGGTGTTTTGCAAGCAGATCACGGATTGTTTCAACGATGGTGCGGAGGCGGTGTGCCGGGAGGCCGGGGATCAGGAAGAGCGGAGATGTGGCTGGCGGCGGCGGGGCATGAGCGAGGGTTCCTTGCTGTGATGATCCGGTACTCTGTCTGTCTCCGGTGGCACTGCGGGGAGTTTATTTTTCCGGACAGGGGTTGTCCGGCGACGGGGACGACCGGGATTCCAGAAGGTTATGGACGTTTTTGATTCGGTTTCGGAATGGTTTTTTCGGGGCGAAAGATGGGTGGGGTGGGCAGGAAGGCGGGATATCTGTTTTCAAGCAGAATATTTGAACAAGTGGCCATCTGCTTTCACGGGTAATATCGAAAGCTTCGAACTCTCACATCGGGCATTCAGAACTGGTGAATCGCCGCTCCGAGCCCGCATTCGAACATTATGAGACGTTGCAGCCAGCTGGGCTGAATGTAATGGTTTGATTTATAATTCCTCAGTACTATTATATAAAATGCATTCTATAATGAAATAATTCATAAATATATTAATCTTGAATACATCGCGTGCTGCATTCAAGATTAATGTCATGATGATTTACAATAACTCCTACTCTGAGATATCTATGTTGCGCCAGAGATAGAAAAGAGCGCGCAATGATTTTTGAGGTCAACTCCGACCAAATTGAGCGGCTGGATGAAAAGCAGATTGTAGACCTGCTTCGCCGTCTTATCGGTGCAGAATTGAACAAAAATTCTATTCCTTTACGATCCGGCACAGCCCCTGCGCAGATAACTATTGCTGATGGTGGTGACGATGCGCGTGTCTCATGGTCGGGCGGACCAAATGAAACCGACTGGTTGCCTGCCCGTTTCACGATTTTTCAAAGTAAAAAAGGCGCAACCTCCCCTGCAGGGCTGAAGGCAGAGACTCAGACCAAATCCTCGCGAGGCAGTGATGCTCCAGTATTGAACGAAGCTCTCAAAGAAGCCATTTCGCAAAATGGCGCTTATGTGGTTATTACACCTACACCGGTCGTCGGTACAAAAGCTGATCACCGCATCAAAGCCATCAGGGAGGGAATCAGTGATACCGGCAACGATCCGGCCCTGCTGTCCTCAATCCAGATTTACGATTGCAACAGACTTGCCGCATGGACAAATATGCATCCGTCAGTGGCAGCATGGCTCAACGCTTTGCTTCGGGATGTTTGCCTTGGTGGTTTTCAAACTTTCGAGGGCTGGGGGCGTCACCCAGATATTTTCGAAATCACCTTTCAAGAAAGCGATGATATTCGATTTTTAGCCAAAGGCTCTGAAATCCAAGCTTGGCAAAGCGATGATGTTTCGATTTCGGGAGAGAAATCTTTTGCCGGGATTCGTGAAGTCATATCAACTTTTCTCCTTACACGGGGAAATGCCGTTCGCGTAATCGGACCGTCAGGATACGGAAAAACGCGTCTCGTATATCAGCTCATCGCCAGTCAGGTTGCATTGCCCCAGGATGCCCTGAGTGAGAGTCAGACAATCTACTGCCTTTACGAGGATGTTAAGGATCAACTTATCAATATTGCACGGGAAATCGCCGATACCGGATCACGTGCATTGCTGATTGTTGATGATTGTCCAGACGATATGCATATGCGACTGCGTGAAACTGTCCATCGAGACGGTTCTCAATGCCATCTCATAACAATAGGTGTAGAGACTAAGACGCACGGCATCCGTCATAATCTGATTATTGAACTCAATCGTGCGTCAGACACATTGATTAGTCATATTGCCGCAGCGACAAACACACAGGTAAGTAAAAACAATTCTTCATTAATACGTGATTTATCGCAAGGCTTCCCGAGAATGGCAGTTTTTGCGTCACGGGCTCTGGAATGTGGCGATGAAGAGCTGAGCTCAGTTGAGACACTGATTTCACGGATCGTCTGGGGTGAGCATGAAGAAAATCAGTCAGCTTTGGAAAGCCTCCAACTGCTGAGCCTTTTTACTGTGGTTGGAATGGAGAACGACGCTGCCCGGGAACTCGAAGAATTAGCGGCTTATTCCGGCAAAACAGGGCAGAAAATGTTCCGGGAACTGAAGCGATTTTCAGAGCGCGGCGTCCTGTTTCGTCTGGGGGATTATGGTGAAGTGCAACCCCTGCCTCTTGCAATGCGGTTGTCAAACCAATGGCTCGAAAGCAACCCAGCCGGAACACTGGGGAATTTATTTCGCTTTCTGAGTGAAGAGATGAAGCTGAGAATGGCTGGCCGTCTGCGTTGGATATCATGGTCAGATAAGGTATCAAGCTTCGGCCGAGCTTTGCTCTCTGAGGTGTTACCAGACGCGACCGCACTGGACAGCGAATTTGGATCAAAGCTCCTCGACCGCTTTGTTCACCTGGCACCCAATGCAACAATGGATCACCTGGACAGATTGCTTTCTGGTAAATCAATTGATGAACTTACAGCTTTTCATACAGGAAGACGTCATACTGTTGGAGCATTGGAAAGGCTGGTCTTTCGCCGGGAAACCTTTGATGCTGCGGCCAGATTGCTCCTGAAACTTGGCGCGGCAGAAAATGAACATTATGCGAACAATGCATCCGGTCAATTCTCGGAATTATACCAGCTTCGTCTATCAGGAACAGAGGCCACTCCGGAAGAAAAACTGGTTGTACTGGATAATGGACTGGCCAGCGCCGATGAGCGGATACGTACACTTTGTGTCAGCGCATTAAACCGCATGCTCGAAACTTCACATTTCTCCAGGTCCGGTGGTCCCGAATATATAGGAGCCGGAGAAGCTTTGGAGGACTGGAAACCCAAAACATATGGAGAGATCTTCGATTACTATCGGTCCGCTTTATCGCGTCTTGAAAAAATTGCTCTCGATGCCGACGATCCAAACTGTCAGACAGCGCTAGATATTATCGGCTCACATCTGAGGGGCCTGTTTTCCAATGTCAATTTGCTTGATGAAATTCAGGTTATGATAGCGCGTTTGCGAAAGGCTAATCCAGAATGGCATACCGCAGCGCTCGCGGTTAATGATTGGCTGTACTTTGATCGAAACGGTAAAGATGAAGCCTACCAGAAAAGGTTTCGTGAATATTATGATGCATTAACTCCATCTGTTCCTCTGGAACAGATCCACTTTTACAGTATCGGCTGGGTGGAAGACATTCATGATCCGGATGTCGTTTATAACCCTGATGATGATAACAATCATCATTACGGAAAAAACAAGATATACGAGCTTGTCGACGCAGCCCCAAACCAAGCGGCATATTTTTTTCCACTTATAGACAGATTTATGGAAAAACCGACAAATTCAGGGTGGTTTGTCATGGTTCGCATTGCGAGTCATGTCAATGATCCTGAATATCTGTTGCAATATCTTTTGGAAAGTATGACTGCGGGTAGCAAAATAACCGTCATTTCAAATCTTGTGCGCAGTGTTATTTCCGGTGCAGCGCAAACCGCCAGAAACAACGGGCTGGAATGCCTGGAACTTGCCCTTGGTGTTCAGAGTCTGAAGGCATCATCAATCGAATTTCTTAATGCCGTCGGGCTGGATGACGCGCTGATGCAACGTGTGATCGAGTTTGTTCAGAATGATACGGTCGAACCGCATCAAGTTTCAGTCATTGCCCTTAGCGATATTCTCCAGACTGTTGATCACGGCTTGATTGAATTACTGGTGAACACATTGCTGACTAAGCAGGAACGTGGCGCATGGGGGGCCGTCGAATTTCTGGCACATGTTCTGAATCGAGCTGACCCAAAAAAAGAAAGATTGCTGGCGAGTCTCAAAGCATCTGCAATCAACCGCGCCTTATTCGATAAACCGCAATATTCAAAAATGGACTGGTATTACTGGAGAAATATTATTGAAATAATATTCAACGACGGCTGTACTGATTATAATTTTAGCGCTGAACTGATGGACTTCATCATCAGTGTAATTTCTGTTAAGGAATACAGCATTCAGCTCGTATTCGAGGACGACGCGCAAAATATACTTCAGAGACTCATTTCGAACTCACCTGGCCTAGTTTGGGAAAAATACCATGAAGCCCGCATGGCCGCAGATAAACCGACCAAGTATAGGCTTTCAGGTTTGTTTGGAACAAAGGTGGGAGAGCCTGCAAATCCGGGTTTGCTCAACGATATCCCTTCTGAAATTTATTTGCCGTGGATGCTTGAAAATAAAACTGAGCGAATACCGTTTATTATGGGTTGGCTCCGGCTTTTTACCGGAGTGAAAAATGACAGGCAATGGAATCCTGATTTCATTACATTTATCGATATGTATGTAGATTTTCCCGAAAGACTGGATACTCTGCATTCCAGATTAACCACCGGTACATGGTGGGGTTCTTTTGCCAGCAAGCTGGAAGCCGAACGTGATCAGTTGCTACGGTTGCGGGGGCTTTCAAGAAATTCTCATGTTCATCGATGGATTGATAAAGCAGTATCCAGGATGGAGCAGCAAATTACAGATGAACGCAGACGTGATGCAAATCGGGAAGCTTCCTATCGGGCATAAATTGGCCCCGGACGTGGATTACGGAAAATTTTACCAGAGGTGAGCCTTTTTGACTGGCGTTTATGTGGTTTGCAAACAGGAGACAAAGCAGGGCTCTGCCCTGCATCCGGAAGAGATCGTCACGCGAAGGCGTGCTGCGCACGACGATCCCTTCACCCATTTAATTTAACAGGTCGGGATCAAGGGACTGTGTCCCTTTGTGGGGTTCGGGGCAAAGCCCTGAAAAGCCACCGCGCCTGTATTTGTGCTCTGCCCCAAACTTTGCCAGAGACTCGCCTCCGGAAACCGCTTGTTAAAACAAATCGGGGCGCGACACGCTTTCGTATGACGCTATCTGCAAAACGCGGGGAGAGCCTGTATGTGCTTTCCGGTTTATCGGAGTGACCTCTGATTTCAGCTGCGGGAGTCCTGTGTGGTGCCGGCTTTTCGTCCGAACAGTTTTGAGCGGACGAGGCCGATCTGTTCCGACGGGCAGCAGAGCCAGGCGCCGGGGACGTCTGCCAGGGGCCAGTTGACCAGGCCCATATCGGCGTAAATCGGCAGGAAGGTTTTGCCCGTGCGCCAGAAGACCGGCTGATAGCCTTCCTGCATCGCCAGATCCCGCAGACGCCAGATCACCGATGCGCAGTCTGCGTCCTCGCCGGCGGGGTCGCCCATTCCGACCACGAAGCTGCCCCGCCTGCGAAAGGGGATGGCTGCATTTCCTGCTTCACCTGTCACCAGGCCGTCCGGCGCGGCACCGGGGATCACGGACAGGGCGTGCGGGAGACTGTGGTACCATTCAGCCGATTTTTCGTCCCAGGGCCGGACAACCACGCGGCCCGGGCGGGCCAGACGGGCAATCACCACCAGCGCGAGGACGACGGCGATCATCACGATCCAGCGGGCGTCGTTGTCTTCCGGGACGAACAGCTCCCACCAGCCCTCCGCTCCGGCGCGGTTGGTGGCGATGACGACGGCGCATCCGATCAGCAGCAGCAGGGACAGGAGCGTGGAGAAGGAGAGCGGCTCGCTGAGGAGACGGGCATGCCGGTAATAGCATCGCCGGAAGGGAGCGATCAGGAAGGCGGACAGGGCGAGGGCGAGCGGCACGAGGGGCGTGTTTCCGCGCAGGAATGTCGCCATCGCCGACAGCACCAGCAGGCCGAGCGTGGCACCCCAGGCCAGTGTCACACGCTGGGAGAGGCCGATCGCCAGCGCGATCAGAGCCGCTCCGACCACGGTCAGCACGTAATCGCCGACGATGTTCGACATGAAGGCGATGATCTTCGACCCGTCATGGGCGTGAATTGGATTCACCAGCGGCAGGATCAGCAGCAGGATGCCGCAGAAGGCGACCGTGCCGGTCGAGACGCCGACGGAAAAATCGGCCTCGCTCTCGCGCACCACCTGGCTTGGCCTGATCCGGCGGGGTTCCTCGCCGCCTTCGCGGGCCGCCTTGCGGGAGAGCAGAACCGCGTCGCCGCGCAGGAACAGTTCGTGGCCCGCGAACATGCCGCCGGCGAGAAAGAGCGGCACGATGTAATAGAACAGCCGGAAGACGAGGATCGTTCCGAGAATCTGGGGGGCGGGCAGATAGGGGCCGAGGGCGAGGAGCATGGCGCCGTCGAAGACGCCGAGGCCGCCGGGGACGCTGGCCACGAGGCCGGCGGTGTAGGAGGCGATGTAGATGGCGAGGAAGGAGCCGTAATCCAGCGTTCCCGGCGGCAGCAGGACGAAGGCGATGGCGGCGGTTGCGGCAACGTCGGCGGCGGCGACGACGGTCTGGGCGATCGCCATCGGCGCGGAGGGGAGTTCGATCTGGCGGCCGCGGATGGTCAGTTCGCGCCATTTCAGTGTGGCGCCGATATAGGCCAGCACGCCGAGCCAGAGCAGCACGCCGGCGGCGCGGAGCAGGACGACGGGGACGCGGTCGCCCAGGACGGGCAGGACGCCGGGTTCGATCAGCAGGACGCTGCCGATGAGGACGGCGGCGCCGAGGAGGTAGGTGGCCGAGCAGAAGGCGATGATCTGGGCGATGGCGAAGGGCGGCAGGCCCCAGTTGCGGTACAGGCGGAAACGGACGGCGGCGCCGGAGACGGCGGAGAAGCCGAGATTGTGCGAGAGGACGTAGGAGCAGAAGGCCGCGAAGGCGGTGCGGAGGAAGGATAGCCGGCGGTGTCCGACCTGGATGACGGCCAGACGGTCGTAGAAGGACAGGATGAAATAGGACAGGAAGGTGCAGCCGACGCCGGCGAGCAGGGCGCGATGGGAGATACCCCGCAGGGCCGTTCTGATATCGGCCATGCTCAGCGTGTGCAGTTCCCGCCGGACGACCAGGATCGCGGCGACCATCAGGACGAGGCCGAGGAGGTGCGGGGCGTGACGCAGCCAGCGCTTCCAGCCTGCCGGAGGAACATGGTCGGGAGGAACGTGGTCGGGGGGAACATGGCCCGGAGGGGCGTTGTCGGGCGAGGCGCCGCCGGGGGAGGCGTGATCCGGGGCGGTCCCGCCCTGCGTTCCGGCGTGATCCGCCGCCGTGAAGAAGGACGGGCAGCTTTCCGTTTCAGTCACGGGGCCAGCTACGGGTTCCGTCATGGGCGGAGTCCCGGTCTGCCTGCTGTCGGACATCCGTGCTTTTCCGGACATGGCCGGACCCTCAGGCCTCTGCGCTCCGGACCAGCGCCGCCTCGATCAGCGCGACCGTGCTCCGGACACCATAGAGTGCGATAAATCCGCCGAAGCGCGGCCCTTCACTCTGTCCCAGCAGAACTTCGTAAAGGCAGGTGAACCATGCGCGCAGCGGCTCGAATTTGTGGCGTTTGCCGATCTCGAAAACCAGGTTCTGGAGCACCTCGGCGGTGGTGTCCTCGCCTTCGTACATTTTCAGCGAGTCCGCCAGATCCGCCAGTGCCCGGAGTTCCTGTTCGTCCGGCAGGCGGTAGTTCTTCGCCGGACGTACGAAATCCGCGTAGAACACGATGGCGCGGTCGACGAGGGTGGCGAGCATCGGGTGGGTTTCGGGCGAGACGGCGGCGTCGTAACGGCGGAGGAAGCCCCAGAGGACGTCCGGGGTTTCGGCGTTGGCGACGCTGGCGAGGTTCAGGAGCATACTGAACGAGACCGGGCTGCCTGCGTGATCGGGGATGTGGCCGGCGTGGATGAACCAGGCGGGATTCGCACACAGGCTCAGAAGATCCGCTTCTGCTTCGGCGCCGGTTGCTTCATTACCGGCCGCTTCCGCGCAGCGGGTCTGTAATGCCGAAGCCTTGTCCACATGGGCGAGATATTCGTCGGTGGCCTTGGGAATCACGTCGAAGAACAGGCGCTTGGCCCGTTCGGGGTGATTGAACATGAACTGGCCGAGGCTTTCGGGCGGGGCGTAGCGCAGCCATTCCTCGACGGAGAGGCCGTTGCCTTTCGACTTGGAGATTTTCTGGCCGTTTTCGTCGAGGAACAGCTCGTAGGTCAGGCCGGCCGGGGGCGGGGCACCGAGAATGCGGCAGATTTTGCCGGACAGGCGGACGCTGTCGATGAGGTCCTTGCCGGACATTTCGTAATCGACGCCGAGGGCGTACCAGCGCATGGCCCAGTCGGCTTTCCACTGCATTTTCGCGGCGCCGCCGGTGACGGGGGTTTCGAAGCGCTCGCCGTTTTCATCGGTCCAGCAGACAGTGCCGGCGACGGGGTCGACCTTATCCATGCGGACCTGCATGACCTGGCCGGTTTTCGGGTGCAGGGGCAGGACGGGGGAGTAGGTTTCGCGGCGTTCGGCACCGAGGGTGGGGCGGATGACGGCGACGATTTCGTCATGCACTTCGAGCACGCGGCGCAGGGCGGCGTCGAACCGGCCGGAGGTGTAGTATTCGGTGGAGGAGGCGAAATCGTAATCGAAGCCGAAGCCGTCGAGGAACGAGCGCAGGCGGGCGTTGTTGTGCGCCGCGAAGGAGTCGGAGGTTCCGAAGGGATCGGGGACCTTTGTCAGCGGCATGCCGATGAACTGCGTGAGCATCTCGCGGTTCGGGACGTTGTCCGGCACTTTGCGCAGGGCGTCCATATCGTCGGAGAAGGCCAGCAGGCGGGTCGGGCGACCGGTCATGGCGGTGTAGGCCTGGCGGACCCAGCTTGTGCGCGCGACCTCGCCGAACGTGCCGATATGCGGCAGTCCGGACGGGCCGTATCCTGTTTCCAGCAGCGCGGGGCGCTCATCGTCGCCTTTGGTGGCGACGTGTTCGGCGAGTTTTCGCGCTTCGGCGAAAGGCCAGGCCTTTGGCGCGACACCGGAGGAGAGCAGGGGGCGGCGATCCGCGAGAGATGTACTGTGCTCGGACATGGAGCGGGAAGCTAGAAACTGACCGACCTCCGGTCAATGCAAATCGTATCCGGGCCGGATCGTATGCCGGATCGTATCCGGGCTGTATCAGGGTTGTATCCGGGCAAGGCCGCAGCCCGGCCGGACTGTATTCCGGACTGTATCTGTGTATCCGGGAAAATGCGGCTGCCGGACTGTTACGGGCTGTGCGGCCGCGATTCACCGGTTTCGGGATTCACGGGTTTAACGTTACGGTTTAATGTTGCGTCCCGGATTTAATGTTACGGCCCTGACCGGGTCCGCCCAGATAAAGAGCATTGCCCTTCATGCGCCTCCCAGGCCTGCCCGTCCCCCGTCCTCTCCCCGTCCTTTCACTCAGCGCCACCGGCGTTCTCTGGGCCGCCGCTCTCTGGGCCGCGACGGCGCTCGTCCCGGTCGCGCGGGCGGAGCAGGGCGCGCCGCCCGCTGCCGCTCCGGGGGCCGCTGTCACCATGGGCACGCATGGCGTCCCGGACAGTTTCGCCGATCTCGCCGACCGGCTGCTGCCGGCTGTCGTCAACATCTCGACCACGCAGACGCTGAAAGGCGGCGATTCAGACGATGAGGACGGTCCGGAGGAGCAGGGGCCGCAGATTCCGGATTTCCCGCGGGGGTCGCCATTCGAGAAGTTTTTTCATGACTTCATGAACCGCCAGAACGCGCCGAATTCGCCGCCGCGCAGGATGCAGGCGCTGGGCTCCGGCTTCATCATCTCCGCCGACGGCTATATCGCCACCAACAACCATGTCATCCGGCACGCGGACAAGATCACGGTCACGCTTCAGGACAACACGGTTCTGCCGGCGAAACTCATCGGCCATGACGAGCGCACCGATCTGGCTGTGCTGAAAGTCACCAGTCCGACGCCGCTGCCCTTTGTTTCTTTTGGCGACAGCGATACGGCGCGCGTTGGCAACTGGGTGCTGGCCATCGGCAATCCGTTCGGGCTGTCGGGGACGGTGACGGCCGGGATTGTGTCCTCGCGCAGCCGGAACATCGATCAGGGTCCGTATGACGATTTCATTCAGACGGACGCGGCGATCAACAAGGGCAATTCCGGCGGGCCGCTTTTTGACCTGAATGGCGCGGTTATCGGGGTGAACACGGCCATTTACTCGCCTTCCGGCGGGTCTGTCGGCATCGGGTTCTCCATTCCGTCCAATGAGGCGAAGGGGATCATCGACCAGCTTCGCAAAACCGGAAAGGTGTCCCGTGGCTGGATCGGCGTGCGGATTCAGGACGTGACGCAGGACATCGCCGATGGCCTCGGTCTCAGACCGGCGAAAGGGGCGCTCGTGGCGGGAGTGGAACCCAAAGGGCCTGCCGCGAAGGCGCAGCTTACCACGGGCGACGTGATTCAGCAGCTGAACGGCAAGGTGATCGAGGGACGCGCGCTGCCGCGTCTGATCGCCGATCTTCCGGTTGGTTCCCAGGCCCGTCTGACGGTCTGGCGGAAGGGGAAAGACATCGACGTGCCTGTAACGATCGGTGCTCTTCCTCCGTCGAAGACCGATCCGGACGAGAAGCCCGCCAGGCAGGAGGCTCCGAAATCGGACAAGGCTGTCGATCTGGGGCTGCTTGGGTTCAGGGCTGCTTCCATCACGGAGGAAACGCGCAAAAAATTCCATCTTTCCGATGACCAGAAGGGCGTTGTGGTCACGGATGTCACCGATGGCGGGCCGGCCGCCGATCGGGGCATGAAGCCCGGAGATGTGGTGACCGAGGTGCAGCAGACGGCTGTGAACAGCCCGGCCGAGCTCAGAAAGGGCGTTGAGACCGCGCAGAAGGAAAAGCGTCATTCCGTTCTGCTGCTTGTACATGACATGGACGGTCTGCGGTGGGTTCCGTTTCCTCTCGACGGTGGCGCGCGGTGAGGACAGGCCGGGTTTGATGACCCCTGTGGGCTGTCTGATCGCGGCTGCTGTATGACCCAGGGCTTCTGAATGGTCATTACGCCGCCAGGAAGATCGACGGGCGCCATTGTCCGGCAGGCGCTCCGCGTGCTGATCGCCATCGGCGCGTCGGAAGGGCTCAGCCTGCTGCTGCGTCTGCAGGACCCGGCCTGGGCGCTCATCACGGCGGCTGTCGTCACCCAGACCACCATTGGCGAAACCGTCTCGAACGGGCGGAACCAGCTTTTCGGCGCGCTGATCGGCGGGGCGGCGAGCATGGCGGCGATTACCCTTCAGCAGATGGGTCTGCCGCAGGAAGCGGCGCTGTGGTCCGCTCTTATTCCGCTTGCGGCGCTCGCGGCCTGGAAGCCGCAGACGCGACTCGGCCTGGTCACGGTGCTGATCGCCATGCTGTTTCCTTCCGACAATTCTCCTTTTTTCGTGCCGATCCAGCGCGTTATCTGCGTGCTTGCGGGTGTGATCGTCTCGATGGTCGTCTCGTTCGCCGTTCTGCATGAACAGACCCGGCGTGACGCGTTCCGGCTTGCCGCCGCCATGATCCGCGGCATTGGCGAGATCCTGGACGGCGCGGCGCATCATGACATCGGCTGGCATGACATTCAGGCTCTGGACGATACCAGCGCGACGTGTCTGCGCCTCATTGCGGCCAATGTCGGGGAGGCCCGCCGCGAGCGGTGGACGAGCCTTGAGAAACGCGATCCGATGCTGGCGGCTCTGCCTCAGGCGCTGCAGCAGCTTCAGACCGATGCGATGGTTTTTGCCCGGACGGCGCTCGCCAGCCCGGTGCATGACGCCCGGGACGCCCAGATTCTGGTGCGCGGGCTCGTCTCCGCCCTGGATCATATCGCCGGGCTGTGTGACGAACAGGCGCATGGCCGCCCGTTATCGGAGGATCATGCGCGGGAGGCGATCGCGGTGATTCCGAGGGGGGAAGTCACGGACGCGCCTGAGTGGCGTTTCATCCTGCGCATCCTGCGCTCGGATATGACGACCTTTATCGGCTTCCTCACCAGTGCGCCGGCCAGCGGGGGGGCCAGCGGGGAGCCCGGTGGGAATAACGGCGGGGACAGCGGTGAGAAGACCGGTGGACGGGCCGGTCAGGCCGCCCCGTCGGGGAAGAGCTGAAACGATGGGCCGGATGCGCGATTTCCTCTCGACAGCCGGGGCGCGGCCGCATAGCACGGCCCCGGCACGGAAGACGACGGAGACGGAACCCTGATGGCGCCAGCATTACGCCTGACCCTGCGGATCGATGTGGACGGGCATCCGACCCTTGGGCACGGCAAGATCAGGCTTCTGGAGCATGTGGCGTCCACCGGCTCGATTTCGGCCGCGGGCCGGGCCATGGGCATGTCGTACCGGCGGGCGTGGCTGCTGATCGACGCGCTGAACAATCAGTTCGCAAAGCCGCTGGTCGAGACGAAGCCTGGCGGAGGCGGGGGCGCGAGGCTGTCCGAAACCGGGCAGGCCGTTGTTGACTGTTATCGCGCGGCGGAAAAAGAGGCGACGGCGGGCGCGGAGGCCTCGCTGACGGCGCTTGCCGGTCTGGTGAAAGGTCCGTCTGTGCGGGCGCCCTGAGCCGGGTGGCCCCGACCGGGTGCGTCAGGTCGGGTGCGTCAGGCCGGGTGCGCCAGGTCAGGTGCCCTGGGTCGGATGCCCTGAAAAAGCCGCAGCTTCGCAACAGAGTAACAATCAGTAAAAATACTACTGGACAGATTCGGGAGAACAGGAAGCGTGTCATCTTCAGTTTTGCGTCGCGATCTTCTGCGGACGGCGGGGGGCGCCGCCATGGCGACTCTCGCCGCCGATCTGTTCAGCGGCTCAGCGAGAGCCGCCGACGCGCCTGCCGCCGGTCCTGTTCCGTTCGATAACGGCACCGTCGCCCAGATTGCCCGCAGGCTGGCGTCGAAACCCTACAGCGCCCCGGATCAGTCTCTGCCGAAAGCGATCGACAATCTGAACTTCGACCAGTTCCGCTCGATCGAATACCGTCCCGATCAGGCTCTGTGGCACGGCCAGAACCTTGCTTTCGATGTCGAATTCTTTCCGCGTGGCTTTCTCTATCGGCCGCGCATCGAAATCTTCGAGGTGGTGGACGGCAAATCCGCGCCGGTTCCCTACAATCCGGATCTGTTCACCTATGGCGATTCCATGCTGCGCGTCACCGATAATCTCGGTTTCGCCGGTCTGCGCCTGCGGTATCCGATCAATACGCCGGGCGTCATGGAGGAATGTGCCGTCTTCCTTGGCGCGTCCTATTTCCGCGCTGTCGCGAAGAACCAGAATTACGGGCTGTCCGCGCGTGGCTTCGCTGATGGCACCGGTGACCCGAAGGGCGAGGAATTCGCTCTGTTCCGTTCCTTCTGGCTGGAGAAGCCCCAGCCCGGGGTGGACTCTGTGGTCATCCATGCCCTGCTCGACAGCCCGTCCGTCGCGGGGGCGTTTCGTTTCACCATCCGTCCGGGCGAGACGACCGTTTTCGATGTGCAGTCCACGTTCTTCCCGCGTGTGAAGATCGAGGAATCCGGGATCGCGCCGCTGACGGGCATGTTCTATTTCGATTCCAACGACCGCAATCACATCGATGACTGGCGTCCGGCCGCGCATGACAGTGAGGCTCTGCAGATCTGGACCGGCTCCGATCAGGAGCTTTACCGGCCGCTGCGCAATCCGCTCGATCTGCAGCTGTCGGCCTTTACCGACGTTTCGCCGCGTGGGTTCGGGCTGATGCAGCGCCGTCGTTCGTTCCACGATTTCGAGGATCTGGCGCTCAATTACGAGAAGCGGCCGTCGCTGTGGATTGAGCCGATCGGCGACTGGGGCGGGGGCGCGGTCGATCTGGTCGAGATTCCGACCCCGAACGAGGTCAATGACAACATCGTTTCGTTCTGGCGTCCGAAGGCGGCGCTGGAGGCCGGGCATGAATACAGCTTCACCTACCGGATGTACTGGGGCTGGGACACGCCGTTCCCGACGAAGCTGGCCCGGATCGGCGCGACGCGCGTCGGTGCTGTGACCGACCATAAGGAAGACCGCTTCTTCGCGATCGACTTCTCCGGGGGGCCGGTGGCCAATACCGGGCCGGGGGCGCAGTTCCATCTGATCCCGCAGGCTTCGGCCGGCACGATCCGCAATGTCGTGGTCGAGCCCAATCCGAACATCAACGGGTGGCGCACGACGTTCGAGTTCGCGCCCGGTGACGCGAAACTGGCGGAACTCAGCGCCGTCCTCGCCAATGACCAGGGTCCCGTTTCAGAACGGTGGGTATATCGGTGGACACCATAACAGCAGTCTCCGGCACGGGATCGGCCACGCCGCTCACGGAGTTTCCGGCTCTGCCGCCGGGCGCGCCGCTGGCGATGGAGGCGCAGGACCTCCGTGCCGCGCCTGATCTGCACGGGCGCGACAGGGTTTCCGAGACCGAGCCGAAGCTGATCGCGCTCCGGCGGCTTGCCGTCATCGGGTCCGCCCTGGCCCTCACGGGCTGGGGGGCGTATCAGATGCATCTCGTGCTGGATGCCAGCGGCGCCTCCGTGCTCGGCGTCATCATGCAGGTGCTGTTCGTCGCCCTGTTTCTGTGGATTGCACTGGCTTTCACCTCCTCGATTGCCGGCTTTTTCTCGCTGCTGACGCGGGGCGGGCTCGGTCTTGGCATCCACCAGGATGGTCCGCTGCCGGCGCTGCGCACCCGCACCGCATTGCTGATGCCGACCTATAACGAAGACCCGCACCGGGTGATGGCCGGTCTGCGCGCCATCCATGCCAGCCTGCGGGAAACCGGCCGCGCTGAGGCGTTCGACATCTTCATCCTTTCGGACACCACGAACCCGGATGTCTGGGTGGCGGAGGAAGCCGCTTTCCTCGACCTGCGCCGCGAGACGGGCGACAGCACGCATATCTTCTACCGGCGCCGCGCGAAGAACATTGAACGCAAGGCGGGCAATGTCGGGGAGTGGGTTCGCCGCTTCGGCGGGGCCTATCCGCTGATGGTCACGCTGGACGCGGATTCCGTGATGGACGGGCGGACGCTGGTGCGCATTGCCGCCGCGATGGAGCGCAATCCGGAAGTCGGGCTGATTCAGACGCTGCCGGTCATTGCGGGCGGGACGACGCTGTTCGCGCGGATGCAGCAGTTCGCGGGGCGGGTCTATGGTCCGCTGATCGCGCACGGGATTGCCTGGTGGCATGGCGCGGCGAGCAATTACTGGGGTCACAACGCGGTTATCCGCACGGCCGCCTTCGCCGAGCAGGCCGGCCTGCCGCATCTGCCGGGGCGCAAGCCGTTCGGCGGGCATATTCTCAGCCATGATTTCGTCGAGGCGGCTCTGATGCGGCGGGGCGGCTGGGCCATTCATATGGTCCCTGCCCTGCTGGGCTCCTATGAGGAAAGCCCGCCTTCGCTGACCGATGTCGCCATTCGTGACCGCCGGTGGTGTCAGGGCAACCTTCAGCATTACAAGGTGGTGCCGACGAAGGGGCTGCACTGGCTGAGCCGGCTGCATATGCTGATGGGCATCGGCTCCTATGTGACCTCGCCGCTGTGGCTGGTGTTTCTGCTGGTTGGCATTCTGATCTCGCTGCAGGCGAAGTTCGTCCGGCCGGAATATTTCGGCGATACGAAGACGCTCTATCCGCACTGGCCGCAGGTCGATCCGGTTCAGGCGAAGTTCATGTTCATCGCCACGATGGGCATTCTGCTTGCGCCCAAGCTGTTCGCCTATATTGCGCTGCTGTTCGACAGGGCGACGCTCCGGGGCTGTGGCGGGGCGCTGCGTACGGCGGCGTCCATTCTGGTGGAGACCCTGATTGGCGGGCTGATCGCGCCGATCGCTATGCTGATTCAGACCAGTGGTGTCATCTCCATTCTTAGTGGCCAGGATTCCGGATGGAACGCCCAGCGTCGCGATGACGGGCGCATTCCGCTGGGCGTGATTGCGCGGGGCTACTGGCGTTTCACCGTGTTCGGTCTCATCCTTGGCGGCTGCGCCTGGACCGTGTCTCTCGCTCTGTTTCTCTGGATGACGCCGGTTCTGCTGGGTCTTGTTCTCGCCATTCCGCTGGCGGCGCTGACGGCGAGCCGCGATGCCGGTCTGGCACTGCGCCGCGCCGGACTTCTGCTCGTGCCGGAAGAGACGACGCCGCCTGACGTTCTTGTGAAAGCGGCGCATGCCCTGGCGCAGCCGGAGCCCGCCCGCCCGCATGACGCGCTCGCGGCTCTGCGGGCGGACGGAACTCTGCTCGCCAGTCACAGGGCCATGCTTCCGCCCCCGCGCCGTGCCGGTGATCCCATCGATGCGGATTGTCTTGTCGGGCTGCTCAAGCTTCAGGAAGCGCGGTCACTGGCGGATGCCGAGACCCGGCTCACTCCGAAGGAGAAAGCCGCGGCGCTTACGGATGCCCGGAGCCTCGACCGGCTGATCGCCCTCCCCGGCTGACCCTCGCAGGTCTTTTGCGACGCCGGCTTTTTCCGGCATGCCGCCTTTCCGGGCGGCGCTTCCTGTTCCTGATCCGGTGTTCTCCGCGCGGCCTGTTACCGGAACCCCTGCTTCTGCCTGCCGTTCAGAACGCACACGCAGAGAGAAGGCCGCGAAACCGAAAATCCGATAACGCCGCGGCATCTCTCACGATCACGCCTGATGGCTGGCCCGATGACAGGCCTGATAACTGGGGAGATACGTCGTTTTGAGACTGAACCGGAACGCTTTACCCTCCGTGCCCGCGACCGTTTATACGCCTGGCTTCGACCCTGAACGATTGCAGCCCGGCATCGTTCATCTGGGATGCGGTAATTTTCACCGCGCCCATCAGGCGACAGCCACCCAGGCCGCGATCGGCCGGGAGGGAGAGGACGGTCTGCGATGGGGGATCGTCTCCGCCACAATGCGCCGTCCGGATCTCGCGATTTGTCTCCGTCAGCAGGACAATCTCTACACCCTGCTGACACGGGAGTCCGCCGGCACGGTCGCCTCCATCATGGGCGCCATCTGCGAAGCGGTTTTCGCGGGCGATGCGCAGGCCGGGCTTGTGGAACGCATTGCCGATCCGCGCACGAAAATCGTCACTCTGACGGTCACGGCCAGCGGCTATCATCTGACGGCCTCAGGGCAGCTCGATCCGACGGCGCCTGACATTCTGACCGATCTGACGGCGGGTGCGCTGCCCCGCACGGCGCCCGGCATTCTGGCCGCCGGTCTCGCCCTGGTCCGCCAGCGCGGTCAGACGCCTCCGGTCATTCTGTGCTGCGACAATGTCAGCCATAATGGCGGGACACTCCGTCAGGCCGTGATGGATTTCGCTGCGTTACGGGGCGACGATGCGCTCGCCGGCTGGATCGGCTCGACGGTGCAGTTTCCCGACACCATGGTGGACCGGATCGTCCCCGTGAGCACCGCCAGCGACCCTGACGATGCCCGCCGGCTGCTCGGAGGCATCACAGACGAAGCGCCGATTTCGGCCGAGCCGTGGTTTCAGTGGATCATCGGTCCGTTTGATGGCCCTCGACCGCGCTGGGAAGCTCATCCCGGCACGCAGTTCGTCGCTGATGTGGAGGTGTTCGAACGGGCCAAGCTCCAGATGCTGAATGGCGCCCATATGCTGCTCGCCTATGCCGGCGCCCTGGCGGATCTGAATACGGTCGCCGACGCCGTGTGTGATCCGGCGCTTGGCCGCATCACCGCCCGGTTCATGCGCGAGGAACAGACGGCGGATGTCGATCTGCCTGCTTCCGAACTCGATCGCTACACGCGGGATCTGCTGCAGCGGTTTCGCAATCCGGGAATTGTTCACGAGGCCGAACGGATCGGCCGGAACGGGTCGGCCAAAATGGCGGCGCGGGTCATCAGGCCGATGCGGAGCAACATCGCGGCGGGACGCCCGGTGCCGGGCGCGAGGCTGCTGATCGCAAGCTGGATCCGCTGGTTCGCGCTGCATGAGCAGGAGGCCCTGGAGATCTCCCTTACCGACCCGAGGGCCGACATGCTCCGTCAGATCTGCGCTTCCGCGCGGGACGACCATCGCGGTCAGGTCGAGGCCTTCCTTGCCATGGAAGACGTTTTCGGACCGCCGCTGCCGGACCATGACCGGCAGGTCGCCGCCATCGCCAGTCTGCTGCGCCGTCTGACCGATCATGATGTGCGGGGGGTGCTGCACGAGCTTGCCGCTGTGTGAAACGATCTTTCCGGCTGGTAAAAACGATAAAAGTTTCTGGTGGAGGTTTTTTCAAAGGGCTTAACATCGGTTTTGTGAAGGAAGAACAGACTGTTCAGGTGAGGGCGGCGGTGTTCAAATTCACCCGGTACAGACTTGTGCCAGGACATGTCGATCAGTCGCATCAGTACGGCGGATGATCTGAAAACCGTGGAGATGCTGAGTGATCCGGATGCACATCGCCGGTCTGCCGGAAAACAGGACGGCTCTGGCTCGGAAGAGTATCTCGATGAAGGTGAAGGGAGCGGATACGTCGCCCGGATTTCTCCGGAGCGTGACAGATCGAGGCCGAAGCAGGGCTGGCTGAACTGCGCCAGGGGATGGCCGTAACAGCAAAAATCGTGACAGGAAAGCGGCGGGTGATCTCCCGTCTCCGCTCGTCGGCCCGGCGTTATGCTCAGGGTGCCTGAGGGGAGAAATGGTGGGATCAGATAATGCATCACAAATAGTATCAAAAAGATTATTAATTAATATATTGATTGGAATTCATGTAATATCAACTATTATTTGTTTGTTATTTACACTGTGTGTAACATTTATTTTTTCTATTGGTTTTATATATTTTTTTGGTTTTTGCATTAAGGGGCTGATTGTTCCTTTTGATTGTTTACTATGCTTCATAATTATATTTATACAGATATTATGTGCTTCATATATGTTCAATGGGCATAAACTTAGATACACAATACCCATATATAGGTTCTGGTTTATTATTTCATTTATAAATATAGCAACACTGTTTTTTGCTGTTTTTGGCTTGTTTTCGATGTTGTCATTATTTTCAACGTTTCTGTATTTTAGAAATAATAAGCACTCAAATAAAACAACATAGAAAATAAAAAGTTTTTGGGTGCCGCCTTTTTTCAAAAAGGCGGCGTCTCCTGAAGCTTTCCGGAAAAATCTCTATCAGGAACGTCTTTGCAATTCAAAGGAGATTTTTAAAACAGCCTCTGAGATAAAGGGGACAAGGCGCGCTGCATGCTACGCTGCTGTTGCGTACTCGATATAGGAGCGCACGACGGTCAGGTCCTCGACCACGGCCAGCGCCTTGCCTCTGATTTCATCGGTCGCTTCCAGCAGGTCCGGGACCACGATGACGCGAATTCCGGCGGCATGTGCCGCGCGGGCGCCGGAATGTGAATCCTCCAGCGCCAGACAGTATTCCGGCGGAATGCCGATTTTCTGCGCTGCCGTCAGATAGGGTTCCGGGGACGGTTTCCCGGCCGAGACGTCATCGCGCGTGACGATCGCGTCGAAGCGGTCCAGAAGCCCCACCAGCTGCAGATGATGATCGGTGCGGAACCGGCTCGATGAGGTGGCGATCGCCCGGGGCAGTCCCAGCCGGTCAAGCAGATCCAGCAGCGGGATCACGCCCTTTTTCAGCGCCAGCTGTCCTGTATCGACCAGATGCCGCAGATGCACTTCCTGCCGTTCGAAAAAGTGATCGATCGGAAAATCCGCGCCGTACGTCTCCCGGACCAGCCGGCGACAGCCATCGGCCGGCACTCCGATCATCCTGCGGCAGAAGGACGCCGGCATGTCATACGCGAGTTCTTTTCCGGCGAGACCGAGGGCGTCCATGGCCAGCGTCTCGCTGTCGAGAAGCAGTCCGTCCATGTCGAAAATGACGCCGCGAACCGGCTCGTGGTCTCCTGTCATCAGGTGATCGGGCAATACGCATTCCGGCATGAGGCTGTCCTTCTGTGATTGATACTCCACAGACTCTTATGAGCCAGCCTCCCGGAAGTTGCATCAGCGCCCCGTTTCCGCTCCTGTTTCCTGTAGCCGGGCCGGTCTCGCGGACAGGGTCTTCCGGATCTGGCTGGTCAGGGTATTGTGGCGCGCGCATTGCGGTATGCCCGTGTGGCATACCGCTGCGGCACCCGCCACTCCGTTCATGATCCCGCCGGGCTCGGCACCTGTTTGCGAATGCAAGTCATTTCTTATATCGTCTTGATAAAACTGGATTTTTTGATTGCGCCCGTGCGCGGAGCCGGTGTAAAGCCGGGATATTCCCTGATTCATAACCACCAGGAAGCATAGCAATGCCCATCAAGGACCCGAAGGTCATCGAGCATCTGAACACGCAGCTCACCAATGAGCTGACTGCGATCAATCAGTATTTTCTGCACGCCCGGACGCTGCGCCACTGGGGCGTCACGCTCCTCGGCAAGAAGGAATACGAGGAATCAATCGAGGAAATGCGCCACGCCGACTGGCTGATCGAGCGCATTCTCTATCTTGGCGGTCTGCCGAACGTGCAGCGGCTGAACACCATTCTGGTGGGCCAGGACGTTAAGGAAATCCTCGAATGTGATCTCAAGCTCGAGGAAAAGGCGCTCGGCGACCTCCGCGAGGGCATCGCATACTGCGAAAGCGTGCGCGATTACGTCTCGCGCGACCTTCTTCTGAAAATCCTTGAGAACGAAGAAGAGCATGAGGACTTCCTCGACCGTCAGTTCGACCTCATCAAACAGGTCGGCATCGAGCGCTACATCCACCTGAACTCCGCGCCGGCTCCCGAGCAGAGCTGAGGCTTCCCAACCGGGCCTGTGCGGCTGAACTTTCAGGCCGGCACACCGCTCATACCGGCACACTGCGCGGGGTTGCGCCATGCGGCCAGAGGACGTGGGTCATTCCCATGTCCTGACCGCGCCAGCGCGCGAGCGTCACCAGAGACGCCGCCGCGACGGGGCCGTCGCCGTGCGTGTCGCCACAGGTGTCATGGCGACTGTTTCCATGATGATTTTCCGACATCACGGCGCTCTTTCCTTCTTCATCAGAGATGACGATGGCCGCTGCCGGCAGCGTCTCCCCGGCAGTTCCCATGCCCGCGCTGCGGCGCAGCCAGTAGCCTGCGGCGGCGAGACAGGCGCCCAGCTGCGTGACCGCCGCGGCGAAGGGGGCGAGCACGTGGTGATGGGTGAAGACGGGCCGGAGCGCGGATCGTACGGCCGATTCATCACCTTTCTGCGCTGCCGCCGTCGCCTCCAGCAGCTGATGCTCGGTCGTGCTGATTTCGCGGCAGCCGCGCATCCTTATATCCAGTGGCGTCATGCCCAGTCCGGAGAGGCGGTCCAGCGCCGTCCGGAACGCGGCGCCGAGCGTTTCCACGTCCCGCCGGAAACAGGAATCGACCAGGGCTCCGAGCCCCAGCCGGCAGACGGGCCGTCCCGGTCCGACGAAATAGCGCAGCATCCAGACAGCCATCCGCTCGTCACCGGACAAATCATTCAGAACATCGGAAATTGCGATCATGGCACCCTTCGGGCCAGTGGCCCGTCCCTGTCGTGATGTCCCACCTTAATTGCAAACAATTCTCAATTGCAATCAAAAAAACCGGGGGATTCCGACATTCCGTCATCGGGTCATATCCGGCCGGGTCAGCAGCAGACGCGCATAATAAATTCTGAAAAATCAATAAATAAGAAGAATAAAATCAGGGAAGATCCGGTCGTCAAAAGAAAAAATATACTAAATGTAAACATTACAGGGCGAATGTCGGAGATCCTGGAAACCTTCTTCTGAAAGCCCCGTCCGGACCCGTTTATGACGACTTCCGCCGTACAGTCAGGTTCTGTTTTCACCGGCACCATCTCCGCGGGCACCGAAGTCAGCGTCAGCAGTGGCGGTGTCATCAGCGGCGCGACGATCGTGGCTGGCGGAAGCGCGGTTATCGGGGCCGGAGGGACGGCGGACGGCGTCACAACGGAGCATAGCGGGGAACTCACCGTCTCCTCCGGCGGCCTGGCCAGCGGAACCATTCTCGACAGCGCGACCTCGGCCAGGGGCAGTGACGGCAACCCGACCGATTACGCCGTCATGACGATTGAAGCCGGTGGAGCGGCGTCCGGCACCATCGTCCGTTATGGCGCGAGGGAAAATGTTTCCGGCGTATCGACGGACGCCGTCATCGGCGGAGACCCTTTCTACTCGATTTATACCGGCCCGACCCACACCGCCGGTTCGTTCTTTGTCTATGACTGGGAAAATGTCTTTTCGGGCGGCGTCTCCGTCAGCGCGACGGTTCTGTCCGACGGCATCCTCAGGACTTCGGGCACCGATGCGACCCTTATCGACCCGACCGTCGACGCATATGGTCAGATCTACCTCGACATCGGGAACGTCGAATCGGGTGGCACGCTGAATGCGGGCGCTTTCCAGACAACCCTCGGCACGGCTTCCGGGCTCACGATCAGCGGCGGTCTCGAATTTCTCATTGCCTCGCAGGCAGTCGCGATCTCCAACACCGTCGCCTCATCCGGATATCTGACTGTCGAAGCCGGCGCGGCCAGCGGCACGATCGTCAGTTCCGGCGGCACTCTTCTGCAGACCGGGGGTGCTGTCAGGGGCACGGTCGCCTCCGCCGGCGGTGCGGTCGTCATTTCCGGCGGGGGGACCGCCAGCGGCACGGATATTCAGTCGGGGGCGACGCTGACCGTGGCCGCGGGAGGCGCCGCCAGCGCAACCCGGCTGGAGGCCGGCGGGACCGAGACCGTGCTGGCCGGGGGCACCGAAACCGGAGTCGCGGCCTATGGGGCGCTGACTGTTTCTTCCGGCGGCGTCGCCAGCAACGCCGCGCTTTATGCCGGCGGCACGGAAACCTTGCTTGGCGGCGTGTCCGAAAACACGGTTGTGCATGGCGGAACGCTCTCGGTTCAGCAGGCGACGGGCTTCGTCACCCTGAGCGGCGCCGCTGCCGGAGCCGTCATCAGCGTTTCGAACAGCGCTGTCCTGAGCGGCGGCACAATCGGCAACGGCACGAGTCTCACCGTTGCGGGTGGCGGCGTCGCGTCCTCCGTCACCGTATCGCAGGGCGTCGTTACGGCGTCCTCCGGCGGAACGATTGCCGGCGCCATCATTTCAGCCGGCACCGGCTCCGCCGCGTCCGGCGGCGCGTGGAGCGGCACGACGATCCTCAGCAATACGGTGCTGTCCGTCTGCGCGGGCGGCAGCGCGTACGGAACCGTTCTGAACAACAGCTGGATGGCCGTCTATGCCGGCGGCTTCGCCTCGGGCGTGACTGTCAGCTCCGGAAGCGAAACCGGAAGCCTTCCCATTTCCGGTACGGTCATCAACCACGTCGGTCTCTATGTGCAGGGTTCGGCAGTCAGCGCGACGGTCTTATCCGACGGCATCGCGGAGGCTTACCAGGGACTGCTCAGCGCCACGACAGTCTCCGCCGGCGGTGCTCTCAGTGAAGTGGGTCTCGGCCGTTCCCTGAGCGCCAGTATTCTCAGCGGCGGGTCCGAGCTGGTTTCGGCCTACGGCTACAGCACCGCCACCACACTTGCCGGCGGCGCCGTTCAGACCGTCTTCGCCGGCGGAACCGCCAGCGCGGCCGTGGTGTCCGGCGGGGCGACCCAGTCGGTCGCCGGCACGGCGGTAAAAACCACGGTGCTCAGCGGCGGCCATATCACCCTTTCGGCCGGAGGTGTCGCCAGCGCCACGCATCTCGAAGCCGGCGGAAGCGAGACCCTCTCGAAAGGCGCGAGGGAGACCGGCGGTTCCGTCTCGGGCACGCTGGTCATTCTGAGCGGCGGCTCCGCCACCAGCCTGAGCATCAATTCCGGCGGCGGCGCGCAGTATACCGACGCCACCGGCACGACGGCGCTTTATCAGGCGAACGTCACCGTCTCGTCCGGCGGCGTTCTCAGCAGCGCTGTCGCGGGGTTTGCCGGCGTCACGATCCTGTCCGGGGGTGTCGCCAGCGCTCTTGCTCTTCTGAGCGGGAGCGCCGCGGGTGGCGCGGGCTATGCTTCCGTCACGGTCTCCGCCGGGGGCAGGGCGACGGGGGTGTCGGTCGCCGATGATGACCGCCTCAGCGTTTATGGAAATGCGAGCGGCGACACCATCGGCAGCGCAGGCTGTGGCCTGACGGTCAGCAGCCCCTGGGCGTGGACCGCCGCCGCCAGTGAAACCGTGTTCGCCGGCGGTGTGACTTCGGCCGACACTGTTCTTCATGGCGGTGCGATCGTCCTGGCGGCGGGCGGCAGCGCGACGGGCACGACCGTCTCCCCGGGCGGCATGATGCAGGTCAGTGGCGGCAGTGCGGGCAACGTGGTTTTCAGCGGAAACACGCTTGAGATCGTCGAGGCGCAGGGCACCGCGACCAGCCAGACCATCCATGGCGGCGGGATCGCGGAATACGATGCCGGCACGCTTGTCAGCGCCATCACCATCGATTCCGGCGGCAGTGCGCTCATCACTTCCGGCGCGGCCATGCGGTCCGCGACCTTCACCGGCGGCGCGCAGATCGATATTGCCGGCGCAGCGCAGGTCATCACCGCCACGCTTGGTCCTGACGCCGCTGTGACCGTCGAAACCGGAGCTGTGCTCAGCAGTGCCGGGGTTTCCGGTGGCACGCTCAGCATTCTGTCGGCGGGTGACGCCGCCGGGGTCGTGCTCTCGGCGGGGGGCGATGCCCGGGTGTCGTCCGGCGGAGTTCTCAGTGCCGCGACCCTTTTATCCGGAGGTATTGTCTCTGTCTCGTCGGGCGGCGTCGTCAGCAGCGGCACCGTTCTTTCCGGAGGATCGCTGAGCGTCGGATCGGGGGGTGTTGTCTCCGGTATCGCCATTTCCACTGGCGGGACTGAGACTGTCAGTGACGGAACTTCTGACGACACTGCAATTCTCGGGGGGGTGCTGTCTCTTCAGGGGGCTGCTGCCGCTGTCACCATTACGGAAGTTGAGTCCGGCGGCACGATCGACCTTTCGGACAGCGCCACGCTTGATCAGTTTGCTGTCGGTAATGGCGCTGTTTCCGCCTGGAACGGGGGCGCGGTCAGTACTGTCACGCTTGGGTCCGCTGGTTCGGCTGTTATCTCGTCTGGCGGAACTCTTACGATTGCTGCGGTGTCTTCCGGGGGTGTGGTCACGGTCACGGCTGGCGGTATTGCTTCCGGCGTCACCATTTCTGCTGGCGGAACTGAGACTGTCAGTGATGGCGTTTCCGACGATACGAGCGTTGCCGGCGGCGCATTGTTTCTCCAGGGGGAAGGCGCCACCGCCACCATCCGGGATGTCACCTCGGCCGGTACGGTCAATGTCTCGGACAGTGCGACCGTCACCAACCTGACTCTCAGTGACGGCACAGTTCTGGCCTGGGACGGGGGTGTCATCGGCAGCGCCACGCTTGGCTCCGCTGCTTCCGCCGTTATCTCCGCCGGCGGAACTCTCTCCTCCGCGACGGTCTTTTCCGGTGGTCAGGCTTTTATCAGTTCGGGTGGCGCTGCTCTCGGCGGCGGGATCGATGCGGGCGGGGTGCTTACCACCTCCAACGGCGCTCTGGTGTCCGGCGTCATCGTGTCCGGACTGTCCGACAGCTCTGGCCAGACATCGGCAACGCTTGTCATTGAAAGCGGCGCGGTCGCGTCGGGAAATCAGATCCTGGACACCGGGTTCGAGGACATTTCCGGTATTTCCGACAACGATACGGTCGGGGACGGCTCCTCCTATACTCTGGATGTCGACAACAACACACTGAATGTCGGCGACCGGATCTCTGTCGAGAGCGGGGGCATCGCCAGCCAGACCCGGGTCGTGGCGGGCGGGGTGCTGGAAATTTTCAGTGGTGGACGGAGTGTTTCCGCGACGGTCGATTCAGAGGCCGCGCTTGTGGTCAGAGCAGGCGGGATCGAATCCGGGGCGATCCTCACAGATCAGGCGCGTGAGATTGTCAGCGGCCTTTCTTCCGACGCCATCGTTCACACCGGTTTTCAGGCGCTGTATGGCGACGGCTCCGCCGTCTCCGCCACTGTGTTTCAGGGTGGCATTCAGTATCTGAACGGCACCGCCGTCGCGACCGGCACCATTGTCAGCTCCGGCGGCCTGATCGACCTTTATGGCGGCAGCGCCGTGAGCGCTGTTGTCTCGTCCGGCGGCATCGTGAACGTCCGGTCCGGCGGCATGACGAGCGCCGTGCGGTTCGAGAACGGCGCTTCCGAAACGGTGCAGTCAGGCGGAACCGATTCCGGCGGCATCGTCAGCGCCGGGGCGCGGATCGTTCTCAGCGGTGGCGGTGCTGTCGGGGCCACCCTTCTTTCCGGCGGCGCCATGACGGTCTCGTCCGGCGGCATCGCGGGCAATACGAGGATCGCCTCTGGCGGGAGTGAAACCGTTTCTTCCGGCGGGACGGATACCGGCGGCATCGTCACTTCCGGCAGCATTACCGTTCTGGCCGGCGGCTCCGCCGGCGATCTGACGCTTTCGTCCGGTGGCATTCTGTCTGTCGACGGCGCCGGCACGGTCAGCGGCGTTACCGGCAGCGCTGCGCACATGAGTCTGGCCGGCGGCACGGTCGACGATGTCACCATCGATGATGGTCTTCTGGAAGTTCTTGACGGCGATGTCACGACTTCCGCCGTGATCGGATCGGGAACTGTTGTCAGCGTCAGCGATGCCACCCTGATCAGCGCCACGCTGACTGATGGCACGCTCTCCGCGTGGAACGGTGCTGTCGTCTCCGGCACGATGATCGGGTCCGGCGGCGTTGCGCTCATTTCCTCCGGAGGGGTGTTCAGCAGCGGGTCGGTTTTGTCCGGTGGCGCGTTGCAGGTCAGTTCTGGCGGATCGGGTGGCAATGTTACTTTTTCCGGAGGGGGCACGGGCGATGTCCTGTCCGGTGCGGTTCTCAGCGGCGCGGCGATCTCGTCCGGCGGGGTTGCGGACGTTAAAAACGGTGGTCTCGCGAACGACGCCACACTCTTCTCGGGCGGTACGCTCAGTGTTCTTTCCGGTGGTGTGGCCTCTGGCGCCACCATCCTGGCCGGTGGCCGTGAAACCGTTCTTGATGGCGCGTCGGAGGATACTGCTATTGCCGGCGGGACTCTTTCTCTTCAGGGGGAGGCTGCCACCGCTACCATCCGGGACATCACGTCCGGCGGTGAAATCGATGTCTCCGAGGGTGCTGATGTTGCCAGTGTCACGCTCAGTGACGGCGTGCTTTCCGCGTGGGACGGAGGTGTTGTCAGCAATGCCGCGTTTGGGTCGGCGGCTTCCGGTGTCATTTCTTCCGGCGGGCTTCTCTCCACCGCGACTGTCTCGTCCGGTGGCTCTCTCAGCGTTCTTGGCAGCGGGTCGGCCTCCGGGGTCACCCTGCTTTCAGGCGGTTCAGCCAGCATCCTGTCTGGCGGTGTCCTTACCGGCACCACCATCATCTCCGGCGGCGTTCTCACTGTTGAATCAGGTGGCACCGCTGGTGGCGACATCCTCTCCGCGGCGGGTTCGGAAACCGTTTTCGGAACCGCAGGCAGCACGACGATCAGCGGCGGCTCCCAGATTGTCGGCAATGCCGGGTCCGCTGTCTCCGCGACGATCACGCAGGACGGCGTCCAGTCTGTAGGCAGCGGCGGAACCGCTATTGGCACCGTCGTGACCATCGGCGGGCGCGTCAGTGTCACGGGCGGAACGCTGAGCGCGGCGACGGTCTCATCGGGCGGCGCTGTCTCCGTCTCCTCCGCTGGCGTCGCCTCGGCGACGCAGATCCTCTCGGGAGGAACTGAGGCCGTCACCTCCGGCGGCGTCACCTCCGGCGCTGTCGTCTCCGCCGGCGGCACGGAAACACTGAGCGACGGCACGGCTCAGACCATCACGGTTCATGGCGGCCGTCTCGACGCTTCTTCCGGCGCGGTCATCAGCTCTGCCCTGATTGATTCAGCCGGCGTGGTCAGTGTCAGCGATGCTGCTCTGATCAGTGCTGTTCTCGATGACGGCACTCTCTCCGCAGGGAACGGTGCTGTCGTCTCCGGCACTATGATCGGGTCTGGCGGCGTCGCGCTGATTTCCTCCGGTGGTTTGTTCAGCAGCGGGTCGGTTCTTTCCGGTGGCGCGCTGCAGATCGGCTCTGGCGGATCGGGCGGCACTGTCACCTTTTCCGGGGGTGGCACAGGCGATGTCCTGTCCGGCGGCACTCTTTCCGCCGCCAATGTCTCTTCCGGTGGCGTACTCAGCGTTTCTGGCGGCGGGCAGGCGACTGACATCACTGTTGCCGCATCCGGGGTGATGACGGTTTCGTCCGGCGGATCGGCCACCACCATTACGATCTCTTCAGGCGGCATCACCGAAGTCACCGGCCAGGCCGGCCTGGAACGCCCTCTGAGGCAGTTCGCCGCCGTCGCGGCTGATGCCGGCACGGACTCATCCGTTAGCCCGGGCGCGACTGTCAGCGATATTACTGTCGATTCCGGCGGCGAACTGCTTGTCAGCAGCGGCGGGGTTGCCTCGGGTGTCACCGTCGACGGTTCCGGGACGGAAATCATTACCGGCGGCTCATCCGTCGATATTATTCTCAGCGGCGGTCAGCTGAGCGCCATGGAGAGTGGCGCTGTGGTCAGTAGCGTCACCGTCGATTCCGGCGGGACGATCAGTCTCTCCGATGATGCCAGCCTGACCGGCGCCACGATTGGCGACGGTATCGTCAGCGTCACATCCGGCGCGGAAATCACCAGTATTACACTTGGGTCTTCCGGAACCGCCGGAATTTCTTCAGGCGGCATGGCCGGCAGCGCTGTCATCCTCTCCGGCGGATCGCTCAGCGTCGGGCCGGACGGCGTCGCTTCCGGTGTCACGATCTTCTCTGGTGGCAGCGAAACCGTTCTTGATGGCACGTCTGATGATACGACTGTTGCCGGCGGGATTCTTTCGCTTCAGGGGGAGACTGCTGTCGCTGCCATCCGGGACATTACGTCCGGGGGCGAAATCGACGTTTCCGATAGTGCTGGCGTTACCAGTGTCACGCTCAGTGACGGCGCGCTCTCCGCGTGGAACGGGGGTGTTGTCAGCAATGCCTCGCTTGGGTCCGCTGCTTCCGGTGTCATCTCGTCTGGCGGGATTCTGTCCATTGCGACTGTCTCGTCTGGTGGCTTTCTGAGCGTCTCTTCGGGGGGTGTGGCTTCCGGTATCACGATCTCCTCGGGCGGCAGTGAAACTGTTTCTGGCGGTATATCCGACAATACTGCTGTTGACGGCGGCTTCCTGACCGTCGGAGGGGCCGATGCGGTTGTTATTGTTACAACAGTCGATTCAGGCGGAGAGATTGATCTTTCCGACAATGCCACTCTCTCCGGTCTCGTTATTGGTGACGGTTCCGTCCATGTCGGCGACGAGGCCGTCGTCAGTACCGTCACGCTTGGTTCCGACGGCTTCGCTGTGGTCTCGTCCGGGGGTGTTCTCCGCGATGCCATGGTCTCGTCCGGCGGCATGGTCACTGTCGGGGCCGGGGGCAGTGCTGGCGGCGCGATCCTTTCTTCCGGTGGGACGGCCACCATTGCCGGTGTGGCGGACGCCTTTACTGTCCAGGCCGGAGCCAGCCTGACGGCGGTGTCGGGAAGCCTGATCTCGGGCACCATTCTCGACAGCGCCGCGTCAGTGGCGGCTGCTGACCGCGCTGTTTTCACTGTCGAAAGCGGTGCGACGGCTTCGGCCACGCAGATCCGCCTCGGAGGCAGCGAGACTGTTCTCGGCACTGCGGCAGACGACATTATTGGCGGCGACGGTTTTTACATCGGGGACTCATCCGGCGGTGCGCTTACGGCGTACGATGCCGAGACCGTACTGGCCGGCGGGGTTTCACGCGATGCGACCGTCCTTGCCGACGGCGTGCTGACCGTTTCTGCCGGTGGGAGCGCGGTCTCCGCCGGCGCCGGGTCGGGCGCCATCATTGCCGTCTGTTCCGGTGGTGTTGATTCCGGCGCCACGATGGAGAACGGGGCGCGGGAAATCGTTGATGGCGCGTCATATGACGCCACACTGGGCGACGCGGCTTCGCAGACTGTCCGGGCTGGCGGCCTGGCTGTTTCCGCGACCCTGGACCAGGGCGGTCTTCAGTCTCTTCAGGCGGGCGCGACAGCCATCGGCACGATCGTCAGTTCCGGTGGCCAGATTGACGATTCAGGCGGAACGCTGAGCAGTGCGGTCATAAGCTCAGGGGGGCATCTGACCGTTTCTTCCGGCGGTCTCGCCTCGGATACACAGATCGGTTCCGGCGGCAGCGAAATCGTCTCCGGGGGCGGGGCCGGCTCCGGGGATCAGGTTCTTTACGGCGGCGGCCTCTCTGTGCAGGGGGGCATCGCCAGCGGCACCGTCGTTTCGTCGGGCGGTCTTCTTGCCATAAGTGGCAGCGGCACTGTGGTCGGTGCAACTGTTTACAGCGGCGGCAGCGAAATGCTGAGCGGCGGCGTTGCCGAAGATGCCGCGATCCATGGCGGCACGCTCGGAATACTCAGTGGCGCCGTCGTCAGCACGGTTCTGATCGACTCATCCGGCGCCGTATGGATCGATAACGGCCAGGTAAACAGCGGCACCGTCAATGATGGCACCGTTACCGCCCGGGACGATGCCACTGTCAGCAACACCACGCTCGGATCGTCGGGGGTGGCGTTCATCTCGTCCGGTGGCGCGTTCAGCGATGGCGACGTTCTTTCCGGTGGCTCCCTTACCATTCTCAGCAGCGGCGTGGCCTCCGCCGTTACGCTCAGCGCCGGCGGTACCGTTACGGTCTCCTCCGGCGGTACTTTCAGTGATGCCACCATCTCTTCCGGTGGGTCCGTTCTGATCTCGTCGGGCGGAACGGCGGGGAGCGCCACCATTTTCAGTGGTGGCAGCGAAACGGTTTCAGGCGGAACGGCTTCCGATATCACCATTCATGGTGGGTTCCTTTCCGTTGCCGAAGCCGGTGCGTCCGTTTCTCTGGATACGGTCGATTCCGGCGGGCAGATCGATCTGGATGACAGTGCGTCCCTTACAGGGGGCGCCATCGATAACGGCACTCTCCGGATCAGTGACGGCGCCAGCGCGGCAACCATTACGCTTGGCTCATCAGGTACCGCCACGGTTTCTTCCGGGGGTATTCTTAGCAGCGCTGCCGTTTCTTCCGGTGGCTCCGTCACCATTCTCAGCAGCGGCGCGGCCTCCGCCGTTACCCTGAGTGCCGGGGGCACTGTCACGGTGTCCTCCGGAGGCGTTCTCAGTGATGCCACCATATCCTCCGGTGGGTCCGTTCTGGTCTCGTCGGGTGGCACTGCGGGGAGCGCCACCATTTTCAGCGGCGGGAGCGAAACCATTGCCGCCGGAGGGGTGGCGAGCGGGCTCACGATTTCCTCAGGCGGGGTCGCGCAGGTTTCCGGGCAGGGCTCCGGCACGGGTCTTCTCAGCCGGGCGTTCCGTCTGTTCGCGGCCGTTCTGACCACGGCCTCTTCTTCCTCCGCCGTTTCGTCCGGCGGAACGGTCAGCGGCGTCACCGTCGAGGATGGCGGCGAGCTTCTGGTCAGCAGCGGCGGCATCGCGGATGATGTGACCGTTTACAGTTCCGGCAAGGAAATTGTTGCCGGCGGGTCCGCTTATCAGACCATGCTTCATGGCGGGCAGCTCATAATCGGGCAGACGGGGGCTGTCGCCAGCGACGTTACCGTTGATTCCGGCGGCGCCGTCATTGTTTCCGGCAATGCCACCCTCTCCGGGGCGACTGTCAGCGACGGGCTTCTTACCGTCAGCACGGACGCCGAAGCCAGCGATGTCACCCTGGGATCGCAGGGGAGCGCCAGCGCGGTCTCGGGCGGTATTGTCAGCAATGCCTCCATTCTTTCCGGCGGCGTTCTGGATATCGGCAGTGGCGGAAGCGCCACCGGCGTCACGATCTTTTCTGGTGGTGTCGCCGAACTTTCGTCCGGGGGAACGCTCGGCGACGAGCATCTTCTGTCCGGCGGCACGCTCAGACTCCTGGACAGCGCCATCGTTTCCGGCATGAGTCTCTCCGGTGGCGGCACGATTGAAGTCACTGACGGGGGGGCCTTTACCGGCGGTACGCTCTCCGACGACAGCCTGCTCGATATCGGGTCGGGGGGCACGGCGAGCGGTCTGACAGTCTCTTCGGGTGGCAGTGCTGTTATTGCCGATAGCGGCATGGTCAGTTCGGGCACGGTCAGCGCCGGTGGTGTGCTTGATCTGCATTCCGGCGGTACTGCGGACGGGCTTACGCTTTCATCGGGCGGTGTGATCGAGGTCGGGTCCGGTGCTGTTCTGAGCGGCACGGATTTCCTCAGTGGCGGCACCATTCTGCTGGAAGATGAAGTCTGGAACGCGGACGCGACGTTTTCCTATGATTCGGCGACCGGCGTTCTCTCCACCGAAGAAAACGGCCATGTCTACAGTTTCGATCTGACCGGCACTTATGCGGACGAGACCTTTCAGGTTTCGGAAAGTGATCAGGATTTCACACAGATTCAGATCATCCCGGCCGGTGACGACACGCCCTGCTACTGCCGGGGCACCCTGATTCTGACGCCCGACGGACAGCGCCCTGTCGAAACGCTGTCACGGGGCGATCGTGTCGTCACCGCGTCGGGCCGCGCCCGGCCGGTGGTGTGGATCGGGCGGCGGGTTTATGGCGGGACGTTCGCGCAGAGAAATCCTTCCGTGCAGCCAGTCGTTTTCCGAAAAGGGTCTCTGGGCGGAAACCTGCCGGCGCGCGATCTCTGGGTGTCTCCTCTTCACGCCATGTATCTCGATGGCGTGCTTGTTCCGGCCCGCGCGCTTGTCAACGGCGGCACCATTGTTCAGGTCCGCCGCTTTGACCGTGTCGATTATTTCCATATCGAGCTGGAAACGCATGATGTGATCCTGGCTGAAGGCGCGGCTTCGGAAACCTTCGTGAACGATGGCGGCCGTTTCCTGTTCCAGAATGCGGCGGAGTTCGCTGAGCTTTACCCGGATCATGTCGATCCGCCTGCTCTTTACTGCGCGCCGCGCATCGAGGACGGTCCGGAACTCGAAATCATCCGCAATAACCTGGGGCGCGGTCATGAGGCGGAGGGGCGGGCCGGTTCCGGCGCGGGCGCAGGTTCCGGCATTGTTACCGCGGGCTGGCTTGAGACGTCTGCCGACGGCCGCCTCAGAGGATGGGTCCGTGCGGCCGGAGATGCGGAAGCCTTTGTCGAAGTGACCGTTCTCGATAACGGCGTTCCTCTGAAAACCATTGTCGCCGGCGAGAGCTCTTCGGAGTTCCGTCCCGGCGGGTCCCGCGTGTTCGGTTTCGACGATCCTGTCGGCGCATTGCCTGATCCCGGTCACGCTCATCTCATCGAGCTCAGGCGCGCTGCCGATAACGCGCTCCTGGCCGGCTCTTTCGTCTATGTCGCGCCCGCTCACGGGGCTTCGGCGGACCCGGAAGCGCCTTATCCGGACAGCGAAGAACGCCACGTGACACAGGAAGCCGCCCCTTTGACACCGGTTCAGGGTTATCTCGACAATGTCACCCGCAGGGATGCGCGGGGGTGGGCGTGGAATGGGCCGGATCAGCCGGCCCCTGTGACGCTCGACGTGTTTCTCAATGACCGGCGCATCTGTTCCACCGTGGCGAACCGTCACAGGCCCGATCTGGTCAGCCATGCCATCGGCGACGGGCGGCATGGTTTCCATGTCCTCTTTCCATGCGCCCTGTCACCGGCGGAGCGGCATGTCATCCGGATCTGCCGCGCGGCCGACGGCGCCGATCTGTATGGCTCGCCCTTTGTCATCGAGCCCGAAAACAGCTTCGGCGCCGATCTCGAAACTCTTGTCAGCCGCGCCGCGAGCGCGGCCGGAGACAGCGAGGAACGCGCCCGGATCATTCATTTCCTGAGAAGCCAGGCTGATTTTCTCGCGACGGCTGAGGCCGGAGAGCGGACGGAAAGGCTGGAGACCGAACTCGCCGTCCGTGAAGCGCGCCGCACGGGCATACGCCTTCCGGCCAGAGCGAAACGCGCCCTCGTCATTACCACCGTCCTGGAGAGCTGCGCTCCCGGCGACGTCACTACCGGCCTGCGTCAGCACATGCGGTTCATGCGCAAAGCCGGTTATGATGTCACCATCGTTCCGGCGGACCCGACCCGGATTCCGGCGGCGGTGCGGGAAGATCTCGAAGCCCCTGGCGTTACTGTCTGCGGTGCGCCTTTTGTCACCAGCGTCGAGGATATGCTGCGGCGTTATCACGATGCGTTCGATCGGGTCGTTATCGACAGCGCGGAGCTCACAAGGCGTTATCAGGCGCTGATCCGTGCCGAAATGCCTCATGCCCGCCTGCTGATGATTCCGCGCATTCCTCTCAGCAGAAATGCGCCCGCCGTGCGGAATGTGAGCCTGTTCCCGCCCTCCGGCGTTGTCTTCTCTGTCGATACATTTCTGCCGTCCTCGTCTCAGGACGCGGAAGAACTGGAGCGGCGCTATCCCCGCGCCCGGATCGTCACCCTGCCTGTGCTGGGCAATCAGGATATTCGTGCAGCGCAGTCTTTCGACGGTACGTCAGGGATTTTTCTTACCGGGAGCCCGAACGAACATCTTCGCTGCGCCTGTGAGGATTATTTCCGGGCGACGATCCTGCCGCATCTCAGGGCCGGCTGTCCCGACGCGGCGCTGTTACACGACGGGGCGCTCTGCTTTTCCGCCCGTGCGGGTCTCGTTCTTCCGGGCGCGGATCACGGCGTTACGCCGCAGATCATGGACCTTGCCGCCGCCGGTGTGCCGGTTGTGTTCACGGGTCTGACGAAAGCGGAGACCGGTTCACTTCCTCTTCCGCTTCAGGGCATGATCGCCAGAACGCCTGCGGCCGCCGTGACGCTTCTTACACAGCTTTATACGAATTCCCGGTTTCACAGCATGATGTCCCGCGCCATGCGAAACTGGGCGATCAGAACTCATGAAAAGGCGCAGCTCGCCTGGGACGAGGCGCTTTCGGACAGGCGCGCCGGACAGGCACGGCAGCGTGCGTGAGAGGTGGGCTCGGAAAGCACTTCACGAGAAGTATTTAAAAAATAAAGTTTTTGGGTGCCGCCTTTTTTCAAAAAGGCGGCGTCTTCTGAAGCTTTTTGAAAAAAGCTTCACCAAAAACTTCTTTATGATTCCAGAACAGTCCGGTTCCGGTCACTCTTCCTGGGCCAGGGGCAGGTTCGGAACGCCGTGGCCGCCCGGGCGCATCACCCATAGCCGCTCTCCCGACCATGCCCGGTCCGACAGCACCCGGATGCCGTCGCGCCGCAGCCAGACGGCCTGAGCGCCTTCCCGCCAGACGGTGAAACGATCCACCGTCCGCACGCCGGCACAGGACCGCCGTGCCGGAGTGACGGTCACGAACAGATCCATGCCGGCGCAGACGCTGTCCGGAATCAGGTCGTTGCCGTCCGAGCGGTCCTCCGCCCGCAGCAGCACGGAACGCCCCGCGCGCGAGATTACACAGACGCCCTTCACACCATCCTCGCCGCAGGAGATTTCGCCGTCCTTCGTCTCGCTTCCCGCAGGCTGCTCTTCCCCGGTTTGCATCCCGTCAGTCTGCACGCCGTTTACAGGCAGATCCGCCAGGGGACGTGCGAATGCCTGCGCCAGGACGTCCCGTTCAAACCACGCATCGCGGGAGCGGCCGGCCAGCAGAAGCTGTCCTCCGTCACGAACCGCCACCAGGCCTCCGTCCGGCGCCACGACCAGATCGGGCAGCGGCATGATGAAGGGGGAGACGAACCCGGCCAGCATCGGTGCGAGACCCAGCAGCCGCCAGCGTCGCGTCCAGAGGCAAAGCCAGCACAGCCCGAACAGGAAAAGCGCCAGTCCCGGACCTGGCGTCATCGGCACGGCGATCCGTGCCGCGGGCCAGGACGCCACTTCCCGCGCCGACCAGACGATCGCGTGAATCCCCCATCCCATCGGGACGAAGGCCAGCGCCTCCAGATGAAACGGGACCAGCAGAACTCCCGCCAGCCCGGCCGGCATGACCCACAGCGCCGTCAGCGGCACGGCCATCAGATTGGCGACGACGAAAAACGGCTGAATCTCTCCGAAATGCGCCATCGACACCGGCAGGGTCGCCGTGCCGGCCAGCAGACTTGTCAGCGCGAGCATCAGCACATGCACCAGAAACCGCCGGCTCAGCCGTCCTTCGCCATGCAGCCGCATCAGGGGCAGGCGCAGGACCTCATATCCCGCGATCAGCGCCATCACGGCCGCGAACGACATCTGGAACGGCACGTCCAGCAGGACCGATGGTCCCGTCAGCAGCAGCAATGTCGCCGCGACGGCCAGCCCGCGCATCGACGCCGCTCTGCGCCCGGTGACAAGCGCCAGCACGACCAGCGCCGCCATGACCAGGCTTCGCAGCGCCGGAAGATGCAGGCCCGTCATGACGACATAGATCGCTCCGCCCAGCAGGCCCGCGATCGCCGCGATCTCTTTGCAGGGCCAGCGCAGTGCGATCCATTCGACCGAAACCAGCCCGTAGCGTGTCACGGCCACCACCAGACCCACCACGATTCCCAGATGCAGTCCGGCCACGGCCAGCAGATGCGACAGTCCTGATGCGGCGAAAGCGTCGCGATCCGCGGCCGGAATGGCGCCCGATTGTCCCACGAGCAGCGTTGCGCCTATCGCGCCGTCGGTGCCGGGCAGCGCCGACATGATCCGGGCGGCGATGGATTCGCGCAGGCGCTCGACGGGCCGGTGATCGGGGGTGGTGCTCCGCTGTGTGGTTTCGTCATCGGCATCCGGTGCGCGTGGTTCAGCGTGACGGCTGGCTTCATCCGGCCCGGACGACAGGCCGGAGGCTGTCGCCAGACCGTCATCGGCCGGTGCGAAAGCCGCCGGGCCGAGCGCCCTTCCGGTTCCGGCCAGGCCACCGAACCACGCCTCGCGCTGCAGATCCCGCGCGCCCGGCATGACCGGAAACGGTGGCGGGCTCAGCAGAGCCCGGATCTGCAGCCTGTCACCCGGTCCGAACACCAGGCCGTCATCGTCCCGCAGGCGGATCTTCAGATCACGGCACAGGGGCGCCATTCCGGCATCCAGCCAGGTCATGAACCGCACGCCTGACAGGGTCACGCGCCGGCTGCCGGGATCGCCCTCCGCGCGGGACGGCAGCTGCTCGACTGACGTGACATGGCCGGTCAGAACGACCGCGCGCCGGGGCAGTTCGGGCATGGGCGGCGCGCGATGTCCCTCGGTCCAGGCCGCCAGAAAGCCGAGAGAGACACAGAGCAGCGCAGAGCCGGCGAGCCGTCCGGACAGACGCCACCAGCCTGCGACGAGAATGGGAAGGGAGAGGATCAGCCCCGCCAGAGCCAGCCAGGGAGATGGCTCATACCGGGGCTGGAACCAGGCCAGCACGCCGGCCGCCAGCCCGACGGGCAGCCAGAGCGGCAGCCGGTGCCGTTCAGAGAGCAGGCGCGCCTGAAGACGGTCCGGCAACGCCCCTCTCACCCCGGTCGGCCTCTGTCACGGCCTGTCAGTCCGCGGGCGCGCTGCCGTTCCGGACGGGGAGGCTCCTGGTCCAGGGCGTCGTTACGGCGCCAGCGGGCGGCCTTCGGACGCGCCGTAAAAGACATAATGCAGAAACAGGTCACCCTCGTATCCGAGCAGATCCGGATTGGCGGCCACGTACTCTTTGCCGTCGAAAGCCGCGTTTGGCTGACGGCCTTCCTGATAGCCCACTGTCCGGTAATGCGTCGCCGCATCGACGCCGGCGCTGGCCACATCCGGATAATTCGTCAGATACCATTCCGAATCAAAATACAGCGCATCCCGAAGCGGCGGTGTTTTTGCCCGGACCGGCTCGGCGATCGCAACGATTTCAACGATCTCTTCCGCTTCCGGCTTTACTTCGGCTTTTTCGGTACGCTTTTTCCCCGAAACCGCTTTCGCGCTTCCACCGGTCCTGGCCACGCCCTGCCGTCCTGAGGGTTTCGTGGCCGGCGACCGTGCACTTACATGGCCTGGTGATGTTTTAGCCCTGGCTCGTGCCACGCGCTCTTCTCCTTAAGTCCCTGACGATCAATAAAGATCACAGAGCGCAATATTTATAGAGCCGCCCGGGAAACACAATGTGCTGTTGTGAAAGATTCGCGTAAAACAGCGCGGAACGTCCGGCATACACCGCAGGTTGCCTTACAATCAGGAGTCCTTTTCTTTTGGCCAAACGTCCGATTCATCGCTTTGTCTGCCAGAACTGCGGCGCTGTTTATCCGAAGTGGAGCGGAAAATGTGAGGCCTGCGGTGAGTGGAATACGATCGTCGAGGAGAGCATCGAACCGACGGCGTCCCGCACCAGTCGTTCGAAGACCCGGCTGGCCCTGACGGGACTTGAGGGCAACGCTGCGCCGCCGCCCAGGATTCAGACCGATATTGCTGAGCTGGACCGTGTGCTTGGTGGCGGCCTTGTTCCGGCTTCCGTTGTTCTTGTCGGCGGTGATCCGGGCATCGGCAAGTCCACGCTGCTTTTGCAGACCGCCTGCCGTCTGGCGCGCACCGGGCAGCATGTCGTGTATATTTCGGGCGAAGAGGCGGTCGATCAGATCCGGATGCGTGCGCAGCGGCTGGAGCTGAGTGCTCCGACGCTGCAGCTGGCTGCGTCGATCAATGTGTCCGATATTGTCGCGACGCTCGATACAGAGACGAAGCTCGGGCTGGTCGTCATCGATTCCATTCAGACGATGTGGCTCGACAGCATCGACAGCGCGCCGGGCTCCGTTGCCCAGGTCCGGGCCTGTGCCTTTGAGCTGATCCGGCTGGCCAAGAAGCGGGGTTTCGCTCTGATTCTTGTCGGCCATGTCACCAAGGACGGAGCGCTGGCCGGACCGCGCGTGATGGAGCACATGGTCGATGCGGTGATGTATTTCGAGGGGGATCGCGGTCATCAGTTCCGCATTCTGCGCGCGGCCAAGAACCGTTTCGGGGCCACGGATGAGATCGGTGTCTTTGCGATGACCGATCACGGGCTGATCGAGGTTCCCAATCCTTCCGCGCTGTTTCTGGCTGAGCGGCGGGGCAACATTGCCGGTTCCGCTGTGTTTGCCGGACTTGAGGGCACGCGGCCTGTTCTGCTGGAGGTTCAGGCGCTGCTTTCTCCGAAGGCCGGAGACGGGGCGCCGCGCCGGGCTGCGGTCGGGTGGGATACGGGGCGTCTGAACATGCTGCTGGCTGTGCTGGAGACGCGCTGCGGTCTCAAGCTGGCGGGGATGGATGTGTGGCTCAATTTTGCCGGGGGGCTGCGTGTCAGTGAGCCGGCCGCCGATCTGGCGGTGGCTGCGGCGCTGATTTCGGCTGCGACCGGTCAGCCGACCTCTGCCGGGACGGTTTATTTTGGCGAGATCGGTCTGTCCGGCGAGCTTCGGCAGGTTTCTCAGGCGGATCTGCGTCTGCGCGAGGCGGCCAAGCTGGGGTTCAGCACTGCTATTCTTCCTCGTCGGATCGCACGTGCCACCAATGCCAGTATTCGTCCGCCGCCGGGGCTGACGCTGAATGAGCCCGGGCATCTGTCCGATCTGGTGGCGATGATGACGGAGGGGGTGAAGGAGTGACCGGGGAGATCGCTGAGAGGGTATTTCAGAAACCTGCCTGTGAAACCTTATGTAAATTATAAAAAAGTTTTTGGTGAAGCTTTTTTCAAAAAGCTTCAGAAGACGCCGCCTTTCTGAAAAACGGCGGCACCCGGAAACTTTTATTATTTTATCAGGATTTACTGTGAGGTGCTCTTCTGGCCCGGCCCTCGCCAGTTCGGCTCAAACATGCTCAACTCGTCTCCGGTGACACCGCCAGACGAGGACCGCATGACCACAGCGCCGTACGCCATTCACGCACGGCCCACACGGGGCAGGCTTTACTCAGAGCCCGAATCTCCCACCCGTTCTCCCTGGCAGCGTGACCGCGACCGTGTTGTCCACTCCTCCGGCTTCCGGCGCCTTCAGTACAAGACCCAGGTCTTCATCAACCATGAGGGCGACTTCTTCCGCACCCGCCTGACCCATTCACTTGAGGTCGCTCAGATCGCCCGTTCCATGGCGCGGCATCTGAATGTCGATGAGGATATCACCGAGGCCATCGCTCTTGCCCATGATCTCGGGCACACGCCGTTCGGCCACGCCGGCGAAGACGCCCTCGCCCTTGCCATGGCGCCCTGGGGCGGGTTCAGCCACAACACGCAGGCGCTACGACAGGTTACTGTGCTCGAACGGCGCTACCTGCAGTTCGACGGTCTGAATCTTACCTGGGAAACTCTTGAGGGCCTTGCCAAACATAATGGTCCCGTCGATCACCCCGACGGCTGGCTCCGCGACTATAACGAGGCCCATCCCCTCGAACTCGACACCTTTGCCTCCGTCGAAGCCCAGCTCGCGGCTCTCGCTGACGATATCGCCTATCATGGTCACGACCTCGATGACGGCGTGAAATCCGGCCTCCTCGCGCTTGACGACCTCGCCCATGTTCCCATCGTCGGTAACGCCCTGAAAGAAGCCCGCTCCCTCGCGCGGCATATGCCGCCCCGCAGTGCCCCGCACTACGGCGCGGGCGAAACCGGAGAGCCCCCGGCCGAGGGCTCCGTCGCCATTCCCGCTATGGAACAGCGCCTCCGGCATGAGACCGTCCGCCGCGTCATCAATGTTCTGGCCACGGACGTCCTCACCCAGACGAAACGCAATCTCGGCAAACTCGATCCGCGCTCCGCCGACGATGTCCGCCACGCCGATCGCCAGATGGTCGCGTTCAGCCCGAAAATTGCCGACGCCAACGCCGCGATCCGCGAATTTCTCTTCGCGAAACTCTACCGGCACTGGAAGGTCAACCGCATGACCCACAAGGCGAAACATGTCGTCGCCGAACTTTTCGCCACTCTCGGCTCATCCCCCGGCCTGCTGCCCGATGGCTGGCGCGAGCAGGCTCTCGCCGCTGCGGATGAGGCCGAACGGCGGCGCGTCGTGGCCGATTATCTCGCTTCCATGACCGACCGTTTCGCCATGGAAGAGCACCGGCGCCTCACCGATCTGTCCGTTCCGGGATAAAGTATTGATGAAAGCAATTAAAAGTTTTTGGGGGCCGCCTTTTTTCAGAAAGGCGGCGTTTTCTGAAGCTTTTTGAAAAAAGCTTCACCAGAAACTTCTTTATAATTTACAGAAGATTTCGTGGGCAGACTGCTGAAATGCTCCCTGATAAAACAACTTCGGGCGCCGGGATCGCATCCTGAATAACGCCTCCGACCGAACCAGACACCGGAACTTCACAGCCTGATGCCCTTCATTTTTCCCGTTTCCGACCACTGTGACGGCCAGCACTTCACTAATCCGCCTCTTCCCTCTGCCTGGCAGCCCGCGTCGCGCCCGCCTGCCTGGCCCGACGAGCCCGCCCCGGAAATTTCCTCCGCCATCCGGCGCAGACGCGGCATCAGACCCGCCCTGTTCCTGCGCTGGATGCTCTCCATGGTCCGGGACGAAAATCCTCCGCGTATCTGCGATCCCGCGCCCGTCGGCGACCCGCACGTCCTTCCGGAGGCCGGTGCCGTCAGCGTCACCATGATCGGCCACTGCACCTTCCTGCTCCGCCTCCGTCAGAAAGACGGCGGAACGCTGACCATTCTCACCGACCCGATCTTCTCCGAACGCTGCTCGCCCTTTTCCTTCTTCGGCCCGAAGCGCTTTCGCGCCCCTGGACGCCGCCTGGAGGATTTGCCGAAAATCGATCTGCTTCTGATCTCACATTGCCATTACGATCACCTGGATCTTCCCTCGCTGCGTCGTATCGCCCGCCGCGATAACCCCGTCACCATCACCCCGCTGAACAATGCTGAAATCCTCCGCAAAGCCGGCCTGACCCGCATCGCGGAGGCGGACTGGTGGCAGACCATTCGCATGGGCGACGCCGGGATCACCTGCACCCCCGCCCGTCACTTCGCCCAGCGCACCCCTTGGGACGCCGCGAAACGTCTCTGGGGCGGCTTCGTGCTCCGCATACCGCAACCCGGCGGCAAACCCCCGCTTTCCGTCTTTTTCGCCGGGGACAGTGCTCACGGCCCGCACTGGCGGATCATTCATGACCGCCTCGGGCCACCCGATCTCGCTTTGCTTCCGATTGGAGCCTACGCTCCCCGCGCTTTTCTGAAAGCCGTTCACGCCGATCCTGTTGAAGCTGTCGCCGCCTTTCAGGCCCTCCAGGCCCGGCGTGGCATCCCCATGCATTACGGCGTCTTTCCGCTCTCCCGTGAACCCATGGGGGAGCCGGAACGCTGCCTCGCCGATACTGTCGCCTGGGCCGGGATCGCTCCCGACAGATTTGCTCCGATGGCGTTCGGGGAGACGCGGGAGATCAGGTTTGACTGAGATATGCCTTCTCAGGCTTCTGTCATGAAATCTTCAAAGAGGTGCAGGTTTTTGTCCTGGTTCAGAGGCCTGCCTGTGAAACCTCGTGTAGATTATAAAAAGTTTTTGGTGAAGCTTTTTTCAAAAAGCTTCGGAAGACGCCGCCTTTTTGAAAAAAGGCGGCACCCAAAAACTTTTATCGTTTTATCAAAGGCTTGCCGTGAAGTGCTTTCTGAGGCTGACTTAGGCGAACAGGTCCTCATGATTAAAAAACACAACATCATCAGCCTGGTATGAAAGTTTTTGTCTCTTTGACTTTTGAGACAGCCTCTTACGGAATATAATGTTCCGCCCGCAGCCGCTCGAAAAGATCGAAGAACGAATCAGGCGTGTACCGATATCCGCTGAAACCGAGTTTGCGGCTTTTACTCATATCGGTCACACACTCGACAGGCCGGCCAAGATCGGCGTCCGTGTGCCAGGCCGACGCCAGACGGTCGAGCGCCGTCTCCCGGAGCCCGTATTTCCCGGCGATTGCTGACCAATCCGCGCCTTTTCCGGCCAGCACCTGCTCCAGAGACGTGGCATGGCCCGGATAAGCCGCCGCCTCGATCCCGAACCAGGTCGCCAGTTCAGACCACAGCCAGTTCCAGCGGAACACATCGCCATTGACGACATTGAAAGCCGCATTGCGCCCGGCCGGATTCTGCGCCGCCCACAGGATCTGATCGGCAAGCTGGCGCGCATCCGTCACGTCCGTCAGACCGTTCCACTGCGCCGGCGACCCCGGAAAGACAAATGGCAGCCCCGTCTCACGGCATAGCGTCGCATATACCGCCAGCGTTGTGCCCATGTTCATCAGATTGCCGATCGCATAGCCGATGACCGTGTGCGGACGATGCACCGTCCAGGAAAATCCGAACGTCTCCGCCGCCGCGAAAAGCGCGTCCTCCTGATCGTAATAGAAGTTTTCCAGATCCAGCCGCTTCATGCTCTCCCGGAACGGCGTCTGCGGCGGCGCCCCTTTCGCATACGCCTCGAACGGCCCGAGATAATGCTTCAGCCCCGTCACCAGAGTGCCATGAACCAGCGTCTCCGGCTTCGGCAGAGCCTCAAAGACATTGCGGATCATCGCGCTGTTAACCGCACAGTTTTCCGTCTCGGTCGCCCGGCGCGTCCATGTCGTGAAAAACACATGCGTCGGCACGATCTCCGCCAGCGCCGCGCGCAGCGATACCGGATCGAGCGTATCCGCCGCCACCGGAATGACAGTCCCCGGCAGCGTTCCGACACGCCGCGCCAGACCGTAAACGGTCCAGCCGTCGGCCACGAGCCGGTTGGCAAGATTCTGGCCGACAATCCCTGTCGCACCGACGATAAGAGCCCTGCGGGACATTCTGTTTCTCCCTGATATGAAACTCAGTCTTCACAGGCTGTCCGGAGTGGCTGCAAAAGACAATCCGGCACCTTTCCGTGCCCTGGCCACCCAGAGGTTCCCAGGAGCCCCGCATGACCCTCGCCCCGCTGCCCGATCAGTACCGCCAGCCGCCGTTTACGGAAGACTGCGCGCCCCGCCGCCTGCTGCGCCTGTTCAGCGGCAAATGGACCACCATGATCCTCCACACCCTGCATCTGCGCGGCGGTGCCTCCCGCCCCGGTCAGCTCCAGCGCAGCATTCCCGGCCTGTCGAAAAAGATGATGACGCAGACCCTGCGGGATCTCGAACGTCTCGGACTGGTGGAACGCGAGGTCATGGAGGTCATGCCGCCCGCCGTCGAATATCGCCTGACCAGCCTCGGCCATGCCTTCGTCGAGCCACTGGAAATGCTCTACCGCTGGGGCGCCGAACACGCGGCCCTGCTCGACCGTCTCGACCAGAACGCTGCCGCATCGGATCAGCCTGCCACATCCTGACCGGCCGGAAAGTCAGACCTCTTCCGGCAGCGGCCCGTCGCCGGTGTTCCCGGCAATGAAAACGAGGATAAGCAGAGCGAGAAGAAGCGCGGCGCCGATTGTCGTGAAGACAGGGGTGGTACCGCCCCACGCGGCGAGAGGCCCGGCGCCCATGGAACCGGCGATGGCGCCGATGCGGCTGATGCCGGAGGAGAGTCCCATGGCGCTTGCGCGGATACGGGTTGGGAAAAGTTCAGGCATATAGGCGTAGAGTCCGGCGACGGCGCCGTTCAGTCCGGCGGACAGGCCCATGGCGGAGGCGATCAGGAGCGGCAGGGTGGGTGCTGCGATCAGTCCCGTGGCGGAGAGGGCGGCGAAGCTGAGCGCACCGATCATGACCTGACGCCGCCCGATCACACCGTTGAGCCAGGCCGCGATGAAATAGCCGGGGATCTGAGCGGAGAAGATCAGAAAGGAGAGGCCGAAGCTCTTTGAGAGAGCGAGGCCGTGGGTCATCAGCAGGGAGGGGAGCCAAGCGAAGAAGCCGTAGAAGGAAAAGAACAGGCAGGTCCAGACGGAGACCGCTGTGAGGAGTCTTCCGCGCCAGGGGGGTTCGGTGAGGAGGGATATCAGGGTTCTGCCCTGAAACCCGGCAGGGATAGCAGGCGCCTGCGCCCCGGCTGGTTTTCTCTGTCCGACCCGGTTTCGTCCGGACCGGTTTCCGTGGCCGGCACGCGCCAGCCAGAGCGGCGATTCCGGCAGCGCGCGTCGCCACCAGAGGAGGAGGAGCACGGGCAGACCTGTGATGACCGAGGCGATCCGCCAGCCGGACGGCGAGGCGGACACCACGAACAGACCGAGCGCGGCCGCCGCGGTGTAGCCAAAGGCGTAGAAGCCGATGACGGCGCCGCAGAGCGCGCCTCTTTTCCGGGCTGGCAGAAATTCGGCGATGTAGGGGATGATGACCACCGCTTCGGCGCCGGTTCCGATGCCGCAGATGACGCGGAGGACGAAATAGGGTTTCCAGCCGTGCTGGAGGGCGCTGAGGCAGGAGGCGACGCAGTAGATGGCCAGAGCGGTCATCATGATCCGGCGGCGACCGAAACGGTCGGCGAGAAATCCGGCGGCGAGCGAGCCGATCAGATAACCCTGTGACGTGCTGGAGGCGATCCAGCCGGACTGCCAGGCGGTGAGGTGCCATTCGGCGCGCAGGACCGGCAGAAAGAAGGCGAGCGCGGACCCGTCCATGCCGTCGAAGAGATAGCCCAGACCGGCGATCAGAAGGAGGCGGAGATGCAGGCGCGAGAGAGGCCGGGCGTCGGGTTCCGTGAGTGTCGCGGCTGCTGCTGTCGTCATTCCTGTCCGCCCCGGTTATGGCGCTCATCATGAACCGGGGGCAAAACGATGCCAATATTGAAGTATGTCGGACCGGCGAAGGAAGACGGAACGCTGCCCGCGATGCCGGCACATCACACATCCGGGTCAGGCCGCTTCGCAAGACGCCATGGATGCCGTAAGAAAAAAGCTCCCCAGGGCCCCGGTCCCGGACCGCAACAAGAGGAGAGTCCCATGACAGACCAGGAAGACAGAACGTTCGACCAGGCCGAGGTCGAGGCCCTGTTCCTGAATGCAGCCCGTGACGGGGAGACCGACCTGGTCAGCGAATTCATCGCCGCCGGCCTCAGCCCCGATCTCGCCAACGAGAAAGGTCATTCCGCTCTCATTCTCGCCACCTATAACGGCCATGAGGACACTGCCCGCGTCCTGCTGAACGCCGGCGCCGCCATCGACCAGCGCGACGCCAAGGGCGCCACGGCCCTTGCCGGCGTTGCGTTCAAGGGCACCACCGCGCTTGCGAAAATGCTGCTCGCGGCCGGCGCTGCCGTGGACGCCGCCAACGATGTCGGGCGCACGCCGCTCATGTTCGCCGCCATGTTCGGCCGCAGGGACATGGCGCGTCTTCTGCTGGAGGCGGGCGCTGACCCCGCTCTGAAAGACGGCGAAGGCCAGAGCGCGCGCGATCTCGCCCGGGCGCAGGGCTACCCGGAGATGATCACCCTGCTCGGAGACACGATGTGAGCCGTTTCTGGAGCCCGCTCGTCCACCGTCTGACGCCTTATGTTCCTGGCGAACAGCCCAAAATCGCCAATATCATCAAGCTCAACACCAATGAGAGTCCGTACGGCCCCTCTCCGAAAGCTCTCGCCGCCATCCGGGAGGCCACCGGCGATTCCCTCCGGCTCTATCCGGACACGGAATCCCTCGCCCTGCGCGAGGCCATTGCCGCCCGTCATGGCCTGACCGCGCGGCATATCTTTATCGGCAACGGTTCCGATGAAGTCCTTGCTTTCGCCTTCCAGGCCCTGTTCAGCCACGGCGACCCGATTCTGTTCCCGGATGTCACCTACAGCTTCTACCCGGTCTGGTGCGGCCTGTACGACCTGCCTTTCCGGACCATTCCCGTCGATGATTCACTGCGGATTCATCCGGAAGATTACGCCATTCCCAACAGCGGAATCGTCATCGCCAACCCCAATGCGCCGACGGGGATTGCTCTTGGCCGTGGGGACATCGAAAACCTGCTCGCCAGTCACCCGGACCGGGTGGTTCTGATCGATGAGGCCTATGTCGATTTCGGCGCCGAATCAGCCATCCCGCTGATCGAACGCTACCCGAATCTGCTCGTCGTCCAGACCCTTTCCAAATCCCGGGCTCTGGCCGGGCTGCGCGTCGGATTCGCACTTGGCAACCCCGATCTGATCGAGGCTCTGGTGCGCGTCAAGGACAGCTTCAACTCCTATCCGCTCGACCGCCTGGCCCAGGCCGGGGCTCTGGCGGCGATTGAGGACGAAGAGTGGCTCGCCATGTCCGTGGCGAAAGTCATGGCGACGCGGGCCTCTCTCACGGACGCGCTGACGAAGCTTGGATTTGAGGTCTTGCCTTCCTGTGCCAACTTTGTTTACGTTCGGCATGCTGACCGCGACGCAGCCATGGTGGCTGCCGCGCTGAGAGAAAGGGCGATTATCGTGCGCCACTTAAAAGGCCCGCGAACGTCGTCCTGGCTCAGGGTGACGATCGGCACCGATCCGCAATGCGCGGCTCTGGCTGATGCTTTAGGGACAATCGTCCGCAGGAATACCACGCCCGGTTAGCCGGGCCTTTCCTGAAAAGCGTCACACTCCGGAAACAGACCGAAACCCGACATGCGGGCGAGACCTGATCGGCAGGATCAGAGCTCCTTAAAGCGTGTCGGAAAACCCTGTTTCTTTCTTTTTTGTTCATGATCTGATCCCATATAAGGGATCTTCACCTTTTGTCCTGCCTGAATGGGTTTTGAAATCATGCGTGCTTTTCACGGCCAGTTTTCGGACAACCAGCCGATCCGCCGCTCCCTTGCCGAGAAGCAGAAACAGCTTCGCGACCTCAAGGAAACCCTGGCGTCGATGAAGTCCCATACGGCCGCCACCCTGCGTGACAGCGTTCGTAAACGCATTGCGCAGCTGGAAGCCGAACTGTCTGCCGCTCCGGCCCTCAAAAGCTCCGGCGACAATAAAAACAGTGCCCGGACGCCCCGCACAGGCGACGCGCCGCGCCGTCCCCGCAGCCGCATCCGGTCAGACGTTCTGAGCTGAGCGCCGAAATCAGAAAACGCCCGGAGGGATAACCTTCCGGGCGTTTTTTATGTCCTGCGAGCAGGAGACAGAGCGGGATCAAAGGGACCGCGTCCCTTTGTGGGGTTCGGGGCAAAGCCCCGAAAAGCCATCGCACCTTTATTTGCCGGGTATACAAACGCCTTTTTGCCCGGCAGTGCTCCGGCCGCGACTTCTGTCTGCGGGCTCCGCCCGCACCCGGCAGGGAGCGCGGCTCTCTGCACCCCGGTTTATTGAACAGACCGGGATCAGAGAGGCGGCGCGCCGGGTCCTCAGGGCCGGCTGACAAAACTGCTGTGTCTGCCGTCGATACTGACCGGAACATCCCCTTTCACCGTAATCCGCCGCAGTTCACGACGCTGCTGATCGAAATCCGCCGGCGCATAATGCTGGGTCGCGCGGTTATCCCAGATCGCGACATCCCCTTCCTCCCAGCGCCAGGTCACGGTGTTTTCGACCTGCGTGATATAGCCCTGCAGAATTTCCACCAGCGCCCGCGCCTCACGGGTCGGAAACCCGTCCAGCCCGATAATGAAATGCCCCAGAACCAGGGTCCGCTCCCCGCTTTCCGGATGCACCCGCACGACAGGATGCTCGGTCACGAACAGCTTCGAGAGAAACTCGGCCCGGAACGCTGCGATCTCGCCTTTCTTGCCGTCGAATTTGTAGTAGTTCGTGTCATAATCGTTGGAATGGATACCCCAGGCCGTATCCGCGAAATTCTTCAGCGGCTGCGGCAGATCGTCATACGCCGTCGCCGTGTTGGCCCAGATCGTCCCGCCGCCATAAGGCGGGATATGAATCGCCCGCAGGATCGACGCCTTCGGATAATCCGGCACGAATGTCACATCCGTATGCCAGGAATCCGTCGAGCGTCCATGGCGTGATTTCAGCTCGAATGTGTATTTCGTGCCTTCGGGCGCGGCAATCGTCGGGTGCAGGATCGGCTCTCCGAACACACGGCTCAGCGCCTCATGCTGCGTGTCATCGAGAAACTGCTTCTTCAGAAAAATGACCTTGTTGCGGACAAGCTCTTTCCGGAGAAAGTCCTTCTGCTCCTCATCCAGCGGCTGACGGGCGTCGATGCCATGCACAACCGCCCCGAGCCGCGCTCCGGCTTTCTCCGTGTAAAGACGTGATTTCGTAAGAGTCTCCGACATGACCGGATTATTCCTTTTTTAGCGTTGTGCGGGAGAAAATGCGAAGGAGGACAGATCGCGCACCGGAGAAGGCGCGATCTCCTGCGGAAGTCTGATGAAATGAACCAGAACACCGCTGATCACGAACAGCAGCGCATAGACGGACAGCACGCCGGCGACACCGATGAAGGGCTGAAACACATAGACGATCAGCGGCCCGAGCCAGACGCTGCACCCCGCGCCGAAATTCAGAAAGGACATCGCCAGCCCTTTCCGCTCCGGCAGCAGGGACGGGGCGAGGGCTGAAAGCGGCACATACCCCGCCAGCGTCAGTCCGAAAAACGCTGCCGCGCCATACAGCGCCGCAGGCGAGACATGCCCGAACCGCGCCGGCACCCAGTAGAGCAGCAGGCAGGCCAGGCCGCTGCCTACACCGCCTACCCACATGATCGTCGCGCGCCAGGAAAACCGGTCGCTCAGCGCCCCAAAAAACACGTTGCAGACGATGTTGCTGGCGAAAATCGTCTCGAGAAACCGCAACCATTGTGCGTTCGACAGCCCCAGCGTGGTCATGAAATAAAACGGCATGAACACGATGATTCCGTGCGTCGCGCTGGAATTGATCGCCCGCACGACACAGGTCAGTACTAGGGACGGATTGTCCCTGATGACCCCGAGCAGGTCGCGCGGCGCCGGCAGCGAGACATGCCCGTCGGCGGAACCCGGTGCCTCTTCCCGCAGGAGCACCAGAGACAGGCCGCCGCCAAGAATCACGGCCAGAAACGCTACCCAGAACGTGCCGTATTCGCCAAATACGGGCAGGGACGCACCGGCCACCACCGTTCCCAGCGTCGGCAGACCGCAGGTGAAGCAGAACCAGAACAGACCGGACGCCAGCCCGCGCTGCTCCCGGCGCACCTCGCGGACCAGAAGCGTCAGAATACCATAGGCCAGAAGCGGATATCCGAAACCGCGAACGCCGTAGGTCAGCAGGATCTGCCACGCGGAATGAGACGGAACCGCGATGGCCAGAAACAGGATCTGCGGCACGACCCAGAGCAGAATGCCGGAAAGGATCACCTTCCGGCAGCCGAAGCGGTCACACAGCACGCCCGATCCCCAGGCCGACACCGCCGCCGCCAGCCCGTACACCGTAAAGACCAGCGCCACGAAATGCTCAGTCAGGCCGCTTTTCACCAGAAAGGGCGAGAGATACCCGACCTCCACCCCGTCACCGATCATGAACAGGAGAAGCCCGAGATACTGGAACGAAAAATCATAAGGGCTTCTGCCCGCGAACTGTGCCTGCGCCGTCATGGTCACATGCCCCTTCAGGCCACTTCTTTCTTTTCGGACCAGACATGGCGCGCCGCCGGATGATCCGCGGGCGGCCGCGCCGTGCCGTTTTCGGGAAACAGTGTCTCGCGCAGCGTCGGACCGGCGGATGACCGCAGACGCCCACGGGCCTTCAGCTCGGGAATCACCAGACGCCCGAAATCCGCAAAGCTCTCCGGATTCACAAGCTGAATCAGATTGATTCCGTCGGTTTCCGTCTCGTCCAGCCACTGCTCAAGCTGGTCCGCAACCGTCGCCGCCGAGCCGACAAAGGTGCGCGCCCGTCCGAAACTGCCCGCCGGATTGGCCGCATCGTCCAGCGTCCACTGCCGGCCACTCACCGAAGGATCGAACTGCTTCAGAACGGACTGGCTCGCCTCGGTCGGCTGATAACGCAGCACGCTGTCCCGTGGCGTCTTTGAAAAATCCACGCCGGTCATTGATGAGTAATGAATAATCGACCCGACCGGATCATAATACCCGTAATACTCGGCGAATTTCTCCTGCGCTGCCTCATCCGTCTCTGCCGCCACAACCGCGACAGCCGTGATGAATTTCACATTCTCCGGCCGCCTGCCATAACGCGCTGCCTGCTCGCGGATGCGCCGCACATTGGCCCGCACCCCGTCCGCGCCGGCCCCTACCACAAACACAACCTCGGCATGACGGGCGGCGAAATCCGAACCGCGCGGGGAGGTTCCGGCCTGCAGGATCACCGGCACGCGCTGCGGTCCCGGTTCCGTCACATGACCGTCCGGCACCGTGAAATACTCGCCCCTGTGCGCGACGGGGTGAACCTTTTCCGGGTCCGTATAGATGCTGTCCGACAGATCCTTTTTCCGGATCACGGCATCATCCTCCCAGGAAGCCTGCCAGAGTTTGTAGGTCACCTCCAGAAACTCGTCGGCCACGTCATACCGTTTGTCATGCGGAACCTGATGCGTCAGCCCCAGATTCCGCGCCGCGCTCTCCTGCTGCGAGGTCACGACATTCCAGCCGATCCGCCCTTTCGTCAGATGATCGAGCGTCGAGAATTTCCGTGCCGCCAGATAAGGATGTTCGTAGGTCGTGGACAGCGTGATCCCGAATCCCAGCCTTTCGGTCGTGGCCGCCATGGCGGAGACCAGCAGCAGGGGATCGATCAGCGGGGACTGGATGCCATGCCGCAGCGAAGCCTCCGGACTGCCGCCATACACATCGATCTGCCCGAGCGCGTCCGCGATAAACAGACAGTCGAATCCGGACTGTTCCAGTGACCGCGCCAGCTCCACCCAGTATTCGACACTGGTGTAGCGATATGTCTGATCGCGGGGATGGCGCCACAGACCGTAATTGAGGTGTGAGACCGTCGCCATCGTAAAGGCGTTCAGAATGATCGGCGCCTGGTTTTTTGCCTGATATGACATAGCATGACTCATAATTTCAGCATGACGGAAACCGGCTGCCCGGTTGCGTAATCCGGCCCTCAGACCGTCCCGACGCGCCACTGTCCCGGTGGCGGTTCGCCGTTGACCAGATAATCCCCGATCACACGGGTGCGGTACACCCGCGGATTGTGACACCCGATCGTGCGGATGTTCCGCCAGTAACGGTCCAGCCCCGCCACACGCAGCGTCGCTGTTCCGCCCAGCGCATCGAACAGCAGAGACGTTGCATTCAGCGTCAGCGGGAAAATGATTTCCTGCGCCTGCCAGACTTCCAGCTCGGCCTTTACGGTCGCCGGCCCGCGCTCATCTCCCTCGCGGCTGTCCGCCACTGCCTGAAGTGCGTCCGCCGCATGACGGACAATCGCCCGCGCCGTATGCGCCGCCGAGGCGACATGGCCGACAATTTCGAGAATCTGCGGATCATGCGCCGGAAGAGCATGATTGGCATGGCTGAATCCGCGCTTCCGCTCGCGAACCGCGCGCGCGATGTCCAGCGCCGCCGCCTGCGTGATGCCCGCCACCGTCGCCAGATGATAAAGCTGAAAAAATGCCTGCGAATACGAAAAACCGGTGTTGCCATAACGCAGTTCGTCATCCTCGACCCGGACGTCCCGGAAATGCGCCGTGCCGCTCGCCGTCAGCTTCTGACCGACGCCGTCCCAGTCATCCACGATCTCCAGACCCGGATCGCTGCGCGCCGCCAGACATTTGACCGTCTCGCCGTCTTCGGTCGATCCCGTCACTGTCAGCCAGTCCGCGTAAAGCGACCCCGTAGTGAAAAACTTGCTGCCATTGATGACCCAGTGCCCGTCTTTCTGAGAGAACGTCGTTGCGAACCGGTCCCGCTCAGCGCCTTTTTCAGCCGCCGCCGCGCCGGCCGTCTCACCCCGGCCCAGCCGGCGGAGCCAGCGTTCCGTGTAAGCGGAGGGTTCTTCCCACCGCAGCTGCTCGATAAAGCCGAAATGCGCGCGCAGGGCCTGGGCCACATTGGAATCCGCCGTCGCCAGATCCACCACCAGCGAGAACAGTTCATGCAGCGGACGCCCGAGGCCGCCGAACTCTGCGGGGACTGTGAACGCCGTCAGTCCGCTCTCCTTCAGGCGGGCGATCTGCTCAAACGGCAGGATGCGCTCCACCTCCGCGCGGAGGGACTGAGCCCGGATCTCTTCCAGAAGCGGCGTAAACTCCGCAATGACAGCGTTATATCCCGCAGGAGCCGTTTCGCCCCACAGCGTCGCGGCGCGTTCCTGTTCCACTGACTGATTCCGTTTTAGCACCATACATCTCCTGGTCACACAGGCTTCAGTCTTCCGGAACATTCAGCGTCAGCCGGAGGTTTTCACACCCGGCGCGTGAAATACCGGCGGACTGAAAACAACGCCTGTGAATCGGACCTAATCCCATTCAACGATTCATACAAGTTCAAAAAGTCTCCCATGAGTGATTATAATACATAATTGACTGGGTATATGAGTCCGCATAAAGGAGCTTAATACACGATTCTCTGTGATTCATTGTGAAATAAACACAGCAATAAATCGTTTAATTAAACAGGGCAGCTCACACAGGAGCCTATGGTGGACAGAACTTTCTCCGCGTATCTCGCCGGAACAACGGCGCTGGCGCTTTCTTTCGTCATTCTGTCGCCTGTCGCCAGAGCCGCGGACCAGCCTCCCGCAGGGCAGGCCCCTGCGGCTCAGAGCGGATCTGCACAGAAAACTGAAACAGCCGGACACACCGCGAATCCGGCTCCGTCCCGCTCCGGTGCAGCACACCCGGATGCCCGGAATTCCACGCAGACGCATGAGAGAAAAACACGGACCCTCCGGTCAGCCGGAGAAGAAACGGTCAGCATTCAGGGAAAACGCCAGGCCAACTGGGTCGTTACGCCCGTCACCGCGGCAACGATTGCGAATTACGTCCCTGGCACCAACGCGCTGAAGGCGCTCTCCGTTCTGCCTGGCGTCATGTATAATTCCGGCGATCCGCAGGGCCTCAATCTCTGGGGCCAGTCCTTCCTCATGCACGGTTTCGATCAGAGCCAGATCGGCATGACCCTGGACGGCATGCCGCTGGGCGATCAGCAGTGGAGCAATTCCAACGGCCTCAGCCCGTCCGCCGCTATCTCTTCGGAGAATATCTCCCGTATGGACGTCTCCGCCTCCGCCGGATCGGAAGGCGCGGCCAGCATCAGCAATCTCGGCGGCACCGTGCAGTTCGTCTCGCGTGATCCCTCACATAAAGCCGGCGCCACCATCAACCAGACCTTTGGCAGCAATGCCATGTTCCATACCTTCGTCCGCGCCGACAGTGGCGATCTGAACCAGCAGGGAACCCGGTTCTGGGTGTCCTATATGCGCAATGACACCAGCAAATGGCGCGGCGGGCAGAATCAGTTCATGCAGCAGGTGAATTCGAAACTCATTCACCCGATCGGTCATGACAGCCGCATCACGGCGTTCTTCAATTACGCCGATGAGCAGATGCAGAACTATCAGGACTACAGCATGAATATGTTCCGCAACGGCGGCTACTATATCGACAACCTCCTCGGCACGCCGGGCGGTTATGAGACAGCCTATCGTCTCGCCCTGGCCCAGAACGGACGGCCGGGTGGTGCTGTTCCGGCTGCCTATCAGAAGCTGCAAAGCCCTTATACCGCCTCGTTCTATGACGGCGCCGGCAGCCAGAGGCAGTATTTCGGCGGCGTCACCGCCGATCTCGCCCTGACGAACCGCCTGCGCTGGAACACGACCTTTTACGGCCACCGCTCCTGGGAGGTCGGCACCGTCACCAGCCCGCTGCTTGAATCAACAACCGGCGCTCCCTTCGTCGAGCAGGCGACCATTCCCACCACAAGACGTTTCGGATTGCTGTCGTCCCTGACCTATACAATCGCCAGAAATGAAATCAACGGCGGTGTCTGGTACGAAAATACCCACTTCAACGCCGATAAGCGCGCCTATGACGAGCCGCTGCTCGAAGACGTGCTCAGCGGCGCGGCAAGACCCGTGGACGGGCTTCATCTGGATTCCACCTATCAGCGCGAATACGAGCAGGTGTTCAACACGAACACTTTCGTCGCCTACCTGCAGGATACCTATCGCCCCATCGACACGGTCGCGCTGCATTTCGGCTTCCGCTCGGTGCTGAACACCACCCGTGTCGGTGAGCTTGCCAACTGGGAGCCCTATACGCGCACAACCGCCATCGCCGGTGGCGACGGTCTGACCACCGCCAAGCCTTTCCTGCCCCATATCAGCGGCCAGTGGAGCTTTCTCCCCGGTCATCAGGTTTATTTCGATGTCGCCAACAACGTAAAAGTCCTGCCGGTATCAGGATATAACAGCGGCACGTCTCCCTTCGCCACCACTCAGGCCGCTTTCGACGCTTCCAGAGCTGGCATCACCTCGGAGACGGACTGGAACTATGCCGTCGGATATCGTTACAACTCCCGCATCATCGACGGAAACATCTACGCTTACCATACGGATTTCTCCAACAGGCTTCAGAAGATCTCCAGCGGAAACCCGAACAATCCCTACACCGTCATCAGCAATGTCGGTAATGTCGCGATGAACGGCGTCGATGCCGGGATCGTCCTCAGACCCGTTAAGGGACTCCAGATCGGCAGCAGCATCAGCTACAATCACGCTACCTATTCCGACAACGTTACCCAGACCACGACAGGCGGAATCGTTACCTACGCCACCAGAGGCCAGCAGGTCGTCGCCTATCCGCGCCTGATGTACAAAGGGCAGATCTCCTATCGCTGGCGCGATGCCGAAGTGCATGTCGACACCCAGTTCATCGGTCAGCGCAATCTCAGCTACACCGGCGATGAAAAAGTGCCGTCCTACTGGCTGACCAACGCCGGCGTCCGCTACAACCTGACGAGCCTGATCGGCCGGACTGCCGGCGCATCGGTTTTCAAGCGGGTCAGTCTCGACTTCAACGTTTATAACCTGACCAATCAGCACTACATTTCGACAATGGGGCAGAACGGTTTCCCCATGAGCGGAGATTACCAGTCCGTCGTCCTCGGTGCGCCGCGCCAGTATTTCGGGTCCGTTCAGGTCGATTTCTGACGATACAAGTCAGGGTTTCGCTGGTCACGCCTGCCTTTGCCGAAGCCATCCGCTTCCGCGAAGGCAGGGTTCTCACCGGTCCGGGGACGCTCTCCGGGCATCTGGTCTCTGATACGTGCGGCTCGTGAAAATGGCTTCTGTATCCGGTGATTATCGGTTCACCTGAAATCTGGAAATCACGCCCCGCTGCGGCATCCGTGGCCGGATGTCGGCAGAGGCCAGAAAGCCGCTCCGGATTAACCGAAATTCAATAATCCTCGCGCAATACTCCACAAAACGTCATAGTGGAGGCGCGGATGGCAACGACCATCGTCACGCAGGGTCAGGGCTACACCATCGCCCGCAGCGATGAGGCGCATTCAGCTGTTCCTTACAGACCGTCCGGTTTCGGTGGCGGCAATAAAAACCATGGTTATTTCGATCTTGTCGACCGGCCGGAACTTGCTGCCTTCATTCCGGAAGCACAGCGTTCGGCCGGTCTTCTGCGGCTGTTGCAGACGGTCAATAAACGTGGCTCCGCTTTTCTGACCTGCGGCTGTGAATGCGGTCTGGTGGCGCGCGAGACTGTCGCCTCCGACGAGCCGGACCGTTATGTCGGCTCTTATATCGCCATCGCCTTCCGCCAGCCCGAACGCAATACGCCGGACCGGATCTGCGATCTGGCCCGCTCCCTGCTCAGCCGCGTGACCGGCAGCGCCGAACACCATATCAGCTTTGAACTCACCCTTGTGCCGCTGCTCGATTTCTTCGGCCATGGCCGCTGCTGCATTCTGCACGTCAACGCCTCGGGCTTCGGTCACACGGACCAGCAGGCCTGGGGCGCCTTCGACTTTGCCTGCGCCGCCCTCGCCACGGCCACCGATCAGCTTAACGCTCTGCCGGAAAATGCGCCGCTGTTCACGGGGCAGCAGCCGCTTTTCGTCCGGTCCGCGCAGGCGGTTCCGGCGTGAGGGTTTCCGGGCTCTGCCCGGACCCGGCAGGGATCGCAGATCCCTGCACCCTGATTTATGAAAACAAAATGGTTTCCAAAGGTCTGTGACCTTTGGCGGGTTTCAGGGCAGAGCCCTGAATAAAAAGCCCCGCTCAGACCCCCATAGCATGCTTCACAAACGCCTTCCGCAGCCGCGGAAACTTCTGCACCGTCGCAATCCCCACATCCCGCGCCAGCCGCAGCACCGGATTGTCATTGCTGAACAGCCGGTCCAGCGCATCCGTCGCCAGGAACATCAGCATGTTTGTCGGACGGCATCGTGCCTGATACCGGGCCAGCAGCGCCGCCGATCCCGGATCTTCTCCGCGCTGATGCGCTTCGATCAGCAGGTCGGACAGGGCGATCACGTCGCGGAAGCCGAGATTCAGCCCCTGCCCGGCTATGGGGTGAATGCCGTGCGCGGCGTCGCCGGCCAGGGCCAGGCGCGTCGCGGTGTAACGCTGCGCGTATTGTGCCGAGAGCGGATAAACCCACCGGCGCCCTACCGGCGTGACCTCGCCGAGACGGTCTCCCATGCGGCGGCGCAGTTCACGGGCGAAGGTTTCCTGAGGCAGTTCGGCCAGACGCCGCGCCATTTCGTCTTTCTCGCTCCAGACCACCGCCGACAGATTGGGATATTCCGGCGTTCCGGTCATTGGCAGCTGTGCGAACGGGCCGCCCGGCAGGAAATGCTCCAGGGCGCCGTTGTCATGCGGATATTCATGGGCGATCGCACAGACGATGCCGCTCTGTCCGTAAGGCAGCTTCGTTACCGGGATTCTCGCCTGCGAGCGGGTCCGGCTGGCGCGACCATCGGCCGCGACCAGCAGCCGCGCCCGCACGACGCGGCCGTCTTTTGCCGTCACCGTCACGCCTGCCTCGTTCCGCACGACGGAGACCTCCGCCGGGGCCAGCACCGTCACGTCAGGCGAGGCGTGCAGTGTCGCGTTCAGCGCCACCCGCAGCGCCCGCGCCTCGGCCATCCAGCCGAAGGGCTGATCCGCGTCCTCGCGGGTGAATTCCAGCGACAGCGGCGAGGGCGGCTGGCCGACGCGTCCGTCGGTCACCAGAATATCCTCGATCGGGCATGGCACCTGCGGCAGGTGCTCCCATACCCCGGCCTCGTCGAGCAGCTTCTTCGATCCCGCCGCGATGGCGTAGGTCCGCCCGTCGAAATCCGGATGCTCCATCGGCGGCAGCGCCGCACGGTCCACCACCGCCACGCGGATACCCTCACGCGCCAGACGGCAGGCCAGCGTCGCCCCCACGGGTCCCGCGCCGATGATACAGACCTCGACCTCGGCGGTGGCTGCTCCGGTCGGGTCCGTCATGCCGGATGTCATCATGCCCGCGTCCTTTCGAAACTCAGAAGTACGATCATACCATGCTGGCATACCATGCCGGCGGACCGCGCCGGCCAGATCGTTTTCGGGGCCGTTTTCGGGGCCGCCGGAAACCCGGACACATGCCACGGTTTATAGCGCCGGACTATCCCATATCACAGCGCCATACCGGCGTGACATGGGCCGGACGATATGCTTCCCTGCATCAGAGGTGGATGCGTCCGCGCGATACAGGAAGAGGAACTGCGATGAAGCTCGTCACGGCCATTATCAAGCCCTTCAAGCTCGACGACGTTCGCGACGCTCTCTCGCCGCTCGGCATCCAGGGCCTCACCGTCTCGGAAGTCAAAGGGTTCGGCCGCCAGAAAGGACAGACCGAAATCTATCGCGGCGCCGAATATCACGTCAGCTTCCTGCCCAAGATCAAGATCGAAATCGCCATCGCCGACAACCTCGCCGATCAGGTCGTTGAAGCCATCCTCCAGTCCGCCCACACCGGCAAAATCGGCGACGGCAAAATCTTCGTCAGCGACCTCTCCCGCGTCATCCGCATCCGCACCCGCGAAAGCGGCGAAGACGCGCTCTGATACAGCCTCAGAGTTTCGCTCTGATTTGCTGAACAAAACGGTTTGCGAAGGTCCGCGACCTTTGCCGGGTCCGGGCAGCGCCCGGAAGTCTCTCCACAAAAACCAGTGCTTTACGCTGTGCGATATTCTCAGGGCTCTGCCCTGAAACCCGCAAAGGGGCGTGGCCCCTTTGATCCCGGTCTGTAACAACAAATCGGGACGTGGGGGGAAGGCCCGGTAAAACTACCCTGAAAAGACTCTTTCCACCCTTTCCATCCCCTCTCAGACACCCCATTATCCACCCATGACCCAGCAGCCCCGCTTTTCCGTCTCAGACGCCGCCGCCCGCCGCATCGCGGAAATCATCGCCGCGCGCAAAGAGGACAGCACGCCGCCCGCCCTGCGCGTGGCGGTGTCCGCCGGCGGCTGCAACGGTTTCCAGTACGAGTTCAGACTCGACCCCGAAACCGCCCCCGATGACATCACCATCGAGAAAAACGGCATCCGCGTCGTCGTCGATCCCGGCAGCCTCGACCTGCTCGAAGGCTCCGAACTCGACTACATCGACAAACTCATGGGCGCTCACTTCGCCGTGAAAAATCCGAACGCCGCCTCCTCCTGCGGCTGCGGCACCAGCTTCTCACTCGCCGGCTGACGCCCGCACAAACCATCCGCGGGACGACTGCGCCGACATGAAAATCGCCACCTGGAACGTCAACTCCGTCCGCCAGCGCCTGCCCCTCGTGCTGGACTGGCTGAAACGGATCGAACCCGATCTCCTCCTCCTCCAGGAGATCAAGTGCGAAACCCACCAGTTCCCCGTGGAAGCCTTCCAGGACGCCGGCTACACCGCCTTCGTCGCAGGCCAGAAATCCTATAACGGCGTCGCCATCCTCTCCCGCATCCCGGCCGAACTCCGCACAAAGAAACTCCCCGGCCTGAGCGATCCCGAGCCTCCCGCCCGCTATATCGAGGTCGCCGCCGGTGGTCTCGTCATCGGCAACCTCTACCTCCCCAACGGCAATTCCGGCGGCCCGGCCGGCTTTGAGAACAAGCTGGAATTTTTCTCAGCTCTCGCCGACCACGCCGAAGTCATGCTGCGCGACGACACCGATTTCCTCCTCGCCGGCGATTACAATGTCTGCCCCACCGACCAGGACCTCGCCCCCGGCGCCCTGCCGCCCACAGACGCCCTCGTCCGTCCCGAAAGCCGCGCCGCCTTCCGCCGCCTGCTCTGGTGCGGCCTGACCGATGCCGTCCGCGCGATGCACCCCACCGCGTCCTGCTACACTTTCTGGGACTATCAGGCCGGCGCCTGGAACCGCGACATGGGCCTGCGCATCGACCACGCCCTCCTGTCCCCCCGCGTCGCCGAACGCCTCCTCAGCGCCGACCCCGACCGCGAGGAACGCGCCATGCCGCAACCCTCCGACCATGTCCCGGTGCTGATCACGCTCCGCTGAAACGCCGGTGAGACCTCCGGTCTGAACCGACAGTTTCTCAGGGCTTTGCCCTGAAACCCACAAAGGGGCGCAGCCCCTTTAATCCCGATTTATAAAAAACAAACCGGGGTGCAGGGGCCTGCGGTCCCTGCCGGGGCGCGGGGCAGAGCCCCGTTACCACTTCCGTTCCAGGCAACCCGCCCCCGGACCAGCCCGTTTCCACACCAGCGGGCACCAGCACACGAACGTCACCACCCCGTGCATTGACCCCCGGCCCCACACCCCTGCACGATCCCGCCATAAAACGCAGCAGCAGGAGCACCATCATGCCCATCTCCGGTCTCTCTGATCCCTCCCTGTTCCGCGAGCAGGCCCTCATCGGCGGCTCCTGGACGGACTCCACCTCCGGCAAAACCCTCAGCGTCGATAATCCCGCCACCGGCGAGATCATCGGCACCATCCCCGCCTGCACCGCCGCCGAAACCGAAAAAGCCATCGCCGCCGCCGACAGCGCCCAGAAAAGATGGAAAACCCGCACCCCGGACGAGCGCGCCGCCATTCTCATGAAATGGTACGACCTCATTCTCGCCAGCCTCGACGACCTCGCCACCATCATGACCGTCGAACAGGGCAAGGTCCTCGCCGAGGCTAAAGGCGAAGTGAAATACGCCGCCTCCTTCCTCAGATGGTTCGCCGAGGAAGCCCGCCGCATGGACGGCACTATCATCACCCCGCCTCAGCGCGACCGCCGCGTGCTCGTCCTCAAACAGCCCGTCGGCACCACCGCCGCCATCACGCCCTGGAACTTCCCCCTCGCCATGATCACCCGCAAATGCGCCCCGGCCTTCGCCGCCGGATGCAGCATGGTGATCAAACCCTCCGAACTCACGCCTTATTCCGCGCTCGCCCTTGCCGTCCTCGCCGAACGCGCCGGTCTCCCGTCCGGCCTGCTCTCCATCGTTACCGGCGAGGCAAAGGAGATCGGTCCCGTCCTCACCGCCAGCCCGACCGTCCGCAAACTCTCCTTCACCGGCTCCACCCATGTCGGCGCCCTGTTGATGGAACAGTCCGCCAGCACCATCAAACGCCTCAGCCTCGAACTCGGCGGCAACGCCCCGCTCCTCGTCTTCGACGACGCCGATCTGGAAACCGCCGTCGCCGGCGCCATGGGCAGCAAATTCCGCAACAGCGGCCAGACCTGCGTCTGTTCCAACCGCATCCTCGTCCAGTCCGGCATCCACGACCGCTTCGTCGCCCGCATCACGGAAGAAGTCGCGAAACTTAAAGTTGGCAACGGCCTCGATCCCAAAAACACTATGGGACCGCTCATCAACGACGCCGCCGTCGCGAAAATCCGCGCCCATGTCGAGGACGCCCTCAGTCACGGCGCCCGCTACGCCAGCGCCCCCCTCTCCACCGACGGCCGCTTCGTCACCCCCGTCGTGCTGGAAGGCGTCACTTCCGCCATGCGCGTCTCCTGCGAGGAAACCTTCGGTCCTGTTCTGCCTGTTTTCAAATTCGAGACCGAAGAGGAAGCCGTCACCCTCGCTAACTCAACCCCCTTCGGCCTTGCCAGCTACTTCTTCACCACTGATGTCAGCCGCGCCTGGCGCGTCGGCGAAGCACTCGACTTCGGCATGGTCGGCCTCAACACCGGCTCCGTCTCCATGGAAAGCGCCCCCTTCGGCGGAATCAAACAGTCCGGCCTCGGCCGCGAAGGCGGCCACCCCGGCATCGACGAGTTCCTCGAACTCAAATCCTTCCATATGGCCGGGCTGAAGTTCTGATTTTCTCTGTGTAGCTTTGTGTCAGGCGGGAAGAACTCCGGGCGCCGCCCGGACCCGCCAAAGGTCGCGGACCTTTGGAAACCGGTTTGTTTTTAAAATTACTGTATTGGCGCGTTACTAAGACCGTTTATACTATTGCAAACATAGCTTCTTTGACGTGAATAAATTATATCCGGACGTCGGAATGTCGTGCCGAGTGATAGACGCGAAAAATGAAGATAGTCGCACCCTGTATGCAATGCCAGGCAGAAAATGGCATCCCGAATTTTTCATCGTTCAAAATGGTCAGGATACCCGATGACGGTGTGATTGAAGTAAAATGCGATCATGGGCATCGGACATTCACAATTATTCAGCAGGAAAAATTTGAGATATTATCCGAGATGGCAATCAGGGCGATTGTTGATGGCTATTATCGTGACGCAGTAGCGTCATTCGCTGGCGCTCTTGAACGACTATACGAATTTTTTATTCGCGTAGCGTCCCGGAAGCATGGGATTGATGCATCAGTTGTCGCTCTCGCATGGAAGCAGATATCTAATCAGTCTGAACGTCAGCTTGGAGCTTTTATTGGTCTCTATCTTGTTGAGACTGGTCAGCCACCAAATCTCCTCTCGCAGAAGCAAACGAGTTTCCGAAATACCGTTATACACCAAGGAACCTTTCCCGAACAAGATGAAACATTACAATTTGGGCAGGCTGTGCTTGAGTGTGCGGTGCCCATTTTACGACTGTTAAAGTCCGAGAATTATTCAACTATAGTGCAAACACTTGTGATGGAGAGTATTCAAGACCGTTCCAAGCGCGCGTGGAAGGAGGGATTGAGAACGTCGACACAAGGCATGTCAACACTCTTAAGTCTTTCTATTGCGGGAGAGCAGACTGACGTCGCAACTGCGGTTGCTAATTATGCAGCACGCCCCGATTAAAAAAGCCCTGAAAGAAAAGTAATATCTGGGTGCTATCATGCAAGCTACCTGGCCAGACCGGGGCGCCCACACAAAGTAAAACCATACCCCCTCACTCCTCCCCCCGCACCTTCCGCCCGCGCTTGATCCCCGCCCGGTGCGCCTTCCCGTCCAGCCGCCGCTGCCGCGCCGCCCGGCCCGGACGCGTCGCTACCCGGAAGGCCTGCCGGTGCGCCGCCTCCCGGATCAGCGCCGCCAGCCGCTCCGTCGCGTCCTCACGGTTCTTCTGCTGCGTCCGGAAATTGCGCGCGGTAATCACAATCACCCCGTCCCGCGTCGCCCGGCTCCCCGCCAGCCGGAGCAGCCGCGCCTTCGTCCGCTCGCACAGAGACGGCGACCGCACCACGTCGAACCGCAGTTGCGCCGCCGTCGCGACCTTGTTGACATTCTGCCCGCCCGGACCGGATGCCAGAATATAGGTAAAGACAAGCTCGGCCTCCTGAAGAGACAGGCCCGGTGCAACAGAAATCGCCATGACGGAAAACAGACCAGACAAAAAAAGCGGAGCGCGACTGTTACCAGACCCCACACCCGCACCGCCAGCCCTTCCTCCCCCGGTTTCCCCCTCCGGGTTTGCTCCCCTCTGCCGCCATCCCTATAGTCGCCACACACCCGTCATTCCGGAACCATCACGACGCAGAGTCCCAACGACCGTATGCCGCCATCGCTTCTGTCCCGCCGTAACCTGCTTCAGACACTCGCCGGCGCCACGGCCCTCACAACCTGCGCCCGCCTCGCCCGCCACGCTGAAGCCGCCCCGCCGGAAAGCGCCTACAGGCCGGTCTTCTTCACGGCCGACGAATGGCGCTTCCTGCATGCAGCCTGCGACCGCCTGATCCCGCACGACGCCTCCGGCCCCGGCGCCATCGAACTCGGCGTGCCTGAATTCATCGACCGCCAGATGGAAACTCCCTACGCATACGGCGCCCTGTGGTACATGCAGGGCCCGCACGTCACCGGCCCGGCCAATCTCGGCTACCAGCTCCCCTACACCCCGCGCGACATTTACCGCCGCGGCATCGCCGGAGCCCGCGCGCTCGCCCTGCAGATGCACAACGCCGAATTCGCCGGCCTCGACGCCGCAACCCGCGACGCCTTCCTGACCGAACTGGAGACCGGCACGCATCAGTTCGGCGACCTCCCGGCATCAACCTTCTTCGGACACCTGCTCGGCAACACCCAGGAAGGCGCGTTCGCCGACCCGATCCACGGCGGAAACAAAGGCCTCGGCGGCTGGGCCATGACCGGCTTCCCCGGTGCCCGGGCCGATTTCATGGACTGGGTCGACCAGTACGGCCGCGAATACCCGCTCGGGTCGGTCTCGATCTCCGGAGAAACCATCTGATGGAGACGATCTGACATGGCCACCATCACACGCAGATCCGTCGACGTCGTCATTGTCGGCGGCGGCTGGGCCGGCTCCATCATGGCCAAGGAACTGACCGAGGCCGGCCAGCGCGTCGTCATGCTCGAACGGGGAGGGGAGCGCAGCACGGCCACCGACGGCGCCTATCCCGGCTCCCTGGACGAACTCGAAGGCAATTACCGCTTCAAAATCTTTCAGAAGCTGCAGAAAACCACCGTCACCATCCGCAACAACGTCAGCCAGACCGCCCTGCCATACCGCCAGCTCGCAGCCTTCCTGCCCGGCGAGGGCGTCGGCGGCGCCGGCCTGCATTGGTCCGGCGTCCATCTCCGCATCGCGCCGGACGATCTGATGATGCGCAGCACGGTCATCTCCAAATACGGAAAATCCTTTATCCCCGAAGGTATGAACCTTCAGGATTACGGCGTCACCTACGCCGAGCTCGAACCGTTTTTCGACAAGGCCGAAAAGGTCTTCGGAACCTCCGGCGAGGCCTACACCGTCAACGGCAAAATTGTCGGCAACGGCAACGTCTTCGCCCCCGACCGTTCGGATCATTTCCCCCTGCCGCCGCTCAAAGACGTGACCGGCGCTCATCTTTTCCGAAAAGCCGCAGCGGAAGCCGGATACCACCCCTACTCAATCCCGGCCGCCAACGCCTCCCGCCAGTATACCAACCCCTACGGCGCCCAGATGGGCCCGTGCAATTTCTGCGGATACTGCAGCGGTTACGCCTGCTACATGTATTCAAAGGCGTCCCCGAACGTAAACATCCTCCCGGTCCTGCGCAGAAACAAACTGTTCGAGATCCGCCCCAACTCCACCGTCCTGCACGTCACGCTCGATTCCACGAAAACCCGTGCCACAGGCGTCACCTATCTCGACGAGAAGCGGAACGAGATCATCCAGCCGGCCGAACTCGTCATCCTGGCCGCCTTCCAGTTCAACAACGTCCATCTGATGCTCGTCTCAGGCATCGGCAAACCCTACGACCCCGTCGCCGGCACCGGCGTCGTCGGCCGTAACTTCGTCTACCAGAACATCAGCACCACCACCGCCTGGCTGGACCCCTCGGTCTGGACCAGCCAGTTCATCGGCACGGGCGGCGGCGGCGTCGCTTTCGATGATTTCAACAGCGAAAATTTCGATCACGGCCCCCTCGGCTTCATCGGCGGATCGCCGGTCTGGGTCAATCAGGCCGGCGTCAAGGCCATCGCCGCGGCAAAAGCCGGCGGGCCGCCCGGCACCCCGCGCTGGGGATCGGCCTGGAAAAGCGGCATGATCGACACCTACAAACACGCCGTCCGGATGGACGCCCACGGCTCCAACATGGCCTACCGGGATGTCTTCCTCGATCTCGACCCGACCTGGAAAGACGCCTTCGGACGCCCGCTCCTGCGGATGACATTCGACTGGAAAGACAACGATATCCGCATGAACCGTTACGTCGTCGGCAAAATCGCCGCGGTCACGAAGGCCATGGGCGCCCGCCAGACCCATCTGGGCATGAAGGAATTCGGTCAGCCCTTCGATACCCGGTTCTACCAGACCACCCATCTCGGCGGCGGCGCGGTCATGGGCAGCGACCCCGCAACCAGCGCCCTGAACCGCTACCTGCAGTGCTGGGACGTCTCCAACGTTTTCGTCATCGGCTCAAACGCCTTTCCGCAGGGCACAGGATACAACCCCACAGGCATGGTCGCCGCACTCGCATACTGGAGCGCGCACCATATCCGCACGACGTACCTGAAAAACCCCGGCCCGCTGGTGCGGGTATGAGTCTGATATCGAAAAAAACTCTGATTACAGAGTTTGTTTTTCAATATCTGAAGTGTTCAGGAACCAGGCTGCTGCTGACAGTCGCTGTGCTGGCTTTTGTCTCTGAAACCCACGCTCTGGCGCAGGACAGGGAGTTTCTTCAAAAGCGGGGCGAGTATCTGGCGCGTGCTTCTGACTGTGCGGCCTGTCATTCCGTTCCCGGTCATGCGCGTTTCGCGGGAGGGGTGCCTTTCAGTCTTCCCTTTGGTACAATCTTTTCTTCCAATATTACGCCTGATCGCGATCACGGCACCGGTCGTTACACCGAGGCGCAGTTTGGCCGCGCGTTACGCGAAGGCATTCGCGCTGATGGCGCGCCGCTTTATCCCGCCATGCCGTACCCGTCTTATGCCCGGATGACGGATGACGACATACACGCGCTCTATGTTTATTTTACGACTGATGTGCAGGCATCAGCCGAAACGCCTCCGGCCAGCACGATTTCCTGGCCGTTTTCAATGCGCTGGCCTCTGCGCATCTGGCAGGCCGCCTTTGCGCCGTCTCCTGAGCGGGCCATAAAATCGACGGCGCGTTTCGCGGATGATCCGGACATGGCGCGTGGCGCCTATCTTGTCGAAGGTCCGGGTCATTGCGGTGCGTGTCATACCCCGCGTGCGATCACTTTACAGGAAAAAGCCTTAACGGCGGCGGAGAGTTCGCTTTTCCTTTCCGGCGGCGGCGTGGTCGACGGATGGACGCCGACAAGCCTGCGCGGGGAAAACCGCACTGGTCTTGGTCGCTGGTCGGAGAAGGACATCGTCAGTTTTCTGCGCAACGGGCGCGTCGCTCACGGATCGGCTTTTGGGGGCATGTCCGGCGCGGTCGGGCACGGAACGCAATATCTCAGCGATAAAGACCTTTATTCCATCGCCCGTTTTCTTAAATCGCTCCCGGCTGCCGACAGGGACCAGACGCCATGGGTCTACGACAGGACCGAGGCTCTGGCGCTGCGGAATGGCGATACATCGGCCCGTGGCGCGAGAGTCTATGTTGATCGTTGTGCAGCCTGCCACCGGACCGATGGCACGGCTTATCCGACGACATTCCCGCCGCTCGCCGGTAATCCGGTCGTGATGAATCCGGCGCCCGACAGCCTCGTGCGGATCGTCATTGCCGGCAGCACTGTTCCTGCCATGCGCTCGTCACCGTCATCTTTTGTGATGCCCGGGTTTGGCGGCACGATGACCGATCAGCAGGTGGCTGATGTTGTCTCGTTCATCAGGGCGAGCTGGGGGAACAATGCTGATCCGGTCACCGTGACGGAGGTTGCGCGTCTGCGGAAAGAGCAGATGAAAACGGCGCCTGAAACACCGTATCCTTTAAACTGAGCTGTCATCTGCACAGACGGTTACTGCGCCGGCTACCTGTTCGCTTCTGCCTGGATCAGAGAGAACTTCACGATAAACATTTGAAAAATTGAAAGTTTTTGGGTGCCGCCTTTTTTCAAAAAGGCGGCGTATTCCGAAACTTTCCGGAAAAAGCTCAACCAGAAACCTCCTGATAATTTAAAGGAAGTTTCACAGGAAGACTTGTGAAACAAGTCTCTTATACTCTCTGCGTGGAATCAGCTTTTTCTGCGGATCGCCGGTCTGCTGTTCCGGTTCAGTGCCTTACCATCTGCGCGCGGGCCTCGCCATTCGGGAAAGCCTCGGTATGCAGATTCACATAAACCTGTCCGTGCGACAATTGGTCCGCCTGCTCGCTGTCAAGAGTCACTTTTCCGGAAAGCGGGCTCTTATAGGGACCGTCTATGGGCACCATGACGTCGGCGTCCTGATCAAAAGAGGCCGGGCCGTGAAAATGGGCTGCATTGACCGGGCCTGAAAGTCCTTTCCAGGAGATTTTGTAGGTCAGCACATCGGTCGCCGGATCGAGCGTTGCCCGGACTTCACCCGACGGGGCGGTCTTCGTTCCGTGCTCGGCTCTGAACGTTCCGATGAAGACCGGATTTTTCGCGGCCAGGGCTGCCGGTGCGGCGCCTGAGATCACGGCGGCGGCGAATACAGCCAGCGGGATAACTTTACTCGTTCTGAACATCGGAACCTCCGTTACCGTTTCTATAAACAATAGCCTAACGCCGAAGCACCGGCATCGTTCATGATGATCAGTCTGTTTTATGGACGCCATAATTTACGTCATGATAACTGATTCTCTTCAGTATTCCCGGCCGGAGGATACCGTGATGACAACAGTTTCCAGTATCAGCGGCACCAGCTACGCCCTGCTCGCGACTCAGCACAAAGCCCGCTCGTCCGGGGCGCCGAAAACGCTTGGCAGTACGAATATTTCGGCCACGGGTCAGCGCGCAAGGGGCAGCTCCATGTCCATCGGGCTCGATTCCACAGGAAATGTTCTGACCCGGGAGACCCACAAAAAAACTGACAAGCAGGCCAGTTCGGCCTCCGTCAGCCTGTTCGGCTGAATTCCGACGGATGGACCGGAGGCTTCCGCATCATCCTGTGCAAAATACGGGGCAGAGGATTTTCTAGCCGACGACGCTCAGCTTCCATGGTGAAAGGCCGCCCTCCGAAGGCGGCTCAGCCACCAGCGGAGTGGCGTTTGGAAGCCGCACATTTGCCGGAAGGCGCATTGCTGACCTCAGCGCCCGGAATAATGCTCCGTGGGCCACGATCATCACCATACCGTCTCCGGCGAGCGCCCGGTTCACGGCGCTGACGGCACGGTCACGCAGCAACGCGAAAGGCTCCGCGCCCGGAGGTGTGTAATGACCGGCGATCCAGTCATCATACCACTCTCCCATGGGTTGCCCTTCCTGTTCGCCGAAGCAGACCTCTTCCAGCCCGGGATCGACCGACAGTGTCGGGCGGGTATTCGCGCAGCCGAGCGCGTCGGCGGCGATCTCCGCGGTGCGTAATGCCCGTGTCAGGGGCGACGACACGATACGGCTGATGCTGAGGCCGGCGACGGCCCGTTCGGCCAGAATCGCGCCCGCGGCCTCGGCCTGGGCGATTCCCGTCGCGTTCAGGGGGATATCGGTCCGTCCCTGCGAGAGGCCTTTTTTGTTCCAGTCGGTCTCTCCGTGACGGAGATACCAGTAAGGCGCATCAGTGATCATGTCAGGGACCCCGATCAGTCAAACAGGGATGACACGGAGCTTTCGTCGGAGACGGCCCGCATCGCACGCGCCAGCAGGCCGGCGATGCTGACCTGCCGGATATTGCGCGCCGCCGTCACGGCTTCGGTCGCCATGATGCTGTCGGTCAGTGTCAGCATTTCAATCGGTGAATCGGCGATGCGCTCGACGGCGCTGCCGGTCAGCACGCCGTGGGTGACGTAGGCGCCGACCGAGGCCGCGCCCTGATTGCTGATCGCGCGGGCGGCGTTGCACAGCGAGCCGCCGCTGTCGACGATATCGTCGACAAGCAGACAATGACGTCCCTTTACGTCACCGATCACATTCATGACCTCGGAGACGCCGGCGCGTTCCCGGCGTTTGTCGATGATGGCCAGATCGGTATTGAGACGCTGCGCCAGCTGACGGGCACGCACCACTCCGCCGACATCGGGCGATACGATCATAAGGTCACGATCGCCGTAACGATCTTTGATATCGCGCACGAAGAGGGGAGCGGCATAGAGATTGTCTACCGGGATATCGAAGAAGCCCTGAATCTGCATCGCGTGCAGATCCATGGTCAGAATCCGGTCCGCTCCGGCCTCGACGAGAAGATTGGCGACCAGTTTGGCGCTGATCGGCGTGCGCGAACCGGATTTGCGATCCTGCCGGGCGTAGCCGAAATAAGGCATGACCGCTGTCACGCGGCGCGCGGAACTCCGGCGCAGCGCATCCAGCATAATCAGCAGTTCCATCAGATTGTCGTTGGTCGGCGTGCAGGTGCTCTGCACCACAAACACATCTTCTCCGCGAACGTTCTCGAAGATCTCGACGAAGACCTCCATGTCGGCGAATCGTCGGACCGAAGCATTGCAGAGCGGCATATTGAGCTCGGCCGCAACAGCCTCGGCCAGAGGTGGATTGCTATTACAAGCGACGATCTTCATTGGCCGACGTTCCCGTGAAACTGCCATAGGCCGCCCATGCAACCGGGCGTTGCGGGCCTTCTAGCAACGTCCTCGCCCGCTGTCATCCGGGCGTTATCGCATTCCTTCCGGTCAGCGGTCCGATGCCTCCGCCATTGTTTCGTCACGAGGCCGCCGGAACGCCGGCTTTTCATGCTCCGGGACCCGATGAGACGGCAACGGCATTTATGGTCCGGAAATGTTCCAGGATGATCCGAACTGTCCCGCCATTGTGTAACCGGAAGCCGGTGACGGAGCCGGAGTCACCGGGGGCTCCGGCCGGGGGCTTTTGCGCAACACAAGCACGCCTCCGGGCTCGAACGAGTAAATATAGTCGGCATGAGCAATCGTCGCCGGCCGATGGGCCACCATGACGCGCGTGATATTCATGTCCCGCAGCGAGGCTGCCACGATCGATTCAGTGTGTTCGTCGAGATGACTGGTGGCTTCGTCGAGGAACAGAATCTGGGGCTGCTTGTAGAGCGCGCGGGCGAGAATGACACGCTGCTTCTGCCCTCCGGAAAGCGCCCCGCCCATATCCCCTACGAGGGTTTCAAACCCCATCGGCATACGCCGGATGTCTTCGAGAATGGCGGCTTTTTCAGCGCAGTGCGTGATGAGGTCCTGATCCGGCTGTTCCGCGAAACCGCTGATATTATCGGCGACAGATCCGGAGAAAAGACCGTCATCCTGCAGGACGCCGGCGATGCGCTCGCGGTAGCCTTCCAGCGACAGGACCGAGACGTCGACTTCGTCGATGAAGAGACGTCCCTCATCCAGCGGATGAAGCCCCATCATCGCCTTGAGCAGCGTCGTCTTGCCGCATCCTGAGGGTCCGACGATCGCGACGCTTTTCCCGGCCGGAATATCGAGATCGATATTCCGGAAAATCCATGGCTCCTGTGCCGCGTATCGCGCGGACATCTCACGGCAGGTGAGAGTCGCGGGGCCGTGGTGGTGCGTCGGCACTGCCCGGCTGACCGGCTCCGGCTCGGTCATGACGATGTCCGCGAGGCGGTCACTCTGGATGTTGAGCATCCTCAGTTTAAAGCCCGTGCTCACGAGCGATCCGACGCGACCCGCAAACTGGTCTTTGTAGGACAGGAACGCGACGAGCATGCCGACGGACATGGACCCGTCCATCACCTGTCTCGCACCCAGAACCATCATGATCAGACGATCCGCGCCGAAAATGAAGTCACCGAGACGACCGTAGATCAGGTCGAAGCGCTGGAGTCTCAGCCTGATATTGATGCTGTCGATGACGATATTCAGCCAGGTCGTGCGGCGTCTTTCCCGAAGGCCCAGAAGCTTGACGCTCGCCATGCCGCGCAGCGTCTCGATAAAATGGCTCTGCTGGCGTGCGCTGACGACGATCTGCTCTTCCGAGGCTTCGCGATAGGTCCGGTACGTCACCAGCCGCAGGAGAATATCCAGAAACAGCGCGACGCAGGCCACCAGGCCCAGCCATCCGCCATAGACGAAAAGCATGATTCCCATGCCGATACCCATCAGCCCGTCCATGACGGTCTGCACCATATCGGTCGTCAGGGCCTGCTGGATCGACCCGAGCGAGCCGAAACGGGACAGAACGTCCCCGACATGGCGTTTGCTGAAGTAATCGAGCGGCAGACGGGTCAGATGGTCGAAGAGGCTGGTGCTCCATTCGAGACCGACCCGGGTGCTGAACAATGTTACGGCCCAGGTCCGGACGGAGCCGAGAAACATCTGCAGCAGCAGGAGCATAGCCAGGCCGAAGGTGATCGTCAGCAGCAGATCGTGATCCGCTGTCACGATCACCTCATCGATCACGACCTGCGAGACCATCGGTGAAATAAGCGCGATGACTTCCAGTCCGAGAGACAGGAAGAACAGCCCCATGAGGGCGCCGCGCAGACCGGCCACATGCCGGAACAGATCGCGCAGACGAATCGTTTCGCGTTCGTCCCTGCGTTCGAATGTCTCGTTGGGTGTCAGTTCCAGCGCGACGCCCGTGAATTCACGGGACACCTCATCGGACGTTACCGTCCGGCGGCCCACTGCCGGGTCATTGATCGTGATCTGATCGCCTCTGGCCGAAACCAGAACGACGAAGTGATTCATTCCCCAGTGCAGGATGCACGGTGTCCGGAGTTTCGGCAGATCTTCCAGTTCCAGCCGGACGGCGCGGCTGGTGAAACCGAGCGTATCGGCGGCCTGCACCAGGCTGCGGAGCGTTACGCCCTTGATGGAGACCGAGTAACGGCGGCGCAGGGTAGCGAGGTCGATCTCGTGACCGTAGAAGCCGAGGACCATGGCAAGGCAGGCGATGCCGCATTCAGCGGCCTCCACCTGAAGGACGACAGGTACTTTTTTGCCGAAGCCGAACTGAAGAGACTCAAAGGGCGTGCTCATTTATCAACAAGCCCGCCGCTGACAGCCATGACGCTGTCACGCATACTGGTCACCGGATCGAATATCCACTGATAGAGACGCCGTGAATCGATGGCGATGTCCGCCTCGACTTCCATTCCGGCCTGGAGCGGCTTTTTCTGTCCGTAAGCCAGCACGTAGGGCAGATCGGGCCTGACCCTGATCCGGTACATATCGGAGCCTGACGTCGATTTCTGGTCTTTTGAGGACGTATTTCCGCCCTGCTGCCCGGTCTGTCCCGGTTCCGTCGCCGTCACGGGCGCGCGCGTGATCTCCGTGATCCGCCCGCGGGCGAGGCCGAAGCGCTGATAAGGAAAGGCGGCGTAGCGCAGGAGGACCGGCTGTCCCTCGCGGACAAATCCGATAGAGGCGCTTGTCACATAAAGCTCGGCATCAAGGGCGCGTCCGGTCGGCAGCAATGTTACGAGAGGGGTGCCTGCGCTGACCTGCTGTCCCAGATTGCCGCGCACGGCGCTCAGAATACCGTCTTCCGGTGCTTCGATGACGATTTCGCGGTGACTTTCACTTTCGTCGATCTGCTGGTCGATCTGCGCGATCTGCCGGTCGAGATCGTTGATGTCGTGCGCCGTCTGGCGGTCATATCGCATCAGTTTCGATGTGTTGTCTGAAATTTTGCCTTCGGTATCTGTATAATTCTGAAGAAACTGGGCATGGCTGCTGAGGAGCTGGGCATAGGTATAAAGCTGGCTCTGAAACTGCGTCTCCGTGACGAGGTGCGCGCTTTGCGCGTCTCTCATCCGCTTCACCGCGGCTTCAACCACCGGAAGCACTTTGGCGTCATTTGCCAGCTGCTGCCCGGTCAGCACGTGCTGCTGCTGAAGATTCCGGATCTGATTCACCAGGGCCTGTTTTTCCACAGGCGCGTCGGCGACCCTGATTTCCTTTTGCCGCTCGAACAGTTCGCGCTGCCTGTGCAGCTGGGCGAGAACCTGTCCCTGTGTGGCGCCGACGAGTGTCCGGGCTTCGAGGTCGATGACAAAAAGCTTCTGCCCCTTATGGACCTCCATCCCCTCTTCGGCGAATCTCCGGCTGACGATCCCTGCCGCGCTCGCATCGATGGTGATCAGGCCTGTCGGAGGCAGCATGAGGCCGGTGGCATGCACGCGACGCGTATAAAGGCCGAAACGAAGATAGAGGATTGTGAGAAAAACCAGTCCGAGCGTTACCCAGGAAATAATCCGGATGGACAGCGACTGTGCCGCCTGCACCTGCCCGAGCCACGCCTGGCGACGGGCGTCAAGCGCTTCCTGGCGATAAAGTGACGACATACGGAACGGAGTCTCTCAGGTACGGAGCGTTTCGCTTACAAACTCACGACAGAAAGATAAAGAAAAGAAAAAGACGGCTCTTCCCGCACGCTGTCACGGACAACGGACCGGAAGAGCCGCAGAGTAATGAACCGGCAGAATTACTGAACAGAACGTCCGTCTGAACGGAGGTACGTGTCAGTCTGATTATGTACCGAAGCCACCACCACTGACCGGGGGAAATTCGATTGTCTGCATCGTTGCAATACCGCCGCATTTGTTCAGCGTAACAGCGGAACCGATCGCGGAGACGACACCGTTGAGCATGGAGGTGGCCTGCGCCACGGTCATGCTCAGACCCGCCGTGTAACCGAGTTTCACATCCGTGCAGACGTTTTGCATCGCGGAACTGATGGTGGAGCAGCTGGCATGATTGAAAATATCCGCCGCGACGTTGTATTCGCCGGCGAGATATCCGGCATAAGCCGCGATCATTGCCGCTGATGTCCCGCAGGAATATGACGGACCACAGGAATACGACGGGCCGCATGGATATGAGGGCTTGTAACAGCTGCCCGGCTGGACATTGCAGCCGCCGGAAACCGCATCGAGTTCCGTCATCGTCAGTTCACGCATCGGATTATTGTCTCCACATGTTTGGTACCGTCATCCTCTCGGCCTGGGGCCGGCAGGTTAACAGGTGAGCGGGACGTCACAGCGTGACGCCTCGTCTTAGGAGATTGTTAATATTTTTCAGACGAACGTTCCAGCGAATAAATCTCGCGGAGCCGCAGTATATTTCTGAAGACGCGCGGGCCTGTCAGTCTCCGGAAATTCTGCATTTTTGTATCAGGTCAGTTAAAGTACAGTGATGGACAGTCAGCAGAACATTCCGTGGAGAATGTTACTCAAAGGCAACATATGGCTTTTGTTTTGAAATTCTAAACAATTAACGTTTTATTTTATTGACAGCAAAAACGGCCAGACGTTAAAAAAAATCAAACGGCGCATTTTGTCGCAACGATCTTAAGGGCCAATCAATATGCTCGACAGCACGAACACCAGCAGCGCGCTGGCCGCCTCCTCGACGAAGACTTCGACCACATCGACGTCCATTTATTCCTCGGGCAGCGGCACTGAAGCCGATCCGTATGTTCTGAAGTCGAATGCCGGCACAGTTACACTGCAGAGCGGAGAATATTATGTTATTCCGGCTGGCGTAACCATCGGCACGGCTGTCACGTCAGAGTACAATTCGTCGGGGTCAACGGGCGGGATTGTCGTCAACGGCGCGCATCTTGACATCAAGACGGGCGCGAGTGTCGCCGGCCAGATCAACATGGCGGGCACGGGTTCGACGCTTGTTCTTGAGAACACCACTGGCAAATGGTCCTACGAAGCCAATCAGGCCGGAGAAGATCTTTCGGCGGGTGGAAATGATTACTACACCTATCCGTCACTGCAGAATGCGACCATCACCAATTTCGGCACCGGCGCCGGGATCTGTGCTCAGGATATCCCCAGCGGTTACGCCAATACGATGGGTATTGCGGGGACTTACACGACCAGCTCCACTCTGATCATCCGTTATTATCATGACACGGCTACAAACCCGGGTCTGATCAATACAAATCCTTCTCCCGGCAATCCTTCCGGCGGAAATGAGTCGGGTTATATTGGCATCCCTGTCACCGTTTCGAAGGGTTACACAGGCTGCCAGTTTTATGTCGATGGCAAAAACTCCTGCCAGATCGACGGCTGCTTCCTTCCCGGAACGCATATTCTGACCCGTGACGGCGAGAAGCTGGTCGAGACTCTTTCCGAGGGTGACGAGATCGCGGTTCTGGTCGATGGCGAAACGGCTTACCGTCCGCTCCTCTGGCTGGGCCGTTCGCATGCCGACGTGGCGAGCCTTGGTTTTGATGAGGATGCCTATCCTGTCCGTATCCGCAGGGATGCGTTCGGCGCGGGCGCACCGCATCGGGATCTTCTGGTGACATCCGAGCACTGCATCTATGTCGATGGCCGTTTCATTCCGGTCCGGATGCTTGTGAATGGTCGTTCGATCGTGACCGAACGCGCCATAACCTCGTACGACTTTTACCATGTCGAGCTTGAAGAGCATGCGGTGATCGTATCGGAGGGCCTGTCCAGCGAAAGCTATCTCGATACCGGCAACCGCGGCACGTTTGAAAATTCTGTGATCCGTTCGATGCGCCCTCATTTTGCCGGCGGCATCACGATCGCTGGCGGCAGAAGCTGGCAGGACGATGCGGCCGCTCCGCTGACCACGGACCGGGAGACGGTCGAGCCGGTCTGGAAGCGGCTTGCGGACCGGGCGGAAGAGCTTGGGCTGGTGGCTGATCCGGCAACGGCAGCAGCGCAGGTGGTCACGGAGCCTGATCTTCGCCTTGTGACCGAGGGTGGCCGTGAGATCCGTCCGGTTCGTCATGTGGACAACACGTACTGCTTCATGGTTCCGGCCAGTGTCGACACCGTTCGGATTGCTTCGCATGCGAGCCGTCCTTCCGAGGTCACGGGGCCTTTCTGTGATGACCGGCGTGCGCTTGGTGTTCTCGTCGGCGATATCTCCGTCACGAACGGTCGTGAGCGTCAGGTTCTGACTGCGCATAAAAGCGATGCCGCGATCGATGGCTGGCATTCGTGCGAGGCTGGCGCGGGCCGCTGGACAGCGGGAAATGCCCTTCTGTCACTTGGGACCGCTTCTGGCGGGCTGTTCGCAAGAATGGTCGAGATTGAAGTTCTCGCCGCCGGGCCGTATCTGGTCAGAAATGCCGGTGCAGCCGGTGTTCAGGTTGCCTGACTGAAACTTTATTCAGAGCCGGCCGGTCTCAGGTCTGACCGGTTCGCGCGTTGAAAAGGAGGGCATATGCCCTCCTTTTTTATAGCGTTTGTATACTTTGCAAATACAGACGGGATGGCTTTTCAGGGCTTTGCCCCGAACCCTGCAAAGGGACACAATCCCTTTGATCCCGGTCTGTTAAATTAAACGGGTAAAGGGCAGGGTTCTGCTTTGTCTCCTGTTTGCGAAATACATAAACGCTTTTTACGTCCATGCCTTTGATGAGACAGCGTGCTCACACATCGTCAAAGTGCATTTTTCTGTCAAATCCACATAATAATGTCGTAATTTCTCCGGAAACTGCGCTTTCGTTCTTGGAGTTACACAGCCGTCTTATTCAGGCGGCAGGCAGTTGAGAGTCAGCTTCCACAGTCCGGAGAGAATGTTGCCTGTGCTCCGAAACGCATCTTCACTCGTATGAAACTGTTTTGCCCTATATTCCCGGCAAATGAGTTGTGGTCTCTGACCCGGAACTCTCGCGACGGGAATCTGAAAGCCCGGTAACCGATCCGCCGGATGCGCATACCGCATCCGGCTCCGGCAACCAGGTTCGAGCAGGAGCACATGGGTTGTTTGAGCTGGCCAAACCAGGACTGAGAAAATCGGACGCGGCAATCCTGAGAATTGAACTTCTCGGTTCGATGTCCGCTCATATGCTGGATGGCTCTCCCATTACGCCGACAGGCGCCAAAACCAGAGGGCTTCTGGCCATTCTGGCGCTGTCCGACCGGCGTGCTGTAACGCGGCGTTCCCTCGCGAATCTTCTCTGGAGCCGGCGGTCGGATGAACAGGCCCGGGCCTCGCTGAGGCAGGAAATTCACCGTCTTGCGGAAGCGCTGAGTCCTCTGGGGACCGATATTGTCGATGTCCAGCGCCATACGCTCGCTCTGAAACCGGTACTGACGACGGTCGATGCTGAACGTTATCTGAACGCAACGGCGTCCGGCATCCTTAAACTTCCCGAAACCGATGCCGTTCTGCTCGCCGATCTCGACGCGGTCGATCCGGCGCTGGATGAATGGCTGCATGCACAGCGGCAGAGACTGCGGCAACACCTTATCGCCACTCTTGAACAGGCCTTGCTCTCTCTTCCTGAACCGGAACAGAAAATGACCGCGGCCGCGCGCCTGCTCAGTCTGGACCGGCTCAATGAAAACGCCTGGAAGGCTCAGCTTCGCGAGTTTGTGCGGAAAAACGATACAGGCGCGGGACTGTTCACCGCGGAACAGTGCCTGGCCGTCTTTCAGGAGACTCTCGGGGCCGAGCCCGGGCCGTCGACGATGGCTGTCATTTCCGAGCTTCGGGTCCGGCACAAGGGTGGAAAAACTGCATCCGAAGGAATGGGTGCGTCGCCCGGTAACGATGCCACGTCCTTTTCCGATGCGGCGGTCAGCGGGCCGCCGGGAAGTCTGGCTTCTGAGCAGAGCGAACGTCACAGCTCTCTGTACGGCCATATCGCCAGCGTTGGTTTTCTGCACGGCACCGGCGGTCCGGGTCTGACACTCCGCCCCCGTGACACAGAAACATTATTCGACTTTCTGACGACCGAGCTGGCTCAGTTCGGATTTCTGTCGGTCTTTCCACCTGAAACCGTCGCTCAGGAAGCCGGAAAGTCTTCTCAGGCCAGAAATACACCGGTTTCCGACTATCTGGTCGAAACAAAACTTCAGAGTGACACGACACTGCCCGGCGCATCTTCAGCCGGGTCTCATCGCAACGCTGCCCGGCTGACCGTTCGGGTTACTGACCGGCGGCGGGGAAACGTCATCATCTGGGGTGACCGTTTTCATATTACGCCTGAAACCGTTGATGATACGGCCGCTTTGCTCACGACGGAAATTGCGTGGCGGATTGCGATCACGGAAGCCCGCAATATGGCCGGGCGTCCGGCGGAAGATCTCCTGCCGGCGGAAGCGGCATTGCGGGCCTTCGCGCTGATCAGCCGGAATGAGCCTGCCGCTTATCCCCAGGTGCAGGTGCTGCTTCAGCGCGCCCTGCAACGGGAACAGGATCAGCCGTTCCTTCTTCTTGTCTCGGCAATCTTCCGGCTGGTCAGATCTTTTGAACAATGGACCGCAGGCGCCTGTCGGGAAGACATTCAGGTGGCGACGGAGCTGACGCGCCGTCTGGTGCAGGTCATGCCTGACAGCATCACCAGCAGACTGCTTCTCGCACGGCTGCTCCTGAACAATCCGGCCGAACAGAAATACGGGCTGTCACTGCTTTCTGAACTGCGGGCTTCCAGTCCGCCAGGCAGTGTCATTGCCACGGTCAGCGCCTATGCGAGCCTGATCAGCGGAGACCAAGAAGCGGGTTGTAGCGCGCTGGATCTTTTTGCGAAGTCGCACCCGACGCATCCTCTGGTGGATCTGTTCGATGTCGACTTTGTCCTCATGTTACTTCTTACCGGCCAGGCGGCGGCGGCGGCACGACGGGCCAGAACATCCCTGAGCACAGCGCCGACGCGGGTGGCGATGCTTGTGCTTCATCTTGCCGCCCTGCAGCAGCTTCAGCGCGACGGGGCAGCGGATACTTCAGGCGAAAGAGCAGATGTAAGGGAACAGCTTGCCCGTCTGGCGCCGTCGCTCCCGGTGGCCGCGGTGATGGAACAGTACGGGCATTTTCCCGAACGGCAGCGCCGGATTCTCAGCGGATTGCTGAGCGAGGCCGGGCTTCCCGAAACGGCGCCGGACATCCCTTAAAACGCGTTATCTTCTTCAGGAAGGACCGGCACCGCTTGGCTCCGCCTGCGCAACGGGATATGAAAGCGGCTCGCAGACTGTCATGGTCTCACCATCTTTCACCACGCCTTCATACCGGAGGCTCTCACATAAGGGTGGGGCCGGTTGGCGGGTCTTGCTACAGGAGTCGCAGCACCACATGCCCACCACTCGCGTTTGCCGGACGTCATCGCGTTCCGGACGGACAGCACGCCTGGCCGCAGTTCCCGCACTTCTGACCCTTTTCACACTGACCGCGTGTTCCGGTGGCGACAAGGCCAGCGACCTGACTGCCCCCCGCAATCATCTTCTCAGCGAAGACCGCGGAGCGACCGGCGGTGATGATCAGCTGACCGGCGGGGTAAACGCCTATCTGTGGCGGGGAGCCCTCGACACGTTGTCGTTCATGCCGATCGCATCGGCTGATGCCGTTGGCGGTTTCCTTCTGACCGACTGGTACACGCCGCCTGCCGCGCATGGCGAGCGTTTCAAGATCACGGCCTATATCCTGGACCGCCGCCTGCGTTCGGACGCGCTTCGGGTGAGCGTGTTCCGGCAGGTCTACCAGGATGGTGTCTGGACCGACACTCCTCCGGCTGCGAACATGGCCTCCGACATCACGACCAAGATTCTCGCCCGTGCGCGTGAGCTTCGGGCCGATAACGGAAACCGGGACAACTGAGATCAGGCGGGTCATCCGCATTTTCCGCGGCGATGACCCGTCCGTGTGACCGGCTTCCGTCCGCTCCTTTCTGAGGAGCGCTGCGAGCCATATTTTCTGTATTCTGGATTAAGACACCATGACCGCCGATGACGCTCTGACTCATTATGACTTCCGCAACGTGGAGCGTCGCTGGCAGGAGCGGTGGGACAAGGCCGGTGTCTTTACGGTTCCCGATGTTCCGCCGGCGGGAAAGCCGAAATACTACGTTCTGGAGATGTTTCCCTACCCTTCCGGCCAGCTCCATATGGGGCATGTACGGAATTACGCGCTCGGGGATGTGATCGCGCGTTACAAGCGGGCGCGCGGGTTTTCGGTGCTGCATCCGATGGGATGGGACGCGTTCGGGCTGCCTGCCGAGAATGCGGCCCGCGAGCGGGGCGTGCATCCGAAAGAATGGACGCTGGCCAACATCGCGGCGATGCGGGAGACGCTGCAGCGTCTGGGCTTTTCACTCAACTGGGATCGTGAGATCGCGACCTGTCTGCCGGATTATTACGGCAAGCAGCAGAAGCTGTTTCTGGATTTCCTGAAGGCCGGCCTGGTGGATCGTCGGGAATCCTGGGTGAACTGGGACCCGGTGGATCAGACCGTGCTGGCCAATGAGCAGGTGGTTGACGGCAAGGGGTGGCGTTCCGGTGCGCCGATCGAGAAGAAAAAGCTGTCGCAGTGGTTTCTGCGGATTACGAAATTCGCGCCGGAGCTGCTGGACGGGCTGAAGACGCTTGACCGCTGGCCGGAGCGGGTTCGGGTGATGCAGGAGCGCTGGATCGGGCGTTCCGAGGGCGCGCGACTGCGATTCTCACTGGCGCAGCCGCCTGCCGGATTCGATGAGAATCTCGATTCCGTCGAGGTGTTCACGACGCGGCCGGATACGCTGTTCGGGATGTCCTTCCTGGCTATTGCGCCGGATCATCCGCTTGCGGCGAAGGTCGCGGCCGGCAATCCTGAGGCAGCTGAGTTTATCGCGGAGTGCCGCCGGCTGGGAACCTCCGTGGAGGCTGTGGAAACGGCGGAGAAGCGCGGCTTCGATACGGGTCTGAAAGTGGCGCATCCGTTTCTGCCGGACGCGGCGTTCCCGGTGTGGATCGCCAATTTCGTGCTGATGGATTACGGCACGGGTGCTCTGTTCGGCTGCCCGTGCGGGGATCAGCGCGATCTGGATTTCGCCCGGAAGTATAATCTTCCGGTCAAAACGGTGGTGCTGCCGCCGGGCGAGAATGCCGACAGCTATGTGGTGACCGATAAGGCGTGGACCGGCGACGGGACGATGATCAATTCCGGGTTTCTCGACGGCGAGAGCTGCGAGTCGGCCCGCAAGAATGCGATTGCGCGTCTTGAGGGGCTGGGCGTCGGCAGTGGTGTCGTCAACTGGCGGCTGCGGGACTGGGGCGTGTCGCGGCAGCGGTACTGGGGTTGTCCGATCCCGGTCATTCACTGTGAGAGCTGTGGCGCCGTGCCGGTGCCGGACGATCAGCTCCCGGTCGTTCTGCCGGAGGATGTGACGTTCGACCGGCCGGGAAATCCGCTCGATCATCATCCGACCTGGAAGCATGTGAACTGCCCGTCATGCGGCCGGCCGGCGACGCGGGAGACGGACACGTTCGACACGTTTGTCGACAGCTCCTGGTATTTCGCACGCTTCACGGCGCCTCATGCGGCGACGCCGACGGTGCGGGCGGCGGCGGATGGCTGGCTGGCGGTGGACCAGTATATCGGCGGTATCGAGCATGCCATTCTGCATCTGCTCTATGCCCGGTTCTTCACGCGGGCGATGAAGGCGACCGGCCATCTGGACGTGAGCGAGCCGTTCGCGGGGCTCTTCACGCAGGGCATGGTCAATCACGAAAGCTATAAGGACAGCGCCGGGAACTGGCTCTATCCGGAAGAGGTGGAGCGCAGTTCGGCCGGGGCGACGCATCGGGAGACCGGCCAGCCGGTGAAGGTCGGGCGTGTCGAGAAGATGTCGAAATCGAAGCGGAACACGGTGGCGCCGGTGGCGATCATCGACCGTTTCGGAGCGGATACGGCGCGGTGGTTCGTGCTGTCCGACAGTCCGCCGGAACGCGACATGGAGTGGACCGAGGCCGGTGTCAGCGGCGCGGGCCGGTTTGTGCAGCGGCTGTTCCGCATCGTGCGGGGCGTGGTGGCTGACTGCCCGGCGGATTCGGTGCTGCCGGCGGAGATTTCTGAAGCCGGCGACACGCTGCGGCGGGCGACGCATCGCGCGATTGCCGCGGTGACGGAGGCGCTGGAAGGCTTTGCCGTGAATGTGGCCGTGGCGCGGCTGCATGAGCTGACCTCGGCGCTGTCGGAGGCCGAGCGGTCGGCGAAGGAGGCCGGGGTGGCGTTTGCGCGGCGTGAGGCGGCGCGGACGCTGGCGCTTCTGGTTGCGCCGATGATGCCGCACCTGGCCGAGGAGCTGCTGGCGGCGCTGGAGCCGGGCGGGGCGCTGGCGGCGGAGCGGGCCTGGCCTGTGGCCGATCCCGCGCTTCTGGCGGTGACGCGGGTCAGTTTGGCAGTGCAGATCATGGGCAAGCTGCGGGGCACGATCGAGGCCGAGCCGGATGAAGATCCGGCGGCGGTGATCGCGCGGGCCGAGGCTGAGCCGAATGTGGCGCGGCTGCTGGAGGGGCAGAAGATCATCAAGCGCATCCATGTGCCGAACCGGATCGTGAACTTCGTGGTGGCGAAATAAGATGGACCTGTTTCGCGGCCATTTCCCGGCTCTTCTGACGAAGGTGGCGTATGCGGTCGTGCTGATCGCGCCGCTCAGCGTTACAGGGTGCGGGTTTCGGCCGCTCTATGAAGATACGGCGAAACATGCCGGGGTCAGCGAGACGCTGAAGCGGGTTTATGTCGCGAGCATACCCAATCGGTACGGGCAGCTTGTGCGGCTGGCGCTGCAGCAGGACATGGCGGGCGCGGGACCGGAAGATCCTGACGGCTATACGCTTTATGTCAGTCCTTCGATGAGCAACGAGGCGGTCGATATCCACGCCGACAATACCTCGGGCCGCAATCGTGTTGTCGGCCGGGCTCACTGGCGGCTGTTCACTGTCGGCCGGTATCCGAAGCTGCTTGCCGAGGGTGATGCCACGACGATGGATGGAATGAACGGGACGTTCGAGCAGTATTTTGCTCAGAGTCTGAACACCGAGACCTTGCAGACCCGTGTGGCGGAGACGCTCGCGGAGACGGTGACGCAACAGGTGGCGATCTGGTTCGAAACGAAGGCGCCGACCACGAAAAGCCGGAAAAGAGCGCCGACCTACTATCCGATCCCGAACGGTATTCCGAACTCCAGTCAGGAACAGCCGGTCGAGCGGGCCGGTGAGGACGGGCTTCCGGCGATGGCCACCGGGCGACTGGACCCGGACAGTGACCCGACGAATAATTAGACGTGGCTCTGCCCTGCGCGGAAACGGAGGGACTGACTCCGGGATGGGTCTGACTCCGGCGGCGTCATGGTGAAGATCGACACACGATCGGTCGGCAAGGTTCTGAACGCGCCTGAGGCGTGGCGCTTTGTGCTGCTGCATGGGGACGACAGCGGGCTGATCCGGGAATATGCGTCGGATCTGGTGCGGCGGGTCGCCGGGTCTCTGGACGATCCGTTCCGGGTCGCAACGCTGACGCGCGAGACGCATGACCGGTTTGAGGAAGAGGCGACGGCGCTGTCACTGGATGGCGGGCAGCGGGTGGTCTGGATCCGGGAGGGGACTGACGCTCTGGCCGGGCCGGTATCCGGCGTTCTGGACGGGGCGGGATCGGCGCTGATCGTTGTCGAGGCGGGGCCTCTGCCGGCACGGGGCAAACTGCGAAAGCTTGCGGAGGAGCGGAAGGATTCCGCTTCGGTCGGGTGTTATCCGGAGGAAGGGCGGGCGCTGGAGGCTTCGGTGCGCCGGATGTTCGCGGAGCGGCAGGTCGGGATTACCGCCGAGGCGCTGGGCTGGCTGGTGTCTCAGCTGGGGGCGGACCGGGCCGGGGTTCGCAACGAGATCGAGAAACTGGCGCTGTATGCCGGTCCGGATCATGAACTGGATCTGGATGATGTCCGGGTGTGCATCGGGGATTCGGGCTCGGCCTCGATTGATGATTCGGTGTTTCTGGCCATGGAGGGCGACCGGACCGGCACGGATCTGGCGCTGGAGCGGGCTTTGTCGGAAGGGGCGAATCCTGTGGCCGTGGCGCGGGTTCTGCTGGGGCATATCAGCAGGCTGCGTCGGGTGAAGGCGGCGGTGGAGCAGGGCGTGTCCCGAGCTGACGCGATGCGCTCTCTGCGGCCGCCGGTATTTTTTAAAAAGCAGCAGAGTTTTGAGCGGGCGCTTCAGCTCTGGCCTCTGCCCGCGCTGGCGGAGCTGGCGTCGCGGACGCAGGCGTTTGAGCTGTCGTGCAAGCAGACGGGGGCGATGGATGTGCTGCTGTGCCGGCGGCACCTCTCGGTCATTGCGGCGAGGGCGGCTGCGGCATCGCGGAGACGGTGACGGTTCTGTCTGGTGGATGCGGCGAGGGTATTCCCGCGTTCGCGGTCTGACGGGTTTCTGTGGCGTCCGGCCTGTCTCTCTCGCCGGTGGTTTCGTCACCGGCGTTGTGACATACGGGAAGCGACAGAGTTTCTCTCCTGCCGGGAAAGCCCCGCGTCAGTCCCGGTCCCGCATTCAGACAGGATCATAAAACAGCATGATGACAGCAGCCGTTTATATCCCGGCGGCTTTTGCCGAAATTGCCGGATGCTTCTCCTTCTGGGCGTGGCTCCGCATGGGCAGGACGCCTCTCTGGCTTGTTCCGGGGTGTCTCTCTCTTGTCACCTTTGCCTGGCTGCTCACGTACAGCCCCGCCGATAATGCCGGGCGCGCATATGCCATTTATGGCGGCGTCTATATCGTTGCCAGTCTTGTCTGGGCCTGGGCTGTTGAGGGCATCCGTCCCGACCACTGGGATGTGCTCGGGGCTGCTGTCAGTATTCTCGGCGCCTGCATTATCCTTCTGGGTCCACGGTCTGTCTGATTAGCGCTTCGATCCGTGCATTGGCCGGAGTGACGAAGATCATAAAGAAGTTTTTGGCGAAGCTTTTTTTCAAAAAGCTTCGGAAGACGCCGCCTTTTTGAAAAAAGGCGGCACCCAAAAACTTTTATTAGTTTATTGTGATCTATGGCGGTGAAGTTATCGGACTGCTGTTCCGGGCATCAGCCTTCACGCAGTCCCAGGTTTTCACGCAGCGTCGTGCCTGCATAATCAGAGCGGAAAACGCCGTGTTCCTGAAGGCGGGGGACGACACCTTCGATAAACGATGTCAGACCACCGTAAAGATAGGGCGGCATGATATTGAATCCGTCAGCCGCCCGTGTTTCGAACCATTCGATCAATGTCGTTGCGACTGTTTCGGCAGATCCGCAGAGAACCCAGTGTCCGCGCGCCGAGGCGACAAGGTTGTAGAGATCGCGCAATGTCATGTTCTCGCGTTTTGCCTTTGCGAGCATCACTGACGAGAAGCTGTGATAGGTATCGGCCTGCTGAAGATCGGGGACCGGTCCGTCGAGATCATAAGCGGACATATCGGTCCCAAGCCGGTCGGAGAGAAGTCCAAGGGCGTCCTTTTCACCGACATAGCCCTGCAACTCACTGAGAATTTCAAAAGCTTCCCTGTCCGTCCGGCCGACAACCGGCATGACGCCCGGAAGAAATGTGACGTCATCCGGAGAGCGTCCGAATTCAGCGACTTCCTGCTTGACGGTTGTGTAAGCTGATCTTGCCTCGTCAATATCCTGGACGACTGAAAATACGACATCCGCGGTTCTCGCGGCGAGTTTTCTTCCGGGAGCGGAGCCGCCCGCCTGGGTGATCACCGGCCTGCCCTGCGGGGAGCGGGGAATATTCAGCGGTCCTTCGACATCGAAGAACTTCCCTTTATGTTTCAGCGGATGGAGTTTTGCTTCATCGATATAAATTCCGCTTTTTCTGTCGGCAACAAGCGCGTCTTTCTCCCAGCAGTCCCAGAGTCCTGTGACAACGTCTATAAATTCTTCCGCGCGTTCGTAGCGGGAGCTGTGAGCGGGATGGGTTGTGCCGAAATTCGCGGACGCCGCCGGACTGGCGGTTGTGACAGCATTCCATGCAGCGCGACCGCCACTGATGAAATCCAGCGATGCAAACATGCGGGCCACTGTAAACGGGTCGCTGTAGGTCGTGGACATTGTTGCGCCAAGACCGATATGGCTTGTGACGGCCGCCACATTGGCGAGCATCGTCATCGGTTCAAAGCGCGCCGCATAGGACGGATGGGTTGTGACGTCGGCGTGAAGGTTGTCGCCCATGAAAATGAAGTCAAATTTTCCGGCTTCAGCGAGCTGACAGATTTTTCTTACCGCCTCGATATCCGTAAAGCGGTCTATGGCACCGGGATATCGCCACCCCGCGACATGACTGCCCGTGCCGAGCAGGAACAAACCCAGATGCATCATGCGTGCGGAGGACGACAACTCTGCTTCTCCTGAAAAATGTCTGTTTTGTCAGAGGATATGACTACGAGCGGTAATCCGGACTCTGACCTGCCCGTTCCAGACGCCGCAGCAGACCGTTCCACTCCCGGACGCCGGGGCTGAGAATATCTCCCGCGTGACCCCAGAACTGTTCCGCCGCCCTGTCACAGACATCGGAAGGCGGCATGCACGGCATCGCATCGGGGCCACCTGCGACAGCGGCCTGCAGGGCAAGCTGAATGGATGCCGCTCTTTCAAAGTAATAGAGCATCATGAAGGCTGCGGCGGGATTGTGTCCCACCGTCAGAAGGCCATGATTGCGCATCAGGAGCACCGGGTGACTGCCCAGATTCCGTACAAGGCGGCTGCGTTCATTTAGGTCCAGCGCCACACCTTCGTATTCGTGAAAACCCTGACGTTTCCAGAACCACATCGCGAACTGACTGAGGGGCAGGAGTCCTGATTTCTGACTCGATACGGCGACTGAAGCCGTCGAATGAACATGCAGAACGCAATGCGCGTCCGGTCTGGCGGCGTGCACGGCGCCGTGTATGACGAACCCTGCCGCATTCACCTCATATGGAGATTCATCAAGCTTATTGCCGTTGATATCGATTTTTACCAGGCAAGAGGCAGTAATTTCATCGAAGAGCATACCGTAGGGGTTTATGAGAAACTGATCGTCCGTTCCCGGAACGCGCATTGAAATATGATTATAGATGAGATCATCCAGCCCCATGCTGGCCACGAGACGATAGCAGGCGGCCAGGTCGGTGCGGGCCTGCCATTCCTCGTCGTTCATGCAGATCTCCTGTCATCAGATATTGCGGGCGAGACTTCTGAATACAAAACCGTAATTCGTGTATACACACTGTTCTGATGCCGGATCAAGTTTTTTGCATCCGCACAGGCCGCTGCGTGCAGGGTGTGGGCCGTGTCACGTGTGAACCGGCCTGGAAGCGATGCGTCTGACGGGAGATATCGTTTAATTGTTCCTGGCTTTTCAGAGACTGTTTCAAATGCCTGTCTGTGAAGGTTCCGTTTAATTATAAAAAAATTTTTGGTGAAGCTTTTTTAAAAGCTTCAGGAGACGCCGCCTTTTTGAAAAAAGGCGGCACCCAAAAACTTTTATTAATCTCATCAAAGATTTATCGTGGTGGGTTCTTCGAATCCGGGTGATGCAAGTGCGTAACAGGACTCAAAACACATAATATTATCAGTTTATTATAAGAATTTTTGTGCATTTAAGGGTTTTAAAACAGATTTTTACTATTCGTCGGCAGGCTATACAGAATCCTCTTCTGTTTCATTACAGCCTTCATAACTTCCGAAGGATAGCGCGGGTCGGATAACGTCAGTGACGATAACAGTGCGCGCCTGCTGCCTTACGAGGCAACGAACCGAACCTGATCTGTCCTGAGCAAGGGTTGTTTGCGAGTGTTGCGTTCAGGTGCGGGCAGGCAGGACGCTCGCTGCCATCTGATGACTGGCGTCTGCCGCGAAGTAGAGCCACCTGACCGAAAGGGTTCTCGCTCTGACGGTGAGATTCCTGACCGGCACCTGATTTCGGTCAGAATTTATCCTGCGTCAGCATCTCTGATGATTCATGCGAGACAGCGGCGGCCTCATGTCTTTTCCTGAATGATTATGCTTCAGCGATCTCCCGTGCCACCATTGCCAGAACCTCGGCTCCTGCCGCGGCCTGTTCAGCTGAGGTCCATTCTTCAGGGGCGTGGCTTACGCCATGCCTTGAGGGTACGAAAATCATCGCTCCCGGACAGAGTTTTACGATATTTCTGGCATCATGCCCCGCCGTGGAAAGAACGGGCATACTGGAAAATCCGCAGCGCCGGGCAGCGTCCGTGATACGATTCTGCAGTTCTTCGCTGAATCTGTTGGGAGCCGCGTCAACCAGGGGCGTCAGGACAAACCGGCACGGCCCGCGCTGATCCGCCACGATCCGCTCTGTTTCGCGCCCGCAGTGGTCGAGAATTTCTGAGTCGGGGTGACGCAGATCGATACTGAACTGCACACCGGACGGTATGACAGAAGGCGCATCAGGCGTTACGGTGACCTGTCCGATTGTAAAACGCACGCTGTCATCGATACTTTTCATCGTCCGGAACAATTCGGCGGCAAGATCGGCAAAAGCATGGACGCTGTCGCGGCGCGATCCCATCGGGACCGTGCCCGCATGACCGGCCTCGCCTTCGATTACGACACGGAATGTCTTCTTTCCCTGTATCCCTGTCACAACGCCGATATCGATTCCGCACCGTTCGAGTTCCGGTCCCTGTTCGATGTGAAGTTCAAGATAGGCAAAAGGACTGAAACCCAGAGGGCGTCGGGGAAGGTTCTGAAAGTGAGACAGAAAATACGCCAGAGCGTCACCCAGCGTTCCCGTTCCGGATCTGTCCCTGCAGGCGAGAACATCGCCCGGCGCGCGAACGCCGGCGAATGCCTCCGAGCCGCTCATACCCGGAGCGAAACGCGATCCTTCCTCATTCATCCAGCTGACGACGATGATATCGCGTTCTGGTCTGATATTGTCATCGACCATGGTGCGCAGGACCTCGAGCCCGGCCAGGACACCAAGCGCTCCGTCAAAACGTCCGCCTGTCGGCTGACTGTCGGTATGACTGCCGATCAGCAATGGCGGAAGTCCGCGCTGTACACCCGGTAACGCAATAAACAGATTTCCCATCGGGTCCGTAGATACTTCCAGGCCGGCTTCTTCCGCCCAGGCAATGATCTGACGCCAGGCCTGAATTTCCTCTTCGGACAATGCCTGCCGATTGACGCCGCCTTCGCAGAACTTTCCCAGCTCGGCGAGGTCCATGAGGGTGGACCAGAGGCGTGGGGCGGAAATGATCATATCTGATCCGTATCGAGCGTCTTCATAACCTGATCGGGGCGCGCTCTGGGATCACGCACGCCCCAGCATCCGGCATCGACCTGCGCCAGGAACTCGCCGAGGATCGTGTTGAACAGCTGAGGTTCTTCGAGATTGAGGGTGTGTCCGGTTTTCGGCAGCACGGCCAGGCCGGCGGCGGGAAGGATACGCTTGAGATAAAATCCTGGCTGAAGGCAGTGATCGTCTTCATCCCCGTTCATGATCAGCGAGGGGATTTTCATTTCTTTCAGTTCCGCCTCAAGCTCGTAAAATGAAGGGCGGCGCGCCTGAACACCGCGCATTGTGAGCGCGGCGCCTGTTGTGGAGTGCGTTGCCAGCCGCGCGACGAACTCCGCCCAGCCGCGCGGATCTTTATTCTGGAACTGCACGCGGCTCGCCCCGCTGCCATAGATCCGGGCGAAATCCTTTGCGCCGAGCTTTTCAAAATTATCCGCTACCGTGAGTGAGACATTGCGAAAAAACTCTTCACGGCCCGGCTCGCAGCCGTAACCGGCGCCGGCGATGGTCAGGGAGAGGCATCGGTCAGCGTGTCGCAGGCCCAGATGGAGCGCCGTGAAGCCGCCCATGGAAAGCCCGACAATATGCGCTTTTTCAATGCCGAGTCCGTCAAGAACCGCGATCGCATCGGATACGGCGAGGTCCTGTGAGTAGGCGTCCGGCGTCTCAGGGACGTCTGAAGGCGGATATCCCCGCGCTGCGTAGGTAATGCAGCGATAACGCCGGGCGAAATATCGCATCTGGGGTTCCCAGCTGGACCAGGTGCCTCCGAATTCATGGATGAACAGGATCGGCGTCCCTTTTCCGTCCTCTTCGACGTACAGACTGACCCCGTCACCCTGGATTTTCATTTTCCCGTCCTCACGTCATATTCAGCATACGCAATGCACAATAATGCATACATAGTTTTTATTGAAAAGACGCAATAAAATCCCGCATGTCGTCGCTGAGCAGATTGACGTGATCGCGCATCGTGGAATGAGCCTCTTCCTCGTTATGCGAGAAGATCGCTTCCATGACACGTCTGTGCTCATCGATCGTGCTTGCAAACCGGTTGGGCTGAAACGTGACCCGGCGGCGATAGGCCGCGGTCCTGTTTCGGAGCCGGCGTGTCTGCTCCGCCAGATAATGGCTCCCGGCGGCTTCGTAAATCGCCTCGTGAAACGCCTGATTGATGTCGTAAAAGACATCGACATCCGATTCACGGGACGCGTCGGTCAGCGCCGTGTGAATCTGTTCTATTCTGCTTCTCAGCTCAGGCGTTATCCGTCGCGCCGCGAGGCGGGCGCACAGGCCTTCCAGTTCAGCCATGACCTGAAACATCTCGATGACGGTCTGAGCGCTGGGTTTGCGGACAGTGGCTCCCATCCGCCCTTTAAGCTCCACCATTTCGTTGGCGGCGAGCAGGCGGAAAGCCTCCCGGACCGGGGTTCGGGAAACGCCGAACCGTTCGGCGATTTCGCTCTCATCCAGTCTCGTGCCGGGCAGCAGATGTCCGGACGCGACTTCACGCTCAAGCTGTTCGCGTATTTTTTCAGCATGAGTGGCTCCAGGCTGATCCTGCATACGCCGTACGGTCGGGATTGTGCCGGAGGCGGAGCGGGCGGACCTGTTCATCAGTGTTGATACCTCTTGTTCAGGCCCGTCCGGCGGGCCAGCATGCAAGGCTGCGTATACACGGTGATGACGTCAGTTGCACTTCCCGCTATCGGCAGCCTCTCCATCTTCATGATGGCATGTGATGCCGGTGAGAATCCGCCTGCAAAGAAGCGTTTCACGGTAAATCTTTGATAAAAAGCAATAAAAGTTTCTGGGTGCCGCCTTTTTTCAAAAAGGCGGCGTCTTCTGAAGCTTTTTGAAAAAAGCTTCACCAAAAACTTCTTTATAATTTACGGGAGGTTTCACGGGCCGGCTGAGGGGCTTGCCGTGACGCAGCGGAAACTTTCTGCCTTCTCCATATCTCCGTGCCCGTCATAGCGCGCTACCGCCGGCCAGGCGCAGAGCGGACGGGTGCGAACGACTTTCCCGTCCGCCACACGGGACGCAACCAGCGTGTCAGGCGGCCGGTTCGCCGTCACCCAGTCATCGATCGCGCCAAGCTTGCTGAACGTGTCGCATCCGGCCCCGCCGTAACAATGCCCCATCCCCGGAATGGCGATCAGACGCATGGAATTTTTATTGTCAGCATCAGCATGTCTGACGAGCGCCTGATAATAGCCGGCAAGCTGCTCAGGATTATGCCCGTCATTCCAGCCAATATACATCAGCAGCCGGCCACCATGCCGAAAGAACGGGCTGAGATCGTCATCCACATGCAGCAGCGGCCCGACTTTGCGCGTCGCCTCCGCAATGTCCGTATCCCAGTTCAGTGTCGTCCAGTCCCAGTCCGGATTCTGAAAAGCCGCGTATTTAAAAAGATCCAGCGCCACAGGAAACGCTTTGCCATCGGCTGAGAAACCGTCCTCGCTCCCCTTCGCCGGTCCGGGGAAAATCACCTTCCCTGTGCGCGGATTGACCGGCCCGCGATAAATCTGTTCCGCCGCCTGAACCTCGGAAGCCGTCAGGCAGTCCGCGCTGTCCGCCCCTTTGCAGAGAAGCTGACGCGGCTCGAAGGTGCATTTGTCAGACTCATCGAGAAAACCCTGCTTTTTCCCGACCGGCGAGGCGCAGGCCTGCATCACCGCCCTGTTGAGAAGCTGAAACTTCGCCCGCGCCACCCGCAGCGCCGGATTGTGATAGCTCATCCACCCGGCCCAGAGCTGCTCGGCGTTGAAGCTGACGATCGGATTGGGCGGCGCGCCGGAAACAATGCCGTCATAATCCTCAGGATAACGCTTCGCCTCGATCAGCCCCTCCAGCCCGCCAAGCGAACAGCCGATCCAGTACGCATGCGACGCCGCCCTGCCATAAAAAGCACGGATCAGAGACTTCGCCGTCACAGTCATCAGATGATCGGCGCGCCAGGCATAGTCGATCAGCTTTTCCGGATGACCCAGCGTAAAACGCCCGCCCTGCCCTTCCGGCGTGGAATCGTCATGCCCGGTATCGGTGCTGGCCACGGCGTAGCCCTGTCCGACCCCCGTCGCCATGCCGTCATACATCAGCGAACCGGCCCAGCCGAAATTGCCGACACCCAGCAGCTTTCCGTTCCATCCCTGCAGCGGCAGCCAGATTTCCGTCCGGATCTGCGAGTCCGATGACGGATGCAGCGTCACCGCAACCCGGCAGAAGGCAGGGTTCGCAGGCTGCGCCGGCAGGCCAGCCAGATTCATCCCCGGCGACGTCATGATCCGGGACAGATGCGTCTGCGGCGACCGCCAGGCCCCGGCAGCCACCGTCTCCACCGTGGTGAACGTCGCGTCCGGCAGGGCCTGATGCGCCAGATCAGCGCAGGTCGCGGCATGGGCGCTGACCGGCCTCAGAACCGGCGCGGCAGTGACAAGCATCGCTCCGGCGGCAAGCGCGCAGAAAAGAGTATTCCGGTCGGCTGCCGGGCAGGAACGGTACTGAAGTCGGGGCATGACAGATCTCCCGTTTTCTGAAGGTGTCATGCTCCGGCACGACATTCAGCTCATTCAGAGCCCAGAATCCGGGCACGGGTAAAGCCCTTGATCATACCTTCACAGCAGGGCAGGGTTCGGGCGCCGGGCTGCCAGGCGCAGAGAATCCCGGGAGACCGGAGAGAAAGCAAAGTTCTGATGCAAAAGACTTTTTTCGTCGCGGGCGCGTTACTTCTCGTCACAATGCCCGTTATCGGCAAGAGCCGTCCGGCACAGGCGGAAACAGCCTCCACATCCGCGGGAGAAAACATGTCAGTCAGCCAGACACAGTCCGCCGTGACCGCCGCAAAAGCCTTCCTCGCCACGTTCGACGCACAGAGCCGCGCCACGGTGCAGTTTCCCTTCGTCGCCGCGAAACACGGCACCCTCGCCCGCTTCCGCCGCACCACGCCCGACGGCCCTTCCCTGCCGGTCACGGACGCACAGGCCGCGGCCCCGACCATGCGCGGACCGGGCATGGGGCCTCCCGGCGGCTTCATCGGCGAGCGTTACGGCACATCCGTCTGGTCGAACTTCCCGGTCAGCGACGTGCCGCGTCCCGGCCTGCAGATGGGCCATCTGACAGCCACGCAGCGTGAGGCGGCCATGCACCTCCTGCAAACGCTGCTCAGCGCGAAGGGCTATCAGAAAGTCCTCGACATCATGGGCTCGGATCAGGCCCTGGCCGACAGCGGCACGCCCTTCGCGTCCGGCAAGGCCGTCTACACCATCGCGCTCTTCGGCGAACCTTCCGCGACAGCCCCATGGATGGTCCAGTTCGGCGGCCATCATCTCGGCCTCAACCTGGTCATCGACGGCGCGCACGGCGTCATGACCCCGACCCTGACCGGCGCCCAGCCCGCGGTCTATCAGACCGGCGGCAAAACGGTGCGCGTGCTCGCAGGCGAAAACGACAAGGCCTTCGCCCTGCTGGACTCCCTCAACGCCACGCAGAAAAAACAGACCATCCTGTCGTATAAGGTCGAGGATCTGGTCTCCGGCCCCGGCCATGATGGCGAAGTGATCGTTCCTGAAGGCATAAAAGGCTCTTCCCTGACGACCGCGCAGAAAGACCTGCTGATGGACATCATCGGCGAATGGGCCGGGATCATCTCCGACGCCTACGCCGCTCCCCGCCGGAAGGAAATCCGCGACGATCTTGACGAGACATGGTTCGCCTGGAGCGGCCCCCTCACCCACGAGCCCGACCGCAACGGCTCCTCCTATTACCGCATCCAGGGCCCGCATCTGCTGATCGAATTTTCCCCGCAGGGCGTGGGCGACGATCCGACCATGCACGTCCACACCGTCTATCGTGACCCGACAAACAGCTACGGCAGCCGTTTCACGATGCCCTGATATGATATCAGCAAAAATCCGGACTCTGTCCGCTGTCCTCGCCCTGACAGCCACCGCCTCCCCGGCGGCCGCGCATCGTCTGAACCAGTATCTCCAGGCAACCACCATCGCCCTGGCGCAGGACGGCCTCACCCTGCGCCTGCGCCTCACACCCGGCGTCAATGTCGCGGATCAGGTCATCCGGACCATCGACCGCAACGGCGACGGCGTTCTGTCACCGGAAGAACAGCAGGCCTATGCCGCCACCGTCGCGCAGGGACTTTCGTTGTCCCTGAACGGAAAATCTCTGTCCCTGCGACCGGAAGCCGGCGCTTTCCCCTCCGAAGCCGCCATGCGCGCCGGCAGCGGCACGATCGACCTTCAGTTCGCCGCCAAAACCACACTCAGCAACGGATCGTATCGTCTCAGCTATACAAACAAGGTCTCCGGCCCACAGACCGTATGGCTGGTCAACTGCCTGCTTCCGCAGGACCCCGCCATTCATATCGTTCAGCAAAAACGTACGGAAAATCAGTCATCCTATCAGCTCGATTTTCAGATCGGCGATAAAAAGGCGTGACGTGACGCGGGGCTTTGCCCCGCGCTCCACAAGAGATTACAATCTAGATAAATAGAATAAAGTGGATATCTAATGAATTTGGAATATAAGCATAACCATTATGTTCCAGAATGGTATCAGCGACGGTTCCTCTTACGTGATAAAACACGCTGTTATTACCTTGACCTTCGACCGGAGACCATAACAAACAACGGGCATACTTATACCCGGCGTAACTTAATGCAATGGGGGCCGGCCAAGTGCTTTGCGCAGGACGATCTCTATACGACAAAATGGGGTAATCTCGAAAATCGTGACATAGAGAAGTTTTTTTTCGGCCCACTTGATGAAAAGGGACAGAAAGCGGTCGAACTTTTCTCACGGTTTAAATTTACAGAAGAGATAAATGACGCATGGCAGATGCTGATTCTCTATATGAGTGTCCAAAAATTACGAACTCCAAAAGGGCTAGGATGGCTCCAACAAATAATTAAATCACGCAATGGAAATGAAACCCTTATAAAACTTCAAAAACTTCAAGGAATGTTTTGTAGCATATGGGGAGAAGCCGTATGGCAGATTGCAGACGCACATCTGTCGCCAACAAAATTCATAATATCAGACCATCCTGTCGTAGCGTATAACCGTGAATGCTTTCCTGGTTCGAAATGGTGTATGGGCGTGAATGACCCTGACATCCGATACGCTGCAACTCATACATTTTTCCCACTATCCTCGGAAAAAATTCTAATTTTAACAAATCTAAACTGGGTGAGAGATCCATTCCAAAATCCACGCAAACTACGCCCGAACCCTAACTTCTTTCGCCCAGGAGGGTTTTTCAGCTTGCTTGATATTCAACATGAAAGACATCTGACAGAAGAAGAAGTTCTTGAAATTAACTACATCACTAAAAAGCGTGCGTTCAGATATATCGCAGCGGCAAAGAAAGAGTGGTTGTATCCTGAGAAATATCTTCGTTCGATGAACTGGCGAAAACTTGGCGACGGCTACCTTCTGATGCCTGATCCACGTCACATTCATGGTGGAGGAGAAACATTTGTGAGTTTTAAGGATGGGCGAAGCGCAGCTTGGAATGAGTATGGACACAAACCATGGCAGGATGGATACGAAGATAAGAAGCGACAAAAACACGAATGGGCAACAATGCTCAAATTCAAAAGTGAGTGGACCGCCACATATGGTCCAGAATACCGAGGTGTTCTCTACAAGGGCGAATCAGAAAATAACACGGTAAGGCGCAATATGGAAAATGACTGGTATCAGGAGGAATGTAAACGAGACCGAGAATACCTAAAACAATATGGCGAGAAAACGCGCAGACGCCAATTGAAACGCTAGGTTTAGAATCCATAATCACAGACTTACCTATGAAGAATAATCCTGTAGTAAAATATTCTCGCTGTCTGAAAGGCAGACGAAGCGGATTGAAACATTTTTCCCTAGGTCAGGCTGTTCCATGTGAATGACCGCCATGTGCTCAGCAGAATTGTTTATGTCATCCGCAATGGTATTCAGAGGAAAGCGATCCCGAAAGAATATGCCTACACATAGCCTTATACAATCACTTCATCCGCTCAAGCCGCCTAGATGTCTCGAATCGGATTTTAACGGCATTGACAGAGCAAACTGATCGCTCAAAATATATGTTAATTGCTGCTACCTTCGTTTTCTAACTCAAAGAATAATATCTGAGGCCTAAAACACCCCCTTCCCCGCCGCATTCAGCGCCATCAGCAGCGAGGCGACATGCATCGCCTGCACGATCCCACCGCTCATCGCCAGCCGCACCGCTTCGGCGACAGGCACCCGGACAACACGAATGCGCTCCGTCGGATCATCCGCCGGCTCTCCCAGAAAGCTGACACCCTGAGCCAGAACAACATGGCAGAAATTATTATGTGTCGAAGGATTGGGCGAAAGCCTGCCGACACAGCGCCACTCCGCCCCGCCATAGCCGGTCTCCTCCCGCAGTTCCCGCGCCCCGGCGCTCAGCGGACCGTCATCCCCCGGCTCCATGACGCCCGCCGGAAGCTCCAGCGACATCCCGCCCAGACCGTGCCGGTACTGCCCGACAAGAATGACATGATCCTCCCCGTCCAGCGCCACGACCTGAACCCAGTCCGGATACTCCAGCACATAAAACGGCGCGATCTCCGTCCCGTCCGGCGTCAGACAGTCATCCGCCCGCACCGAAATCCACCGGTCCTTCAGGACATGCTTCGAGGAACGCACCGTCCAGCCGCCGGGAACGTCCGGGATATCCTTTCCGGGATCTGAATTTTTCATTGATTTACCGTGCAATATCTCTTGCTGGCCGGCAAGTTCGGTGCACATTCCAGGACAGACAACGATGCGGTCGGTTCGTGCCGGATGCTGCGGCCGCACGTCTCCGGAACGCAGGAAGACCTGAGCCTGTCACAGCGTTTCGCGACTGTATTTGCGCTTTTCCTGCATCCCGGCAGACGGAGCGGGTTTTCTCCTGCTGTGTCATCTTTCCGGGCGGACAGAACAGATCCGGCGATACCAACAAAGGTCCGTCTTCACCTTGACGAACGCGATGACCGGGGAGTGGTGCAGCAGGACAGACAGGATTCCAGCTATCGATTAAAAAAAGAGAATGTTTCCGGCGTTCATTATCAGAACATCGTCATTCACGCTTTGTGATCTGTCTCTGCATGAGAGACTGTTTCAAACACCTACCTGTGAAAATTCTTAATTAATTAGAAGTTTTTGGTGAAGCTTTTTTCAAAAAGCTTCAGAAGACTCTACCTTTAAAAAAGGACGACACCCAGAAACCTTTGCTTTTTATCAAAGATTGATTGTGAAATGCTCTTTGAGTGTGGCCAAGACGAAGTCCGGAATAGTCTGTTCTTTCTGAAATGCCGGGCCGCACTGAGAAGCGCGTCAGATCGCCCGGGAATGCTGGCCTGGTCCGGCGCCGGTCGCGGGCAGGTAGCGGTCGAAGACGGCGGCGACGTTGCGGAGGAACGGGCGGCCGGTTTCGGTTACGCGCAGAGTAGTTCCGGTGAGTTCGACGAGGCCGTCGGCGGCGAACTGTCTGAGTCTTTCCCGTTCGGGCGTGTAATCGTCGGGGCCGGTCAGATCGATGGTGTGGCCGCACATGATCTGTTCGATGAGAGCGGCGCGTTTGCGGTCGTCTTCGGTGCAGGCGACACCCCGCGCAATGGGAAGGTCCGGTGAGGCGGACAGGGCGCGGGCGTATGCGGCGGGGCTGACGATGTTCTGGGTGAAACCGCCCGGAAGCGATGAGATGGCGGAGGCGCCAACACCGATGAGCCAGCGCGCGGTGTCTGTGGTGTAGCCCTGGAAATTGCGGTGCAGGGTACCGTTCGCCTGGGCGCGGGCCATACTGTCTTCGGGGAGCGCGTAATGGTCGAGGCCGACGGGAATGTAGCCCGCATCGCACAGAACCAGATCGATCATCTGACGCTGGGCGATGCGTTCCGGGGCGCCGGGGAGGTCGGCCTCAGGCATGAGCTGCTGGCGTTTCGCCTTCCAGGGAACATGGGCATAGCCGAACACGGCAAGGCGGTCGGGGCGGAGGTCCGCGACCTGACGGGCGGTGTCGCGGACGCTTTCCGTGGTCTGAAGAGGCAGGCCGTAGATGAGATCGATGTTGATGCCGGCGATACCGGCGGCGCGGAGGGATTCGACGCAGTCGCGGGTCTGACCGGCGCTCTGGATGCGGCCGCAGGCGTGCTGGACGGCGGGATTGAGATCCTGAACGCCGAGGCTGCCACGGGTGAAGCCGAGCGTGGCGAGCATGATGGCCATTGCCGGGCTGAAATGGCGGGGGTCGAGTTCGATGCTCAGTTCGGCGTCCGGACGGATGGTGAAGAGATCGCGGATGCTGGCGAGGATTTCATGGAAAGCGGCTTCCGGGAGAGTGGTCGGGGTGCCGCCGCCGAACTGGATATGGGTGAGTGGCGGGCTGCCTGAGGCAGGACGCGGAATGAGACGGGCGGCGCGGCGCAGGTTCTCGCGGAGAAGGCCGGCATAGGCGGCGCGGGCGCTTTCCTGACGCATGACGGTGGTGTTGCAGCCACAGAAGCTGCAGAGTTCGTCACAGAAGGGGACGTGCAGATAAAGCGAAAGCGCCTCACCGGCCGGGAGAGCTTCCAGCCAGTCAGACGCCTGCTTCGGGCCGACCGCATCCGAAAAACGGGTGGCGGTCGGGTAACTTGTGTACCGCGGCAGATTGCCGTCGTACCGCGCAAGGAGCGCCGGCAGGGCCGCGTTCATGATCAGAAGCGGTATTCGATACCGGCGCCGACGACGGTCGGATCGAGAGAATCATGCGCCTTGATGAAGGCTCCCGACCCACGATCGTTGGCCCAGGCGTGCATCCGCATGAACATCTGCTTGACGTCGAAGTTGAAGAACCAGTTGCCGACGAGCTGGTAATCGAAACCGGCGTTGAAGGACGGACCGCCCGTGACACCGACATTCAGCTTCTGAACGACGCCGCCGGCGGGGGAGACGTTGTGGAACCAGGCGAGGGTTCCGCCGACGCCGACATACGGGTTGAAGCGCTTATGCGGACGGAAATGCCAGGCGAAGGTGACGGTCGGCGGCAGAACCCATGCGCTGCCGACGTCGATCTTGCCGAGCGGCGTGCCTTCGGCGGCGACTTCATGCCGGGTGCTGGCGGCGATGAGGTCGATCGAGAGATTGTCGGTGAAGAAATACTCGAATGTCAGTTCCGGCATGACCTGACGGGTGGTTTTGACGCGGCCCGGGATGGCTGCGCCGTTCAGCCAGATCTTGCTGTCACGGTCTTCCGGAAGCACGCCGAGAGCGGACAGACGGATCAGAAAGTCACCCTTGCCGAGACCGATTTTTGTGCTCGAGCAGGTTTCGAAAAGGCCGCAGTGACCGCTATGCGTGACCGGAGCTGAAACCGGGGCCGCGACGGGGGCATTGACATAGGCGGAGGCTGCGGGCGCCGGAGCGACAGGGCTGGCGGTCTGTGCCTTTGCAGCACCGCAGAGAGCGCTGCCCGCGAGAAGGGCTGCGGCCAGCAGGGAACGGGACTTCCTGATCATCTTGTCACTCGTCTTTCGAAAACTGAACGTTGGGCGGTGGAAACCATGTCTGGTCCGGGGCGGCCTTGATCTGAATCAATTCTTCGAAAGTTCCGGAGAAGTGAGATTTTTATGCAACAGAATCACACCGTCAGCGAAACCTTCGGTACGAAATCTGGAAATCAGCGCCGGGTTGTCCGTCGTGATCTGCAGACGGGTTTCTTCGCATCCGAACCGTGTGGCGATCCGGGTGCTGGCACGGGCGAGTTCGCGCATGGCGGGCCATGCGGTTCCGAGCATGGCCGCGGTGACCATTTCGACGCTGAGCAGGCGTTTTCGCCGGGTGTTTTCAGCTTCGACCTGATAAAAGGCGGCGGCGCACGGGCCGGGCCATTCCGCGTAACGTGCGAGAATAACACCTTTTTTCTTCAGTTCGCCGACCTGTGCGAGCCGCATTCCCCTGCGCTGCCAGACGCGCTGGGTCAGGCATGGGTCATGAAGCTGCAGCAGCGGGAAAACAAGCGGAATGTCTGCCGGGAACATCGGGGCGACCCGTATAGAAACATCGTCCTCGTCTCCGTTCACTGCGTCCTGCACTCCTGCGGATCCATCGGGTTTCACCGGATATTGTGAACCGGGTGCCGGGATGCTTCGGAATCCGCAATGACTTAGGTCAACGCTGTTATCCGCACACAGGGGATGTGATCTGCGGCCGTTCGCGCTAAAGACTGATGGTTCGTTCCCTCACATGGCGCGGAGAAGGAAAACACGATGCCGCCTTCCCTGACTGCTGAAAACATGCCGGTCCGCCCGAGGCGCCTTGTCATTGCGGGGATGGAGGGCTGCACCAACTGCTCGGTATGCGAGGTCCGCGCCAACGGAATCTGCAGCGCGCTGCGCGATGACGAGCTTGAGCGCCTGGCGCGGGCTGCGGTCCGCATAACGGTTCCGCCTGGCCATATTTTTATTGAGGAAGGGTCGCGCGCAACGGATTTCTTCAACATCACCGGCGGAACGGTGAAGCTTTTCAAATCTCTGCCTGACGGGCGGCGTCAGATTACGGGATTTGTCAGTATCGGTCATTTTCTCGGGCTTGCGGTTTCCGACCGCTACGCGTTCGGGGCCGAAGCGATTGATCAGGTCAAGCTGTGCCGCTTTTCCCGTCCTAAGCTTGACAGCCTGACGGAAGAATTTCCCCGCATGGAGCGGCGACTTCTGTCGGAGGCTGCCAACGAGCTTGTGGCGGCCCAGGACCAGATGCTGTTACTGGGCCGCAAGACGGCGCGGGAGCGTGTCTCCAGTTTTCTGTATGGCCAGCTTGAAAATCATTATGGCGATGTGATTCCCGCCGACGCGCGGATCAGCTTTCCGATGACCCGCGCCGATATCGCGGATTTTCTGGGTCTTACGGTTGAGACTGTCAGCCGCACGCTGAGCGGGCTGCGGCGGGATGGTCTGGTGACGATGAATGCCGGCCATACGATCAGCGTACCGTCACCCGCGCGGCTGAGAGCCATTGCGCAGGGTGAAGAGGGCTGATCCGGCGTTTGTGACGGCCGGTCCGGTCTGAAAACGATCCGGGATTGATGCCCCGGTTTCAGTGACCGTTCTCAATGTCGGGAGTGCGGCAGAGGTCGGATATCTTTGCCGCACTTTCTGCCTGTTCAGCCGGCGGTTGCCTTCAGTTCCTCCACGAGGCTGTCGAGGGTTTCATGTTCGGGCGATGTTCCCTGAATCGTTGTCCAGTTCTGGCGTGAAATCAGACCGTAGGCTTCGTCGCAGAAGGTGGCGAGGAACTCGTAAGACATCCGTCTCGGCGCGCCCCAGGTGTTGAGGTAGAGCCAGTCGGAATCGTAGCCGTGCAGCCAGACGGCGTGGCCACCGGCGATGGTGTTGTCGGCCTGCGGGTCAATGACCCAGTCATCATTCCCTTCGCAGGCATAATTCGGCAGCGAGAGGCCGATATACAGGCCGCCGAGCATGGCGATGGCCCGGTGAACGGACGCTGTGTCGCGTGGGCTGATATACCCGAAGGCGGTCAGGTAATCGCGGGTCTGGCCGGGGCGTTCGTAGCCGGCGCGGCACCAGCGGGAGAGGACATCGACTTCGACGCCGCCCTGATCGGTGGCGGGATTGCCGGGGACGTAACCGGATTCGGCGCTGTAATTGTCGATGACCTCCTGGTCGCTGAGTTCGACCGGAGTCAGGGCGGCGCCGGTCCAGGTCCGGATGGCGGAAGCGACGGAGACCTGGGTGCAGCATCCGAGCGTATCGTTGCACCACATCGGCCACTGCACGTCCTTCGCCCAGTTGGCGGCAGGCGGGGGCTCCGGCAGACGGAAGGCCATGGGGGCGGTGAGTTTGTATGTTCTCGGGTCGAGGCGGGCAGGCTTTTTGCCGAGTTTGCGATGGGATGTTGTCATTCTCTCTCCACGTGCGGAACGATGCGTTGTTACGTGGAGAGGATAGGTGTCCCTGCGTTTTCTCAGGGCTCTGCCCTGAAACCCGCCAGAGGTCGCGGACCTCTGGACACCATTTTGTTTAACAGACCGGGATCAAAGGGACTGTGTCCCTTGCGGGGTTCGGGGCAGCACCCCGGAAACCTTCAGGCCGACAGCACGCGCCCGGCAATGACTTCGAGCTGGCTGAGCAGCGCGGGATCGCGTTTTGCCGGAGCGGTGATCAGGGCGTGTTCGAGCGCCCGGTCGCAACCGGCGGGGCACAGGCCGCGTGTTTTGCCGAGTTCGGGAATCATGGCTTTGACGAGGGAGCGGGCGCGGTCGGCGTTGGCGTGCATGACCTTGACGACGGCGTCCACAGTGACGCTGTCATGGCCTTCGTGCCAGCAGTCGTAATCGGTGACCATGGCGACGGTGGCGTAGCAGAGCTCGGCTTCACGGGCGAGTTTGGCTTCGGGCATGTTGGTCATGCCGATGACGGCACAGCCCCAGCTCCGGTAGAGTTCGCTCTCGGCGCGGGTGGAGAATTGCGGGCCTTCCATCACCAGATAGGTGCCGCCGCGGGTGTGGGCGATGCCGAGTTCTTTCAGCTTCGCTTCGGCAACGTCTCCGATGCGGGGACAGACGGGATCGGCGACGGAGACATGGGCGACGCAGCCCGTGTCGAAGAAGCTTTTCTCACGGGCGAAGCTGCGGTCGATGAACTGATCGACGATGACGAAATGACCGGGCGGCAGGTCTTCGCGCAGGGAGCCGACGGCCGAGAGCGAGATGATGTCCGTCACGCCGGCGATCTTCATCGCGGCGATATTGGCGCGGTAATTCAGCCGGGACGGCGGCAACGGATGGCCGCGACCGTGCCGGGGCAAAAAGACGCAGCGAACGCCGTCCAGCGTGCCGAACAGCAGCTTGTCGGACGGGGCGCCCCACGGTGTGACCACGGTGCGCCAGTCCTTGTTTTCGAGGCCGGCGATGTCGTAGAGGCCCGAGCCGCCGATAATGCCGATGACCGGGTGAACCTCGTGGGCGGCTTTAGTGGACATTGGACCAGAGTCTCCGTTTCAGGACAAAGAGAAGAACGCCGAGGAACACCAGATAGATCATGACGCGGACGCCGGTGCGGTGACGGTCGGCGAGATGCGGCTGCGCGGCCCAGGCGAGGAAGGTCGTGACGTCGCGGGCTTCCTGCTCCGTCGTTGCTTTTGTGCCGTCCGGATAATCGACGGCATCATCGCTCAGAGGTGGCGGCATGGCGATGGCGCGGCCCTGGGCGAAGCGGTTGTAGAACAGGCCGGGCGACGGCGTCACGCCGGCAGGAGGCGGTCCGTAACCGGTCAGCAGGGCGTAAATACGGTCAGGACCGCCGGGATAGACTTCAGCGAGGCGCGACTGGTCCGGCGGGATGACGGCGCCGGGAATCAGGCCCTGAGCGACGGGCGGCGTCGGGAAGGCGTCGTCCGCGGTGGCGGCGCGCAGAGCGGGTTTGCCGTCGGAACCGATGCCGTCCGGGATTTTGTGGCTGGCGGCGATGGCCTGAACCTGGGCGGCGGTAAGGCCCATGCCGGTCAGGTCGCCGAAATGGACATGCTGCATGCCGTGGCAGGCGGAGCAGATTTCGGCATAGACCGTATAGCCGCGCTGGACGCTGGCGAGGTCGAAATTGCCGAGCGGTCCGTCGAAGCTCCAGTGCTGACGCGGCACCGGGTCGTGGTCGAGACGGCCTGCGGCGGCGGGCGCGGCGGCTTTGGACGGTCCGGTCGCGGAGAGAAGACCGGCTGCGAGACAGAGCGCGGCGGCGGAGCGGAACAGGCTGATTTTCACGCTTCTTCTCCTGTCCGGAGAGCGGAGGCGTGGACCAGGGCGGCTTTCTCGCGGCGGGATACGAGCGGCATCAGCACGAGAAAATGCAGGTAGTAATAAAGTGTGGCGATCTGCCCGACATAGAGCCAGGCGCCTTCGACGTGATGTTTGCCAGCGAAGCCGAGCAGGATGAAGGCGATCACCAGCGCGACCATTCCGGCGCGATAGACCGGGCGGTTGCGGGCGGAGCGGATGGGTGACGTGTCGAGCCACGGGGTGATGAACAGCACGAGGATGGCGCCGACGGAGGCGAGAAGGCCGCCGAATTTGGAGGGGATCGACTGAAGGATGCCGTAGAAGGGCAGGAAATACCATTCCGGCTCGATATCGGCGGGCGTGTGCAGCGGGTTGGCGGGGCGGTAGTTCTCGGGCTCGGTGATGAGGCCGGGCAGGAAGAACATCACGCCGGCGAAGAGAATGGCGAACACGACCAGGCCGAGGCCGTCCTTGACGGTGAAGTACGGGTGGAACGGCAGGGTCTGTTCGGGGACTTTCGCCGGAACGCCGGTCGGGTTTCCGGGACCGGCGACGTGGAGGGCGGCGACGTGGATGCCGACGACGCCGAGGACTGCGAACGCCAGGGTGAAGTGCAGCACGAAGAGGTGGTGAAGCGTGGTGTCGCCGGGCTGGTCGCCGCCGAGGAAGAGGCGCTCCATGAAGGGTCCGACGCCGGGAACGGCGCCGATGGCTTTGCCTGCGACATCCGCGCCCCAGTAGGACATCTGGCCCCAGGGAAGGACGTAGCCGGCGAAGGCGGTGACCATGACCATGGCGAGCAGGGCGACGCCGACGAGCCAGAGCACTTCGCGCGGGGCTTTATAGGAGCCGTAATAGAGGCCGCGAAAGAGGTGGACGTAGAGCGCGGCGAGAAAGAGGCTGGCGCCGGTCATGTGCATGGACCGGAGCAGCCAGCCGGCGGGCAGGCGGCGCTCTATGGCCTCGACGGAGGCGAAGGCGCCTGCGGCGGTGGGGGTATAGTTCATGGCCAGCGCCAGGCCGGAAAGCAGCATCAGGACGAGCACGACCGTCAGCATGGCGCCGACGGTCCAGAGCGCGTTCAGGGAACGCGGCATCGGGAAGCTGACATACTCGTTGCGGAAGGCGCTGATGACCGGCAGGCGTGCATCGAGCCAGCCGGTGAATCCGGTGGTTCTGCTGCTCTGCGGGATGTCTTCGCCGGTTACACCAGGCCCTGTTTCGTGTCTGGAAGGCGAACCCGCCATTGCTGCTCCCCGTTCTCCGGTCGCCTCTGCGACCGGTCTGCCTGTTCCGGTTTCGATCCGGTCGCCGTGTCTTTAGCGGCGGCAACGTTGCTCTTGCAATGATTTACGGGATAGCGCACCCCTTGTCGCCCTTACGCACCGGACGCCGTCTGGCATGGGCAGTCAGCCATACTGAGACAGGTGGTCCTGGGCAGCCTGCCAATATGGCTGCTGGCAGGGACGCGGACGACAGGGGTGCGGACAGACGGGCCGGGCGCATGGCGGCGACCGGAGCGGGTGAGACGAGAGCAGGAGGAAACCGGCCATGGCGGAAACGGAAAACACGGGAAGCGGGCAGTCATATGCCGCCGAATCCGCTGACTCCGGGGCCACGAGGCAGGATTACGAAGCCCTCAGACCGCAGGCGCGGGAGTGGTTCGAGACACTTCGCGACCGGATCTGCGGGGTTTTTGAGGCTATTGAGGACGAGGGAACGGCGCGTCGTTCCCAGGCTCTGCCGGGCCGGGAGAAGGCCGGACGTTTCGAACGCACGCCATGGCAGCGCGTGCCGGATGAGGGCGCCCACACCGAAGGCGGCGGCGTGATGAGTCTGATGCGCGGGCGGGTTTTCGAGAAGGTCGGCGTGAACGTCTCGACCGTCGAGGGTGAATTCAGCCCTGAATTCCGGAAAAATATTCCGGGCGCTTCCGAAGATCCGCGCTTTTTCGCCACCGGGATCAGCCTCGTGGCGCATATGAGCAGTCCTCTGGTGCCGGCCGCGCATTTCAACACGCGGATGATCGTGACCACGCGGGGCTGGTTCGGCGGGGGCGGCGACATCACGCCGATGTTTCCCGAGAGCGAGGCGGCGCAGGACGACGCGGCGAAGTTTCATGCGTCTTTCGAGCGTTCATGCGCGAGGCACAGTCCGGAATATTATCCCCGCTTTAAGGCCTGGTGCGATAAGTATTTCTATCTTCCTCACCGGATGGAGCCGCGCGGACTTGGCGGGATTTTCTACGATCATCTGAGCAGTGGTCATCCGGGCATGGATTTCGCCTTTACCCGGGACGTGGGGCTTGCCTTTCTCGATGTCTATCCGGAGATCATCCGGTCCCGCATGATGGAGCCCTGGACAGCGGAAGAACGGGAAGCACAGCTTATTCGCCGGGGCCGGTATGTGGAGTTCAATCTGCTTCATGACCGGGGCACGTTATTCGGCCTGAAAACCGGCGGTCACACGGAGGCGATTCTCATGAGTCTTCCGCCTGAGGTGAAATGGCCATGATCCGGCCTTGATCGGATATTAGGAGAATTCAGCGATTTCACGGTACCAGCGTCCGGCCCGTTCAGCAGGCCGGACATCAGTCGAACAGAATCGGAGCAGCAATGCCGTCGCGCCCGGCCCGGACATCCAGAGCGCATCCTCCGTGACCCGCCCGCTTCCTCCGGCGACGCGGCGTTCGGTGCTTCGCGCCTCCCTCGCTCTGATAACGGGGGCCACCGCCCTGACGGCGGGGGTGGCCCGCGCCGCTCAGGCGGACCGGCTGGCCGATCTGCAGACGATTGCCGATATCCGGCCCGCTCCGACAGTTGTGGCGCCCACGATGATCGTGGCCGGAACCAGCGGTCCGGCCCTCTGGGCGCCCGTGCTGGCTCCGGCTTTTTCTGAGACGCTTCCGACTGACGGCGCCATCACGCTGCAGCCCACAGCGGGGCGCGATGGGGTCACCGGCGCCAACAAGTTCGAATCTCAGAACGCGGGCGAGAACGGCACCACGCTTCTGGTTCCGGGCACGGCGATCGTGGCGGCGCTTACCGGAAGTTCACGGGTACATTTCGATTATCAGCGCTGGCTTCCGGTTTTTCTGAGCATTGGTTCCCCCGTCGTTGTCGGGCGGGTCGATTTCCGGCGTTCCCTGCGGATGCTGATCGGTGATCATCCGGTTCGGGTTGCGGTCTCGACGCCGGACGGCCCTGAACTGCCGACCCTTCTCGCCATGACGATCCTGTCGATGCGGCCGGTTCCGGTCAGCGGTATCGCCTCGTCCGCAGCGGCGCTCGACGCGCTGCGCAAGGGCGAGGTCGATGTCGTGCAGTTGCCTCCGGACGCGGCGCGGCCTGCGATGCTGCAGGATCTGGCGCGGGAGGGTTTTGAGGCGCTCTTTGCGCTTGGGCAGCAGACGGACATTACGGTTCCCGATTTTGCCAGCCGGTTCACGGCGTTGCGGGGACATGCGCCGCAGCATCCGCTGTATCAGGCCTGTTATGGCGCGGCGATGGCGGCGGGGATTGATGCCGCGCTCGTCCTGCCGATGCTGACGCCGCCTGCTCAGACGGCGCGCTGGCGGCATGCGGCTCAGCTTGCCGCGGTTCGTCCGGAGGTCACGGCTCTGGCAAGGCAGTATGGGACCCGCGTGGTCACCGGCCCGGATGTGGCGACGCTCTTCCGGAGCCTGACGCCGGATCTCTCGGGCGTGCTGGCGTTGCGGCGGTGGCTTGCGGAGCGGTCGCCGGGCTGGCGGTCGGGCTGAAGTGGCGTGAGGGCAGAGCCCTGCTTTGTCTCCTGTCTGCAAAATCTTCTGCAAATCATAAAAAATAATAAAAGTTTTTGGGTGCCGCCTTTTTTCAAAAAGGCGGCGTCTTCTGAAGCTTTTTGAAAAAAGCTTCACCAAAAACTTCTTTATGATTTACAGGAGGCTTCACTAGAAGACTTATGAAACCGGTCTTTAATTCTCGCGGAATTCCTCAAGCAGTCGTCTGATGTCTTCTTTTTCCGTTTCCGCCAGAACGCGCCGGGCAAGGCGGTGACAGTCCTCGTAACGGGAGGAGCGAACGACCTGTTTCACGCGCGGCACGGCCGAGGCTGTCATCGACAGGGACCTGAGGCCGAGACCGATCAGCAGCGGCGTAATGCGTGGATCGCCCGCGATTTCACCGCACAGGGAAACCGGTTTTCTCTCGTGAAGGGCCGCCGTGACTACGCCTGAGATCATTGTCAGGACTGCCGGATGCAGCGGATCGTAGAGCGATGCCACTTCCGCGGAAGCTCTGTCGGCAGCGAGCGTGTACATGGTCAGATCATTGGTGCCGATTGCGAGAAAATCGACATGCCGGGCCAGGGTCCCGGCCATCAGGGCGGCGGCGGGCGTTTCGATCATCGCGCCGAGCGGGGGCAGCGGGTCGCCGATTTCGATCCCTTTTCTTTTAAGACGGCGCGCCACGCGCTCGTAGATTTCGCGCGCGGCGACGATTTCTCCGGTCAGCGTGACCATGGGCAGCAGGATCTGCACCGATCCCTTCGCCGCGGCCCTCAGGATCGCGGCGAACTGTGCTTCCAGCAGGGCGGGATGGCGCAGAAGCAGGCGGATGCCGCGCAGGCCCAGAGCCGGGTTTTCGTCCTCACCGTCGCCTGAAAAACCGACCTGTGCGAGGGCATCACTTTGTTTTTCGCCACCCCAGTCGAGCACTCTGATCGTTGTGGGGTCGGACCCCATGGCGGAGACAACGCCGGAATAAACTTCGTACTGGGTGGCCTCGTCAGGAAGGGTTTCGGCATTGATAAACAGAAATTCGGTGCGCAGAAGTCCTATCCCGGCGGCGCCGGACTGGGCGATGAGTGGCAGTTCCGCCGGAAGTTCTAGATTTGCCTGAAGCTGGATTTTTTCTCCGCTGGCCATGCGCGAGGACAGCCGTCTCAGGCGGCCGAGCTCCTGTCGCTCCCGGGCATAGGCCGCGACATGCCGGCGCGCCTGTCTGACGGTTCTGGCATCGGGGTCGCGAATGACCTGTCCGGTGTCGCCGTCTACGATCAGTGCCGTTCCGTCGGCCAGCCCGTCCAGGAGACCGTGGACTGCCAGGACTGACGGGATGCCCAGTGCGCGGAGCATGATGGCTGTATGCCCGGTGGTGCCCCCCCCTTCCAGCACGACGGCTGCGACACGGGACGGATCGATCAGTGCGGCGTCCGAGGGGCGGAGTGTTTCCGCGACGAGAACGGCGCCGTCCGGAAGGTGTCTGAGAGCCAGAAACGGAGTTCTGGTCAGATTGTGGATCAGGCGGCGGCCGATTTCACGGAATTCGCCGGCGCGACGCTCCGCGGCGGCGGCATCTTCTTCGACAGGTTTTTTGCCGCCATGCGGGGCAAGCATGGCCAGAGCCAGTGCTTCTGTCTCATCATGCACGGCGGCTTCCGCGGTCAGCCCGTCATCGATCCGGGTCATGACGCCTCGCTGCAGCCGCGAGGGACCGAGCATCCGCTGATAGACGTCCAGCAGCGGGCTGATCTCGAGCTGACTTTCCTCGGGGAGAAGGGCCAGTCTGCCGCGAAGTTTTGTCAGCTGCGAGATTGACCGCCCGACGGCATCGTTGAACCGGTCACGCTCCTGGTCCGGTGTCCGGGTGCTCTGACGGATTTCGGGTTCGGGCATCGGGGTTTCCCCCGTGATGAACGCGGGACCGATCGCGAAACCCGGGCCGACCGGTTCGCCTTCAAACAGCTGCTCAGACCCGTTCCGTTCCGATGCGCCGCGTCCTGCCTCTTTCATGAGTCTTCAGCCTGCAGTTCCCGTGGCGGTACCGGTCCGTGGGTTCGGGTTACAGGTTCCGGGCCGGCCGGCGCCTGTATCCGCCATTTTATCCTATTCGCCTTCGCCGAAACCCGATTCGACAAGCGTGGCCAGGGCGGACAGGGCCTCTTCGGCCTGTTCGCCCGTGGCCCGAAGCGTGATTGTGGCGCCGGCGCCGGCGCCCAGCATCATAAGCCCCATGATGGAGCAGGCCGGAACCGTCTCCTCGCCGTAGGCCACGCTGATATCGGCGTCCCACTGCTCGGCCACGGACACGAATTTCGCCGAGGCGCGGGCATGCAGACCTTTCGCGTTGACGATTGTGACCGGCCGCTCGCGTTCTTCCGGCCGGGCCGGTGCCAGAGCGTTCATTCAGCCGGCGATCCGGCGTGGCGCGATGACCGGCAGTTCCGGAGAACCGGCGACCTGGGGGCGGAAGGTGTGAATCCGGCTGGCGGCTTCCTCGGCGCAGCGACGGGCGCCGTCGAGACATTGCTGCGGAAGGTGTGATGCGCAGTTGATGTATTTACGCGCGGCCTCCTCGGCCAGGACCGTGCATTCGCCCAGCGTATGCGTCTCGCGCATCTGGGCGAGCTTGACCAGCATTGGCAGGTTGGCTCCGCCGAGGACCTCAATGCGGCCGGGCAGGGTCATAGCGACGGCGAGATTGGAGGGCGTGCTGCCGAACATGTCCGTGACCAGCATCACGCCGTCGCCATGGTCGACCTCGGCGATCCGCGCCTCGAGTTCAAGACGGCGCTGCTGCAGATCGTCGTCCGCTCCGACACTGACAGTTGCGAGCTGCGTCTGCGGACCGACAACATGCTCCATGGTCTCCCGCAGGGCCACACCCAGTGCGCCCTGCGTTACCAGAACAATTCCTATCATGCGTCTCCCCGCACCATTGAAAGGTGCCCGTTCCTTTCGTCTGAGGCCTCTCCGGCCGCGTCGGTTACCTTTAAATCATTCCCGTTCATCCTGTCCGCGACCGGCTCCCCGGACACGGTTTCGGATGGTTTTCTGACCCACCGCCAGGCGGCCGCGCCGGGTCCGGCGATTCCCTGCCGCGCCAGTTCACGATGCACAACCGCGATCGGCCACTCACCATCCGTTCCGCTGGTCCCGGGGGCAACAAGCTTTCCCGCCAGAGCCTCGACCAGCGTGACCGAACGATGCCGGCCGCCGGAACATCCGATGGCGATGGTGGCGTATTTTTTTCCTTCATGGACGAAACGCGGGATCACGAGATGAAGCATATCGCTGATCTGGCGCAGAAAGGGCTCGTAATCGGGATCAGCGGCAACGTAGTCGGAGACCGGCCGGTCCAGCCCTGTCATGGGGGCCAGATCCGGATCATAATAAGGATTACGCAGGAAACGAGCATCAAAAACCATGTCCGCCTCGCGGGGCAGTCCTGCCGGAAAGGCGAAGGACATGAGCACTACCGTGAGACCTTCATCGGCGCCGCCGTGCCATGTTCCGAAGCGGGTTTCGACCAGACGTCTCAGTTCCGGGGCCGACAGGTCCGACGTGTCGATCACCATGTCGGCGCAGCCGCGCAGTTCGGCGGTCAGCCTGGTTTCGGCCTCGATCCCTTCCTTGACGCTGCCATGCGGCGCGAGAGGATGTCTGCGACGGGTTGCCGTATACCGTCGCAGCAGCGTTCCTTTATCCGCGGTGGCATAGAGCAGTTCCGTCCGCAGATGCGGATTGAGCCGCAGCCGCGCGATGGCGGCCAGAACGGCTGACGCGTCAAAGCCGCGGGTCCGTGAATCGACACCGATCGCAATCGGCCGGTCGCCGCGGGTTACGATCTCGTCAAGCATGCCGAGAGGCGGGTTATCGATCACCTCGTGCCCGAGATCCTCAAGGATCCTGAGAATCGAGGATTTACCGGCACCGGACAGACCGGTAACGAGCAGAATATGGCGTGGCGTCAGTGTATCGTCAGCAGTCTGAGGTATCACCATGAACCGGACAGGCACTCTGCACGAGGAACAAAAACTGGGAACCCGGTCTGAGCCGGACCGGCAGCCGCACGACTCACCGGGTTTCAGAGACAAACCGCATACGGCACCCTGTCATGAGGCCGCGCCACGATAACGCATATCGTAATGTTTGGACATAATATATCAGATCCGGATACCTTTGACACTCTTTTGTCTGTATCAGTCATCGCCGGTCAGCATGGCCCCCTGCGGGAGACGAAAAGCCCGGCCGGCCAGGCAGTCCAGAGCGGCGTCGATTCTGTCCGGAGCCGAGGCCAGCATGCCGTCCAGCCAGAGCACCGGCAGATCCGTTTCCGGGTCATGCGCCTCGCGGCAGTCCGGGAGGCGCGGCACGTCGGCGCCCGCTCTGACCAGCCTGACCATCAGGACCGGCCGGACGGCTTCGATAAACGGGCGACGAATGACGCCCCATCCACGTATTTCGATCAGCCCGCGCAGGGCGGCCGGCGCGCGGGCAAGGCCGTCCTCCAGCTCCACCCTGTCATCCGCCACCAGCCTGTAACCGCGCCCGATCAGCCGGAGCAGCAGGTCGGATTTTCCGGCTCCCGGAACGCCGGAAATCAGCACGCCGGCCTCATCGCGCGCGGCGCAGCAGGCATGAAGCCGCGTAAGTGACATCGGAGACTCCTCACCAGACCGTTACGACTCTGAAGCATTACCGCAGAGAAACATCTTTCATTTTCGACTGGCGGGAATTATGACAATTCCGTGACCTTCCGGAAGGGGCGACCAGCCATGGAAACAGCAGCCGGAAACAGCCGCGATCCGTCTGATCCGGCCCGGGCGACCGAATCGATCCTGCCCTGCTGCGAGCAGGCGCGAGGGGGCCTGCGTCTTCGCCGGGTCCGGGGATATGACCGCCATTCCGGATGTTTCCCCGCCCGGATTGCCGATCAGTGCCGGCTGGCCTTCTCGGCGGGCAGCGCCGCTCTCCTCGCGCGCGGCGCTTCGCTGGAAGACGTGGTGCGCGTTATCTACGTCGTCAAGGATGCCGGTCAGCTGACATCGTGCGCGCCGTTCGTCAGTAACGCGCTGGGCGCCAACCGCCCGGCGGCGACGGTGATGGTTGTCGAGGATTTCGATGTTCCCGATGTGAAGATCGAACTGGAGCTCATCACTCACTGTCACGGACGCGCCGGCACGGCCTGACGGCCGGTGCCTGGTCCGGCCTCCGGTATTTCCCCTTCAGAGTCTGTCGTTGTATTGCCCGTTCCGGTGCTTCCGTCACGCCGGGCAACACAGCCGGTGTGGCGCCTGGAGAAGGGCAGCCGGGAGCATGATTTCCGTATTCTGACAGACGGACCGCTCCTGGTGACTGTTTCTTCCGACTTCAATCCGGACACTTCCGGCACTGATCCTGAGGCGACGATCGCGGATCTGCGCCGGCGCATCGAAGCCTATGAGCGCAGCACGTTCTGGCGTCTGAGTTATCCGGCGCGTGTGGCGGTCGGGCAGATGCGCAGGCTGCGGGGCGTCGCGGCCCGCTTCAGCCGTGCTCCTGTCTCCGCGCGGAACACGGATGACGGGGCGCCGGCGGCATCGTCGCCAGATCCGGTGGCTGTTGGGCCAGATGGCGCTGAGAATGCCGGTCTTCTGCAGTTTCCCCGTCATGCCGATCCGGTGCTCAGCATCATCATTCCGAGTTATGGACAGGTTCCGGTGCTTCTGCGCTGTCTGCGCTCGATCATGCTGAACCCGCCATCCTGCGCCTGGGAGATTCTTGTCGCGGAGGATGCCTCGGGCGATCCCGATATTGCCGTGCTCGCGACGATTCCGGGGCTCATCTTTCTGGAACGGCAGACCAATCTCGGTTTTCTGCGGAACTGTAATGACGCGGCCGGCGCGGCAGCAGGCACGTATCTGCATTTTCTCAACAACGACACGGAGGTTCTGCCTGGCACTTTCGACGCGCTTGTGGATCTCCTTGCCTCAGATCCGACCGTTGGGCTGACAGGCTCGAAATTGTTGTTTGCGGACGGCACCCTGCAGGAAGCGGGCGGGATTGTCTGGGCCGACGCATCCGGCATGAATTTCGGGCGTGGGGATTCCGATCCGGACCGGGCTGCCTATCGCTGGCGGCGGGAGGTTGATTATATTTCCGGAGCTTCGATCGCCATTCCGAGCACGCTTTTCCGGTCGCTTGGCGGGTTCGATGAACTCTTTGCTCCGGCTTATTACGAAGATACGGATCTGGCTTTTCGTGTGCGCGCCGCCGGATACCGGGTGGTGTTCGAGCCGGATTCGGTCGTCATTCACCATGAAGGCGTCTCGCACGGCACTGACGAGAGCAGCGGCGTCAAGGCTTACCAGGCGCGCAACCGGGACATCATGTTCCGGCGATGGAAAACTGTTCTGGAGAGGGACCACTATCCGCCGGGCGTTCATATGCTCCGGGCCGGCGCGCATGCCCGCCACCGGCGCACCATCCTGATTATCGACCATTATGTTCCCGAACCGGACCGGGATGCCGGATCGCGCGCGACACTCTGTGTCATCCGCGCTCTGGTGTCGGTGGGCTGGCTGGTGAAGTTCTGGCCTCTGGATCGTGGCCGCACGGAACAGGCGCATATTTCCGAACGCGCCGGCGTCGAGGTTCTGGATCACACCTGCCCGCTGTCTTTTCCGGAATGGCTGGAGCGGAATGGCGGGGATCTCGATCATGTCATGATCATGCGTCCGGTTGTCGCTCGGGAATTTCTGGCGGCTGTCGTGGCCGGCACTGCCGCCCGGCGGTCCTATTACGGCCACGATATTCATTTCCTGCGCATGATGCGTGAGGCGGAGGTGACGGGGGACGCGGGCGTGCGCCATGAGGCGCAGTCCATGCAGCGTCTCGAAACGTGGCTCTGGCGGCAGTTCAGCTCCGTCATTTATCTGTCCGGTTATGAGGCCGACCTTGTCAGGGAGCTTGTTCCCGGCGCGCCGGCGCGCACTGTCGTGCCGTTCTGCTTCGCTCCCGATCATGAACCCAGAGCCGTGACCGAAGGAACGACCGTTCTCTTTGTTGGCGGATTCGCACATCCACCGAATGTCGACGCGGCGCTCTGGCTGAAAGACACGATCATGCCTATGGTCCGGACGCATGTGCCGGATGTCCGGCTTGTTCTCGCGGGGTCCGATCCGGCTCCCGCCGTCCGCGCGCTGGCGGATGAGCGGACTGTCGTGACCGGTTCGGTCAGCGAGGCGGAGCTTGAGCGTCTTTATGCCGGCGCGCGTGTCGCGGCCGTGCCGCTGCGCTTCGGAGCCGGGGTGAAGAACAAGGTGCTGGAGGCATTGCATCATGGTCTGCCGCTTGTCACGACGCCGGCTGGCGCGGAAGGGGTGACAGGGATCGGCGCCGTCTGCACCGTCACGGATACGGCGGAAGATTTCGCCGCCGGCCTGGTCAGCCTGATCCGGGATGATGCGCTCTGGCGGCAGCGTTCGGATCAGGGCAGGCGCCTGATCCGGGCGGAGTTTTCACCGGAACGGTTTTCCGAAAGTCTGCTGCGGGCGCTGAGCGACTGATCCCGGAGAGTACGGACCCGGGAGAAGCCGGTGGTTCATGGGGCGGAAGGTCTGCGTAAAGGCCGGATGGAAAGCCATAGCCTCCGGGCAAAGTCCGGAGATTCAGGAACGTTTTTTCTTTCAGGAAAAAAGATCTGCCGCTCACAGATCTGCTGCCCCCTCCGGAACCGGAACCATCCGACATGGGCTCGCGTTGCCTTTCGGAAGTGGAGGGCATCATGAGCACAAAAGAGAAAAAACCGGATTACGAGCAGGTAACCGTGGGCGATCAGTCATTCGGACGGGGTGAAGGCGGGGAGACCCATCAGACGGCGACGGGAGAGGTGCCGACCCTGACAACGGCGCAGGGCGTTCCGGTTGCCGATGACCAGAACACACTCCGGGTCGGGCCGCGCGGGCCGGCCCTGCTGGAGGATTTCCATTTTCGGGAAAAGATTTTTCATTTTGATCACGAGCGGATTCCGGAACGCGTGGTGCATGCGCGCGGCTATGGGGCGCATGGTTATTTCGAGCTGACGGACTCGCTGTCCGATATTACGACTGCGGATGTGCTGCAGCGGCCGGGTGAGCGTGTTCCGGCGTTCGTGCGGCTTTCGACTGTTGCCGGCGGCAGAGGGTCTTCGGATCTTCCCCGTGATATCCGTGGCTTTGCCGTAAAGCTCTATACGAAAGAGGGCAACTGGGACATCGTGGGCAATAATGCTCCGGTCTTTTTTGTTCAGGATGCCATCAAGTTTCCGGATTTTGTGCATTCCATCAAGGAAGAGCCGGATCGCGGATTCCCGCAGGCGCAGTCCGCGCATGACAATCTGTGGGATTTTGTCTCGCTTTCTCCGGAATCGATGCATGCCATCATGTGGGCGATGTCCGATCGGGCCATTCCGCGTTCCCTGCGGTTTATCGAAGGGTTCGGAGTTCACACATTCCGGTTTGTGAACAAAGAAGGCAATTCGACTTTTGTAAAATTCCACTGGAAACCGAAAGCCGGTCTCCAGTCTGTGGTCTGGAATGAAGCGCTCAAGATCAACGGCGCTGATCCGGACTTCCATCGTCGTGACCTGTGGGATGCGATCACCTCCGGTGATTTCCCGGAGTGGGAACTCGGGGTTCAGCTTTTTGATGACGAATTCGCGGACAGTTTCGATTTCGACATTCTGGATGCCACCAAGCTGATTCCGGAAGAACTTGTTCCCGTGCGCCGGATCGGTCGCCTTGTTCTGGATCGTGTTGTCGATAATTTCTTTGCGGAAACCGAGCAGGTTGCGTTCTGCACCCAGAATGTCGTTCCCGGGATTGATTTCACCAATGATCCGCTGCTGCAGGGGCGGAATTTCTCCTATCTCGACACGCAGCTGAAACGGCTTGGTGGTCCTAATTTCACGCATATTCCGGTTAACGCCCCGAAATGTCCGTTCCATACCTTCCAGCAGGATGGTCATGCGGCGATGCATAATCCGAAGGGACGGGCGAATTACGAACCGAACTCCTGGGGTCCGGAAGTTGGCGGAGCGCGTGAGAACCCGGCGCGGGGTTACAAATCTTATGTCGCTCAGGAGAGTGGCGAGACGCGGCGGGAACGGGCGGAACTCTTTGCCGATCATTACAGTCAGACACGGCAGTTTTACATCAGCCAGACGAAGACCGAGCAGGTGCATATCCAGCAGGCCTATACGTTCGAGCTCAGCAAGGTGGAGACGCCGGCGATCCGTTCACGGGTTGTGTCGCATCTGCTGAATATCGATAAGGAGCTGGCTCTGACGGTGGCGAAAGGGATCGGACTTGAGAAGCTGCCCGAAGCGGCTCCCCCTGCCCGCCCGGTGATCGATGATCTGCCTCCGTCTCCGGCGCTCAGTATTCTGAAAAATGGTCCGAAGACCTTTGCCGGGCGCAAGATCGGCATTCTGGTGACGGACGGAACGGATGCGGCGCTGCTGAAAGCTGTCTGCGATGCGGCGAAAGCGGAGGGAACCAATGTCGAGCTGGTCGGGCCTCAGGTTGGGGGTGTGAAGCTGTCGGATGGTTCGATGGTGCCACTCGGTCAGAAGATCAACGGTGGTCCTTCGGTTCTTTACGATGCCGTGGTGTTGCTGCCTTCCGCTGCCGGGGCGAAGCTGCTGAGTCATGAGGCGACGGCGCGGGACTTCATCAACGATGCCTATGCACATGCCAAGTTTATCGGTGTCGGTCCGGATGCGACCCCGCTGATTGCACGCGCAGGGCTTCAGCCGTCGGATATGGATAAGGGCTTTGTCACCCTTACGGCGCCGGGCGATGCGGCCGGGTTTATCAGGACCTGTCGCGCGGTCCGGTTCTGGGAGCGTGAGAGTAAGGTTCACGCTGTCTGAAAAGGGCTGTTCCTGTCCGGGTATTTCAGGGCTCTGCCCTGAAACCCGCAAAGGGGCGCAGCCCCTTTGATCCCGGTTTGTTTAACAAAATGGCTGGCGAAGGTTTTGACCTTTGCCGGGTCCGGGCAGTGCCCGGATTCCTTTTACCTCGGTGTGCGTCGGGCCAGCTGGGCCAGGTCACGCACGGCGCCACGGGCGGCGCTGGTCGTCAGGGCTGCGTAAGCCTGCAACGCCGTTGACACCACCCGGTCACGCACCGGTTTCCAGCCTTCAGTGCCGCGATCATCCATTCTGGCCCGCCGGGCGGACAGTTCTGAGTCCGGCACTGCGGTGCGAAGAACGCGGGACGGAATGTCGATTTCGATGATGTCGCCTTCCTCGATCAGACCGATGGCGCCGCCTTCGGCGGCCTCCGGCGAGATATGGCCGATGGAGAGACCGGAGCTGCCGCCGGAGAAGCGGCCATCGGTGATCAGGGCGCAGGATTCGGCCAGACCTTTCGATTTCAGGTAGCTGGTCGGGTAAAGCATTTCCTGCATCCCCGGACCGCCTTTCGGGCCTTCATAGCGGATGACGACGACATCGCCCGCGATAATCCGGCCGCCGAGAATGGCGGAGACAGCGGCGTCCTGGCTTTCGAAGACGCGGGCAGGACCGGAGAAGGTGAGAAGGTCTGGCGCCACGCCGGCGGTTTTTACGATGGCGCCATCTTCGGCGATGTTGCCGTAGAGAACGGCCAGACCGCCATCCTTGCTGAAGGCGTGCTCGCCGGTGCGGATGGCGCCGGACTTCCGGTCGGTATCCAGCTCTTTATAGCGGCTGGCCTGAGAGAAAGCCTCCGTTGTGCGGACACCACCGGGGGCGGCGCGGTAGAAGTCTCTTGCGGCATCCGTGGCGGTCTCGCTGCCGATATCCCATTCGACCAGGGCGTTCGCCAGAGAAGGCGCATGGACCATCGGAACGTTGCGATGCAGCAGGCCGAGACGATCCAGTTCACCCATGATGGCCTGAACGCCGCCGGCGCGATGCACGTCTTCCATATGCACGTCGGCTTTCGAGGGTGCGACCTTGCAGAGATTGGGGACACGGCGGGAGAGGCGGTCGATGTCGGCCATGGTGAAGGGCACCTCGCCCTCATGCGCGGCAGCGAGCAGGTGCAGGACCGTGTTCGTGGAGCCGCCCATGGCGATATCAACGGTCATGGCGTTTTCGAACGCCTCTGATGTGGCGATTGAACGGGGCAGGACGCGGCTGTCGCCATTCTCATAGAACTGCTTCGCCAGGGAGACGGCGAGGCGGCCGGCGCGGAGGAACAGCTCTTTCCGGTCCGCGTGTGTCGCGACGAGGCTGCCGTTGCCGGGCAGGGACAGGCCCAGGGCTTCGGTGAGGCAGTTCATGGAGTTGGCTGTGAACATGCCCGAGCAGGAGCCGCAGGTCGGGCAGGCGGAGCGTTCGATGATCTCTGATTCGGCCTCGCTGACGGCGGGGCTGGCGGCGGCGACCATGGAGGTGACGAGATCGACGTGTTTCTCGATCTCACCTTCCATCACGCGGCCGGCTTCCATCGGGCCGCCGGAGACGAAGACGGTCGGGATGTTCAGGCGCATCGCGGCCATCAGCATGCCGGGGGTGATCTTGTCGCAGTTGCTGATGCAGACCAGCGCGTCGGCGCAGTGGGCGTTGACCATGTATTCCACGGCGTCGGCGATCAGCTCGCGCGATGGCAGGCTGTAGAGCATGCCGCCATGGCCCATGGCGATTCCGTCATCGACGGCGATGGTGTTGAACTCGCGCCCGACGCCGCCGGCTTCGGCGATGGCGCCGCAGACGAGCTGGCCGAGGTCCTTCAGATGGACGTGGCCGGGGACGAACTGGGTGAAGGAATTGGCGACGGCGATGATCGGTTTGCCGAAATCGCTGTCTGTCATGCCGGTGGCGCGCCACAGACTGCGGGCCCCGGCCATGTTGCGGCCATGAGTGGTCGTGCGGGAACGGTAACCGGACATGAGAAGGTCTTTCTGCTCTTGAACAGGGGCCTGGGGTTCAGCGCAGGAACGCTGTACCCGCTGATGTGGGCGCCCTATAGCCGGAAAACCATCCCGCGTCAGCAAAGCATCAGGCCGCGTGCCAGCCACCGCCCTTTTTATACGCCATATCCATGTCCTGGATGATACTGTCGAACTCCGGCGAGCGCTGAATCATGACTGTCGGATCGAACGGCTTGCCGGTCCGGAAGGCGGTATGCAGTTTCCGGTTCAGGGCGCGATTGAAGACGCCGGGACCGGTTTTGTAGGCGATATACAGCCCGTGATGCAGGTAACTGTTCCGGTAGAGCGAAAGGAGACAGTCCTGCAGGATCGGGCTGTTACGCCGGCTTCCGAAGAAATCGTTATGGACGTAATAATTGTCCGTCACGAAGAACAGATGTGACGGGTCTCTGGCGATGTAGTTCTCAAGCGTTTCGGGCGATGTGATCCGGATATCGGCGTCCAGCCACCATCCGCCGAATTCCTGAATGACATGAACGCGGAGGAAGTCCGCAGCCTCGGCCGCGTGTTTCGCGCCCAGGAACAGATCCCGCGCTTCCTTGCCGTAATAGTCCCAGATCCATTCGGCCCCTTCCTCGCGGTCGAAGAGATGGACGTCGAACGTCCCGAGGTCGCAATGATAGTCGTAATTTTCCTCGACTTCCGGCGGCGGGTTTTTATCCCAGTACATGTAGATTTTGCGCGGAATTTTCTGAGCTTCAGGCTGGGACTCTGATGGCGTGGCGGGCGGCAGGACCGACAGCGCCGTCTCAAGATAGAGGACGTCGACTTCCTCGCCTGTGTGAAAGATTTCGAAGCAGTTATCCATACGCTTCAGCGCGGCGACGGGATCATGGCCGCGCCAGGCGATTTCGATGCCGCTGATGTAGTCGTACATGGTCTTCGACAGCGCGCGGAGCTGTTCGAGCTCATCCCGTGGCGGCTCCATTCCCGCTTTCAGGAGACAGAGAAGCCGGACCTGCAGCAGTGAGGAGGCCAGCGGGTAATCATCCGGCTTTTTCGAATGCATATTATAGGCGAGGCCGTAAAAATTAGCGGCCTCTCTGACGAGTTTATGCATGTGCAGAATATTTGCGAGAGTAAACACATGCTGAAGCGTGTCTGCTTTATAGGTGTGGTAATAATTCATCGCCTGATGATTGCCGGCGAAGTCTTCCAGTGTAAAATCGGAAGTCTTTTCGATCGGAAGCGTCAGGTATGTTGCCGGTTCAGAAGGTTCAGCTGCCATGATCTGATCTTTATTGCCTTTAGCACCAGGGTGCAACAACACCCGCGGAGGAGCGATTTAAGCTCCGGATATTCAACATTCTGATAACATCGTCCAGCCAGATCGGGTCTTAATCGTCTCAGAAGACGATCCGTTCTTACGGCGTTCCGGTCTCCCCGGCGAGAAGGGCGATCAGGCGCGCGGCGGGCATCGGCCGGACGCGCCCGGCGCCCTGTCCTGCCCAGAATGCGCCATAGCCTGTCTCGCCGGCGGCGCGTGCGGCTTCGTCCAGGGCTTTTCCTGCGTCATAGGTATAGGGGTACGGCGGGATCGCCGGTCTGTCCGGTCGTGTATCGAGCGTCGTAAACCGATTGATGAGACCGCGGGCCGGCCTGCCGGAAATGGCGGACATCATGGCGGTTCCGCTGTGCCCGGCGGTCAGCAGCGCGGCGCGGTAAGCGGGGCTGGCCAGGCTCTCATCGCAGGCGACGAACGCCGTTCCCATCTGCACTGCGGCGGCACCGCTTCTCAGGGCGGCGGCGATGTCATGGCCGTCCATGATACCGCCCGCAGCGATCAGAGGCAGCGCTGTGCAGGTCGCGACCTGCCGCAGCAGGGTGTGGGTATCGGACCTGAGATCTTCCGCAGCCGGATCAGATATTCCGCGATGGCCGCCGGCTTCATAACCCTGCACGATCAGGGCGTCGATGCCGGCCTGCGTCGCCTGAAGCGCCTCCGCCGGCGATGTCACTGTTGCCGCAAGCATGATTCCCGCACGGCGCAGGGCGGAAATTGCGGCGGGTCCGGGAAGTCCGAAGTGAAAGCTGACGAGCGCCGGGCGTTCCTCCACCAGCATGTCACACGGGGTGTTGCTGTCGCAAAATGACGGGTAGATCCTGCGCAGCGTCTGCGGAGGGGATGCTCCGTAACGCGCGAATTCCGGTCGCAGCCAGTCCAGCCAGCGCGTCACGCATTCCGCGTCCGGCGTGACGGACCGGTGGCAGAAGACATTGACGCCGAAAGGGCGTCTGGTCAGGCGGCGTGTCTCCCGGATCGCCGCGCGGGCCGCCTCCACCGTCATGGCCCCGATACCGAGCGAGCCGATGCCGCCGGCGTCAGACACGGCGGCCGCCAGAGCCGGGCTGGAAACGCCGGCCATGGGCGCCTGAATAATCGGAATGTCGGCGGCGAGACGTCGGAGGAACATGTGACCCTCTTTCCTCCGGGCAGTGCTATCCCGGAACTGTTTCGACACAGAGACCGGCGATATGACGGGCGACGCTTTCGGGCGTGGCCAGGGCATCGTTCTCTTCCGCCGGAAACGCCTGAGCCCGCAGGCGCGTTGCCGTCGGGCCGGGATCAAAAAGATGCGCTGCGAAGGCCGGGCAGTCGGCCATTTCCAGCCGCCATGTGCTGACCAGCGCCGTCACCGCCGCGCCACATACCGCGCCGATGGCGTGGAAGGGCGCCGGCCTGTTCAGGCTGTCGTTCGTCAGAACGATCGCCCGTCCCGCCGGCGCCTGCCGGAGCAGCGGTGTGATGGTCCGCAGCAGCCGCATGGTGGCGCCGGCATTGACTGTCAGCGCGCGCGTCCAGTCGCTGTCGCGGATATGGGCGACGGGTGTGGGTGTTGTGAAATGCGCGGCGGCATGGACGAGGATATCGAGCCGGCCGAAACGTTCTGCGAGAGATGGACCGAGGAGATCGGTTTTCGGACCGTCGGCCAGATCGAGCGGCAGCAGCGTGGCGCGGCGTCCGGTCCGGGCTGCGATCAGGTCATCCGTTTCATGAAGACCGCCCGCTGTCCGGGCTGTGAGAACGCAGTGCGCGCCGTGCCCGGCGAGGGCGATCGCGGTGGCGCGGCCGATTCCCCGGCTTGCGCCGGTGATGAGCGCCACACGGCCGGAGAGAGGAGCGCTGCTGTCGTGACCGGGTTGACCGGGCATGACTGTGTCAGGCTGTTCCGGGTCCGAATTCGGCATCGTGATCGACGAGAGGAATGGGATAATCGCCGGTGAAACAGGCGTCGCAGTAACGGGTACGCTCCGCGTCGCGGCCTTTGTGACCGAGCGCGCGATAGAGCCCGTCGAGCGAGATGAACGCCAGGCTGTCGACACCGATCAGTTCGGCCATTTTTTCGATATCGTACTGGGCCGCGAGCAGTTTGCTGCGTTCCGGCGTATCGATTCCGTAGAAGCAGGAATGACGGGTCGGAGGTGAGGAAATCCGCATGTGGACTTCCTTCGCTCCGGCGGCGCGGACCATATCGACGATCTTGCGGGACGTGGTTCCGCGGACAATGGAATCGTCCACAAGAATGACGCGCCGGCCATCCAGCACAGGCCTGTTGGTGGAGTGCTTCATGCGCACGCCGAGATTGCGGATCTGATCCGTCGGCTCGATGAAGGTGCGCCCGACATAGTGGTTGCGGATAATGCCGAGCTCGAAGGGAATGCCGCTTTCCTGCGCATATCCCATAGCGGAGGGCACGCCGGAATCCGGCACCGGCACGACGACATCCGCCGGCACGGCGCTTTCGCGGGCCAGTTCGACGCCGATCTGCTTGCGGGCGCTGTAGACGGGGACGCCGTCCAGCACCGAGTCGGGGCGGGCGAAATAGATGTATTCGAACACGCAGAACCGGGGGCGTTCAGAGGAGAACGGGCGGACCGAACGGATTCCGTCGCGGTCGATGATGACCAGTTCGCCGGGCTCGACATCGCGGACGAACTCGGCGCCGACAATGTCCAGGCCGCAGCTTTCGGAGGCGAAAATCCAGCCGGAGGCATCGTTGTCGGCGGCGCCGGGCATCTTGCCGAGCACCAGCGGCCGCACGCCGAGCGGGTCGCGCACGCCCATCAGTGCATTCTGTGACAGGACGACGAGGGAATAGGCGCCCTGCACCTGCTTGAGCGCGTCGATCAGGCGGTCTTCGACGGTGGCGTAGAGCGAGATGGCGATGAGGTGGATGAACACCTCGCTGTCGGTTGTCGACTGGAACAGGCAGCCCCGGCGGACCAGAGCCCGGCGGAGTGTATTGGCGTTGGTCAGGTTGCCGTTATGAGCGACCGCGAGACCGCCGAACTCGAATTCGGCGAAGAGCGGCTGCACGTTTCGCAGAAGGGTGTCGCCGGTCGTCGAATAGCGGTTATGGCCGATGGCGTTAGAGCCGGGCAGTCCGGCCATGACCCGCGGATCGCTGAACACGTCGCCGACCAGGCCGAGCCCGCGATGGGATGAGAATTTCTCTCCGTCATAACTGACGATGCCGGACGCCTCCTGGCCGCGATGCTGCAGGGCATGCAGAGCCAGCGCCGCGATCGCGGATGCGTCCGCCACGTTCCATGCGCCGAAGACGGCGCATTCTTCGTGGAATTTGTCGTCACCGTCAGCTGTGGCACCGGACCAGGGATGAGTGGTCAGAGCATGCCTGGAGGAAAGCGTGTCGGACATTGATCATTAATCCCTCCCTGACCGTCTGCCGCGCATCACGCGTCAGTAACGTCAGGGGTTCTGTGTATGCGCCGGATCGGGCAGGTCCTGCTGCCCGTCGAGGTCATGACGCGTGCCGGCCTGCTGCGCAAGATCAGACGGCACGATTCTGGACAACAATGGCGCAAGATAGGTTAGCGCCGTGGAGAGGCCCGCCGTGGACGTGTCTCCTTCCAGGCTGGAGAGCAGCGCGCCACCCGGTGTGATCCAGGCGCTGACGAAATAGAGCGTCACAACGATGACAGAACCCCGCAGGGCTCCGAATACGCCTCCGAGAAAAACATCGGTACTGGCCAGGACCGATTTGCGGATCATCCGCGAAAACAGGCTGCTCAGCAGGGACGAGACGACCAGAACGATCACGAACACCGAACAGAAGCCCATCAGATCGGCCATCATGGCAGGCCGGATTCCGGGAAAGGCCCACTGTGCGAAAGGTTCCTGCCAGTACATGGATGCGAATGGCGCGAAAATCCAGCCCGCCGCTGAAATCAGTTCACGCGACAGCCCCCGCTTTGCGCCGAAGAAGATGGAAACGAGCAGAATCAGGCAGATAAAAACGGATGGTGCGCCTGTCGGGTCCGTCCTGATGACGGTTATGGAATACTGAGCCGCGGCTCCCACCGAGGCCCAGTCCGGCACAAAACGAGACCACATGTTCACGATATTCGCAGCTACGACAGTGTCCATGCGCGCAGGACGGTTCCGACACGACGCATCGTGTCGCTACACAAAGCCGGCGACCTCCGCGCCGGGGCCGCTTATGCCATCAGGAGACAGCTAATGCCACATAAACCCTTTAAGGAAGTTTACTTGTCGCCACTCTCCATGGCCCGACCCGTCTTGTCCGGTGCCGTCCGGGCGCGCGGCTCAGACGGAGACTGAGTTCGCCCATTTCGATCCGTGCGTGGAGCTCATTCCATACGGCTTCGGGATCGAGGTCCTGTTCGGCCCAGAGCCTGAACAGAGCCTCCATAAAGGCGGCGCTGCCGCGCACGACGCCGGGACGATCTCCCGCGACCGCCGCAATGGCGCATTCGACGGAGACGGCCCCGAAGCCGGCGGCGGCGCCAGGCCTGTCGTCTGTCCTGGCGTCCGCTGTCCTTCCGTCTTCTGCGTTGACATCCTCTGCCCTGACGTCCTCCGCCAGACGGGTCAGCAGGGTCGTGAGGCGTGCGGCGGCGTCTGTGGCGGGCTTCGTCATGGCAGCATCATGACGAGCGGGTGGTGGTGCGGTCAATCGCACCGCGTATCATATCGGTTTCGAAATCAGGAGGTCTGGGCGTCACGCACGGCGGCGGCTGTCACCATGGCGAGCGCTGTCTCGGTGCGACGCCGTGTGCGGGCCAGCCATCCTTTTCCCCAGCGTCTGAAACCCGCGCGCGCGCGATATTCGCGCTCCTGCATCCCGGAGAGCACCAGCACCATGAGGAGAGTCATCCCGCCCCGCCGGGCGAGGGCGCGGCGCACTTCGGGTCCGATGCCGCTGCTCGGAGGCAGGCCGAGGCGGGCATGAAGAACCGAGAGGGCGTCCGGGTCGATCTGGGGCAGGATGTCGTCGATTTCCGCCTGGTTCAGCGCTTCCAGGGTCCGGTTGCCGATCTGGCCATCCGGTGTCGTGCCGGCCATGCGCTGCAGGAGATGCGCTGATGTCCCGACGCCGCAGTTCCATCCGAAATCGAACACCATGAGATCGATTCCGGCGGGAAGCGCCGAGCAGGACAGCGGATTCCAGAAACGGGAGCGCGCGATGGCGTCGAATGTCCCGAGATCGAGATTCTTCATGTCCTCTGCGGTAACTTTCGCAGGTTTCATCCATGCCGCGAGCAGAGGGGCGGATACGCCGTAACAGCTCCCGATCAGGGTGTCCTCACCCTTTTCGTCGGGCAGCCAGTTACCCGTGTCTTTAGGATCATCACTGTACCCGCCTTCCGCGGTGCGCACGAAATCGAGGCAGGCATCAAAATTCTGGCCGGTCAAAAGGGGAATCTCCGGATCTGGCTGGGATGACCGGCGCACCGTTTTAACGGCGCGCCGGTCGTCGAAGCCCGATCGTAACTGTCCCCGGTCTCAGGGTTATGTCCTTTACAGAAAAGTGTTTTTCCAGACAGGAATCACGGGGCGTCAGTCCGCGGAAGCCAGAAGATCGGCTGTCTTTCCGTCCATGGCAGTCAGCGCGTCGGAAACAGAGAGTTTCGCCTGCACGCCTCTGCCGCCTCCGTTTGTCAGGATATAAGGCAGTTCCAGCGCTTCCTGCGCCAGGACCGTGGGGATCTGCTTTCGCTGCCCGAACGGGCTGATGCCGCCCACCCTGTATCCCGTGATCCGCTCGGCATCGGCGGGTTTCATCATTTTCGCGCTCTTGCCCGAAAAAGCGGCGGCCAGTTTTTTCATGCTGAGTTCCCGGGCTACCGGGATGACGACACAGACGGGTTTTCCGTCCACTTCGGCCATCAGGGTCTTAAACACACGTTCCGGAGGTTCGCCCACGGCTGCGGCGGCATGCACGCCGAGTTTCTCCACGGACGGGTCGTAGTCATAGACGAGGGTCTCAAAGGCAATATTCCTGCGTCTGAGAAAAGCTGTCGCGGGCGTGGTCTTCGTCATGCGGACATCGTATCACACTGTCCGTTCCGGCAAAGCCATGACCGGGAACGCGCAATCAGGCTTCGGGCCGCCATCCCTGCGCCAGAAGAGCCGGCTCGTCAGAGAGTCTGCCATGCTCATCCGACCAGTCTCCGGCGACATAGCGCAGCAGGACTCGCTTTCCTTCGGGAGTTCGCCAGGCGTACCAGCCGCCCGTGCACCAGGACGTCATCGCAGCCATCTCCCGGCATCGTAACCGGCGGGCATGGATGTTCTGTCGGCATTTCTGACGCACTCACGGATGAGCGGCACGCAGGCGGCTGTCGGACCTGCCATGGTCAGCGTCACGCCGGTGAAATGTACTGCCGCGACATAACCGCCGTGAACGCGGATGATCGTATGACAGGTGCCGCTTGCGCCAAGGGAGATGCTTGGCGTGATACCGCTGGGAAGCACGGAAGAAAGAGTAATGGCTGGCTGCACGGGTTCGCTCTGATCGTAGGACAGAATCCAGTCTGCTTCCGAAATCTGCATTGTATGAGATGGTTTTCCTGCACATGACAGAAGATCGGGCAATGGCATGGCGACCAGCGCGGTGCGTGCGTGCTCTGGCAGGAAAGGGGTGCAGCCGCTACAGATCAGACAGCATAAAAACGAAAAAATAACGAATGAGATTCTGGAATGATACACAAATGTAACTGTCAGATCCTGTGAACACGGGGCGACATTCTGCCTGTCTTCACAACAGAAAAGAGCGCCGCGCTGAAACAGCGGGCGCCCTTGTGAACCTCTGATTATATAGAACGACTGGTTTAAACAGCCTCAAATGCACAAAAATTCTCATAACAAACTGACGATGTTATGGTTTTTGAGTCCCGGCACCTGTTCGTTTCAGTCAGGATCTGAGAGCTTTTAGTGACAGATTCTTAAAAACAGAAGTTTTTAGGTGCCGCCTTTTTTTCAGAAAGGCGGTGTCTTCTGAAGCTTTTTGAAAAAAGCTTCACCAAAAACTTCTTTATAATTGATCCGTGGTTTCACGGGCAGCTTTGAAACAGTCTTCAGGATATTTACCGAAATACAGCCGGACGGCGCAGGGCCGCCGGTCTGTTCGGATCAGGCGACGCGACGTGCTCCGCCACCGGATCTGCCATGACGGCCGCCATTTCTCGGCGGACCACCGCGACCCCGGCCGCCGCCACCCAGAACAGGAGGCCGCATCGTCGAGTTTTCGGCGGCGTCGGAATGATACGGATGATCTCTTACGACCGGCACGTTTTTACCGATCGTCTTTTCGATATCGCGCAGCCACGCACGCTGTTCCGGGTCACAGAACGAGACGGCCCAGCCTTCCCGGCCGGCGCGGGCTGTCCGTCCGATCCGGTGCACATAGCTTTCCGGGACATTCGGAAGATCGTAGTTAAAAACGTGGCTGACATCGTCAACATCGATACCGCGTGCTGCGATATCCGTCGCAACGAGAACTTTTACGCTGCCTGACCGGAAGCCGGACATCGCGCGCTCACGGGCGCCCTGAGACTTGTTGCCGTGGATGGCTTCTGCGGAAATATCGTTTTTATTGAGGAATTCCGAGACTTTATTCGCTTCATGCTTCATCAGCGTGAACACGACGGCTCTGGCGACCTTCGGGGAGTTCATCAGCAGGAGAAGCGCGTCTTTCTTCTTGTCCTGCTCGACAAACATCACAGCCTGACGGATGCGGTCGACGGTGCTGGACGGAGGCGTGACCTCGACCGTGGCCGGGTCCCGCAGAAGGGAGTTCGCCAGTTCGGAGATGCTGCGCGGCATGGTGGCCGAGAACAGCAATGTCTGACGCTCGCGCGGCAGAGCGGCAACGATGCGCCGGATATCACGCACAAATCCCATATCGAGCATGCGGTCGGCCTCGTCGAGGACGAGAATTTCCAGACTATGCAGATCGATATGGCCCTGACCCATAAGATCCAGCAGACGCCCCGGAGCCGCGACAAGGACATCGACCCCGCGCCGCATCGCCTCGACCTGACGCCCCTGCCCTACGCCGCCGAAGATGACGGCATGCGAGAACTTCATATGACGCGCATAGGCCTTGAAACTGGCATCGATCTGTGACGCGAGTTCGCGGGTGGGCGCGAGCACGAGCACGCGCGCGCCCTTCGGGGTCGGGGCATGCCGGTGCGTCAGAATATGCTGCAGAATGGGCAGCGCGAACGCAGCCGTCTTGCCTGTTCCGGTCTGAGCAAGTCCCAGAAGGTCGCGGCCGTGTAAAAGATAAGGGATAGATTGTGCCTGAATCGGGGTCGGGGTCGTGTACCCCTCCTCATTGAGGGCACGCAGCAACGGTTCGGCAAGCTTGAGATCGGCAAACGTCGTCATTTAGGTAGAACGCCTCCTGGTGCGCAAGAAACGGCGAGGCTTATCTGACGCCTTCGCCTTTTCAAAGTAGGGTTATGTCTGTAGCCCGGCTTTGCGAGGCTGACAGCAGTCACAGCCTGTTCCGGCGCGAATGCTGATCCTTGTGCGACATTACCAATTTTAGAAACAGAGCCGGATTTTCCGAACCGGCAAGAATATCGACCTCGCCAAACGCATTTATCCTATGCCGAATTGGCATGATTTTCAAGCACTCCGCCAGGGGTTTTTGCCCTCTGACAGGACCTGGTCTCATATATTTTATTTTACACGCCGCAGGGTGTTGCTATTTATCCTGTGAATCCAACGAAACTTTTCAGTCAGCGCAACGCGCGCCGCCACTCATCAGAGCGGGTTTCCACAGACTCTGCGGGTCAGCATCATCGCGCCATCGACGGCGCTTCCCTGCGCCGGAACCAGTTTTTCACGCACGCCGCAGGGCAGACGGGGCATCAGCACCGGCGCCAGCCCGCCAAGCAGGCAAAGGGGCAATGCCGAAAACCTGTTCTCCGACAGCAACGAATCCGCAAGAGCCCCCAGCTCGTCTCCGGCGCGATTCAGAATATCCATGGCGGCGGCATCACCCTCCTGTGCGACTTTCACGACCACCGGCGCCAGCGAGGCAAAACGCGTGGCGGACGCACCCACACTCCAGGACAACGGATCATGGCCCGCACTGATGAGATGCGCACGCAGAGCCAGAGACAGGCCGGTTTCGGAAACCCGGCCGTCCTGCACAGCCAGCATATGGCGTATGGCCTCAAGACCGACCCATGCACCCCCGCCTTCATCGCTCTGAGGAAATCCCCATCCGCCGGTCCGGCGCTCCTCGGCACCGCAGATGGCGTAAGCAACACTTCCGGTTCCGACCGCTATGACGGCGCCATCATCTCCGCTGTGCGCACCGAGACAGGAGGTATAGGAATCGCTTCTGATCTCAAGCCTCGCGAAATCATCGCACAGACGGGTGAACCGCCGCGCGCAGTCCGCGGCTTCCGCTCCGGCCATGCCGGCTCCGGCAAAAATCCGGACAGCGCCGGAAGCAGGATCGGCGCAGGACAGTCCGGCAGCACGGAGCGCGTCGTCAAGCGCCGTCCGGACTGACGCGCGGGCCATGTCGATATCGCTTGCGATATTGCCAGCCCCGCCGCGGCCTTCTCCGATTACCGACCCGTCGGGCAGGGCAAGGCGGAGAATTGTTTTCGTGGCGCCGCCGTCAATGGCCGCCAGAAGTGTCGGAATTCCCGAAACCGATGACAGGGACGACGGGATGGTCACTTTTTCTTCGCCCTGTCTGGCCGGGACGTGTTCACGCGATGATGATTTTCATCCGTCTCTCCGGATTCCTTGCCGAGCAGAAAAAGCGCCTGCTCACCAAACAGATTGGCGAGACGGATCGAGCGCCGCCACGGCGCCCGCTCTCCCTCTTCGTCAACGGCCATCCAGTTATGGACGCGATATCCTTCTTCCGTGCACAGAGCCAGAAAATCCCTGATTGTGCAGGGATGAATGTTGGGTGTGGCGTACCAGGGCGTGTTCCACACGGCCGTATTGGGCATGCGGCCACTGGTCAGCAGTTTCAGCCGCAGTTCCCAGTGTCCGAAATTCGGGAAGGACACGATGGCGTAACGACCGATACGGAGCATCTGCCGCAGAACCTCGCGCGGGCGTTCGACGGCCTGAAGAGTCCGCTGCAGCACGACATAATCGAAACTGCCATCGGGATAATGCGCGAGATCGTGATCCGCATCGCCATGCACAACGGGCAGACCGTGCGCCACGGAGCGTGTCACTTCCCCCATGTCGATTTCGATGCCGCGCGCGTCACATCCTCTGGTCCGGAACAGATGATCGATCAGCGTGCCATCGCCGCTGCCGATATCCAGGACCCGTGTGCCCGGTGTGATCATCCCGGCGATCAGGCGCTGATCAAGCCGCATGTCAGAACGCTCCCTTACGGCAGGACAACACCGTCGCCTCTTATGCCCTCTGCCTTCGCAACACTGCATTCCAGCCCGGCATGTTCCGCCGCTCCGGACAGGAAGCCACGCACGGTCCGGTCAAAATCCGGCTCGTCGAGCAGGAAGGCGTCATGCCCCTTATCGCTTTCGATTTCCACGAAGGAAACGTTGGCGGCGGCACGGTTCAGAGCCCGGACGAGAATCCTCGACTGGGATGTCGGAAACAGCCAGTCCGAGGAAAACGAGATGACGCAGAACCGCGTCCGGGTACCGGCAAACGGACCGCCATAGTCGCCGTCATGCTCCGCTCCGAGATCCATCCAGTCCATGGCCCGGGTGATGGTCAGGTACGAATTGGCGTCGAAACGGCGGACGAAGCTGGACCCCTGGTGGCGCAGATAGGACTCCACCTCGAATATCTCACCGAACAGGGACAGGGACTGCGGTTCCGCGACCGTGCAGGGTGTCGCGGGCGGCATGCTCTCCCGACGGACGCGACGGCCGAATTTCCGCGTCAGCGCTTCTTCCGACAGGTAGGTAATATGCGCCATCATTCTGGCGACCGCGAGCCCACGGGCCGGGACGGCTCCGACCTCCCAGTAACGGCCGCCGTGCCATTCCGGATCGGCGAAGATGGCCTGACGGCTGACCTCGTTGAAGGCGATATTCTGGGCGGAGTGGAAAGGCGCGGTGGCGATCGGCACGGCCGCGAAGACCATGTCCGGATAGGTCGCGGCCCATTCGAGCACCTGCATGCCCCCCATTGATCCGCCGACGACAGCGAAGAGCCGCTCAATGCCGAGATGGCGCACGAGCGCGTTCTGCGCGCGGACCATATCGCGGATCGTAATGGGGGGAAAATCTGTTCCCCACGGTTCAGCGACAGGAGCGGCGTCGCTGTCGTCCTGCGTTCCGATGGCGGAAGGCCTGGGCGAACGCGGGCCGGTGGACCCCATGCAGCCGCCCAGCACGTTCGAACAGATGACAAAAAAACGGTTCGTGTCTATCGGCTTTCCCGGACCGACCATCCGGTCCCACCAGCCTTTGCGGCCTGTCACCGGATGCGTTTCGGCAAGATACTGATCGCCCGTCAGGGCATGGCACACCAGAATGGCGTTATTCCGGTCCGGGGACAGAACGCCATAGGTGCGGTACGCAATCTCGACGGGCGCCAGAACGGTGCCGCAGTCGAGCATCAGTCCATCAGGAAACACGGCGCGATCATGCTCGACCGGCGCGGAAATGTCAGTCTGGTCCATAAACCCGGCGACCCCTTGAGACAGAGCGACATACGGGCGAACGCCGTCAGGATCAAGAACAACAGGGGGTGAAGCATTTTTTCGCTCGGAGAGAGCTGATTGACCGCTTTTTGCTTAACGGTTAATTAACGATTTACAGAGATCGCCTGTAACTGGCGCGATTGTGAGCGACAATGAGTGAGTCCCGCGACATCGCGGATACCGCCGGATCTCCGCAGCAGGAGCCAGACATCACGCTTCTCCGGATCATCGGGCATTCCGGACTCTTTGATATCGCGTATTACACCGGCACATATCCGGATCTTTCCGACCTCGGCACCGGCGCCCTCACACATTATATCGAGCATGGCTGGCGCGAGGGGCGACGCCCCAATCCATATTTCGATCCGCACTGGTATGTCGCCGAAAATCCGGACGTGACCGGCGATCCTCTGCTGCATTACATCACGACGGGCGAGGCCGAAGGACGGCGTCCGATCCCCTGGTTTGATCCGGTCTGGTATCGTGACACGTATCCGGTGCCCGACGGCATGCTGCTTCTGCGGCACTATCTGCTGAACAGGCACCGGAGCGATGTCAGCCCGCTGCCGGGATTTGATCCGGCCTTTTATCTCAGGATTTATCCCGATATCGCCCAGGCGGGCGTGGACCCGCTTGAGCATTACATGGTCCAGGGTTTCCGCGAGGCGCGGCGGCCTTTCGCCGGATTCGACCCGCTGTTCTATCGCGCGCGCTACCTGGCCACCGATCCGGACGCCAACCCGCTGCTGCATTATCTGGAGCATCGCCACCGTCCGGGCGTGCATGCCAGCGCGCCGCCCGACGAATCCAGCGTGTTCAGTGAACAGCGGCGCAACACAAGACCGGGGCCGCTGTTCGAAACACGCCGGCCGCTGCCATCCTCCGCTGTCCGGCGGGCGCGTGTCCTTGCTTACTATCTGCCGCAGTTCCACCGGATTTCGCAGAATGACGAATGGTGGGGCACCGGCTTTACGGAATGGACCAATGTGGCGCGCGGGATGCCGCGTTTCCTGGGACATTATCAGCCACGCATTCCCCGGGATCTGGGGCATTACACTCTGGACAATCCCGACATTCTGCGTGAGCAGGCGAAAATGGCGCGTGAAGCCGGGATCTGGGGGTTCGTCTTTTACTTTTACTGGTTCAACGGGACGCGGCTGCTCGAAAGCCCGCTGGAAATGCTGCTGGCCAGCCCGGATATCGATCTGCCTTTCTGTCTGATGTGGGCGAATGAGAACTGGAGCCGGCGCTGGGACGGGTCTGAGGACGATGTGCTGATCGCCCAGGATTTCCGGGCCGGGGACGAAGCGGCGCTCATCGCGTGTTTCGTTCGCCATTTCAAGGACCCGCGCTACATCCACGTTGATGGCCGGCCGCTGCTGATGCTCTACCGGCCGGGAGTCATTCCCGACTGCGCGATCACCATCGCCCGCTGGCGACGTCTGTTCCGCGAAGCCTGTGGCGCAGACCCGGTTTTCGTGATGAGTCAGTCTTTCGGCGATCACGATCCGGGTGAATTCGGCATTGACGGCGCCATTGAATTTCCGCCGCATAAGGTCGTTGGCGGCCTTTCCTGCATCAACCCGCAGATGGCGCTGTTCGACACGGAATTTACCGGACAGATCTACGATTACAGCCAGGTCGTCGACAACGCCCTCGATATGCCCGCGCCGTCTTTCCCGCTGATCCGCACCGCGGCCCCGTCATGGGACAACGATGCGCGGCGTGAGGGAAAAGGGCTGGTCCTGCACGGCTCCACGCCGGCGCAGTACGAGCGATGGCTGTCCGGGCTGATCGAACAGGCCCGGCGGACGCCGTTTTTCGGACAGCCTCTGGTCTGCATCAACGCCTGGAACGAATGGGCCGAAGGAGCATATCTCGAACCCGATCAGCATTTCGGGGCGGCTTATCTGAATGCAACGGCCAGGGCTGTGACCGGCTTTTTTGCGGATGCCGCGCCACGGCGGCTGATGCTTGTCGGTCACGATACATTCCCGGCGGGCGCGCAGATGCTGCTTCTGCAGATCGGCCGGACCCTGCGCCGCAATCACGGGCTGGATATTCTTTTTGTGCTGCTGGACGGCGGGGCTCTGACCGGGCGTTACCGCGAGGCCGGCGGCGTGGAGTTCCTCTCACCCGATGATCCGGCCACGTCCTGCCGGCTGGAGCAGCTGGCGAGGGAAGGTTACGTCAATGCGATCGTCAATACCGCCGGGGCCTCGCCGCTGGCGGAGGCTCTGACGGAGGCGGGCATCCGCTTTGTCCAGCTTGTGCATGAACTGCCGGCGATCCTGACCAGCCGGCGGCTGACCGAACCTCTTGCCAGCTCTGTCGCGGCCGCACGAGTGACCGTCTTTCCTGCGGCGGATGTCGCGGCCCGCGTCCTGGACGTGCTGCCGGCCACGCCGCGAGCCACTGAGATTCTTCCTCAGGGACTCTGCACGCCGGTACAGTTCCTTCCGAAACGACGTCAGGCCATTCGGAACGCGCTGGGGATCGGGCCGGCGGACCGGCTGATTCTTGGGTCCGGCTATGGCGACATGCGCAAGGGCTTCGATCTGTTCCTTCAGCTCTGGTGTCAGACCGACTCCGTCGATGAAAACATTCGGGGTGTGACCCATCTGGTCTGGCTGGGCGAGACAGATCCCGGCCTGCGGGACTGGCTCGGGCCGGAGATCGGGCGGGCTCTTGAAAGCGGCCGCTTTCACCTGCCTGGTCATGTGGATATCGTGCAGGATTATCTCTCCGCCGCCGACGTGTTTGTGCTGACGTCGCGTGAAGATCCATACCCCTCCGTCGTGATGGAAGCGCTCGCCGCCGGGCTTCCCTGCGTGGCTTTCCAGGGAACCGGCGGCACGCCGGATCTTCTTGCGAGGGTCGCGGATGAGCTGGGCACTGACGATATCGCGGCGGTCGTGCCGCTTGCCGACACGACCCGCCTGACGCGACGGGCGGTGGCGCTGGCGACCCGCAGTCTGAATGACGGGTTGCGCGAGCGGGGTCGCCTTGCGCGGCGGACAGCCAGACTTTTCCCGTTCGATCACTATGCCGGGCGCCTGCTTGATCTGGCCGTCCCCGACCGCAGACGGATCTCGGTTGTTGTGCTGTCATGGAATTACGCCCGCTATCTCGCGGCGCGGCTCAGTTCGGTCTTCGCCCAGACCAGTCCTGTGCAGGAAATTATCGTTCTCGATGATGCGTCCACGGATGACAGCGTGGCGGTCGCGAAGGCGACGGCGGAGGAATGGGACCGGCAGATCCGCATCGTTTCCTCGCGCAGGGGTTCCGGCTCTGTCTTCGCGCAGTGGCGGCGCGCGGCTGATATGGCGCGTGGCGACCTGATCTGGATTGCGGAGGCCGACGATATCGCCGAGCCGGCCTTTCTCACCCGTCTCGGCGCGGCGCTCGATGCTGCGCCACAGGCCGTCATGGCGTTCTGCGACAGCCGCGCCATCGATGCTGACGGTGCGCCGCTTTATGAGAGTTACAAGCCTTATTATGCGGCTGCTGTGGCCTCAGCGCTTGAGAATGACGGCATTCATGACGGCCCCGCCTTCGTGGCCGGCTGTCTCGGGGAGCGGAATCTGATTCTCAATGCCAGTGCTGTCCTTTTCCGCTGTGACGCGCTCCGGGCGGCGCTGGCACGATGCGCGGATCTTGAAAGCTTCCGGATCGCGGGCGACTGGCGTCTTTATATCGAACTGCTCAGTCAGCCCGGAACGCAGGTGGCTTACGTTGCGGATACCCTGAACGTGCATCGTCGCCATCAGGGATCGGCAACGGGGAAGCTGACGCCGGACGCGCATCTGGCTGAGATCAGCCGCATTCACCGGCTGATCAATGATGTCGTCAGGCCGGACAGGACACTCAGGAAACGCCAGAAGGCCTATCTTGAGGACGTGGCGCGGCACTTCGCGCCTGGACCACCCGTCACGGATGCGGCCGCGCGGCCTGCCGGAACGGATAATCCGGTCGCCGCAGCGGAGCCGGCCGGGCTTCGGCAGTCCTGATGCGTCTGACCTGATTTTCCGTCAGCGTCTTCCCTGTTTCGCATTCAGCCGCTGGCATCCGCTTTCCGGCCAGAGTGAAAACGGCCAGAGTGAAAACGGCCAGAGTGAAACAGTCAGTGGGATTATGGCCGTTTCATCCAGCGATGCCCGTAACGGCTCTGGCAGACGATGAATGCGATGGTCACGCAGGCCAGGATTGCGACCGCACCGACGGCCCAGCCGGCTCGTGTTACAATCGTGAACAGAATACCGATTACGAGGCCACCCAGCGTGAAACGGACCGCTTCCCATGGTGTGGCGCCAAAATGTTTCTCAGCACCGCAATGCGGGCAGATTTCAGCGGTCTGACGCATCTTGCCGTGACAGACGGGGCAGAGCTGGATACCGGACACCTCCGGTGCCCTCATCGGCAGGGAGGGTCGTCCGGGCTGAGGATTGCCGCCGGGGTCTGAAGGACCGGTCTCCATCAGGGCTGTTCCTGATCGTGTTCACCCTGGGCGATGCGCTGCTGAACGGCCTGCTTCCAGGGCGCGTCCTTCGGAGCCGCGTCAAGGGCGCGCCGGTAGAGGGACAGGCTGTCAGCGCTGATGTGCTTTTCGGACCGGACCTGCTCTTCCGCGACCTGCAAAGCCAGTTCGGGATCGAATCCGAGATCGAGCGCCTTGCGCCAGGCGGCTGCCGCATCGGCGTCATGGCCACGGGATGCCTCGGCCTGGCCCAGAAGCAGATACCCCTGGCGCAGGCTCGGGTCTCCCGGCGGGATCGTGGCGAGGGCCTCTCTGAGCTGGGCGATCGCTTTCGCGGCCCGCGCGTCACGCGCCTGGACTTCCTTCAGCCGCGGCTCCAGGGGCTGCGCGGGGAATCGCGGATGACCGCCGCCGGCCAGATAAAGGCCGGTCGCGACAATCGGCAGCAGGACCAGGGCGATGATGACCCGGTTTCTGGCCGAGCGATCAGCCATTTCAGCCGGCGCCCGGTCCGCGACGAGAATACGCCGCTGGATTTCGAGCTGTGCGACCGCATGTTCCGCCGGCGCGATCATGCCCGAGGCAAGATCTCTGTCGAGTTCGGCAAGCTGGGCCTCATGCAGTTCCAGCGCGGCGCTGCGCTCATCCCGCGCGACAGCACGGCGCCAGAGAACGAAGGCGGCGGGAAGCAGAGCGAGAAAACTCAGGCAGGCGATACTAAGCCAGATCATGAAGCAGTCCGGAAACCATAGGGAGGAAGTGCGGCCAGGGGCGATCAGCGGCCACGCGTGAGCTCGTCGAGACGCGCGCGTTCGGCGTCGCTGAGGGGCGCGACCTGCGGCCGGCGACGAAACACGAGAAACGCGGCGAGGAGACCGGTCACCAGCGCGAGCACGGGCATTCCCCAGAGCAGCAGTGTGGCGACGGTGACGGGGGGGCTGAGCCGGATGAAGTTGCCGTAGCGGGCGACCATCCAGTCCACGACCTGCTTATTGCTTTCACCGGCGGCCACGTGCTCCCGCACGACCTTGCGCAGATCTTTTGCCAGGCTGGCGCTGCTGTCCTCGATGGACTCGTTCTGACAGACGAGGCAGCGGAGCTGGGACCCGATGGCTTCGGCCCGGGCTTCCTGCTTCGGGTCCGGCAGCATTTCGGCCGGGTCATCGACGGCGAGCGCCATCAGCGGAGCGCCGGTCAGCGCCACCACGAGAAACGGTGCCGCGAAACGGCGAAGACGTAAGGCGGTCTTCACCCGCCGATCCTTTTCAGCGTCGCGTCCAGACCGGCCATGACCTCGTCATTATCCAGCCCCGCGGCGCTGTGCCAGATAATCGTGCCGCCGGGAGCGATCAGGAAGCTTTCCGGCACGCCGGAGACGCCCCAGTCGATGGCGACGCGGCCTTCGCGATCGCTGCCGATCCGCGCATAGGGGTTGCCGGCATGTTTCAGCAGGCCGGCTGCATTGTCGGGTTTGTCCTTATAGGCCACGCCCCAGACGGGCAGGCGCTTCTGCACCGCGAGCAGAGCCTGCATTTCCGCGATGCAGGGGATGCACCAGGACGCGAAGAAATTGATCAGAACCGGCTTCGACAGCGCTTTCAGGTCCGCTTCTGTGAAACCGGCTCCCGGCGGCTGATCGGCCAGGGTGAAGGAGGGAACCGGACGGCCTGTGACCGGCGCGTTGATGTCATGCGGATTAAAGGAACCCGTCTGCATCCCGGCCAGCATTTTCCAGAACGCGACGCCGCACACGCCCGCACCGACGAGCGGGAGCCCCATCATGACGCGCCGTCGTGTGACGCCGCCCGATCTGCCAGACGGGGAGATTTTGTCTGACGGGGAGATATCGTTGCTCATTCCGCGGCCACCACGTCAGCCAGAGGGGCGCGACGGGGCGCTCCGATGCGCATCCGCCTGTCGGAGAGCGAGAGGGCGCCGCCGATCGCCATGATCAGGGCGCCGAACCACATCCATGGCGCCAGCGGATTGTAATGCAGACGCAGCACATAGGTCGGATCTGCGTCCGTACCGTGTCTGTCGCCGATCACGCCGTACAGATCGGACAGGCCGTTGGTGTGAATCGACACCTCGGTCGTGGTCTGATTCTGGGAATTGAAGCTGCGTTTCGAGGGATGCATCACCGTCACGATATGGCCGTTGTGGCGGATTTCGATGGTCGCCACCATCGCAACATAGTTCGGTCCGGGCTCGGTCCGCACGTTCGTCAGGGTCCAGTCATATCCGGCCAGACGTTCGGTCTGCCCGATATGAACCTCGACGACGCGATGCTGCGCCTGAGACATCGCCGCCAGCCCGAGCACCGTTACGCCGACGCCGGCATGAGCCAGGGCCGCGCCAAAAGCCGAACGCGGCAGGGAGCGGGCGCGCTGCAGGCTGCGTGAAAACGGCTCACGGAACAGGGCGATACGGTTTGCGACATCGGTGGCGCTGGTGGCGATAACCCAGACGGCAAAGGTCGCACAGAGGACCGGCAGGACGCCGGAGAGGCCCCACAGGCTGACGGCGAAAGCCGCGAGCGTGACGAGAGCGGCGATCCAGAGGCGACGCATGACGGGCCAGAGCTGCGCGCGCTTCCAGGGAAGCATCGGGCCGAAGCCCATGACCGCGAAGAGCGGGATGGCCAGCGGAATGGTGGCGGCGTCGAAGAAAGGTTTGCCGACCGAGATCGTTTTGCCGAACAGCAGCGACATGAAGGGCGGATACATCGTGCCGGTGAGCACCACGGCGCAGAGCGAGCAGAGCAGGATATTGTTCAGCACCAGCGCGCCTTCACGCGAAACGGGCGCGAACAGGCCGCCTGCCGTGAGCGAAGGGGCGCGCCAGGCGAACAGGACCAGCGATCCGCCGATCACGAGACCGAGCAGGCCGAGGATGAAGATGCCGCGGGCCGGGTCCTGCGCGAAGGCATGGACGGAATTGAGGATGCCGGAGCGGACGAGGAAGGTGCCGGAGAGAGAGAAGGAGAACGTGCCGATGGCGAGCAGTACGGTCCAGATCTTCAGCGCCTCGCGCTTCTCGACCACGATGGCGGAGTGCATCAGGGCGGTGCCGGAGAGCCAGGGAATCAGGGAGGCGTTCTCTACCGGGTCCCAGAACCAGTAACCGCCCCAGCCGAGCACGTAATAGGACCACCAGGAGCCGAGCGCGATGCCGCAGGTCAGGAAGGCCCAGGCGGCGACGGCCCAGGGACGGACCCAGCGGCCCCAGGCGGCGTCGACACGGCCTTCGATCAGGGCGGCGATGGCGAAGGCGAAGGGGACGGCGAATCCGACGTAACCGGTGTAGAGAATGGGGGGATGGAAGGCCAGGCCCGGGTCCTGGAGCAGCGGGTTCATTCCCTGCCCGTCCAGCGGCGCGGGCCAGACACGATCGAACGGATCGGAAGTGGTGAGGCAGAACAGTTCGAATCCGGCTGCCACACCGCCGAGCACGGCGAGCACGCGGGCTCTGAGCGCGGACGGCAGGTTGCGCCCGAATGCGGCGACGGCGGCGCCGCAGATCCCGAGGATCATGGCCCAGAGCAGGATCGAGCCTTCGTGGTTTCCCCAGACGCCGGTGATCTTGTAGAGCAGCGGCTTGGCGACGGCGCTGTTCTCGAGAATGTTGGACACCGAGAAATCGTTGGTGATCGCGGCGTTGACCAGACACAGGAACGAGGCCGCGAGGGCGACCAGCTGACCGACGGCCAGCCCCGGCGCGATGGCCATCAGGCGCCGGTCGCGGCGCTGAGCGCCGATGAGGGGCAGGATGGCCTGGGCCAGTGCGAAGACGCAGGCCAGAGACAGGGCGAACCGGCCGAGTTCGGGGCTCATATGGCTGGATTCCGTTTCCGGAGCACTGAAATCACAGGAGCAGTCGTCATCAGGCTCATTTACCCTGCACCGTGGCTGAAGCTTCTTTCTGCGTCATCGTGTTCCAGCTGGCGGCATCCGGCGGCGGGCCGAATTTCGGGTCCCATTTGCCGGATTTCTGCAGGGCCTCGGCGACTTCTTTCGGCATATAGGTCTCATCATGCTTCGCCAGCACTTCGGAGGCGGTAAAGCCCCCGTCCGGCGCCATGGACCCCACAGCCACCACGCTCTGTCCCTCGCGGAACAGATCGGGCAGAATTCCCTCGAAGCTCACGGTCACGGCGGACTGGCCGTCGGTCACGTCAAAGCGGTTGATCGGGGTGTCGCCCTTATGGTCCCGCTTTACGGAACCGGCCACGACCATGCCGCCGAGACGGACCGTCCGGTCGGCCGGCGGCGGTTTCGCCGCGACCTGCGAAGGGGTCATGAAAAGCTGAATGTTGGAGGAAAAGGCCGTCAGGGTAAGGCCGGCGGCTGTTCCGAGCGCACCGATGCAGGCGATGACCAGCCAGAGGCGACGGGTTTTGCGCTTCATACTGTCTCTTCCCGTGCGGAGCGGCGATCACCGCCGCGCGCAGCCTCAAGGGTGGCGAGGCGGACCCGGTCACGGCGCAGACGCACAGCCGCGCCGACGGAGAGAAAAGTCGCAAGGCCGATCGCAAGGCCGTATGAGGCGACGATGTAAGGCAGATGGGTCATGCCGCGTATTCCCCGACGGCGCTGCCGGAGGAGGACTGCATGCCCCGGCGCGGGCTTGAGAGGAGGCTGCGAATCCGGCTTTCCATCACGCCGGCCCGCAGACGGGCCACGACGATGGCGGCGAAGCCCAGCGTGAAACCCAGCGTGCAGACCAGAAGGGGCCAGAGCATGGCGTGCGACATGGTCGGCGCGCCGCGCAGGGTGATGCTGTCCGGCTGATGCAGGGTGTTCCACCACTGGACGCTGAATTTGATGATCGGCAGATCGACGGCGCCGGCGAGAGCCAGGATGGCGGCGGCCCGGTAGCCGCGCTGCTGGTCATCGAAGGCGCGGATCAGCGCGATATGACCGAGATAGAGGAAGAAAAGCACCAGCACGGAGGTCAGCCGGGCATCCCACACCCACCAGGTGCCCCACATGGGTTTCCCCCAGAGAGATCCTGTCGCAAGGCAGGTCGCGGTGACGCAGGCGCCGACCGGACCGATTTCCATGGCGGCCAGATCGGCCAGCGGGTGACGCCAGACGAGGGACAGCACCGAACAGACGGCCAGGGCGAAATAACCCGAGGAGGCGAGCCAGGCGCAGGGGACATGGACATACATGATCCGTACGGAATCGCCCTGCTGCCAGTCGGCCGGAGAGAAGAACAGGCCCCAGACGAGGCCGGTCACGCTGAGGATGAGAGCCGGCCATGTCAGCCAGGGCTGCAGCTTCACTCCCAGGCGCAGGAAACGACCGGGATTGGCATAGCGGTGAAACAGGGCTCCTGCCCGCTCTGTCAGTGTCGGCGTCGCGCTCAAAATCTGTCCGTTCCTGCCTGGGCGAGAGAGGACGCCCGTTAGAATGCTGCTCCTGTATGGCGGACCGCCCGCAGACGCGAAAGACGGAACGTGAACAGGGCCGGGGGTCGTGCGGAGGCTTCTCCTACACTATCATAAAACGTTTGGCACGGGTCGTCCGGCGCATAGGCGGCCCTCCCTGATCTCAACACGGAGCCCGATATGCTGTTCGCAATCATCTGCACCGACAAACCCGGCCTGTTCGAAACCCGGTCCGCCACACGTGGGGACCATCTGGCCTATCTCAAGACTTACGCAGCCCGGATTCAGTTCGCCGGACCGATGATGGGGCCGGACGGCAGGCCGTCGGGCAGCATGATTCTGCTGGAGGCTCCCGACAAGGCCTCCGCTGAGGGTTTTGCCGAGAGCGATCCCTATGCGAAAGTCGGGCTGTTCGAGAGCGTGATCGTCCGGCCTCTGCGCACCGTCTTCCGTGACGGGGCTCTTGCTGAATGAGCGAGGCCGCTTCACGGTCATACTGGCTGGTCAAATCGGAACCCGACGCGTTTTCCTGGGACGAGCAGGTTGCCAATGGTGTTGAACCCTGGACCGGGGTCCGCAACCATCAGGCGAAAAAGAATCTCGCGGCGATGAAGAAGGGGGATCTCGCCTTCTTTTATCATTCGAATGAGGGACGCGAGATTGTCGGCGTGGTGGAAATCGTCCGCGAGGGCTACCCGGACCCGACAGCGGAAAGCGGTTCATGGGTCTGCGTTGATGTGAAGGCCGTCGGACCGATGCCCCGTCCGGTGACGCTGGCCGGGATCAGGGCTGAGCCTGCCCTGGCCGATCTTGCGCTCGTCCGTCAGTCACGCCTGTCCGTCGTGCCGGTTTCACCGGAGCACTGGAAGCTGCTGTGCCGGATGGGCGGATGGCAGAACTGAGTCCGGGGAAAGCCTGGGGCCGCGGCCCGGTGACGTATCACACCGGGCGTGACATATAACCCCGATATCGGGTGATGGTCCTGCGGCAGGTATGGTCCGCGGGAAGACCGTAACAACAGGGAAAGAAAATCTGTGACGGAAGGATTCGAAGGGGTCGCCGATATCCGCGAGGTCGCCGGAGACAACCAGATTCATTTCGGTACCCGGCCACCCCGCCAGGCGGAACCGCCGGTCGCGGAGAGTCTGCTTCTGGCCCGCGGACTGCGCAGCCCGCGCCCTGATCCGGCCTTTATTTACGGTGAATTTCCTGAGGAGTCGCTGCGCCACTATCGTGGCCAGGACGGCATGCCGGACGTGTACGTCTATGGCCTGCGCGACGTGACGGTGATCGGTCCGTGGTTCCGGTCGGGCGCGCTGCTGGTGCAGAACGGCATCCGGCTGAAATGCAACGATATTGCGCTCAATCCGGAGGATGAAGCCTCGCTTGAGCGATTCAGCGAGGACGTCGCCGAGCGACGCGCGGGCAATCGCGTGCTGCGCGCGATCGACGAACCCGTTGTGCTGCTGGCCACGAACGGTCATCAGATTTTCGGCCACTGGCTGGTGGATTTCCTTCCCAAGTTCCATCTCCTGGCCCTCGCCGGGATCAGCCTGAACGAAGTGCGCATTCTTCTGCCCACGAATATGGGCGCGTTTGCCCGCGACATGATGCTGACCATGGGCATCCGGGAAGACCAGCTTCTGGAGCACGATCCCGACGCGGAAGTGCTTCAGTGCCGGACGCTGATTGTGCCGACCACTCTGCGGCAGGCCGGGCGCTGCCATCCGATGTATGCGGATGCCGTTGCCACCATCAATGAGATGATCGACCGGACGCGTGCCGTGCCGGATGCGTCCCTGCGGCGGATTTTCGTCACCCGGGGTCCCCAGTTCGGACGGCGGCTCTACGGGATCGTGGAGGCCGAGGAGATTGCCCGCGCGCACGATTTCACGATCGTCCGGCCTGAAGAACTGCCCATCTCTGAACAGATCGCCCTGTTCCGGGGAGCGCGGGAGATCGTCGGTCCCTACGGATCGGCGCTCCATTCCTCGATCTTCAGCCGGCCAGGCGCGAAAGTCGCCGCCATTCACGCGCAGCTTCCCCAGACATTCGATGTCCTGCAATCCGGGATCAGCGAGCGCATCGGGCAGATCACGGGCTACATTTTCGGAAAATCCGTTCCGGATGACCCGACGGGAATCAGGTTCGATGCTCCCCCTTTCCGTGCCTGTCTCGACGAGCAGTTCAGCCATCCCAATTTCCGGAAGGAGACGCTGACGGCGGAAAACGAAGAATGCCCGAACATAGCCCGTCACCGTCCGGCCATGCAGAGTTCCATTTCGTTCTGGTCGGTGGCGCCCACGCGGGAAGAGGACGCCGCCCAGGGCGTCAACGGCGTTATCAGCGGGAAGAACTGTTTTCAGACAAAGGTGGAAAACGGCCCCTGGTGGCAGGTCGATCTCGGCGGTCTTTTCGATCTGCGGGAAATCCGGCTTTTCAACCGGATGGGCACGGCCGATGTGATGGCGCGGGTCGCGGCGCTGGGCATTGCAGTCTCGCGCAATGGCACGGACTGGACCACGATCATGACCCCGACCGATCACGGCATTTTTGGCGGAGCGGATGGTGCTCCGCTTGTCTGGCGGCCGGGTCATCTCCGTGAGCCCGCGAGCCACCGGAGGGAAAGCAGGATTACGGCACGCTGGGTGAAGGTCTTCCTTGAAAGCCGGGATTCCCTGAGCCTGGAGCAGGTGGAGGTTTATGGTGTGCCTGCCGGCGATGGACCGACCCCTTCGGAGCCACGACCGGACGGCCCGCTTTCCGGGCTGCTGCCGGAGGATGTTTTTTCCGAGGTTCCGCCTGAAGGCAATGACGGAGGACAGGATTAAAATCCGGTTTTCCCGATGTTTTAATCAGGGCGTCCGCAGGTTTCGGAGCTTTGCTCCGGCCCTGCAAAGGGACGCGGTCCCTTTGATCCCGGTTTGCTGACCAGAAAAGCTCTGCTCTGTTTGCTTCAGCGGGATCAGAAGGCGCTTAGTAATAAGTCTCTGAAGAAATAATAAAAGTTTTTGGGTGCCGCCTTTTTCCAAAAAGGCGGCGTCTTCTGAAACTTCTTTATAATTAACCCGAAGGTTCACGGGCAGGCTTCTGAAACACTCTCTTAATCAGCGTGCGCCGGTTCTGCGTCGGCTTTTGGCGCATGTGTTTCAATATCGTGGAAGCGTGAATAGTCGACTGAGATCGTGCCGCCCGGGGTGCTGTGTACGATGTCGACAAAGCGATGATGATTCATGACACGGTCAAAGGCATAGGACGTCCGGGCGAACACTGTCTGGCCCATCGCCTCGTCCGTTCCGGTCACGGTGACGATGATCTCGCCTTCCTCGGCATCCAGCTCCTGGATGCTGTGCACATGCAACGGGCTGATCCCGGTGATGACATGCGCAAGAACGAAGGCATGGCGTAGGACCGGAACATGCGCCTGCACCAGCAGCAGCGGTTCGAACTGGCGTTCGAGATGGCCATCCTGCGTCACTGTCAGACGTGAAAGAGCCACTTCCACGTCGAGCGACAGAATGACGCTCCGGCGGCAGTTCGCGATCCGGATACACAGGGCCGGCACGCCGTTTTCATCTGAAATGACCGCTTTGTTACTGAAGATGATCCGGGCACGCGGACGCGCAATTCTTGCAAAGACCGCGCCGGTGGCGAGTGCATTGATCATCATCCCGATCAGCACTTCCGCCGAGACAATCGTATTCGCCACCGGACCTGACGGGGCCATGACGCCGTAACCGACGGTGGAAAGCGTCTGTACGCTGAAAAAGAACAGATCGGCCAGAGTGGGCGGATGGGGCGCCGAGACCTGATCGGGCACCATGGCGTAGAGAAAGGCGAAGAAAAGATTGATCGCTATATAAGAACCGACGGCCCAGAGTGTGAATGTGACCCAGTTCGCGGTCAGAGCGTGATGGTAAAGATCGGACCACAGGGCATCTTTAAGCCCGACTCTGACGACGTTGTCATGCGCCTCCTCCCTGCCGTTGAGACCATGTGTCCTGAACCGGCGGACAGCCTCTTTCGTGGTGATCGAGCGTGTCTTTTTCCCATCCGCGGCGCTTTGCGTTTCGCCGGTTTCCGTCTGATCTTCCGCGTCCGTCCTGTCAGTCCGCTCCCTGCCTCTGCCATGAGATGCTGCCTGCTGCGTATTCAGGCGCCGCCAGATCCGCTTCACCGTCTCTTCTCCCGTCGTGCAGAGCCTTTTCCGACAGGTCTGCTTTCGGTCTCTCCATTAGGCGGCGGTTAAAATACCGACCACGGGTCGTTTATGCATGGAACACCCGCGTTTGTTCAGGCTAACAGGCGACCATTCAACGCATCGTGTCTTTCAGTCCCGCCAGCGCGCGGATTTCTCCATGGAGCGTGTGTCACGTGAATTCCGCATCCCGTCCGGTCGCTCTGCGCGGCCGTGTTGTCACATTTCGCGCCAGTCCGTTCGTGGTGGCACCATCCGACAGTCTGCTTACTGAAGAAGACGGGCTGGTGCTGATCGTCGACGGGAAAATCAGCGCCGTGGGCCCGGCGGCGGTTCTGACGGACACGCTCCCGCCCGACACGGAGGTGATCAGTTACGGCGATTCACTGATCTCCGCCGGCTTCATCGATACCCATGTCCATTACCCGCAGCTCCCGGTCATCGCCTCCTGGGGAGAACAGCTTCTGGAGTGGCTGGAACGCTATGTGTTTCCTGCCGAGGCCGCTTTCGCCGATCCGGAAGTCGCAAAAGACACCGCAAAGCGCTTCATGGCCGAACTCCTGCGTTCCGGCACCACCACGGCGGCCGTCTACTGCACGGTTCACGCCCGGTCAGTGGATGCTTTTCTCGCCGAATCAGAGCGGGTCGGCACGCGTATGATCGCCGGCAAGGTCCTGATGGACCGCAACGCGCCTGAAAACCTGCGTGATACCGTCAGACAGGGCTATGACGACTCCGCGGCGCTGATCGGACGGTGGCATGGCAAAGGACGGCAGCTCTACGCCGTCACGCCCCGCTTCGCGATTACGAGCACACCCGAGCAGCTCGAAGCGGCCGGGGAACTGTTTCGCGGTCATCCCGGCGTTTTCATGCAGACTCATCTTGCGGAAAATACGGAGGAAATCGAAACGGTCCGCCGCCTTTTCCCTGAACGCTCCTCCTATCTCGACGTCTACGATCATGCCGGCCTTGTTGGTCCGCGCAGTATTTTTGGTCATGCCGTGCATATCGGTGAGACGGAATTCTGCCGGTGCCACGAGAGTGATGCCGCTCTGGCGCATTGCCCGACATCGAATCTCTTTCTCGGCAGTGGCGCTTTCCGTCTGTTCGACGCGCTGGATCCGCGCCGTCCGGTGCGGACCGGGCTCGGCACAGATGTCGGCGCCGGCACCTCGCTCTCACATCTGCGCACCATGGGAGAGGCCTATAAAGTGGCGCTGATGTCGGGCCACCGTCTCCATGCCGCACAGGCTTTCTGGCTGGCCACCGCGGGTGCGGCGCACTCTCTTCATCTGGATGACATGATCGGCACGGTCGCTCCCGGATATGAAGCCGATCTCTGCATCCTCGACCCGCATGCGACACCGCTTCTGGCCTGGCGCACGGAGCGCTGCGAGAGCGTGGAGGAACTGCTTTTTGTGCTGATGACACTGGGCGATGAACGCTGCGTGCGCGCGACCTGGGCAAATGGCCGGCGGGTCTGGGACCGTGACAGCGGCACATTCGCCTGAGCTCTTCTCATAAAGCATTTCCGGCGGAAGACCGTGGGGCAAGTGTTGTCATAAAAGTGCCATGACAGTGTCATGGAGGTTTCACCCTGACCGGTGCGGTTACGGATTAACAGGCTG
>ERZ746981.28-NODE-28-length-163481-cov-12.843951_pt1 | contig 163481 bp, 84 predicted proteins | sample MGYA00374948_ERZ746981 | MGnify/ENA primary metagenome ERZ746981 (study PRJEB28757, sample SAMN06711160) | food metagenome | host: microorganism | place: China:Harbin | collected 2017-01-30 | study: EMG produced TPA metagenomics assembly of the Analysis of... | reverse complement strand
TGTTCGACAGATAAATTATTACTATTGCTTGGTTACAAAGCTTATGAAAGGATAATGAAGTAATAAATGTATTCGAGTGATAATTACTGGGTAAATCAAAACCTCGGCAAAAAATTATAAATGTATTATTTCCAGTATCAATAGGAATAATCCTGAAATAACATTCAGTTTGGGTAAGGATTCTAAGAATTGCTATTGGGGGTTTCTAGAAATGGTAAGAACGAGCTCATCTCTTATGAATATATAGAATACATGGCTTTGATCCAAAAGTTACTAAATATGGTACCTTGCTTTCTATTATAATTCATGTAAAAGCCTTCAACACTTATTTTCGTTACATTATCTTCTGGCCATCCCAGATATCTAGGAATATTTGTTGGCTTGGTGGTGTATCTTTTCGCCTGTATGGAATGCCATGGCTAGCATGCATCACTGAGCCACCTTTTTTTTTTTTTTTTTTTTTTTTTTCGCTACGGCCGAGCCTCTAGCGCCGTTTTCTTTCCTTACTTTATTTTATTTGTATTATTATTTTTTTTTGTCATTTGTTAGATTGGAAACTAATTCTTTCACCCCTTTAACCCCTTTGACATTTCTCGACATTAACCTTTTCATATATTGCTTTATATTCCTCTTTCTTTCCTCAAACAAACCATAAAGCATAATTAAACATACACACGAAGGCACAAATCAAAAACAAAGGTGTACGTTATTCCCATATTCATTTTAAATCGTCGTTCGAAGTTTGTCAGAAAGCACATTCAACTGTGAAAAACTGGACTTGAATCATAAAGTGGAAACTATCACGGTTTTTCACACAATAATGTTTAGTATCTTACGACCCAATTTTGGAAAAAATCACAAATATGGTCATAATTGGAGTTGCAGGATATTGTGTGTCTTAATTGTGATTTTATCATTAGCATCGTGTTGTTGTGCCTCCTGGTCTTGGAGTCCGAAGCAAAAGATATATGGCCCATCCCATTCAGATGGTTGGGGTGTGCCGCAGAAAAGGAATTCGGAGATTGAAGAAGAGAAAAGAGGATATTCGGATATTTTGCCGAAGTCATTGAGTGATATTAAGGTGACAAATCTTTTATTAGCGTCCGATATTGAAGGCAATATACATGCCTTGAATCGACAGACAGGCGAACTCGTGTGGTCAATAGTAGGGGATGGCCCTCTAGTCTCAACAATTCCAAATAATATCGAAAGGAAAATATCTGTTCTCACCACATCTTCGGATATCTCTCCAACTTCCCCTCAAGATGCATCAACAGTGGCAAGTCCAGCGGGATCTCGAACTTTTACCGCTAAAGAAATGTCTGGCACTTCAAACAAGATGTCTTCAAATGCAGATTCAGATGCGTCAGGTACAACATGGATTATAGAACCATATGGTGAGGGCACAATATATTATTTCACTCCGGAGGATGGCCTCCAGAAATTGCCTGCATCTATTAGAAATCTTGTTCTGAAGTCCCCATTCTCGCTTGGAGACAACTTTGTATATACTGGAGTGCGCAAATCTTCAATTGTGAAGGTGAATGCCAAGACAGGTGAACTTATGGATGCATTTGGTTCTGATTGTGTGAGTAGTAATTGCAATCAATTTTCCACTGAATCAAATACAACCGATTCTCGGAAAGATCAAGCTGATGAGGAGGCAATACTTCTTGGTAAAACTGTTTATGAACTTAGTATTCATTCGAGAAACGAAACTTCCTGGAACATTACATACACAACGTGGGGTCCTAACAATTTGCATCATAAACTTGCTAGTCAAAACATTGAATCTCAAGACAGCCTTTATATACAGCCATTTCATGATAGTTCGCTTTTAGCGCTCGACTCAACTACAAATACAGTCAAATGGATGGCTAGTCTGCCGTACATCACTGTTAATGTGTTTGATGTGTACTATGATCAAGACTCTCCTTTGGACCCTAAGTTTATGGTTTTGCCACATCCGTTGAATAGAGATGGCTCTATAGATGATTCAGATAATTCAAGTGATGAGGCCGGAAAAAATAACGATCATGAGCACAGTGGTGATGAATCAGATTCAACATATATCGAAAGAACTAAAGAAGGTTCTTGGTTTGCCATGAGCGAAGATCATTATCCATCCTTGGTGAGATCGGCACCTCTTGCTAAGTATGTTTCCAATGAACGATGGAGAGTTCCTTCCATTCTTTCTAATAGTGAGCTGCTGGGTATAGCAATAGCCGGTGTGCATGATAACTCACTCAAGCCTGCGGAATCTCAGAATAATCAGCATATAGAGATATACGATCCTCTCAAATTACCATCCGTTATGCCTACGGGCAAGCTACTTTCTCCAAATAGACATCCAAGCACAAAATATCAGCATCAGAACGATGACACTTTTTACAAAAGGCCTAGTTCCATGCGATATTACCAGGATAGAATAGCTGCACAGGAGAGATTGGCAATTGATGGACCACCACCACCTGACTTTATTGCAGGCCTTCCTCCTGGAAATGGGCATTTGTCTCTCTGGAAGTTCTTTGTGTACAAAGCATTTGAGAATGCGGTTGTGACATGCATGTGTGTAGTTGTTGTCTTTGTTTTGGCAAAGTTTGGAGTGTTCCAGTCAGCAAATAGAATTCTCACTAATTTAGGACTTGGAGCGAGAACAGATCTTGAAACGGCCTTAAATGCTAATATGATAGATAAAGGCAAGACGTCATCTCATAAGAAATCGCAGGTCGATTCTGAAACGAAAGATGACTCGAAAGCCGATGTTCAAAGTAACAAAGCCGAAAAAGTTTCGGAAGTGCCAGACCAGAAATCCAAAAAGCCATCAACAATCTCGAATGATTTTGATAAAGAAGGTGTACAGCCGAACCAAAAGATCAAGAGAAGAAAGAGGGGTGCAAGAGGAGGAAAGAAAAATAAGAAAAATGCCAATGCTTCAACTGTTGTTACAAGTTCTGTAAATGCAGATGATCGTGCAGGTATAACAATGCCCGTTATTAAAGACAGGATTGAAGAATCTGAGAGTAATCCGAAATTAACACAGCTCACGCCAAGTTTAACTGTCACCAATGAGGTTTTAGGTTATGGATCGCACGGTACTGTTGTTTTCAAAGGATCGTTTGAAGACCGGCCTGTTGCAGTTAAGCGGATGTTGATTGATTTCTACAAGATTGCATCGCATGAAATCAAGCTCTTACAAGAGAGTGATGACCACTCCAACGTTATAAGGTATTATTGCTCACAGCAGTCAGACCGATTTTTGTATATTGCCTTGGAGTTGTGTACTGCTTCTTTGGAAGATGTCATCGAAAAGAAAACAGATGAGTGTTCTGCAATACTAGATGATATGAATCCTGTGAGAGTTCTTTGGCAAATTGCTAATGGGTTGAATCATCTCCATTCCCTTAAAATTGTTCACAGAGACATAAAGCCCCAGAATATATTGGTTACCGAACCACAGCTGACAAGTAAGGATGTACAGCATTGCAATGCAAGATTCTTAATTTCCGATTTTGGACTCTGCAAAAAACTTGAAGGTGACCAATCCTCATTTAGGGCGACAACTGCTCAGGGATCGGGAACTTTTGGATGGAGAGCACCAGAATTATTATTGGAAGATCTTGATAAAGGATCCCTCGGTAAAAAGTTGTTGTCCCATGACCACCGATTGACAAGAGCCGTTGACATTTTCTCAACTGGTTGTGTGTTTTACCATTATCTCACTAAAGGTGGACATCCGTTTGGAGACAAATTTACCCGAGAAGGTAATATCATACGAGGTGCTTTTGATCTTTCTCTTCTGGACGATACAGTTTTCGAGTATGAGGCCAAAGATTTAATTAGTCAAATGATTGATAGGGATCCTACAAAACGGCCAGATACGGCAGAAATTATGCAGCACCCATTTTTTTGGACTGTGGACAAGAAGTTGAACTTTCTTCTTAAAGTTTCGGACAGATTTGAAGTGGAGAGGCGCGATCCACCTTCTGATTTATTAAAGAAGTTGGAATCAGTTTCTACGGAGGTAATTGGCGAAAAAGGCTGGTTCCGTATGTTTGATGATGAGTTCATGAACAATCTCGGCAAGTATAGAAAATACAGTAGTGACAGGTTACTGGATTTACTCAGAGCTATGAGGAACAAGCACCATCATTTCAGAGATATGCCTGAAAGCCTTGCCTTGAAGATGGGGCCTCTTCCGGATGGCTTCTATTTCTACTTTGCTAAAAAATTTCCGAGGTTGTTAATGATGACGTACCATGTGATAAAGACGAATTTAAGTGACGATGAGATGCTGCGTGAATTTTTCTAGATATATACATTTTCTAAGCATTCTGAATAAAACGGGTAAAATGAAATACCTTAAGCATTATTTTATTTGTTTGGGCCTTCTGTCAAGAGTAGTTTTGGAAGCAATTACTTGGATAGTCTTATTATGCATGACCTGTTCCTGGCTCTAAGTAGACCATATGGTGTACAGATGATTATATTATTTACCGGATGCATCAGTAATATTGGGTCTGCATCGTTCCCCGACAATAAATTCTTCTGTGCTTTTTTGGGGGGCCTGCTATTATGCTTACCGTTTAGTGCTAAACAATAAATTATCACCCTTCCTCAGGCGCGGCTTTCGGTCGCTGCACTAAAGCTGACATATATGATGGTTGCTTCGAACAATAGGAATGGTTGAAAAACAGCGAAAAACTATTATCGTGATAGGACAAAGATGGAACGCAACAGATTTCTTAGATTAAAAAGCTTAGGATTGCGATTTACTTTTATCGATTGTCAGGACTGCAAATTAATTGGCTTACGGCGATTGGCATGGACCGTCGAATTATATATAAACTAAGTCATTTTTCCATTTCTTAACTGTTTTGGATTGCAACACCTTTTCTTTTACCTATCCCTTGCAAGATAAGTATTTCAATTGGCAGAAGTACATTCGAAAATTCTGGATATTAAAGTATGACTCAAAGCTTCATTGGAGCAGAAAAAAGGCGACTCGATCAAACAAAACAGGGTAAGAAGAATTGGAAGAAATGGGGAACTTATGTCTCTGATCGTTGCTGGGGAGTTCCAAGAGAGGATTATACTGAATCTGGTGATAGTTGGCAGTTTGATTTTGATATGTCAAGAAGTCGAGCTTTCCGGTGGACCGAGCAGGGAATAGCCGGTGTTTGTGATGATCATCAGAATGAATGCATTACAATGGCATTGTGGAATGGAAAAGATCCGTTTCTTAAAGATACTTTATTTGGTTTGTCAGGGGGTGCTTCACCTCAGAGTGGCAATCATGGGGAGGATGTGAAAGAGCTTTATTATTATCTTGATAACACACCAACTCACTCATATGCCAAGTTTTTGTACAAGTATCCGATTGGCAAATTTCCGTATGATGAAATCAGAAGGGAGAACGAGAAAAGAACAAGAAAGGATCCGGAGTTTGAAATTACCGATACCAATGCCTTTGACAACGGTAATTACTTTGATGTGTTTTTTGAAATGGCTAAAAGTGATGAAGATGAGGATGAAATCAACTTCAGAATAACTGCTTACAACAGATCAAGTTCACCTGCACCGTTGCACATTATTCCACAGGTTTTCTTCAGAAATGTCTGGGCCTGGAACTTAGAAGAGATGAAAGATAAGCCAAAGCCTTTCTTGCAAAAGCATTCTGACTTCTCAATGAAATCAAGTCACTGGATTCTTGGGGACAGGGAAATAGTTTTTGCTCCTTCACCAGGAGTTTCTGATGATTCGGAAGATGTTCTACCGCAATTCCTGTTCTGTGATAACGACACCAACTTTGAAAAGCTTTATAATGTGAAGAATAAGACCAAGTACTGCAAGGATGGTTTCCATGAATATATAGTCAATGGCAACAGAAATGCAGTTAATCCAGAGAATTTGGGTACTAAGGCCTGTGCATTGTATAGTTTTGTCGATAAGGGAGGTGTCGCACCTGGTGACTATGTCACCGTGAGGTACAAACTTACCAGTAAGATTGAGGAAGGAACTCCTGAGCTGAATGAAGACTTTATTGACGAGAATATTGAGCACAGACGGGAGGAGGCTGATGAATTCTATTGGGATATTACACCTCTTCCTCTCCCTTCAAACCTTAGAAATGTTCAGAGACAGGCATTCAGTGGTTTAATGTGGTCCAAGCAGTTTTATCATTTCATACATAGCTATTGGTATGAAGGTGATCCTAATTCTCCGATTGCACCCGTAATTGGAAGAGCTAATGGAAGAAATAGTGAATGGAAGAATCTTCATACTAGGGATATTCTCTCCATGCCAGACAACTTTGAGTATCCCTTCTTTTGCTCCTGGGATACTGCCTTTCATACAATTCCCATTGCAATGATTGACCCAGAGTTTGCAAAGAAGCAACTTGATTTATTGACGAAAGACTGGTATATGTCTTCTAAAGGTCAGATTCCTGCATATGAATGGAATTTCTCGGATACGAATCCTCCTGTTCAAGCATGGGCTGCTTATCGAGTTTACAAGATCGAGAAAAAGATGACAGGTCATGCTGATAGAGTGTTTCTTGAAAAAGTGTTTCAGAAGTTTCTGATCAATTTTACTTGGTGGGTGAACCAAAAGGATGCTGACGGTAACGGCATCTTTGATGGAGGATTTCTTGGTCTTGACAATATTAGTCTTTTTAACAGGTCAGAGCCGCCAGCAAATGTTGAGCTATTTCAGTCTGATGCCTCCGGCTGGATTGCGTGGTATTCTTTAACGATGATGAATATTGCATTGGAGTTGGCCAGAGATAATCCTGTGTATGAGGATATGGCATCTCGCTTCTTTGAGCATTACTTACTCATAGCAGATGCAATGACATTCCTTAATAAGTCAGGACACGATAAAGATGGGAAGCCTACAACTGAATCATTATGGGATGAGACAGATGAATTTTTCTACGACAGAATCCACTGGGGCAACAATCATACCAGTCCGATGAAAGTTCGGTCGTTAGTTGGATTGATACCGTTATTTGCAACCACAACTTTGGAGCCGGATATTCTGGAAAGGTTTCCTCAATTTAAGAGACGGTTGACATGGCTAGCACGAAATAAGAAGTACTTGTTGAAACGGCATATTTCCCTCATGGAGGTGAAGGGAAGCGGCGATAGATACTTACTTTCTTTGGTTAACGGTAGTCGATTGGTAAGCATCTTAAAAAAGTTATTTGATGAAAATGAGTTTCTTTCCCCCTATGGCATAAGATCGTTATCCAAATATCATGAGGATCATCCGGTTTCTATGACAATCAACAATGAAACGTTTTCCATAGAATATCTTCCCGGGGAGTCTGACTCTGGTATGTTCGGAGGAAATTCCAACTGGAGAGGGCCAATATGGTTTCCAATAAACTTTCTTCTGATCGAGTCATTGCTTAGATTTTATTTGTTTTATGGCTCGACATTGAAGGTTGAGGTTCCAACAGGAAGTGGAGAGCAGCTTAATTTGGGTCAAGCTGCGGAAGAAATTCAGCAAAGGCTGATTCATTTGTTTGTTCCCGATGCAGATGGATACAGAGCATACAATGGAAAGCCAAGCAAGGCAGACGATAGTGACAAATTTGCTAGGCATCACAATGCCTCCATCGACATGTTGAATAAAGACGAGCACTTTAAAGATCTCTTAAACTTCTATGAGTACTTTGATGGAGATACAGGACGTGGTCTGGGAGCAAAGTGGCAATGTGGATGGACAGCTTTGGTTGCAAGAATGATTCAGGATGTTGGTGTCATCTGTAGAGCCCCGAAGACCCCAGTTGGAAGAAAGTCTTGCTGCAGTGAGGATGAAATACATAAGTATGAGCCTGCAACGTCTCCTTATCCACTTTGCAACAGAAGAAAATCTGGAAGATTACTATTCGATTTGACCGCCCAGAAACTGGAAATGGGTGAGGAGGAAGCCAAGCAGCATATTCCTCCTGGTGTTAGTAGACGGAATTCAGTCAAGAGTACATCCTCTGCTACATCTCAAGAGTTAGATCAAAGAAGACATGATGCATTCCTTAAGCAGGTCCAGGAAGCTATGGCGCATTTCCAGATTTCACCCGATAAAGTCAATATTAGCAGCGATGAGTACGAGACACATATATGAGCATGCATAGCTTGAATGAAATTAGGTGAATTACACAACAATGAGAGACAGCGATGCCCAAGAATGTAATATTAATTGATTGGCGCATCCTTTATCTTTTTAATTAGCGAGCAGAAGTATAAAACAAATCGTGGAAAATGCAAATAAAATAAACTCTCAAGTGAAATGAGATAAAATAAAGTAAAGTCAAGTAAAAGAAAAACAGCAAAGCCTGTAGTGAAGAGAGAAGTAGCCTGGAGTCAAACTGTCGATGAAAACCCTTGTTGCAATAGAGACTTTCATGAAAACTTGCTGTATATCACCAACATAATAAGCATGATGAGAACTGCTATTATTCCGTAGGTTATGATCTTGTTGGTGGCAAGACGTCTAGTCATAGTCTTCAAAGTTCTTAGTGACCGGTCTACATAGTTATCAGCCTCACCTAATGTATCTCTTGCATTTGTAATCTGATCTCTTTGAGCTCGTAGAGTGTCCATTATGGATGATCCCACCCTCTCTGTCTCAGCAGCTGTTCTTGTAGCATCGTTCAACCTTCTTGTTGATCTATCGATTGACTCGTTGGTTTTCAAGAGTGTCTGCCTCTGTGTCTGGTCCTCACCTGGTCCATCAAATAGTTGGTCACGATCTTTGTCATCCATCATCGATTTTAGGTCTGCCTTTAGCCTGTCTGTATCCTGCTTGTATGTCCTCGTTCTGGCATTAAATTGAGCTCTTTCATGTGTTGAAAGTTGCTGAACCTCCAAATTCATAGAATCAATCAACTCATAACAGTCATCAATAGACTTTTCCACATCTCTCATCAACTCGACTCTTCTATCCTGGTCTGTAAGTCCGTATATCTGGTTCTCCTTCTCCTGGGCGTCTGCATACGCCACTTTAAAGTCTGATTCATAGTTCTCAAATAAGTCTGACATAATGGATAATATATAGTCTGCTTGTGTCAGTTGTAATGGAAAAAATTTTGAATAAAATAAATATCAACTCATATAAGCTTCCTACTTATTTTTGTTGTTATGGCGTTTACCTTGCAAACGTGAATTCATTTATTCCGGAGCTTCTGATTATTCTGTCCTCTGCGGTTCCTTCAAATGCAAAGGAAAAGTATTGTAATATTCAGGTGTACGGATGTAAGTTATAATACCAGTATTATTTTGAAGGAGTTCTACGCAGTGCTGTATTATAACCCAACCGCAACATACTCCATAGATAATTCTAACACATGGATATCATTTGCACACTAGATATAATTAACTTGTTTGTATCGTTCACCCAACACAAGATGTTCATTGTACAATATATACCAATAGAATGGTCGCTTCATATGTCCCCAATAAGTCAATCAAGTTCATTTTTCCAAGCATAAAAGGCGAGAGCAGTATTTCATTGATAAAGGTACTTAATCTTATTTGCTTTACCTTACATAATACTATACTTTTGATGAACTCTTATAATTTCGCAGAAATTATCGGTCCTTATTTTTTTGGTTCGGACAGTTACCTCCGAGAAAGCATAATTTGATCCATGCATCTTTTTGCCTTTATTGTCGGATGTGCCAAAGCACAGTGGTATGAATCTCTTTCATGAATGAATTGCAAATTTTTAAATTCAATCACATATATGCTCTTTATTTTATATCCGATGCCGGTAATAAACGAAGACAAATCATACAGATTGTAGGTGAAACAACGTCAAGGTATATGTTTCCCGGATCAATAAAGATTTGTAATATGTGCGCCTTTTTCTTTATGTGATAGAACATTTTCCTAAACCATTTTTCTTATCTTGGATATTCTTAGATCGCCAAGTAGGATTTTCCAGAAATTCAATTTTTCTCCTTCATAAATATAGATTAGCGTCCTTTTTACCACTTTGGGATTCTTTCCCCGCCTCTGAAAATTTTCTCTCGGCGGAAAACAAACAACTGAACAAACAAAAAAAAAATTTCTTAATTTTCAGTCATTGATCGTATATAAGAACCGGGGTCGGAATTTAATATTCGTCTTCAAATAAGTATCATTAATAATAAAGCTTGGCGTGAGTACCTGACGGTTAATTGATTTTGGATACTAACAAACAAGGTCATTCTGTATATATTCAGGAATAGGACACTGCCAAATTAAATTTTTTTTTGATAGATATATACCCAGCTTATAGAGTTCATTGATCTCCGCTTCATTTCTTACTGCACAATTTTAGTTCAAAGGATATCATTTTTTTCTTCTTTTCCAAATACATCTGGATTGCAGAGAACACTTCGAATCTGCCGGATAAGAGTACACATCTTGATCTTATATATATATAAATACATCTTCACTGCCAACATGTTTAGATCGTTAACAAGAAGTTTCCGAGCATATTACCCTGCCCTTCGCTCTCTTTCCAGAACTACGCGGTGGCAACAGTTGAAACCAGTATATCCAGTGAGTAAATTTTCCCGAAGTTTCCAGACTACATCATTTGCACAGCATGGCCACTTGAAACCACCGAAGAAGGGAGAGGAACTTCACATAACATTCATCCTTAAAGATGGAACACAGAAGACATTTGAGGTTGCTGAGGGAGATAGTATTCTGGACATTGCACAGGCCAACGGCTTGGACATGGAGGGCGCTTGTGGTGGTTCTTGTGCCTGCTCTACCTGTCATGTGATAGTGGATCCGGACTTTTATGACGAAATTCCAGAACCTGATGATGATGAAAATGATATGTTAGATCTTGCTTTTGGTTTAACTGAAACTTCGAGACTAGGCTGCCAGGTTCGAATGACTAAAAAGTTGGATGGAATAAGAGTTGCTCTTCCTGCTATGACAAGGAACATGCAGATGAAAGACTTCAAAAAGGAATGAAACTGTCTATCACTTGTATATGTGCATTATTGATATGTGATTACTCATTTCCAAAGGCAGCTTGCGAGGGATAATTAATATAGCTTCTTTTCATGCTTCTTTTCATTTAATACTTCTTACTGCCTGTATGTCGTTACGTTTTTACAGAGCAACAGTCAAGCGTCAAAAAGTGAGGCTGTTTTTTTATCCTTTTGAAAATCTCCGTCTTCTTTGCGTACTCGCTTTGTCCGCTTGTGTCTAGCATTTTCTTGTATTATATATTTTAAAAGTTCTATTAATGTGCTATTGTATATTTCACTGTATTATATTTTTCAGTCATCACTCGCAAGCAGTCTAATAATATTATTGTGTTCGGTTCCTTTAAATAAATTCAGTATACCCATCAACATCCCTTCAGTAGGCTTGATCACATGATTCAAGAGTGGCCTGCAGGCACCTTCATATTCCCAATCTGTTAAAAGAGCATCCACAGCCAGTACATCATCAATATCTATGTCGGGTTCGTTATCTCTTTCGGATGTTGGCTTAGTCCTGTATGAATTTATTGCACTTTTTAAAAATAGTAAAGGAATCATTTTCTGACCACATTGCATATACGCCTTTGTTATTCTCTCCACCATGGCCAAGTCAATATCTACTTGGATGATGTGAAGCATGATATATGTGACCTTTAAAAGAAGTTCTATATCGTTGGTCTTTCCAGCGGTTTCTATTAAAGTGGACATTGTTATTCTGTCTGGTTTTATGTGTAACTTCCACATCTGCTCTAGACAGTCAAGCATATTACCGCTTTCTTTACGTAAAAGAATGTTATAATGAGAGGCGTTAAGATCTAATTGTCCATTATAATTTCCTAATTGACTCAATATATATGGTAGATCTACCCCATCTTGCAACCAGCATAACATGAGTATAGTAATTTCGTCTGATGTGAGAATTGCATTACTGGTCAATGTTTCCATTAATGTTTTCTTAATCTGTTCACGGCCAGATCTGTTCAAAGTCATCAATTTTTGAATCTCTGAAATTACATTAGTGCCAAAATTATCCTGTAGCTTTAAATAAAAATCTTCAACAGAGAATTTACTGTCCATTCTCCCATGCTTTATTTCAGTTGTATTGGTTAACAGCTGATCTTTTATTAAACGCTGTGAAATTTTCAATGCTTCAATTTCACTAACATCAGTCATCACAGTATCCAGTCCTAGAAATTCTTTAAAAGATTTAAAATATGACAATAATTTCGAGTGTACAAATGCTCCTTGATTCGGTGCAATATGACATCTGTCAGCACTCTTTATTTTTTCCTTTAAGGTAGCCTTTATTGACACTAACATAGTATTGATATATTTTTTCTTGTTGTGGACTCGTCGAAACATTATATGGCCCCATAATAAATTATGTGAAATCCTAGTGTAGTTCTTGTAGTGTGCCTGGTCTCGTGGTAATTCCTTGAAATTCGATAACTTGCTCTGTTGTGATTGGATTAGTAAACTGATATCTTTTAGTCTTGATTTTCCTGGCCGGAAGTATCTGTCCAATGACGTTTTAGTGATATTATAAAATGATGAATTCAAAGAACCATATGGACCTTGATTATATGAAATGCTAAATTCTCCAAGTTCTTTATTCTTCATGTACGAAGATATTGCTTTCTGTTTTTCATACCAAATGTTCTTCATAGGTAAGTCGTAGGTAGCCAATATTGGCCGAGCAGTTCTCGGTATGGGTTGAATTTTCTTTATCTTTTGAGGCACGTTAATAACATTCTTGCAAGTTACTTCTTGTGGAATCTTCATATCCTAAAACAGTCAACTTGATATGTTTGGAACATTTCAATTGGTGGTCTAAATTTGGGAAATATTCACACTGTATTTGTTGTCCGAATTATCTGTAGGGATATATATAAATTATCAACAACATATATATATCAGAAATGACTACTGTATGATTTGTTTGTCTTTTTATTAAAGAATGTATCCCTTGATGAATTATGTGGTGAATGTCAAATTTATAATAAGTTCAATGTGACCCATATTGATGTATTGAATCTTCTGTATGATTTCTCGCCGACGTGTGGTGCACGGGTGAATTGTTTTTTTGAAATTCAATAGGCAGGATTGGCTTCCAGGAGTAGATGGAGGTAGTTAATGTCCGATGGCTTCGTTGACTACGTATTTCCTTATCAAATTATGATAACGAATTACATATTTTTGACTTAAACCCCGAGTTTATATGTTGATAATACCAGAATTATGGGTGTCACTTGGTTGTTGTAAATAATAATATAAAGAATCGCAAACAAAAAAAGTTTTATTCTTTGAATAACCATATTTGTTCATTAATACCTTAAAATCGTAAGTCTAACTGTTAACTAAAATCAAAATAACTTTAATAGTTGCCACCAAGATGTTGCAAAAGTTTAAATCAATGTCACAAAAGGAAGACCTTGTTCTATCTGGAAAATATATATATCGACACAAGTGATTCTGAGCGCATTAACTAGCATGAAAAAAAAAATCAATAATTAAAAAACATTTTCTCAGTTGGTACGTAGTTAAGCACATTAATTCAGGATATCTGATAACCCGCTCGCTGCTTATCATTAGAGCTGTAAACAAAAACTAAATTTTCAATTTTTACGACGTTCAGTTTTTATCTCCAATTTTACTAATTTTACAGAATTCTAACGATCTGAAGTCACAAATTCAAAGTTTTATATCTTTAGTATTTGAAAAGAATAGATTCATTGAATATATTTTTAATTTCGGGGAGAAACAAGCTTTTCTTACATCAGTATTTGCAAATTCAAGAAGGTTAAATCTCCGCTTTAACAGTATACGAAGAGTGTCGGCTCTAACTATTGGTTTGACTTGTGTGTTGATATAGCTCCGTTAATTCATTACATATTTTAAAACGGGTTAGCAAGAGACTTGGCATCAGAGTGGTGAAAAAAGACGATATTGGCAGCGTTTATAGATTACCAGGAGCCCATAAGTTATATACGGTTCGTATTCATTCCTTTAACAACGCGTATGTCATATTCTTCATCATTTCATCATCTGAACATAAAAGACGCATCTTTGGAACACAATATTTAATCAAAGAGCATTCGTCGAACACTTTTATATCGTCGTCCAACACATCTCGTTTGAACAAATGAGATTACCGCATTCTTCTCGTATGTCTAAGCGTGAAATTCTATATGTCACAAGCTCTACCTTGCGGCATGCAATCAATAACTGCAGAAAGATTCGAAGACGGTCAATAGTTAAGATAGCGACATGTATAAGTTTTCTTGCGGCCACGATATTTATATTAATAGTATGGCTGGAAAGAGAAGCAAAATTTAAGGCTATTACTTCGTTGGACCTGCTATCACTAGATGATAAGTATAGTCCACAGATGTTACATATGGTTCCCATGAGAGAGCGGGCTATAGCATCATCGGTTGACAGCGTATTTGAATCTGGATGCAGAGATATCAAAGATGAAATTGGTAAGCCGCGAGAAAAGGCTGCTATGGTTGTTTTAGCAAGAAACTCAGAATTAGACGGCGTACTTTCTTCCATGAAGTCATTAGAGAGGCACTTTAATCAATGGTTTAATTATCCTTGGGTGTTCTTAAATGACGAAGAATTTACGGAGGAATTCAAAGTGGAAGTGGGTAAAATTGCTAGCGGAAAAACAGAGTTTGGAATAATACCCGAACATAAATGGCATATGCCGTTTGAAAAAGATGATCCTGTTACATTTGCAGAAGCTGTTGAGGAACAGGGTGATCGAGGTATTATGTATGGTAGTATGCCAGCATATCATCGCATGTGTAGATTTTACTCTGGGTACTTTTTTGAACACGAACTAGTCCAGAAATACGATTGGTATTGGCGTGTCGAGCCAGACGTTGACTTCTACTGTGATATCACATACGATCCTTTTAGAGAAATGAAGCTTCACAATAAAAAGTATGGCTTTACGATCATGATCAAGGAGCTTATTAACACTGTTCCAAATCTTTTCAGATACACACTGTCTTTTGCCAGAGAAAATGAGATGGAATTTACTGATTCATGGTCTTTGTTTGCGAAATCGTTTGGCCGGGTCAAGGGTACCAACGAAAAAGATTATAAGGATATAAAAGACATGAAACAGTTCTGGAACCGCCTTCAACAACGTGTTCCTATACTGGATGCCGTCGATTGGTCGACAGACTCGTCTGGGGATGATCTTAGTGAATATGGCTTCCAGTCACTGGTGAGTGCCGGTAATTCAGCCAGCACAGATAGATCTAAGATAGATATGTTTAATAACATGGAATACTCTCTTTGTCACTTTTGGTCGAACTTTGAGATAAGCAGGACTGATCTATTTCTGTCACCAGAGTATAAGAAGTATTTCGACTTCCTAGAGAAATCAGGGGGGTTTTACATGGAGAGATGGGGTGATGCTCCAATTCATTCATTGGCGACAGGTCTCTTTTTAAGCCAATCTGAGATGCACTATTTTCGTGATATTGGTTACAGACACTCTACGTTGGAGCACTGTCCGCTAAATTCACCTTTCCAAAGGTCGTATCGAGAATCTAAAAACTACACGCATGGATATACCCAAAAGGAAGAGCGGTACTGGCGTAAGTATGATGCTCCAGTTGCAAACTCCAGAGTTGGCACTGGCTGCAGATGCAGATGTCCGACAGGTTACTCTGATATAGAGAACTCTGGTAGTACCTGTATACCCCTTTGGGCTCTGCTTTCGGAAAGCAAGAGGCATCCTCGTGCAAAGCTAGATCTTAACAAAATTGAACATGAAGCCGTTCAGATGTATAGAGCGTATGTTAAGAAGAATCCACAAAAGGGTGGCAGTTGGAAGTTAAGTGAAAATGATCGTCACAAGCTTGAAAAGTACGTTCTAAGCGGGTGAGCTTAGGGCCAACTTGCTGAGCTATTCTGGTTTCTTAATATTTTGGTGCTTTTTTATGCTAGTAAGCTATCTAATCACGCTAATAGAGTGTTAATTTATCAATATTATGAGAAATGGCATTGCTTTTCTGTAAAATGTAGCCGGCAAATGCCCAAATGGGTTTCTGATATTGTTTTCCACTCTAAGGTAAGCCAAGAACGGATATCCGTCATCGGTTAATGCAATTGAAGGATCTGCAACATTTACCTGTACGTTCATTGCCGATCACGCCTCCCTTGGTTAAAAAATAGAACGCCGGCATATCTTCCCAACACACAAGTCATAGCAAGCCAAATGAATTACTGTTTATGTCGAACTTACTGCCGGAATAAAGCAGATGCAGGTATCATAATGGGATAAGCTCTCTTTCCTGTAGCCTGGACTATTATAAGAAAAAAATGGAACTCCCGGATGTTCCGTTTGAAACACGATGTTTCCTTCATGATATTCCAAGTAATCATCAGTGAATGTTCAAAAATAATAGGTTTGTAAGAGATGATCGTTGATCATTTTGAAAAAATATTGCATTCATAATATCAACAATAAATAATCAATCTGGGCAGTAGTATGTTGTGCATGTATTCGACAATTTACGGATTGTTAAATCCCGCCGGAACCTATAGACGTAAATGTAACCCTTTTTTCGTCAATAGCAACACACAAACATTTAATCTGGATGGCATGAAAGAATTTATCCATAACTGCATTAACTTTTTTCAAGTTTCATTGTTTTCGGGATGAATAAACAAAAACTCACAATTGCGCTAACTTTTTTATTTTTCACTCTTTTCCCACCGAATTTGGCAGTACGACAATACAAACAAAATTGTGACTTTAGCCAATTGTCTTTCGTCTTACGCTGCATACTAAGAATGAACGATGCGTCAAATTGACCCATAATTTTTAAAGCTTGCATCGTATTATAAACGAATTTGCATTATGAGTTCTGGGACAAATCGTCTCTCAATCAATTTTTTCAAATGCAAAGAATTCGTAAGAACTTTCGGCTGGTCATAATAATCTACTGTTACAGACAGACAAATTGCCATTTCAAGACTAAACCATATACTTAATTGTTAGGCTTGTTGTTCCATGGGATTGACTAATGTACACCATCAGTTTATATCTTCAAGTTTAGAGATCCCCAAGAACTAAAATTCCAAATTGAGTTTTCAATATTCCTTTTTTTGACAAAATGCTATAGTATTTTAGCTACTTCTGTTCACCAGAAGAACAATAAATATCCTAAATTATAACATGCATTAAGTGGAGTTATTACAATACATGCAATAAGTGCTTTTTGCATTATAACTTATCTTCACACGATTTTTTTTATTTTGTGTATTTGCTGCTCTTTCGAAGTTTGCATGCGTAACCTCTTGAAAACTTGCATATTCAATAGAATAAGCTTGTGTACTATTTTATTCCCAGCTATGAAAATGTGTAATTGCATGATGATCATAAAAAATAAATTCTACCCATTGCTAATCGTAAAATTTGAATACTGCTTCTTGGCTACAAATAAAGTTTCCGCAGGAAAATTAAAAAAAAAAAAAAAACAAGACAGAAGTATTCCAACGTCATAATGTGCGATGTAACTTTCAAACTAGCTAATTGATTGGCTGTTTATTTCATGTTACTGCAATTGGGGTCTAGATTGCCATCTTGTGTAGTAATTTGTAATAGTAGTTCATCCTGTTTTCATGTAAAGAAGCACTGATTGGTTGTGTGTTATATTCTCCCATTCAGAATAATTTCCTTGTTGGTTAAAAACATATGCTTCAGCCTCTCACTCTCCAAACGCCGAGACAGAGTCTCCTTTGATCGGACTTTTCTTGCCATTGAAATTATATAGCTCGCATATTATCTCATCAAATTATTCAATATTGCGCTCTCGGTTAAAAAAAAAAAAAATCTAATTAATAGTGATAGAACGCAGATGGCACATGATAGATCTCAATTTCCTTCCGCTTTCAGATAATCTACTGCTAAATATACTCACTAACACCGTTTGACGTGTTGGACTCGTTAGCCATTTCCGTAATTCATTCATTATATTTCCATTCATGTCCATTTTTGTCCGTTCCCTGTGTTCCCTTTAAATTATTAATGTTTTCCCTTTTCCTTTTTTTTTCAGTAGCAAGTTTTATTCTTCTCATTTTCTTTCCAAAGTTGTCTTTAATCCTTAGTCCATCACTATCTTTTATATATTCAACTGATCGCTGTCCTTAATAACAATTTATACCATCTGGAATCAAATTTGTTTTCCAGACAGAATGTTAAAAAAATGCTCAATCCTACTTTAAAAATGGTTGAAAAAGCTGGTACAGAAAGATGTTTCCAGGAATTTTCGAACAAGCCTCAACTATATTATGAAGGTGAATCTACAAATGAAACCCAAGAAAGCATCTATCCTTCTTTTATGACATTCAAATGTAATGATATGGAGCAGAATAATGGGGAATATTTAAGTGGGCAAAGCAGAACAACCCAAGGCTATGAGCAGCAAAGCAAAAATCTTGAACCTACTTCCAATAGCCGAAACGCATTTATGGGTGTCCAATCTGAAATTTCAACATCTGACAAATCATATGGTAAGAGCGTCGAAGACATTAACAATGTCTCCGGTTCACAGTCCACTTTCAGATTTTTTGATGATGGGAAAACTGATATATCCCAACGAGGACCTCCAATTTCGGAAAATACGGTGACTTCGTTTCCAAGTTATATTACTAATCCTGATGAACCAATATCGGATATAGAAGATCCCACTAAAACACAATCAGTTTTTACTGATGGATGTTCAGGTTACTGTTATTCTGACACGAACACGTCAGTAAATGGAAATCAAAGTAATTTAACAGTTTGTTGTTGCGCTGAACCAGAATTGCATAAGGTGACTTCATATACCAGTCTAGACACTTCGATACCAACCTCATCTTCTCAGTTCATTGAATCATCACCAAAATCCTGCACAACTAATACTCAATCAGCAAAACCTTGCATGCCTATCCAGTCATTTGGTACAAAATATGCTTCATTTGGGTCTGGAAAGTATCAAGCAGAGAAGCAAAATACTAATATTGTTGGATCAGATCAGAACCAACCAAATTTACAGATGCAAGCACAAGGTTCGCCTGATATACTGAATCCGTATTCCACTACCAGATTTCAACCTTCCAAAATTATGAGTCTAGATCAAGTTGTTCGCATCAGAGGTTTACACACAAGCCCAGCAAACTATGTATTTGCTTCACCTGATGAAGATGGTTCCTCCTCTATTGACATCCCCAATTCTGTGCCCTATGGGGTTCCTTTACTACCAGAGAATATGCAACCTGAGCAAGAGAGTGATTTGATAGTACATGATACCAATCTATATGAGATGGATGAACAGTTTGAAAACACTTCTTCAAAAAATCTAGAGTCTGTTCCATGGAATAACTTACAAAAACAAGTTGAGTTTCAGTATGGGTTATCACCACGAACATCATACACATCGCGAGCTTGCACTGTACCGGAAATCGCCAACAAACCTATAACACAAGTTTATTCCACGAATATCAAAGATGCTGGGGATAATATATATACCTTGTCTGCTGACCGGTCTTTGCCATCTGCTGGTATTGTGAACGTAGATTCACCATCATTGGATGTTTCAAGCGTACAGTATTCTATGGCCTCCGGAAAAGCACAATACAGATGTGTATTCTGTGGCCGGATATATACAAGGCATAGTCGGTTAAAAAAGCATTTCTTGACCAAGCACAGTGGAAAAAGGTTCGTGTTCAGGTGTAACGTGTGCTTTAAGACATACACATCGAAGGAAAATTTGAATCGGCATATGAATATACATACTGGCAAGTATAAGTGTCCTAAGTGTGGCTCTACTCATGACAGAGCCAAGCGTTTCAGGCAGCACTTACTACAATGTTTAGGTAAGACTACGGACCTCTCTCATTCGAGTAAGATTACTTCCGCTTAATTTAGTTTGTATTATTTTGGGTTGAATAATACGTTGTTCGGGTGTGATTTTTTGGAAATAATTACTTTTAAGAAAACAATTCGGGGTAGGCTTCTTTTGATTGTAAATAACTTTAATAAAAGTAATATGAATTAGGAAGCGCACTTTCACTAATACGAAGTTCCGTGCTCTGGCAAAGATGCTCGCTTCATTTTACTACAGTGTTGACTCATTTTTTTATATGATGCAGGTCTATCCATTCATTATAATAGATTAATGGCAGTTCTTAATTCAAATATTTCGATCTTTATTGGGGTGTTCACCGAATCATATTAATAAATGCACATGACGACGCATGTATGCAAAGAGAATTTGATGGTGATAAGATTATCCTAAGGATGTATAATTTTTACGAGCATCGGTTATTGTGTCACACCACACACACTGTCATCAGTGTTTGGTGCGAAGAAAAAAGTGCTAAGAACAAGGAATTTTAAGCTCAAATATTTTCGAGCTTTATTTACCTCTATTTTTTTCCTTATTCGCTCCACCAATTGCTCCTTACTCTCTCGATCGTCAAAGCAATTACATTTCGTCCATTTTTTTGTATTGTTCATTTTTAATAATGTCATGCAGGGAAGAGCAACTTAGATTTTCTCAGATTAATTCAATTTTCATCCTCTTATCATAATTACCTCAATATATAGTCATAGTTTCTTATTGATGTATGCACGCGTCCTTTTTTCAATAAACGGCTGACACCATTTACTCTTATTCATTTTACGAAACAACGTTAGCTTTGAAGCAAATGTAAAGTCAGCTTTTTTTCTTTGTCAATACGATCACAAACTGACTTCCCACCAATTGAACGTGTTTCATCATTGAATTGCACATGGTTGGTGTGGAATTTTAATACCCATACAGCTTTGTAGAATGTGATCGTGCTTGTACTATCAGACTACAATTTGTTTATCCCCAGCTTAGATAATGAAGTTTTCCATTTTATTTGTGCAACGACAGTCCATGCATCCTTACATTGTGAATTAATATAGGTGAAACCATCAGAGATGGCATAATGCGTATATCATACCACACACTATTTAAGATCCAACAGAGAAGCCTCCTATAGACGATTTAGCACTTTTATATTTAGAAGCATGTGCACTTGGGTTGACGGAAAATCTTAGAGATAATCGAAGGGATCCCCTAGTATTTCATTTCTTCGAAATCTGTTACGGTTGTGATTAATTCTGAATTGGGAAATCGGCTTTCTCACATTACTTTTATTTTTATGCGTCTAATTATAATATATATTTTTTCGCGTCTGGTTGCTTCGCTTTAAAACTGCATTTCCCAATACAGGCAGTGCGCTGGTGCAAAATAGTAATTAATGCCAAAAAGAGTTGCAATTTTCCCCATAATTCACACCTCTCTAATTTATTTTAAAATTTTCCACCTACAGGAAGCCCCCGGATAGTTCAATTTTGCGGATCCGACATCCTTGAAACTGATCGTCGACGTGTTTCTCGTTCTAGAACCGTTATTTCTGAAAATTTCAGTTCCGGGGATGATCGAGAATATTTTGTTCCGGTTCGCAGAGCAATCGCTGCTCGGAATTAATAGGATACAAATTGATACAAATTTGTTTGATCCTTTCTATAGCCGGAACTATAAGAGCTGACAATAATCCCGAAAAGTTTTTGATGCAAGCAAATCAGCGAAGAATTAATGCATAACAGAAGATATATATATACTCTGACTTATGGCTAGTACATATCTCATTCTGTATTAATTTTGTGTTTGTTCCGTATGATTCGCTTTCAATCTTGTACCTGTTCGCTCAATGATAGTACACTTATTTTGACGAATGTTCCGTTCCGGTTTAGGACGATTTATAGAGTAGAAAAGACCTCCGTATTTTTGCGATAAAAAAAAGCCTGCAAATACCAGCATTTGGTGTATCGCCCAAAACTCGCCTTTTGCCGTGGTTCCGATTTTTTTGCTAATTTGTTAGTTTTTTTATTTTTAATTTTTTTTTTTTTCGCACCTTGTTGTTATCTCAGGCGTGTGTGTGCGCGCGGTTTTACGCTAACCTTTTTTCACCTTCGCAAAATATGACCCCTCTAGCAATATCTAACCCTGATGCCGTGAGATCTGATCTGTCCTTTTAACCAATCAGTTCGTCAAGTTGTCATTTTTTGTCCTCATCCATTATATACTGCATCCACCTGGATATATATTAATCAGATAAGAAGAAAACCGATTGCAGCGCGCAAAAATTGTCCCCTTCATATTCTCTCTTTTATTATAGGCATAAGCCCATTCCGCCGATTCCAACTTCGAAGACCAGACTAGTGTGCATTAGTGTCGACATTATCTGCACTACAATCAGCATACACACTCGTTACGGTTAATAGGCATCGCACCGAACTTTTTTTTGGTCTCACATTCTCTTGGCAACCAAAGGAAAAAGGCATTTTTACATTGCTTGGGTTATCAGTAGAGACTAGCCCTCGCACTACACACAAGTTGAATTATCGCCCCTCAGGTAAGTTCCCAATGTCATCAACGATGACCCAGTCCGGTTATCGTGGGCAGCCTGGATTTCGGCAACCGGGTATTCTAGATACCGAGGTGCTGGCACTAAATGACTATGATGATCATAGCTCTACTATAGAAAGAGCAGGTCTTCGGCAGACGAGTCTAAGTGCTCGTCTGAATAACCAGCGCCTGAAAAAGCACAAGACGAAAGCACAAATCGTGCTTAATAGCAATGCATCCATCTACAGTCTTTCCAATGGCTCCAATGGCTCAACACCTTCATTATATGCTCAGCCTCCCGGTGTTCCTTATGCAAATTCTGCATTTAACGGGTCCTCTGGGAGTCTGACGTCTGTGACTCACCGGCCACTTCAACAGTCACAGAATAGGCCTTCATACGTGAATAATGGGCAGATGGCTCCGCCTCAGTTTAGACAGCCTGCTCCAGGTCAAATTCCGAATGGATACATGTCTCCCAACGGATATCCACAGCCACAGCAACAATTACAACAGGCGCAACAACCACAACAATATCAGCAATTTCAACAGCAGCAGCAATACCAACAGTTTCAACAACCTCAAGGCATGCACCAGCCTGCAGACATGCAGCAGCGAAGATTTGTGCAGCCAGCACAGACGCCAAATGGCAATGCATCGGTGTTTCATGGTCGATTATCCCCTTCCAGTGGAATGCAGAGCCAGCGGAACTCGAATTACTCCAGCAGGATGTCAGAATTCAACTTTTATAGTCACTCTGGATCGTCACAGGCATTCAAGACGACTTCTCCACAAACGATTGGCACTCAAAGCGTATCGAATGATTCCTTTGTTGGCAATATGGAGGATTCATCACTCCAAAGGTCCAGCCTAACTTACGGAAATAGAATGAGCAGCAACACTAGCGAAGACTTGGATAGCGTAGCAAAGCCTGGAAATCTTTCTAACAGGACCAGCAACCAGGATGCATCTGCAATAATGTCATCGAATGGTGCAGCAAGCAGCTCGCCCCAACTTGATAACCTAAGGTCTGAAAACGACCAGTTGAAGAAGAAGTTGAAGGAGCTGGAGGACTCTATGCAGTCCGTAAATATTACGAAGAAGTTGGTGGACGAATCCTCAGAAAAAGTTGAGACGTACGTCTATGATATTGCGAAGTTGAAAACAGATTCCGCCCGCAAGGAACATCTAAATACACAGTTAATCACATTTATCACACAAATAATGCAGAAAATACCCGGATACATCGACCAGAAAGCGACTTTTGAAGAGCTAGTTGGGAAGTTGTCGATTCCTCAGTCAGCCAAGGAAAGCTACATAAAAGCACTCAAAAGTTATGAGGAGGCGGATACGCAGGACGCATCGAAAGCTCTAAAAAAAGGAGCCACTCTTTCAAGGAAGGATATCTTCGATATCTTTCGGGATGAGGTTAAGCTTTTGAGCTCGAAAGTGCAGCGGTTGGAGGAAGAGAAACAGCATACCGAGCAAATCTTGCGGAAGCAGATTGAAGATGAGAGAAGGACTATTCGTAAGTTTTCTCTCAGCAAGAAGTGTCGCCCTGGCGTGAAAGACTCTTCGGTTCATACTCCGCTTAATCGTAAGAGAATAGCTTCATTTAGATTGATTGATGTTGTTGAGCCTCGACTTGATATCAGCAAAGAAGGAGGGGGTGTATCACATTAAAGAAAAATAATGCAACACAGACAGCTAAGTTCCGTCTGTAATTTGTTAGCATATGTTAATTTAGTGTATTGCTGTTATGCCTTCTCTTTCTCTTCAAGGTTAGATATTTATATAGGTGCTAGCGATGCTTAGCACTAGTTCTTTACTTTTCTCTTTGGTCCTGCTGCTATCATGATTGTCTTGGTTTCTACTTTCTTAAGGCCGTATTTGGGGCTTCAGTTAAAGCATCTATTCTTTTTGCTATCTTTACTGGTCTTCTGTCTTCTTTTGTTGTTCTTTTTTTCTGCATTGTCATCATATTTTATTCCTGGGTAGAAGGATTTTAAGTCATTCTTTTTACACCATCGATTTATCTATATAAATCAATTAAACTGGTATTGGTATAGAGAAGAGTATTTGTTTCGTAGGGACGAACTCTCAAGATCGCGAAAAAAAAAATAGTCCAAATAAATAAGACTCTCTTCATGATTTCATGGCCTTCCCAATATCCAAACAGATTGACAAACTGCCTCTTTTTGCCTTAAAGCTACAGTTTGCATGTTGATAAACTTGACTGTCCATATATTTGGATGTTATGTTTTCATCAAATCTTTTTGTGGTATCCAATTCATTCAAGTCACTGATCTCAAGAACTAGTGCAAGGAGCATTAGTTTATTTAGCAGTCCTGGCTTCAAACTTTCCAAAAGTGACATTAAGCAGCTTACAACAACTCAATTATTGGTTAAACTTGGATATATTAGACAGCCGCATGCCGGAATAACGCAATGGCTACCACTTGGATTGAAAACATTGAGAAATATCGAAGGGCTCATTAGAAAGAAGTTAGATGATGCCGGTGTGATAGAAGTGTCGCTTTCTTCCCTATCGCACAGCGTACTTTGGCAGAAAACAAACAGATGGGCAAACGATGAATTGTACAAGTTGAATGAGGATTACTGTTTAGCAGCAACTGCTGAAGAAGATATCACTGCTTTGGTGAAAGAATACGCTCAATCGTATAAAAACTTGCCGCTGCAGGTGTATCAAATCAACAGGAAATACAGAGATGAAAAACGGGCAAGAGGAGGGTTGCTTAGAGGCCGTGAGTTCATAATGAAGGATGCTTATAGTTTTGACGTCAACAAAGATGAGGCCTTGAAAAGTTTTAAGAAATTCAATGAAATATATCTATCCATTTTCAAATCTCTCAGGATACCATTTCTCAAGGCCAATGCCGACGCCGGATCCATAGGTGGTGATCTTTCTTACGAGTGGCATTTTCTTTCGGATAAAGGCGAAGACACGCTCTTTATCTGCGATAATTGTGGAACTGCTGGTAATGTCGAAAAAGTGCGTCCATATGTTGATTTAAATGCACAGTCTGCGGCCAAAGCTCAGATGACATATTTCTTAACTACTGGAGGTAGTTTGGTTGTATTTTATTACCCAAGTGACAGGAAGTTGAATATAAAGTTGTTTGAATCGTTAAATTTGGTTCATTTAAATTCGAAATTCAGAGACCAAAAGAAGATTGTTGAGGCGTTTCAACAAAAGCAACAAGCTTCCGGTGGATGGACTAATGTTATTATGGTTTACGATGTTGGTTGTGGACAGAATACCATTTATCCGAAACTTGCTGTGAGGGCTGACCCTAAATTTACAACTGTTTTCAAGAGTCTCGATATTACAGATGTGAAAGAAGACGATCTCTGTCCAGCTTGTAACGGCAAAGGCCATTTGCATTCCAAAAAAGGAATAGAGGTGGGGCACACGTTTTACTTGGGAAAGAAATATTCGGTTCCTTTGGATGCCAAGTTCAGCGATAAGAATGGTAAAATGCGTTACTACGATATGGGATGCTATGGAATTGGTGTGAGTAGATTGCTAGGTTCGATTGCAGAAGTTTTAAGGGATGACAAGGGGTTGAAATGGCCTGCGATCATTGCACCTTTCCATGTTTCGATTATTCAGGTTGGTAAAAGTAGTGACAGGTCGACAGATTGCGATCAGAAGTTGAATGAGCTAATTAAGAAATTGCAAAGTTTGCACATTGATGCTAGATTTGGAAATGGAAACTTCACATTTGCACAAAATATGAGAGTGTCCAAAGCTTTGGGTATTCCGTTGCAGATTATTGTTGGCAAGACATATCCAAAGCTTGAAATTGAGATTAGAGGTAATGTTTATGGAGATACGGGCAAACACGAATTAGAGGCAAGGGCAGATGAGCTTGGCGTAGTCCATACTGAGAGAAATGGCTTTGAGAAGTACTTGGTTGATATAGAGCATGCTGACAAAGCTATTGAGCTTCTACTTAAAGATATGTGATATATCGCTCTTTTTAGCCAAATTATTTATTCATAGAACAGCTACCTGTATATAGTAGAATACGATTATTATTTGTCAAACTTAAGTGATCTATTAAATCTTATAGAAATGAAAAAGATGTAGAAGACCATATATTGAGGCTGTTACAACAAGAAAGAAGTTTCCGAATGATTGTATTGTTTAAGCACCTTACTGAGCTCAGAATATCTTACCGGTAAGTTTAGAGATGACATGTAGAACAACAACGGAAAAGATGAATGCAACAGCAAATATCAAAACAACCAATGGGTCGATCTTGAATCCATCAGCTTCATCTGTGTAGATCTTTAGCATACTAGAGGAAGAGCCTCCGGCACCCGCAGCACGTGACGAGTTTGGCTTATTCAGCTTCTGCTGTCTAAGCTTGTTTTCCTTGTTTGCTCTTCTCTTTGAGAGAGTCTTAGCTCCACCTGGGATACTTGAGGACTGCATGAAACGTGTTAGTATAAAAGCAAGAAAATATTAGTTAGGAATGAACACAGTACGGAGTCCACTAAATGCATACCATTCTGAGATTTCTATGTGTGTAATAGATTTGAAAGTCAGGAAAATTTGCTGGGTGTACTGGATAATTATGTTAGAGGTTTAGCACTAGTATACCAAAGGGTGATTCGAACGTCGAAAAATAATCTGACCTGCCACCTACGTCGATTTTTTGCACTCGGCACTCGTCTGCACAAAGTATCTGGTGTAAGGATGTATAATTTGTCTGGAAATTAATGCGCAGAAAATGGAGAACGGAGACTGCTGAAAAGGACTTTTGGTATTTGTTTATGCGGAGGATTATTCATGGTATTCATACGGAACATTTAATGAGATCTTGCGTATTTAAAAGGTGGTGTCAAAACAAGAAAACACGAATAATGGAATTCAAGCAAGGGAAGATGATATTGTTATATCATCTGATTAACACGAGGACTACATCTATATAAAGTGAAGATATTCCCTTTCGTATTATACATACTCTTTATTATATACTAAAGAGAATGTCGAAATACTATATAAATCTGGTGACATTAAGTTTAACAGGCGGGTTATGAGGATTGTTTGTAGCAGTTAAGAATTTCATAAAAAATTGTTTCAAGAAGAATTTTGGGTAGGAAACCAGGGTTTATTTCAACTTATTGAGGACCTAGTTGTCAGATATATTTGAGTATAAAGCAAAGAACAGATTTACTAATTTTGCTAATATGATCAAGTACAGCAAAGATATGTATATTTTAAAGCTACTTACCTTTTGGTTAATAGTTCCAGCTGGGATTTAGAGCATATTGAGGACATTGTAGGCACAACGAAAAGTCCTGTCACAGATTTGGAGGATTTTGTTTCAGAAACGTGCGGAATTCAGCTAAGTGCCAGAAAAAGCATTTAGGCGGCAAGAAGTAAAATCGGAATTCTGGTGTGTCTGTAGCATTTTACTGAAAAAAAGAAGAAAGCAGAGAAAAAGAAAAATTGTGTTCATTGCAAGGTATAAAAACTTGGCTTAGGAGAGAGAAAACGGCCCACTTGAATCATTTGCACGAAGGGTGGATCACGAAAAAGAAGAAATTAAAGTGCGGGCTTCGGTATAGTTACAAAGAGGAAAACGACTATAATAGAAGGGAAAAACAACAAAAAAAAAACCGAGGGGATAGGGCACCGACCGCTATGAGCATTGTGGATTATATAAGAGCGATCGATGACGGGGACAATGTATGGAGGGAAAATAATTGTAGAAGAAGTAAGAGCAGGTTAGTATACAATAGGTATGAGGGGGTGCGGAAAAAATTTCGACTAATCAGCTTAGGAGAGAAGGTGGAAAAAATATACACATAAATGAATAAGTGAAAGAGCGTTGGTGGTTTTGAAAAGAAGAATAGAATAGTGTATAGTGGGATAAGACAAGAAAAATAAAAATTAAACAAAAAAAAAAAAAAAATTGTCCCAGGAAAAAAAGAAAACACCAGCATGTAGAGATTAACATTACATAATTTGTCGACGCAGCACAGACTTCTGAGCACACCATTGCTGATATCCAGTTGCAGCAGTTTTCAAGCAGACAGGAGGAGCAATTTGCCTGAGAGAAACAAAAAGACCAGATTTAGCATATTGCAGAGAACGGTTGTCGAATTCGCTGTCATCGTCAAAGGCAGTAGTATTATCAGTATCATTGCTTTTTTCTGTGTGCCTTCATAGAAATAAGAGCACCCGCCAATTGTTCGTCAGTCCAGAGCAGCGGGACAAAAAGGAAACAGAAATATTGCCAACCCGGCCTATAAAGAGCATTGAAGTGCTAGGGAGCTTGGAAATTAACACCGTGTTTACTGCTTCAGGTATACATATATATACACACATCTATAGACAGAAAGGAAACTTGAGCTTGAACCATGGCATCATCATCATCATCACCATCGCAAGCCTCAAAGGCGTCGCCGTCGCTAGCATCGTCGCATCCCACGAGGTCGTCGACGCCTTTATCGAGGAAGTTTGCGTCCACGGAGCCTGCATCTTCACCCACAAGTGCAGCGGCAGTTGCAGTACTAAGCAAGACATCGAGTGTTGTTGGCACAGTAGGCACGACCACGGTGGCCACGTCGGTCACCGGGCTGTCGGGGAATGCCACGGCAGGCACAGCGGGCACAACAGGCACAGCAGCAGCAGCATCGCCGGCAGTGGCTGAGACGGAGCGGAGAAACTCTGTTTCTTCACTTTCCAGTGCATCGGCGTCACCTGCACCGGCCTCAAGGCTCAGGGCACAGGCATCGTTGCACCAGTTGAACGCGACGAGAAGCAACTTCAACCCGTCCTGGCTGCCCCAGCAGACGAACCCGTTGCTGAATGTGACGCCCTGGATCGAGCAGCAGGCCCAGATTTCGCCGATGCAGAACCTCAGTGGTTTCAGTGGCACTATCCAGCAGCAGCAGAGGATACCCTCGGGGAACGGCGGGATCGCGGCGTTGAACCAGATACGGGGGATCCCGATGAACCAGTCGTCGACGGTGGGTTCGATTAACGGGAGTGTTAGCACCGCAAACGACCGGCAGGCACCCCAGCCGTCTGGGTACGGGCGGTCGAACCGGTCGCCCATTTCTGAGGGCAATGCTGGGCTTTATAGGGGGCACTATAGGGGGAAGGTGAATGCTAATTCTGGTAATGGTAATGCCAATGGTAATGCCAATGCTAATTCTAGCAATGCCAACAATACCACTGCCAACAGCTCAGCACAACCATCCCACCGGCATCACAACATTACTCCCGGAAATGACGAGATCATTCCCACAGCTGTGGTGATCAAGAACATCCCCTTTGCGATCAAGAAAGAGCAGCTCTTGGACTTTATGGCCAAGTGCAACTTGCCGCTCCCCTACGCGTTCAACTACCACTTCGACAACGGGGTGTTCCGGGGCTTGGCCTTCGCCAACTTCAACACGACCGACGAGACGGCTCTGGTGGTGAACCTGCTGAATGGCCGGGAGATCGGTGGCCGTAAGCTCCGGGTCGAGTACAAGAAGATGCTCCCGCCGGCAGAACGTGAGAGGATCGAGCGGGAGAAAAGAGAGAGGCGAGGCCAGCTCGAGGAGCAGCACCGGTCGGCCTCGGCCACCTCGTTGGCCTCGATGTACTCGATTGCCTCGGCCCCACCTACCACGGGCAACGGCCAGATGGACCGCTTGTACGTGACGCTGGCTCCAGCCAGCCAGTTACCCCAGCCACCCCAGGGGGTCGACTTCAACGGCCCGGACGCCCTCGAATTGTACACGAAACTCGTTCTTTTCCGCGACGAGCCCCGCATCAATACCGCGGGGGCCTCCCCGGTGGAGCTTGCCTTTCACGCCGCCTCCCTCACGGGCAACCAGAGGCGGTCCGTGTCGCTCATCGCCCAGTTTTTGGGCTTGGCCGACACGCTAGAGGGCGGCTTTATCGTTGTCCGCCGGTCGCTCGAGTCCATGTACCAGCTGCAGAGGGAGCAGCACAGCCAGCAACAGCAACAGCAGCAGCAGCAGCAGCAGCAGCAGCAGCAACAACAACAACACAGCCAGCAGCCACAGGCATTCGCCCCCTTGCTTATGCGGTCGCACTCCCACAGCATACTCAACTCGGCCTCGGCCCTCTCGATGAACACCGGCCGGTACCGGCAGCAGTCGCCCCGGACGATCGGCCTGCAGCAGACGTCGCTCACCGGGCAAACTGGCCTCAGCCAGTTCTCGATGGCCGCCTCCGGCTTCGGTGGCCCCCAGAACGACCCGCTCCACCACTCGGCATCGACCGTTTCACTCAATCTTCCACGCCAGGCCGCCTATCCGACCCCTTCCACGCCCAATCCCTCGCGGATGACCTTTGGGGGGTCCCAGATCGGGGCCGGCTTTGCCACGACCGGCTTGACCGGTGCAAACACCTTTTCCGGCAGTGCCGGGGGCAGCTTGCTAGGCTCCCAGAACACCACCAATAGCCCCTTTCAGCAGCAGCAGCAGTATCAGGCTTTCAACAACCCCCAGCTGACTGGCGGCTCAACCATCAGTACAAACACCAAGGGGCTCGACGATCTTTTCGTCGGCATGGAGAATCTAAACTTCACCAGCTGACAACCACGGGGCTGCATCTGGCCTTCTTTCATTTGATGCTTTGAATCTGTTGGATTAACAGTATGATGCTTTTTTTTTTTCTTCTTCTTCTTTCTCTCGCCTCTCCTGATCGATATCGGTACTTTCATTCTCCTAGTGTTGACCTCGTGCTGGCTTCTTGCCACCGCCTTCAGCACTCGTGTTGCTACTATTTATTTGTCCAGCTTTGCTTTGTTGCTTCCTCTTTATGTCCAGTTGATCTAATCCTCCTAACGACCTTTTTTTTATTCTACTTTAGAATATTTGCTTTTCATGTTCTTTTTGTTCCCTTCTTTCTTTTTGTTCTTTTTGTTCCCTTCTTTCTTTTTGTTCTTTTTGTTCCCTTCTTTCTTTTTGTTCCCTCTTTCCTTCTCTTACTACTTTCTAACGAATGAACTTCGAAATGATTGAATGTTGTGATTAATAATATCTCATTATGCCGTTACTGAAGCGTACTTTACCTACCTGTAGTTTCTTCCCAGACTGTTTCATCCACCCAAAAAGCATATATAGCTTTGATGTTTCCATAATAATCCATACCAGAGCCCACACTTTTATAATGAAATAAATAAAAAAATACCTGCAAATCCTCTTTTAGGGAGAGGTAAAATTAAAGCCATCCCCCCGGCAGAGCATATGGCCGAAAAAAAAAATAAACAATAATCGCGTCCTGCGAATACGTCAGCGCGAATATTTATTTTCATTTTCCTCCATTTTCACACATTTCTCCCGATCCTGCTTTTTCATCTCGCTTCCGGATAAAGCTGTTTTCTCCATCTCGAGCTTGCTTAATTGTGCATAGTTATTAGGTTGTTATCAGAGAAATGGCACATTTACGGCACAGAAGAGAACAGAGACCTGCAACCGTGCAGAATGAAAGAGAGGAGAAATTAGATGTGAAACAGGAATCCGATAGTCCTTACGAAAAGGCAAAAAGAGCAAATTTTGTTCGGAACTATTTAGAGCCTGTTTTAGGACCCCTCCTACTAACGGCAGTCGCATTTTACTTGAGGTCGTATCATCTCGCTGAAAACAAGCATGTCATTTGGGATGAAGCTCATTTTGCCAAGTTTGGTGCCTTCTATAACAGACATGAATTCTATCACGATGTCCACCCTCCTCTAGGTAAAATGCTCTGTGGCTTAAGTGAGTATCTCTCCGGGTTCAATAACTCGAAATTCATGTTTGAGAGTGGAAAATCATACCCGAGAGATATAAACATTAAGCAGATGCGTCTTTTCCAGGTCGTATTCAGCACACTAGTGGTTCCAATGTGCTACTACACTTGTAAGCAAATGCAATTGAGCCTCTGGAGCACGTATCTCATTTCTCTTAATGCCTGCTTTGAGATATCGTTCATTGTGCTTGGCAAGTTTGTTTTGCTAGACAACTTCCTTATCTTCTTTATAACAGCTTCATTCATGTGCTTTTCACGCGTCTTCAATCTACGAAAGAGAGAGGGTTCCAGGCTTTGGAAAGTCTGGATGCTTTTAACTGGTGTTTCTATCGGTTGTGCCTGCTCAGTTAAATGGGTTGGACTGTTTGTGACCGCCGTTATTGGTCTCTACGTGATTTTGGATCTCTGGATCAAATTTTGGGATACGCAGCATTTCACTTGGAAGAAGTACTCCCGTTGCTGGGCTTACCGTATCATATACTTGATCATCGTTCCAATCATGATGTATTTGCTCTTCTTCAAAATACACTATGCACTTCTTTATAAGCCAGGAACGGGCTCGGGCTCCATGTCGACACTTTTCCAGGTCAACCTTCGCCAAACAGATATTGGAGATCAGCCTCGACTTGTTAAACTTGACAATACAGTCACTATTAGATCTCAGGGTCCTTCTCCTAACTTGCTACACTCTCATCCACAACTTTATCCGGATGGATCAAACCAGCACCAGGTTACTACTTATGGCTATAAAGACACCAACAATGTTTGGACTTTTAGACCAGCCAGAGAGGACTGGTCATACACTGATTATCTCAAAGACGGTGATGTCATTCGTTTAAAGCACACAAACACGGCTGCAAATCTACACTCGCATGAGATTCATGGCCATGTTAGCCCTGAGTTTTATGAAGTCAGTGGCTACGGAGATGAAGCCATCGGAGATGAAAAAGACGACTGGGTATTTGAGGTCATGGATCAGATACACTCATCAAATACTACATATGCCAATGTCAACGAGCAGGACCCTGAATATTTCGACTATATCCACCCTGTCTCGACTTCCTTCAGACTTAGACACAAGTATCTTGGCTGCTACTTGGCTACCACAGGTAAGGCATACCCTGCCTGGGGCTTTAAGCAAGGTGAAGTCATCTGCAAGCCAGCAGCACCAAAAGACAGTTTCCGGGCTAGATTTGATAAATCCACATGGTGGAATATCGAGTCCGTGGAGAAGTCCAATGTTCCGGTGGATCACGAATATAAATATCCGAAAAGCAGCTTTTTGGACGATTTCCTTATGACACAAAGAGCCATGATGGCCTCCAACAACGGTCTAATTCCAGACGACGATAAAGATGATGTTATTTCGTCGTCCTGGTGGGAATGGCCTCTTCTCAGAGGTGGAATAAGAATGTCCAGCTGGTCTTCCTATGAAAGACGTTACTACATGTTTGATAGTCCATTTGTTATGTGGTCTACAACTGCTGCAGTATTGGTCTTTGTACTGATTATGTTGAGACTCGCCATCTTATGGCAAAGACAAACTCTTTTTCTTGATGAGAGTACCACCTCAAGATTGCTCATAACTGGAGTAGCACCATTTTTGGCATGGTTCATTCATTACCTTCCATTCATTATTATGGGTAGAGTGACCTATTTCCACCATTACACTCCGGCATTATACTTTGCCGTTTTCGTTGCAGCCTTTGTGGTAGACTATCTAACGCATGGATTCAACAAATATTTGAAGGCATCCATTTACATTTCATTATATTCGATGTTGCTCTATTTCTTCTATCTTTTCGGTCCTACCGCACTGGGAATGACAGGTAGAGTAGATAGCTATAAATACATAAACTGGTTCCACGAATGGACCATGTCTGAGTATGCTCCATTTTCCATTGAAGCTATATGGGAGCACACTCGCGATGACTTGATTGACACATACAAATATGTCAAGTCTTTGGTACCATTAAAAGCATGAATATAGGGTAACCCATACTCCATTATATTTAATTTTTGGACCAAGCTACTGCATTTCAACAAGTTTACGATATGTGTGTACCTATGCAATTTCATGATATACCTTACATATTTCAAATAAGACCCATGTTGTTTTATTTCTGGGGGGTGAAAATTTATTGTAATCTCGAGTAGTCAATTTTCCGGCTGTTGATGATTGTTAGATAAGAGAAGCAATTCTCCTTTCTTTTTTTTTTTTTTTTCAATTCTCTTTACGCGTCACATTCGGAATGCTACAAATTGCGGTACAGTTTGTTCCCCAATTTCACTTCGATGCTTTTACTTTATATCCATAAATTCTAATTTATTTCACCTTTTTGGGTCAGCTTAAAACATATATTTGATGGGTGGCCCTTAGACTTCTACTTTTCAAGCACACGGCATTTTCAAACCAATTGTTTACATTTTAATTCCACCTACCCTTAGAAATGTTCTTCTCAGACCAATTACTTAACAAAGATGGACCACTTGCTTACGCGTGGTTGGCTGCTAACCTTGAGAAAAAGCTGACGAAGCAGCAGCTTATGAAGGCCTCAATCACAAAGTCCGCAAAAGCAGTTGAGAATTCATCCAAAGCTTTGGATGTGAGCGATTCACAACGTGATGTCGAACCAATGGCTCTCAGACTATCAGGACAACTTTTATATGGTATCGTGAGAATATACTCCCGTAAATCCAAATATCTTTATGAGGATGTGAGCGACATTCTAATGAGGCTTAAGGCTTCTTTTGCAACATCGAAATCGGTCAACTTGCCGCTCGAGTCAACTGTTATCACATCTCTTAAGACTGTTACCATGACAGATACCGTTTCAGAAGCTGATCTTTTGTATCAGAGACCGGTCGATTTTAATGAGATCTTTGAGTCGCAAGTATCCGGAAATGAAGTGAGGGCAAGTGAATTAGCCCCGGATACTGATGAGGACACTTTTGCGACAGCTAACGAATCAATTGAACTGGGGCGTAATGCTTCAAGTGCAAATGCTTCGGATGATGAGATAGAGCATAACAGGAACGCACAGGATGAACTAGAAGAATTAGATGATACCGGCGGTATGGATTTGGATTTGGACTTCGATATTGGAAATACAGAAGCACAGGATCATCCTAAGACTCCACAACCAGACGAAGATGACTCAATCGAGATTGGCAGAGCTGCTGAAACTCCTAATATGTCTGCATTGGACAATACAGCAGAAGCCGCTCTTCCCGAACTTGATGAGCCAATATTGGAAGCTGCCAACGAGGATGAAAACGATATAAATGAACCATCAACACCGCCAGACTTCGTTGAGCCTTTAAATACTAGTAAAGCAGCAGGTGGAAAACAGTTAGAATATCTAAAAATGAACGTTGTTAGAACTGCAACTCGAAGGATGATTGTTGATTCAGTCACAGAGCTTTCTGCGCAAACGCTCAGGGCAAGCCAGAGACGTTACTTGAAGAATGCGAAACGATCGGACACTAGGAAGCACCAATTATCCGACAATAATGGAAATGATGCATTTTCCAGGTTTGCCAAGGGATTACATTTGCATAAAAAGAGACGTTTAGAGTTGCAACATGACGGTGCTGAAGAGCACACGATGACAGAAAATGTCATCACAGATGCACAGGTGCCAGAAATTGAACCTGATTTCGACGATATAGATGTTGCACCACAATCACCAGTGAACAATATTTCGTTAGATTTGGGAAATTCCGAAGAAAACGAAGACAGCATTGACGACGTTGGAATTGAAGATGGTCAATTGAACGATCAGGAACATGAAGAAAATCAAGATGAGGAAACTCGGGAGGAAGAAACCGTAGTTTCAAAAGAGAGAAAGGCTACAATACATATTGCCAACTGTGTTCGGAAGCTTCTCACTGTGGGAGACCAGACATTTTCGGAGACACCGGTCACTTTTACCGATATTCTTGAAGAGGAACAAGCTTCAGAGGAGCCTGTTTCAAAGAGTTCTAGAGTGGCTGCTACTGCTACTTTCTTTGAATTACTAGTTCTGGCTGGAAATGACAACGTGAAGCTAAACCAAGGCAGATTGTTTGGCGAGATTACAGTCGAGGCAAAAGAGTCTCTTGCCACATCTTTTGTGTAAAGTTGACTCCTTATATTATTGTATCTTTTATGTATTATTATTATTGACCCCTTTATGTGTACTGGATAGTATCTAATTAAACTTTAGTTTTAACTATGCATTTGTAACTATAGCGTGTTCATGAAAATCTTTCGTTTCACCGCTGCCATCCGCAATTTCTATCAAATATATTTTTCCCGTCAATCCACCGCACACAATAGTCTTCCCATTTTGACTCCATGCCATCCTGTTCAAGGTTTCATCGGCTTTAAATTTCATTTGTGCAATCGGATCTAACTCATGCTTGGCAATATTCCAGAAATCAATCTGGTTCAAGCACGAGAGAGTGGCAAACTCATTTTTGGATGTTAATCGAGAAACTTGTCGAAAGCTTGTTTCACCTCTCATTTCTGACCTAAATTGCGCATCAGAAACGGGATACGGCACATGTATTATTTTCTTGCTTGCCCTAGGCTCTAATATGAGTATCTTGTGATTGAACAGCCCAGCTAGGATGACACCATTCCAGTAATTGATACTCATCACCGGTAAAGATAAGTGTGGCCTCGAACTTTTTTCTGGAGAATAGATCAGTGTTGACTTCGTATCTTTTCCTAATCTTTTCATATATATGTGGCCAGTAGCTAGTCCTGCTATTACAGTGGTGGCATCTGCATAGCAAGCAGTAACAAAAATATCTTTGCTTGATGGAATTCCCAAACTTTCTTCACTTAGTTGCGAAACAAGATCAAGCGAGTAGACAAATAAATTGCCATTAGCCAAGACGGAATAAACTGAATTCACCGTCTCATATATGGCAACTACAGCCGATATTTGTCCATCGTCATTATTGTGCTCAGATGATGTCGTGGGATACCTTGAGTAGCTGTCAAATTTCCATAAGTACAGCTTACCATCTTCACCACCAGCATAGAGAGTATTCGACTTCGCAGTTGAAAACTTAGCAACAGTTAAAGTAGCATATGAAAGAAATGTAAATGCAGCCTTCCTTGTATCAATGTCCCAAACAATAAGCACGCTTTTGGGGAAAACTGGTGTCGATCCAGGGAATGAATAACACGCAAGAAGAAGATTGTGATGAAATGGAGACCAATCCAAAGAACAGATGGCCCGAGTTGGCTTCAAATTGGCATTCAATACAAATGCTTTCGATATAAAGTGCGGTATATCGATTGTAAATATATCATTGCCTAGCTCCTCAACTGAGCAATTCGCAGCGATTGGCTTTGCGTATCGACTTTCTCTCTCCTGATTTCTTGCAAGTGGATCTTTTGGAACTTGTAATGCTTTTAATATATTGACGTTATCTTTCCTTATCTGATTCTCTTGCTCTTCTGTTATTTTGCTGAGCCTTACTTTAAGTTCCTGTTCGTATTTTTTTTGTAACTCATGTTCTATAGAGAGTTTCATTGCTTGATATATTTTGCTCTTCGGGTCGTTAGCTTGATCATCAAGTCTGTTTGAACTCGAATCGGTTGTATTCTGTTTTTCATTTTCAGCATCAACTGCCTTTGTGAGCAATGGAATCTTAACTTTCAAAGAAGGGTCGCATACTTTGTCATTTTCCTCCGAAGTATGCAAGATTGTTTCTGATATCACATTTGCCGTTGTTTTCTCATAATTGGAAGAAGATGAGTTATCGATGGCTATCTCCTTACCCTCGTCTTTGTTCTTTTCGGTGTTATCTTCACCCTCTTGAGAGCCAAGAGCTTCCTCCACAATGTTGTTAACGTATACATTACTCGATTTTAAAGATTGAGATGTCTCATCTTGGAACTCTTTTTCTCTCAACGCTCTCTGCTTCTTTAGCTCCTCGAGCTTTGCCCTTTTTTGTTCTAGAAGCGATTTTCTGTCCATGCTGTTATCGCATATCACAATAAGGCCGACTATTTTATAATTCTGAATATGCTTCATTTTGTGTCGCATCTCTTACTAGAATTTCCGCTGTGGAAAAATAAATACAACTTGAAGAGTCGCGAAACGCGAAATGAAAAAAGGAACATGCGTTACAGGTGCGTTCATTATCTCTAGATTAGCAAAACGTAGCTGTTCACTATATCTTATGCTTTGCAGTTGATCGGTTGATTATAAATTCAAAGTATATATATTTGGATACTTTGGTGTCTTTGAGTATTGCTGTTTGTGTCCCTTAGAGGATTGCTGTTTAAAAAATTTTATTGAAACTTACGCTAAAGCTATCAAGATACAAAGCATGGATTTCAGTGATATTTTAAACGAGTTTAAGTCTGCAGCCGTTGGACCAAAAGAAGAAAGTGAAGACGACAGGGATGAAGACCTTCGAAAGATTTCTGAGGTTTGGATAAAAGAGAAATCCGTCCCGGAACTTTTGCCATATGAAAACAAGCTTATGGACCGCTTGTTGGAGCGAATGCGAAAACAAATTGAGTTTATAGAGATCAACTCGATTGAACTTCAACAGGATGAAAGAGAGATTAAGTTACTTTTGGTTATTGTTGAAAATGAACTAGACAGAGTCCAATTTTTGATCAGATCCTACATACGAACGCGATTGCTCAAGATCGACAAGTTCTCTATTTTTATACGATCGGATAAGGAAGAGCTTGCAAAATTATCTCCAAATGAGACAGCGTACATGGAGAAGCATCTTCAGCTTTTAATGGACTTGTACAACTCTCAATTTTTGGGTCGTCTACCTGAGAACTTGCAAGCTCTTGATGAGGTCGCAGGTGGAATTTCAATGGTAGAGAAACCAGATTATGGAAGACCGATTTTTATCAAGTGCAATAGGGACCGTCAGGTTGTCATTGATGATGAGGCTGTGGATCTCAGTAGGAACGGCATATATGTCTTACGATATAGCGCTGTTAGTGATCTTGTTAAGGCAGGTGAAGTGATGGTTCTATGAATAAGGAAGTGTACAATCATGGAAAAAAAAAAATATTAGAGGCTACTTATATTAGAGCGCGGGTCTGAAATATTTACATCAATGAATATAGTAGCTATACTTTGGCGCTTAAGGATGGCTATCCTATAATGCAGAAGGGATTTTAGAAAATTAGCAGATATAATTGAGCTGTTATACAAATACCAATTAAGCGTCGTCGATGTAGTAGAACCGTTTAATAGTCGGAGATACTCAACTCTTCTGGGACGTTCATGCTATCGGGACAATATGTACTTAATTTGAGTTTCAATTGATGATATCTAATCAATCTTAATGTGAATACCAGTATGAATTAGAAAAAAAAAGTTTTTTTTTCTTTTTTGGGGCGTTAATTGGTGAACAATGAAATTGTCTCGAGAAAAGTGTTCACACAATAGAAAATATGCAGAATGAGCAAATTTGTGTTCATTTTAGGCAATTCGCATATAGTTTAACTTCAGACACCTCTAATCGTGTCAGCAGTCTATTGTTCACTAATCACAACTTTAGTGTATAAAAATGCTTTATTCTGAATTCCAAAATATCCGTTAACCCCAGAGATGACTTTCCTTTTTTTTTCAATACTTTAAGTGAGTAATTTGCTCACCTCAGCATATACATAAACAGGACCTTCGCAAATTTTAAAGCTTACTGATTCATTTGTACCTCAGGAAAGCTCACTATACTTACAACCATATTTAAAGGGTATCACAAGGCAGCAACAATGAACAGTATGAGTGGAATGAGTGATATGATCAGCAGTACGAGTTCTTCAATGAACATGGCATCAATGATTAGTTCTTCGGTAGCATCGGCAACATCACATGATCCAAGTATTCCTACGTACACGGGTGGTAGTATGGACGATATGATGGACATGGATATGAACACATATCTTGTCACGGATTACAGTAATTATCCCGTTATATTTAAGAATTTAAAAGCATCCTCCAAGGCTGCTGCATTTGGCATATTTTGTGTTCTTTTCTTTGCAGCATTCGTATTCAGAGGCCTAGCATTTCTTAATGCCTATCTCGAACAGAGAGTTTTCCATAATTACACTAATGCCGTCATTGTGCAAAATGATCCTTGTGCTTGTGATCCTGACAGTGAACTTGACCAAAAAGGTGATGATAATGCTGTTTCCACCGTTGGAGGAACTCATAAGAGCTTCGGTCGTATTCTAAAGGAATTATTCATGCCAGGGATGCGTGAATGGAAGAAGGATCTCGTTCGTTTAATTATTGCGTTTGTAAGTGCCATGATAGGTTATGGTCTTATGCTTGCAGCAATGAGTTTTGTTGTGTTGTACTTCTTCGCCATATGCTTGGGTCTAGCCTTCAGTGAGGTTTTCTTCAACAGACTGGGAATTGCAATGGGAATAAATCGGGCCGCTTCTTCACATGCTTCGCTTCATTAGTGCATCAGATAATAAATGAATTTCAGAAGTTCACATTTCCCTCTTGGGCTTATCTTTAAGTTGGTCGTTAGATTCGAGAGCTTTATTTAATATTTAACATCTGCTTTTGTTCTCTTGAACAATGCTTTAGTCTGTACTGTACTGATTAATGCTATAGTAAAAGCCACATAATAGTTGCCGCAAGGTTTCAAATGAATAAAAAAAAAATAAAAAGGAGAACGCCTTGGCCAGTTAGAGAATATATAATAACACAATTAGAAGTTGATTCAAAGAAAGAAAGCAATAAATTATTTTTCGCCAACCTCAACTCTCAGTCTCCTGAACATCATCCTCCCCAGCAACATTCAACGCTCCTAGCTCCTCTGCCAATTCGGAAAGCTCTTCGGTTGCACTTTTGTGATAGTTTAGCTGAATCTTAGTCAAAACAGTTATCAAATTCACTGGCTCTTCTGTCTTGATCAATTCTTTCATAGCCTCGACAGCTGACTCTGTTGCATTCACGAGTTCATCCTCGGCGGCTTCAAGCTGCTTGCTTTTCGCTTCAGGAACTTCAACAGTTTCATCACCCTTCTTGATCTCCTTGATTTCAGCACGCACAGTGTCAAAGTTTAGCCTTGCAGTCTCCACCTTTCTTCTTAGTCTGTCAGCTCTTGAAAACTGTGTCTTTAAGATATTACGAATCTTGTTGTTAAACTCGCTGGTAACAAGCTTGTCCTGTTCCAATCTTTCATCCCCCAACTTGAACTCGCTATTTGAGGCAAACTGAACTGCCTTTGTTAGAGATGAATCTGTTTTCGTTTCTGCAGTCTGCTCGCCATCACCCAAGAGTGCCTTCTTCACTTCATCCAAGACCCTAGAGAATTGATGAGCAAACGTTTTTGGATATTTGTCCTTTGTTGGTCTCAAAAGCACGGCCTCTGCCTCAGTGGTAGTTGTTGCCTGAGAAAGACCGTTTATCTTCTGGTTTAAGATCTTGGTGTAGTCATTTAGCGACTCCTTCAAGTTTGGTGGATAATCATAGCTCTCAATCTCATATTGACGTGTCACCTGAAGGAGCTTCTTGTAAAAGTTTTTCAAAGCATCTGTCTGCTTCTCTAGATCCTTGTACTCCTGAGGAAGTTCGCTTATATCACTTGTTGATCCAAGTTTCTCCTGTAATGATCTTCTGGTTCTTTGTAGAATCGGCTTCAAGTTTGAAACTTCCTTTCCCAAGTTGTTCAAATTACTTTGAAGAGAGCTGGTGACCTTTTCAGCACTTGGAAGGCTGTTAAGATTTTGTTGCAAAGAATCACTGAGAGACTTCGTAGTCTTTTGTAAAGACTGTTGGATTGATTGAAGGTTGAAATTAAACGACATTCTTCCTAACTTCTGCTTAGGGATTTTTTTTATTTTTTTGATTGCCTAATTCCTTTGAGGATTAGACACAATATTCACAGGTTGGTAGAGAAGTTAAATTGCGAGGAGAATAATCCTGAGGATGAGACCCAAGGGAATGCGTTTTTGCCGCTTCATTGGGTATAGCAAAAAAAATAAAAGTAAAAAAAAAAATAAAAAAAAAAATACCAATTCACTATTTGGGCACTCAATTACTTACCAATAAAGAAAGGCTCGGTCCTCCGCTCTATGATGGGATTTTTCCGCACTATTTTTGATTCATTCGAATTATTCTCGTATTAAAACATTAAATGTACTTCGAGATCGATATAGAAATACAACTGTACATTTGGTATTATAGAAGAAATTCCATATTTCACCTGTTTATGACCGTATAGCCATAAGTACGTTCAATTCTGTCAGGCAGGCAGTTTCAAAACATGCATGTTCATTTTCCTTGCTCATCTTTTTACACCTCATTGCGATAAATCATTAAGCTGCAGCTTCATTTTTTCTGATGGCAGCCTTTGCAGACTGTTTGGCCATCAAGTTTTCCTCAGCTGTTAATTGCTCATTATCAGCTTGCCGTCCTGTACGTTTCCGCATCTGCCTTGTCTCCCCCTGATTACCTGATGTAGAAAGTTTGTCTGATCTTGGGATTCCCTTTAAACGTTGTTTCCGGATCATTTCACCCTTTCTTCTCTTCATCAATATGGCTTCTGATAGTTCATTTGTATATCTTGGTTCAGCAGCCTCCAAGTGGTCACCATGAATTTCCTGATAGATTGTTCCTCTGGTTGTTTTCGGGTCAAGGATTCTCCTTTCACCCTTAGAAGATAGTATTCCTTCACCCTTTCTTTTCTCTTTCTTAGTCATCTGAGTATTATTCTCCTGGATCATCGTAGCTTCTGATTCAATGGTTGTGTTTCTCCTATGACCACCGTTATCTGCCAAGTTTGGTTGAGCCGCCTGTTTTTGTGACAAAATTTTCATCTTGATTGAATCGCCCTCCCTGGTACCGTCCCCCTCGTTTGAAAATTTCAACTCTTCTTGCCGAGGATTTGGATCTCTTGATGAATCCGGAACACGATTTGCTCGCATCTTTTCTTTGCTAGAATATTGTTCAGGAGCTGTTTTCTCATTGTTATGGATTGTTCCTTCACGGCCAGTTCTAGCTCCACTTTTCAATTCTGTACCCTCATAGTACTGGTTTTCTTCATTTGGGGAACTCGTATTCGCAACTATACTTCTCTTGCCATGATTTCCAGTAGCACTTTCTTTATTCTGATAAAGTGTGTCACTCTCCTTCTGCTGCTTCTCTCCCACCTTATTTCCACCAATCATAGATGCGATTGCTGAAATTAGGCCACCCTCTTTTTTGTTGGTGGAAGAAGAGGTTTCACCTTTAACGTTGGTGTTCGAGTTCTCTGCACCACCTTGCATTGCTGCTGGAGCTTGGTTTCTGGACTCATCAGTTAGAGCAACATCACTAAATTGTGATTTTGTTTTACTTGTATATCTTCCTCTGCCAGCAATGTCATTCTGCTGAGAAGGTACATTGCTATCATACCTATACCCAGCATCTGTGAAATTCTCCTTTGGTTCTGTGCCAGTAACTTCTACAACTTCTTTTTCATTCATGTTACTTTGCATTCCTTTATCAGTAGGCTCCTCATCCCTATCAATTAATTTTTCTGCTTTCTTGTAAGAATCCTGCAATTCCTTTTTAAGTTCGGTCTGCCTTTTACTCACCATGATGTTTGCTCGGTATACGTGAAAATATATAGTTAAGTTGAGGGCTATCACTCTAAGCAAACTCATATGAAATTCTGCATTAGGGCTTTGGGAAAACCTTACATTTAAATAATCATTAAGCTACAAATAGCAATCCATTCAAACCAGATAATTTGGTACTTGTGAACTGCGTTTCTGGAAGGTTTAGCTCTAATGCATATAATCACCCGTCCTAGATATCGTATATCAATTTTTTTGCGTTTATATTTCCCCTAAAGTTAAGTAATTGTATCTTTGCCTTCCATTTCTGGCATGCTTTATCAAATGAAAGCAATGCACCCCCACATTCAGGCAAATGTCCCTCTTTTGCTCTTATAGATCTTACAGTTCTAATACTTGCACTACCTCTAAATAGTTTTTTTTTTCTCCCCCTAGCATTATGCCCGTACATATATAAAGGCTGAGTACGGGACTACAGACGAGGAAGGTACGAAGCATGGCTTGTTTCACCGCATTTTTGCCTGATATAGACATGCTTCAAGAATACAGAATCTGAAGCTAAACTTTTGCTAAGAGTTCTGATGAACTTTACTTATTCATTTTTCCAAAATTTTTCAAATATTCGTATAAACTAGTTTACATGTACCTGACCTGATAACTGTACTTTTTTTTAAGCCTTGTACTTTCCGTACTTGCATACCAACTAATAGAAACTAAACCACAGATTAAATTGCGCGCCATAAATTGAGTAAAAGATGCACTAGTGCATGTATACAATTGCATAAAAGAGTGTAGTAAAATAAACAGTGATGGACCTAAAGTTCTGATATGGTCCCCAAAGCGAATGATAATTATGTTTCATGTTCCTTGTTTCATTAATTGAATGTGCTTATTTAGAAAAGATAAGGAATAAAACCCGGGATCGTGGCACCTGAAGTGTCGTTGTTAAAGCACCGTTGAACCTCTTTTTGTGTGCTCCATGTGCCGATCATAGCTCAACAATGTAAGCTGCATTTTTCTCCTACCGTAGGGAAACCCGGCGTTTTCCATCACGCTCTCTGCTTATAGTTTCGCTGTACGAAGGTGGAAGCTCTTCTGAGCTTTGCTGCTCACCAGAGTCATTCAAATTTCCGGGAAAGTCCTCAACAGAAGATGGTGGCGAAAGAGGTGACATGCGTCTAGTAGTGTACTCATGTGTCTCGTGAGTAGCATCGGAGTTGAACTCTGGAGGCTCACTAGGAAGTAGTGCCTGCTCACGTAAGCGAAGCACCTCCTTCTCCTCCTCAGCAGTAGCAAGTGTTCCCGAGGGAGGGGGTGACGGAATTGAAGGAATTGATATTCTATCTGGTAGCAAATTGTTGAAAGAGTGAGCACTAGAAGATCTATCCCTAGAAGCTTCTGACACCTCCAAAGCCGTACTTGTCGCACCGGTATCTCCGTTAGTACCATCATTTTCACCTGTTTGCACTTGGCGATTGGATGCTGATTTTGTTAGTGTGTTGTTTGAATGCACGTCCGAGTTAACCCTAGAATCTAAGTCGAACGAAGAAACACTTTCCTGGGGTGTGTCTGCAATTCTTATAGAAGAATTAACTAAACGGAATCTTTGCCGATGCTTTTTGCTGTTTCCGGAAACAGGTAACCTCTCAGTCCCGACCACCACTTCGGAAGTCATCGTAAGCACGTTTTTCATCTGTTTAAGTTTATCGACGTTATAAATGGTATCCTCTGAGTTAAGATGTATTACTTCATCGTCCACAAGCTGCTTCCGCTTTTGCAACCCCGGTATTCGAGCAGAACTTGACAAGTTGATAAGAACTTCGATGTAGTACTGAAAGGATACCAAATTCGTGACGATTGTGGGAAAGCAGTCTAAAGGAACCTTTAGACTAGTACAAATCTCGTAGCTTGATTTTGAATCTGGGTCAACAATCAAAGGTACTATTGTCTGTGCTAGATCCTTTCGAAATGACTGCAGTTCATACTCGTCACCCATATCAAGTGTACACACACGTAGAAATGTAATAAAGATGCCGTTCACGTTGCTAATCCTTTTGTAATGTTGAATATTAAGCTTCACCGGAATTGATTCTCCTTTAAGGTAGCCAAGCGACGGTATTTCCATTTTAACTTTAATTTTGTTTGAATTTCTCACCACTGATGAGTCACGCTGGGGTTCTACCGAATCAGACGAGTTAAGAGACGACGTTGAAGAAGAAATCCGATGCATAATACCCCTGCTGTTTTTAAATGTGAAGGTCTTAGGTCGTGATTCAGGTAATAGCGTGACGTTGATCGGTTTCACGATGTTAAGAAGCATTTCCGATGTGGCGAACTTAGCATCATTAGATTCTCCATCGCATAGATCTGTACGCAAGCAGTATTTGATTTCACCCTTCTCAAATGATATACTTGTGTGTATGTTTTTTCGAGGTAATTTCACTATAAATGGGAATCTATGCTCACCTTTAGTTAGTGCTAGTTCGTTGTTCGCTCGATCTCCATAAAGTAGTATTTCTCGATTGAAAAGCACTTCCTTCTTACCGGACCTAAGTGGTGTATTCGGATGAACCTTGATCATTCCTATCAAGGCAAGTTTTATGGAAACATCTGTTACGTTTCTGCCCAGTACAAGAATGACCTGACCGGCAACTTCTTCCCCCGGGTGATATGTTTTGTGAGGATCGTCTAGCATTATATAAAAACTCTTCATGGTTGCCTTGATTTTTGATGATACGAACGGAGAGCGAAACCTTGACCCCCGTAGAGGCAAAAGATGAACCGCCCGTTTCATTTTGTTAAAGTTATACGTTTATTGTTGTTGTCTTGCGTTTGTATACTGTTTGTTAGCAGTTGTACGGCTGCACCTAAAGATGTTGTACCTTTCCTTGCTGAAGTATAAATTTCTTGATCTTGGTTTCACCCGGATCACCTTTTGCATATAAATGAACAAAACAGCCGCCCACAGAAAGCTATAGCTATAAGCAAGAAAGAGGAAAGCTTATATGATGACAGAGGAAATTTGCCCTAAGAGCGGATGCAAAAATAGAAATTAGGCAGAGAAGAGAAAAAAAAACTAATGTGAGGAGAAAACGCCAAGAATGCATCACAAAAAAAAAGTTTACCGAACAGAAATTGAATTCAAACGTTAACGGCTGAATAATATACCCGAATTCTGCCAAAATATATATACATGACAAGTCAAAGCCTCCTTCCCCCACGGGATCTGCTATAGCTTTATTTGCCCACGAGAGGCGTATACATTATCTTTTTTTTTTGGCATCAATGCGGGCTGCTATTTTTATATACTGGTAGTAATCATCCCCCGTATTTTAGTTTCTGGCCCATTTTACAAGCCTAAGTGTGGCACATATATACTATTCCAGCTGTAGAACTGAATTGTTTATATGCAAAGTGCATACTGAAATATATGAAGATCATTCATATCGAAACTTATGGTACTTAAAATTAAATTAGCATAGCCTTGCCAAAAATATAAGATTTGGTTGATAAATTCAAGATTATTTTCCTCTCGTTTGTTATTTTGCACTTCAAATGTTTTATTTGTTGGCACCGAAAATGCAAGGAATAAGCTACTTTCAGCAACAATACGCATTGTAAAAGGTTTTTCCAACACACTCAGAAGAGAAAATGCTTGGCGCGCAGAAATGCAGTTCCTTAATTTCTGCTTCAAATATTCGGTCGGTTCCACCATTTCTAAGCCGAAAATCTTTTGCCGTTTTGCCGGATGATCGCTGCTGTAATTTAATTTTTTTTTTCTCCTTTTTGAACCCATGATCCAAACACAAAAGATACCAAGTGATGCTGCTTACGTAATCAGATATGAAACGCGGCTCATTATCAGTACGATATCTTCAGGTACGACATTTGACTTGGCTTTTTGCGTTAGGGAATACTTTTGGACAATTATTATTAAAGAAAAATTCAGAAGAAACAAAAAAATGACATATGAAATGAAAATTTAGCGGCGGAAGGGGGCAGCGAAATGAGTCTAAAACAATAGAACTAGGAAGTAAGGTAGCTAGCTTATCGCGATTAAACAGACAGAGTTTTCGACTGTAGAGTTTCGTCTCTCATACTTCAATTTTCGAAGTGTATTAATTATGACCAAAAACTGGTATTGGAATTGGTTTTACAACCAAATATGAATTGCTTCTGTTAGAAACACCGGCATACGCAACATACCATGCGATAAATGCAGTAATAACGCCAACAACACCACCAGCTTTAGTTGTACTTGCTGACTCAGCGAACGAGCCAATTGCAAGCAACAAAAATGTGTTTCCAAGCATAAAGAATAAACCAAAGAACATCACCGTAGATTTTATAGTAACCAAGCAAAGTCCATAAGTGAATATCATCCATCCAAGAAGGTATAATCCAATAGCTTGGTTCAATTCTGTCTCGGAGGCGTATGCATCAGCAATGTGGAACCAAGGAATAGAAATTGCGGCAAAACTCATCCAGAAACCGGCGTATGATGAGAGTGCAAGAGCGTTAAAAGTATGATCGTTAATCAGCTCCCACATTCCGGCAAGAAGCTGAACTAGACCACCGTAAAAGGCGGCAAGACCTATAACAATGTTAGAGGTCTTTACACTTCTTGCCTGGCAGTTGACCAATGAAAGGACAAAGGTAGTAAGTGCAAAAGCGCTTAATCCCATTGGCCCTGCATTACCGAAATGAATTCTGTGATCATCATAGTTGATATGGTGTGGTTCGTCTTTCACCATTTTTATTTTTTTTGCAAACCAGATGCCCTTATTATTCGATGGGGTATACAGGGGGTGTAGTTAGAAGCCTTGAATTGACAATAGGGGTTAGGAGATATAAAAGCACTCGAATCACATACAAATGGTTAAGGAGTAGCATATCCATAACTGCGATGATTCGATTTCAGGCTTTTGGGGGTATTCGATATTTATAGTCCGTTCAGATACTCGGATAGTAAATATTGAAGCGGAAATTGATGAAATGATGGTTAAAAAATTTTTCGACAATGTCTAAGCTTTTCCTGGTTGCGGGAAATAATACAATAGTATTAAGGTTGGCCGTTGGGGCATTGTTCCATAATTCGTATTTTCTCCGACAATGTAAAATATGCTTCTCCGTATAAAAGTTGAAAAGTTTTTTGTGCTTAGTCATTCATTCATTTCTTTATTTCTTTTTTTTCTCCTTCCCGATTATTGGGTAAAATTAGTGTTTAATTCATTACAAGAAATTAATGATTTTTTCAGGGACCACATCACCTCTACCTTACCAATGAATGTCTTTCAGGGCGTCCTAAAAAAAGGAGATTATTATGTCTGATATCGGACCGACAACATATACTTCTAGATCAGCCGATCTACTTTATACGAATGCCAAAAATGGAAAGATATTTCTGTACATCCGTATTTCACTTCGGTCCTGGATTTTTTTTCTTTTTTGTGTGGTCCTGCACGAAAACTAAAATATCATGTATTTAAAAGATAGTGAAGTATACGATAAAAAGGATTCAGACTTACGACTTTCGTAATATGATTATTCTGTTGTTTGACTCCAGTAAAATTAATTTAGCACCTAAAATATAGAATAGTAGTTGATGTTTAAGTGAATTAAGGCTACAGCGCTTCAAGTTAATTTAGAAAAGCAGAAAAGGGATCAGAGCAGTAGAATAATGGAGGTTGGCAAGAATAAATTATTAGAGCGCATATTCTCTAAGATTCTATTGTGAGAAGCATTAAAAATTTATATTTAGTGCATATTTGCACAATGTTGTCTGATGTTATGTCCGAATTCAATGTTTCGTGTAAAGAAGAAAACGAAATTTGGCCTAATCGTATAGTAGCAAAATAAAGCGTCCTTTGATAAACTTTGAATAATTAACTAAATCTCTCCATACTAAATGATTCAAACAAAAATTATGTTTAAAACCTGAGTTGTTCTCAGAATGATTCAAAAAATGATTTGATTTTGAAATTTAATTGATATATGATCGTTGAAAGTTGTAGAAATTTTGCCTTGTTTCCTTTTAAGAATGCTTTTTCCATTTAAAGTGAAACGCAAAATATCAATGCAATTAACGATACTAACAATCAAAACAAAAATTTATTACATTAAAAATAGAAGTGAATACAAATCATATTTATAAAGCAGGCATTAATATTGAATCATAAGAGAAGACATAAGATAAAAGAGAAGCAGAGTGGATATAAAATGTGGAAAATGGGAAAGAAACTTAACTTAGGTTGAAAGCAGTCGTTTTTTAAACAACTTCTCCTATGTTCTTCTTTTTCTTTCCAAATTTAGGAAGTTGCCTTCCTTTAACAGTTATATATGAATTCTGCCTGGTGGCTAAACCGGCATATGCATTGTACCACGCAATAAATGCTGTAATCACTCCCAAAACTCCGCCTGCTTTTGTCGCACCGGTGGATTGAATAAATGCACCAATTGTGAGTAACAAGAAAGTGTTTCCTAGCATAAAAAACAAAGCAAAAAACATGACCGTGGATTTGAGCGTGCACGAGCATAGTCCGTACGTGAATAGGGTCCAGCCCAATAAATAAAATCCAATAGCATTCTCCAAATCCACTTCAGATTCGTATGCAGCGGCAATATTAAACCATGGAATAGAAATAGCAGCATAGCTCATCCAGAATCCTCCATATGATGATAATGCAACACCACCGAATGTATTTTCCAACGATAGTTCCCACATTCCTGCTAGTAATTGAATTAGACCACCATAAAAGGCGGCAAGGCCAATAACAATGTTGGGGGTGGAAACGCTTCTTGCTTGACAGTTCACAAGGGAGAGCACAAGAGTTGTCAATGCGAAAGCCGAAAGTCCTAAAGGTGCAGGGTTGGCAAATTTGTGTGTTGCCTCGGGTGCTAAACCTGGTTGCAAAGTACCACCAAACGCATTGCTAAGTTCATCACGAAGATATTTTCTTTTACCTATGTAAACATAGTTAGCGTCACTTCTAACTCTCGTGATCTCCTTTTGGTTGCTACCTTCTGCCAACGTTTCGGCAGGTGGAGAATAATTTCCAATATTATCATCATGGGATAATTGGTTTTCAACGTCTTTGGTGTTCGACATAGTTTGTTTAATTGTATTTTTTTTTTCTTTCCGTAACGAATACAACTTTATGAACAAAGAAGTATCAATAGACGAGAATACGCTTTAAAACTTGAATTCAAAGAGGAAAGGTGAAATACAACTTTTTTAAGGAAGGGCAGCAAGAGAATTCGTGTTGTATTTATACACAACAAATCAAGTCGAATTAAAGTGATGAAGGGGATCTTTCTAGGAAGAGAAAACATAAAACTACAAATATTTCCTGATGAGCCAACCTTTGTTTGTTTAGCGCCTAATTTGGGCTTTCCCACTCATGAAGCAAACTTCCAAATGCACTTAAATGGTTCAAAAACTATGGTGCACCCCGCAAAAAAAAAGACAAGGGACAACAGAGAATGAATTCATGAGCATGCCTATTTATTCGTGGAGAAGCAAATAAACTAAAGCCGAATTGTGCTGTGGTTTCGCTGCAGCGGAACGGAAATAACATCATCTTAACAGGCATTCTAATTTTACTATATAAAGTCTAAAGTTTCAGCCAAGTGGGTCACGGGAAAGTGTCAATTGAAAAACACAATAAAAAATATAGCCTTTGGGTTGAATCTCCACCCTGAAAATTTTGAATGTACCGAACTCCAGGTCTGATAAAAACTACATTGAAATAAGCCGGAACCCGAATTGAACTCCGCAATTTTTCTCTTCCCCACACACTTGTTTTTATTGTATTTTCTCCTATTCAATTTCCTGTTTGGTCTTCAAATCTTACTCCTTCTTTCCGTTCTATGTGTGATATTTTATTTACGCGAAGAATATCGGTTACTAGCATTGTTTTACATAAGCATTCCAGCTATCCCGGGATAGCCATTTTTTTTCCCCCCCATGATGAATATATATCTGTTGGCATGGCAAAATCATTTCCACAAATGACTCCACCCAAGCCAAGGTTCCACTAAATTGAAATATCCCCTAAATTTCCCCACCTGCTGAATGCTTTTATTTCGGTATCAATTCCTCAGTTATTCCCTTTTCTATTTCTTCTCTCCGAGTCCCGAAAATGTCTTCCTCCGCACACCCCCGTAAATGCTGGTGAATAATGGCCTGTTTCGAGACATATTAACACTGTTTGTTGATAACCCACTCCCGTTAGAAGAAGGGGTTCTACTTATAAGAGAAGGTGCGATTTTTTCATCATCTGGGTTCATGGGAGTAGGCGTTGTGTGATGTCTCAATCTTTGAGGAATTGGCGATCCGGAAATTGTACTTCTAGGCATTGGAAGAGGGGGCAGTGTTTGTGCTGGTGATGAAGGGGTTACTCGTTCACGTTTCATGCGTCGTTTTTCGAGTTTAAAAAGGTTTTCCATCATTGGACAGAAGTCAATTAACTCCGTCAGTATATATCTTCGAACCGGAGTTTTCACCCTGTACAGACTAAGAACTTCGAATATTAATCTCAACACAGCCGGCTCCGAGTTGAAGAGCTGCGGGTGTCTCTTTTTGCTTCTGTTTAAGTTGCGGTATGCCTTACCCTGACTGACAAGTACAAGATTCAGATTCTCATAGATTTGATAAATTAGCAAGTAGTCCTGAGGGCACGAGTTACCACTCAAAGGACTTGATGGCTTTCCTGAGGCAGAGCTTGTGTCGATGAAATATTCGGACATGATGTTCTGAAATATGATTGTGGATGATTCTGGAGGGATTTTGAGGAGGGAGCGGTCCTTTCCAAAAACCTTCTTCTCTAAACTTTCCTCATTTTCTCCTTCCAATTCTCGCTTTGATTGGAAGAATCGTTCAAAGTCCTTTGGAAGACAAACCTGTGTACCCCTACCAAGAGATGAATGCACTGTTTTCCAGCCAAGGTCGTCGAGAATTTCGGCCCCTTGATCTGTCCCAGATAAAAGACCAAGCACAAAGTAACAGGTGCCCTTAATTGATGAATTCTTCGTCCTTAGTGCTATGTCGGCAATGTTGTCTGTCAGTCCGGCAGTTTCTAATAACGTTATTCCATATTCGGTGGATCCAATATGGCCAACAGCCCAGAACGCTGCTTTCAACTCAACAAGGCTCGTGGCTAAATCATCACTGTTCGATTCAGCGTAAAATTCCTCCTCTCCATCGTTGTTAAGAATTTCTAAATAACTGACTACAACCCCAACCAATGTTGTAAATGTTCCTGTGTTTTCAAGCAGTCTGATACCTTCCACCGTTTTAGAAACTGATCCAAAGAAGTGATACGGTATCCGGCATGCTTCACCACTTGTGTCCATTAATCTTCGAGCAATGAATGCCTCAACCTCTGCGACATAAACTTTATTTTTCACCTCTGTCCATGCCTCCATTTCTGTCTCAACGAAGTTCAACTGACTCTGCAAGTACTGAAATCCGACCGGAGTCGAAAAGATAGCTTCCATCAACTGCTGACCATTTCTTCCCAGGCCATCCAATGACGGCCGGTACGAGATCAACATGTTAATGCTTTCTTCATCTTTTGCAAATTTTGTCAATGCTCTAATTGCCTCATTGCAAACCTTCTCTTCCGTATCACAGAGTTGATCGACAAGAGTTCGGCACGCGAAGTTAGAATCACCTTCTCCCCGATTCAAAATCTTCCCCAGTATTTGAGTTGCTTGAATTCGGCATGGCACACTTCCAGTACTGGCAACCTTATCCAAAAGCACTCTGCTGTGTCCTGGCATGCCATATTGCAACTCCTTCAAAAGAATTCTCACCAAATCCTCTCGGCCTGTACTAGCATCTGTTATGTGGTACATCATATCAAACATCCACCACTGTTCCATCATCTTGATTCCATTAGTATCCCCGGAAAGGATGCCAATAAATTTGAAGAATGATGAACTCAATGTAGTCTCGAGTTTCCTGTTCGAGAAAAGGGCTTCGTTCGCCGTAATTCCACTATACGGATCAATCTGTGCCAAACATTCTGCAATTTGAGGAAGCAACTTATTGTGGCTGAGATACTGTACTCCAGCGGCATTTGAAAGAAGGCTTCTAAAAATTTCACATCCTGCTTCAACATACCGCTGATTGTATGCGGTACGCTTTAGGGCTGAAAACCTGTATTTGAATGGCCTGAAAAATGAAAGTAGACGCTTGTAAAACTTGGTGGTCTTAACCACTTCGTCAAACAACTTGGCATTACGAAGTGGAGCTTTCATCATCAGAGTTATCAGGGCCCAGTCCCATTTTTGAAAATTCTTCGTATCTAGAACATGTGATTTTATTATCAGCATTCTTATATCAAGATTGCTAAATCTCTTCTGAAATTCCAGCTGCATGTGGCTCTGTGTGATAACATTCCATGTTTCAAGATCCTTACAATTAGTAAATGAGAGAAGTTTCACAGCCGATGTCGGCACAACTTCCGATCTCAAACGGGAAAGCGTTTTTTGCCTGAATGAGCTTGGAATATTTCCTCTACGATGATATTTCCTTATACTTGCCTCAAGAAGTTCATTCAATCGAAAAGAGGGTGATACACTAAATTCAAGTTCTTTCGGTATAAGGTTCATCTGTAAATATGTCATCTCACTCATTAGAAAAACGATTTTCTTGCTGAGCTTCAAGTCTTTGGTCTCGTTAAATTGCTCTGTAAGTCTATCCCAAAGTCCACATCTAAAGCTTAAATAAATTAAAAGTGATGTGAAATGGCTAACTAATGGGACGTCTTTTTCATAGAGATCCTTTGAAATGTATGTTGCCTTTGGATGTGCCATCATCATTGTACGTGGAAGCCTCATCACAGAACTATTGCTGGTCAAATATCCTCCATCCATGGCAATCCATGGAAAATGCCTGATGCGAAATATATCAAAGAAGATATGAAGAATAATCACTTTTATGGCAGGTGCATCAACAGTCAAACAGTCCACAAGTTGTCTTAAGGATGAAAAGTTATCCTTTGAAAAGGCAATAATTCCAGGCCATGTTTTTAAAGTGCACGTTATCGCGTATGCTAGTAGTTGTAAACGCTCGATCTTGACTCTGACAATACTCATAAACGGAGATATCAGCTTCTGAATGAATTGCTCTTCAAGAACGAATTTTCTAGAGGATGGCAGTTCTAGTAGTTTTAATAACGCTGTAATACAAAGCGGTGTAATCGAACTTGATCCTTCCACTACTGCTTGAACAAGAAGTCTAATTCCTTGACCTTTGTAGGCAATTTCCGGATAAAGAACAGAGATTTCACATATAGTCTCAAGTGCAAGATTTCTTAAAGGATCCTCTGGCGTTTCCGCTACTGCCACAATGGCATTGACGGTACCTAAATCCAAAAGTTCCGTTCCACCTTCGGTATCAATAAATTGTCGTACTAATTTTAGAGCTTCGAGACGTTCGACCGTATTTTTCACATCTTTAGCAAGCGAATAGACAATAAAAAACTGGAGGTTTAAGCACCTGAAAAAGCGAAAGGATCCATGGCCATGTATCACACTGCGTAAGAGCCGGTATCCACTTGCTACCACAAGCTGGTTTTCCTTCAATAGAAGGTTTTGGAGCTTGTTAACTAGAGTCTGTAGAACTAAGTCTTGTCTCAGATGCTTGTGCTTTCCAAGCAAAGTCACTAACTCGTTCGAGCTTTTCACCAATAATTTGTCGGGATAATCTTTGTCTCCAATTCTATGTAACATTTCTGTTAACACCCATGATGGGCTTCTGCTTGATTCCGCTTCTTCCGATCCATCGTCTGATAAAATGTTATCAGTTTCGGCCTGTCCATCAAGTTCCCCTTCATCGAGTGTTTGAAATGAATTGGAATGTAAAAATGCTATATTTCTCTTTTCAGAGATCACATTAGACGGTAACGTTTGACTTCTTTTTCTTTTGGCGGACAATTGCCTTATAATATGTGGTTTTTCCTTTTTTGAACCAGTGTTTTCCTCTTCTTCTCCTGGAGCTTGTTCTTGCTTATCATTGATAGTGTCATTATTCACAACATTTCCTGCAACTTCTTCGGATGATATATCACCGGATATATCATTGTTATTTGCCTCTTGATCCAAATCCGATCCTAGTGATTCCATATCATTCCTATCCAAGCTTGACTCTATTATCACATTATCATCTGTGTTGACTCGAACTTTTTTGACAGGCAAGGCATGCTCCCTGTTGAACTTATCCTGATCATCTCTAAGGGAATATGCAGAATTATTCACTGAAGGCATTATTCTTGTATATATGCCATACTCTTTCTCTCACATGATATTACTTTCTGATAAGAAATAATGTTCAAGGGAGTGGGGCTGGTTCGCAGAAAATTGATGATCAATCACTACTCGGGTTTATGCTTTTTTTTTTCTGCCGGACCGCGAAAGCATGCTGTAGAAAATTGTGATCACTCATTCTGTGTGCGAATTTATAACATTGAACTTTCTCTCTTTTGACTGCTTCAACACTAAAGAACATTGTATTTTTTATCTACGCATGACATCGAAGCCTCAATAAAATATCTAAGTGTTTATTATACAACCTTTATTATATAGTCTTCCGAAAAACTAGTAGTCGGTCTCCTTCATTATTTCAGTGCAATATTTTTGAGTACTGATTCTCCGCCTTCACAATCATTTTCTGAAGATTAACAATAATCATTTGATGGGTAAGTTTTGGGAACTTGTCCCTATGTAGACCAAACCATTCTAGTGGAGGAGTAGCATTACCCAAGTCTCTTAACTGTGGAGTCTCGATGTGTGGTGCTTCTGTTGCCAAATATTCATACTTCTTATCCCGCTCCACATCCTTTAGACGATCCTCAATATTCACCGTTTCTAGTAAAGATTCTTTATAGTTATCCTCAACATTGTCTCCCATTTCATCATATTCCAAAATTCTTAGGGCCTGTAGTCGAGTCTTTAAAGCATTAGCATGCGTATACCACATCTGTCTAATGAAATAGACAGAGCCTAAATTCCACCTGACATCAATCTTATTTCCAAACGCAAGATTGTACGTGTACTGCACCAAGTTGTTTTCGAACGACTCCATTGTGTGCTCTATGATTTCCAATGAAGGCAAAGAAATAATGTTTCCCCCAGAAGTTTTGCCGGCAAGATCAATGTAATGGTGAAGATCTTGGTCAAAAATATCTTCCTTCATTTTATGCTTGTATGTTGAAAGAGATATAACACTATTCTTCAATCTGAGCACCAAAAGATTCTTGAGACCTTCAATACTATCTTGAGAAAACTTGACTTCGGTATATCCGAGATGCACAACTAATGCTTGAGTATCTGTCAAGCTACTTGGGCAAACTTGAATAACGGTAGTTCCAACATTCAAATCAAGTTCAGTACGAAGCTGTTGGATAACACCAAGAAATGCTTCAGAAATCGTTTTCCTCTTTTTAGACAACCTCACCCTAGATCCTAAATCTGTCATATCATCATCATCGTTCAATACCTGATGATACGAAATATGAATCTCCTGACGGATTCTTAATCCAATGGTATATATATCAACCAAGCTGGAAGCAGCCAAAGCAGTTGTAAATATCTTCAAATTTCCTGCGGAAGCACTGGCGGCTAACGTATCCGAAGCATTGTTCGTGTGTCTGTTCAGCACACCCAATTTCAAATCCCCAATTTCAACAACAAGAAATGGATGATAATCCAAAGACACCCCTGCTTCTATTGTTGAAATGCCAATCGAAGTCATAACTAAAGGAACATCCAAAGCAATGCCATCTTTCTTCCAAGATATTACAGACGCAGCTCTTAACTGATTTATCGTCAGTTTACCACCAAGCCTACCTTTAGATTCAAGATAGATCTTTCCCAACTCCGCACGCGCATTCTGATCCCAATTCATTTCCTTCTTCGATACTGCCCAAGTGTCCTCAATATGACCCTTGAAAGTACCTAATGATGTCCCAAATCTGAGTTCTAGCTCAATCTTTTTCGCAACAAAGACCAACATCCATGGGAATGCCGAAGTGGATGAAACTTCACGGAGCATTTCTGCAAACTTTTTCCTGCTTTCTGTAGAAGCGTCATGCTTTTGTCGTCCGCTATCTGCCCGATAGTAGGTACCAGGAATCCAAAGATCCCTAAACACGTCCAAATCTTGTCTTTGCTGCATGTTAACTAATGCTGATATTTTATTGACACACAACACAGGAAAGAAGTTTCTTTTCCCTTCTTCAACATCAAGAGACATGTTCAAAGTAATTCCCCTGAAGAAGAGCTTGGTACTAGCCTCCTTGGAGTATGCATGCCTAATTTCAGCGCTAAGGTTCTCAATGAATATCAATCCGGAGTAAGTCTTATCACTACTTATAACTGAATGAATTTCATTCGTGGAGATTTCAGCGGCAACGTTAGCTCTTGGATTACAAGTCAAAATTAGTCTCTGGGGCTCAATTTTGAGAGTGAATTCAAACTGAATGCTTTTCAGTATTTTATGCCATTGGGATAACGAGCCGGAGATATTGTCATTATTCGGTCTCAAGTTAATCTGCCTTGCATCAGTTCTCATGAAGTCTCGGCAGGAATCAACAATGCTAGCCAATATTGGAACGCATGTATACGTAAGTTGGTTATCCGTATGCGAAATATCAACTGATACAAACACTTGGTGTCTATCTGTTGGCGTCAATTTCCTTTTCCACTCCAGCATTGTCGACAATCCTGGTGCTTGAACACTAAACTTTGGTATCTCATTACCAATTTTGAGATTTGGATCAACAATAGAGAATTTAGCTCCATTAAATTTAAGAACGCAGTTCAAATTGCTGATTCCAAATAACCCTTTAGTCACCTTCTGAATCGATTCATTTCTGTCGATTTTTGTTTCACCATTTGAACTGAAGGAGAGGCGACGTCGCACCTCCTTGAATTCCCTTTGAAGTTGTGATATCGATCTTCCAAGGGGTTTCGCAACTAAAAATACCGTTGTCTGTAAACTAAAGTCCACAACATCACCATCAACTTTAATTTGCAAGCACTTATTATCACCCTCGTCGGCGATTCCATAAACCAAATTAAACATGGGAAAGAAAACACGATTCTTGCTGTCTCTTTCAGATTTCATTGGATAGAAGTCCGATGGCTTTCTACCATGCGCAAATGATACATACAGACCGGATGCAGACATTTTTCCAGCACCTTTTGCACAGATGATCTCTGAGCTTTCAAATCCAATGATCACACCCGGTTGTGAATAATCAAATGTATAGTAACCATCATCACTATCAAAAAGCCAGCCTATACAAAGATTTTGTGCCTTAATTTTAATTGCAAAGAAACTTAAAATGGTTCGAAGAACCGGCAAATCAAACTTGTCACTTTTCTCAACGATGGGCTGAACTGGAATAATTTGTTTGGTCTGGAATAGGGAGAGAACCTTTTTAAATGTGTCTATCATCCGCTTTGATATGACTGGAGTGAGAGCAATTCTAAAGAAGTCACTAGACACAACTAAACGTTGTAACTTACCAATCGACAGAGGAGGGTTAATTACATCAATAGATAAATGAGAATGGAACACCAAATATCTTTGATTTCCAGATTTATCCGAAGAAATAGAAATTCTGCTAGAAGGCATTTTTAGAGTTCCGCACGGTTTAACACCTGGTACACCACAATCCATAGCATTAACAAGTAAAAGGACATTTGATGAATCAATGCCGAATTGATTTCCATTTGCTCTAAGCATAATTCCCATTGCGTTACAGCCAAGTGAAAACAAAATATGAATTTTTTTCATAATCTTTGGGAATTTGGACTGCTTACGTTGGGATCCCATATTCTGAGGCGTACTTATAGCTGGCTCTGTTGAAGTCGGCCGTATCCGAGCAGATAGTTGCTGAAATTTGCTAATAATCCTTTCCACATCGCATTTGGCTATTCTTAAATCCCAGCGAGCTTGCTCTATAATATCCAGTAAATCGGCCTGCGACATTTGAACACGTCCATTGCCAACAGACATCTTGCAAAATGCATCGTACTCCTCCTCATTTCTTGGACGTACTGATAAAATACCAGTAGTCTTATCCAAAAAGCAATATAGATATTGGTAGTCTCCTTCTTTTCTCCTAGATGTGAGTGATGACAAGATACGATATATGCTAAATGTATTCACCAGCTTCCTCTCTTTGGCCGATGCATCAAGTTGAATGTCACTAATTGTAACAGCATACTCTAGTAATGAAAGTAGGCGAAATTTTAATGTAAGTTTGTCATAATGAATTGAAACTGCAAAAGATCCCTTTAATGGTATATTATAGCGCTCTTTTGATCTCACAGTTTGCTTCTTCCTTGCTATGAGCTTCCAAAATGATTCAATAACTGGATATTCTGTTTTCATGAAGTCATCTATAGCACTTATCAATCTTTCCGTACCTGGAAGGCACAAGACAGAAACATCACCATTGCTTATGCTTAATGTTCTTGTGCCGGATATCACATCACCAATAATGGAAAATGTAGCATTGTGTGATTTGCAATTAGCTTTCACTATTTGACTGTTACCACTTAGTAAGGCGCCCTCTAAAGTATCAATACTATGATGCATAGTAAGAGCTTCCAATTGATCTCCTTTTATAGCCAAAGCAGTCACTATGATTTTATTTCCTCTTACCGTAAAAGCAGTTTCATTTAAAACAGATTCAAGGCTAAATTCATTGACAGACATCCTAACTGTAGTTAAAATTGTTCTCGTTTCACTTGAATGTGTGACTTTACTGGTATTGGCCGTGTCCTTTTTCTTCTTGACATTTTGCAAGTAGTCTATCAAGTCAGCACCTGTGGAGACAAACAACTGTGCAGAATGAATAATTTCTCTTAGTTTTGCATTCGCTGAGTGTATCTCAATATTAACGTCCCGGCAAGAATCAACATTTCCAGAGATTAGTTCGCTAATATTTTCTTTTAACGCATCGGCCTTCTCCCCATCCTTAACGCTAATCCGAATATCATCAATAGAAAATCGACCCTTTACGGTATATAACATAAAATCAAAACGCTCTAGAATTCCAATCAGTGACATCTTTTTTGAAATCTTTCTCACCTTATCAAGAAGAAATGCGTGCTTTAAAATATAACTGTCCTGGATATTCTGAGATTCCCACTGTCTCCAATTAAGGAAAATTCTAAACACATCATCTGGACCACCAGAAGGAACCTCCCAATCTTTGGCTTTAAATAGGGCATTAGCTTTGCGATGCCATGATTCAGGAAGATTTTTCATGACGTGTCTAAGTCTGGTCATAATTCTCCAACTATTGTGAAGCCTAGTGTGTTTATTAGAAAATCTTGTAATGTAAGATGGTTTCGTGATACAAGGAGGATCGTGAACAATTTTATATTTCACACCGGCCATCGAAACTTGATAAACAAATTCCATTGCAGCGCTTTCTTTACTCTCTTCGTTTTCTTTCATAACATTCCTGAGTCCTGAAACTCCTTGTAGTAACTTATCAACTTCAGTTAGCACCCACACAATGTCTTCAGGTAATAATAACAATTTGAAATCACCGATATGGGGATTTAAAATTGTAGACGATTTTGAACTGGTCATTTGTACACCAACATTTGACACACTCGCATGTAATGATTCTTTGGATTGTTCCTTAATCCCTTTAAGACGCATACCACCCGATCTAAAATCGAGATTTATTATCTTTTCGGATTCTGAATCATCTGACTCTGAGTATTGCGAAAACCTCAAGAATATATTTTGTATATCAAATTTGAAATTGCCACTGTCTTCCATGCACAAAGAAATGTAGGGACAAACTAATGCAACTTTCATGGAAAAAGGTAACCGAGTCTTTTGTAAGTACATAAACACGTCAACCTGGATTGAATCGGTCACCCTATAAATGCTGAGGTTTAAAGAGTTGGAAAGTATGCTGCATAGAGCATCAAGCAATTGCAACTTAAAAGCTGCATCCACCCTTCCTAATTTAATTATGAAATCTTCATATTTGCAAAGTTCATCTGAATTTTGATCACTTTCTAAATTAATACTCGGAATCGCATGATGGCCAAAAGAATCATCATCCTTATTACCATAGCTATCGGCCAATTTATTCCTAAGTTTTTGTGGATATTCACGAACAATATTGTCTATGGTGCTCTCCAAATATGGCTCTGGTGCGTCTGGAAGATCAATGCTAGGAATGATATTCATATAAGCCTTTCTATACTGCCTATTTCGATAACTTTCGGGAAGAAGAAATGGACATCTATGAAAAGGACCATCATTTGCATGAACATGTTCTATTTGAGCTTCCCGTCTTTCCGTTGCTTGTCGCTTTTTTCCAAAATTGGTCAACTTCAAAGATGTCTTAAGATTGAAAATTCTTTCGGCATTGTGATAGCAATTAATGGTGATATTACGTATATCCACGTCCATCCTATCACTAAATTTGTCCACCATCTGATCAGATAAGGTAAGATTAACTGGAGTAAGATTAATGTTAAAGGCATAATCTGATTCCTGAAGTTTTATTTTGACGGAAGGTGCGGTAAAACTTAAATTCATGATATTCATAATCTCTTGCTCGGGCATTTGTAAGGAATTCTCCACATCAGTGTAGCCAAATCCAGCACAAACCAAAGACTGTACTAAAGCTGTCATAAATTGAATCCCAGAGTCAATAACAATTGGACCTAAATCGAATGTCCATCTACAAAAATATGAGAAATTTTCCGGTGGAAGACCAAACATCCGATGTCCATGTATCGCCAATCGATCGAGTTCTAGGTCATGCTTTATTGGCTTCTTAAGTTTGATATTGTCAAATATATTGGTATGGCCTACCATATCAACGTATTCAATGAAAGCATGAGGAACGTTGGCCTGAATATCCATGTAGTAGTCATTAATCCGAATATCAATATCCAACTTTTTGAAGTGGCCGGCAATCATAGATCCACAGTCATATAGATGAACCGGTAAAATCGCACAACCGTTCCTAACGCAAAATGAGAAGAAAAAGTCACGATCATTTTTCATTCGTGTCTTTTCCGGTTGCTTTTCCCGAAGGTGCAATGGGTTGCCTCTATTCTTTATAACTTCACTTGTAAATTCGGCCATGGTTCTGAATTTTATATCATCACCGAAGTAATTCTCCTTTAGGAACAAGAAATACTTGATAACAAATCCATAACATTCTAATGTTGTGTCCTCGCATATACAGTTCACAATTATTGTATCGATAGCATCTACCTCTATGTTTGAGTAATACATGTAAGAGCCGGTTAGCTTGAAGTTAAACGACTTGCCAATCATAGGAGTATCCATGAAGTTTGCAATTGTGTTCCAAGGAGGTGGTTCTAACGAAAGCACAAAGTAATTTGTCGAAAGCTCGTAGGAAACCTCTGTGGATTTTCTATACACAGTTTCCAATGGGATATCAATCTTAAGAAGAAGTTCTTCTCCACTGGTTGCGAAGTAAGTATTATTTGAATGATCAAGAGGATTATCTATCACGTTTCTCTCGTTGATATTGAAGAACAACTTATAATCATCGACGGTCCAATTGATGCGATAAACAAATGGTCTGAAAACTTCATAAGGTATAGGATCACCAGAGCTGAAGTCAGTGAACAAATCGGCAAGAAGAGAAAAGTGTTCCCGAAGAATGTAAAGTTCAGCAGCTGTCGATCTCATATCAAAAGTCCATATTGCCTCACCATTCCATTCCAACGGATATCCTATGGAGGCATCAACGAAATGCTTTGCGGCTTTGAACAATGTATCATGGTTGACGCTTGTCGATATTTCAACATCGTTTAGACTGATTTTAAGGTGATTATCATACCCAGCTTCCTCCTCAGGAATGTATGATGTCGATATCCAGATGGATGTATCCTTCAAAAATTTAAGTTCGATCCATCCAAATGGACGAACATTTGCTGTTGCAGCTGTTTCCTTTTGATATACTTCATCTTTACTTGGTTCTCTATGTGGTATCTGTAATGTAGCTTCATCTTCAAACTCTACGTTGATCACAAAATCCGTATACTGCCTCCTCATTCCAGTACAGAGTTTCTTAAATGGCTCGCTGTCCCTGCATATCTGGGGAAAAATCAACTTCTGAATTGGTCCCCTTTGTTTATCAGCCCAAGGACCATAATGCATACTTGCTCCAAATGTACTGATATCCAAGCCTGTCTGTGGTGCGTCACAACCGTTACCAATATTAGGTCCAGTGACTGGATTTGATGTTATCTGAACGGGTGGAACAAGCCCAGGAGAATCGTAATAATATTTAATTTTCGTCCTCGTGCTTTCAAATATGTTTGTGCATCTCGCATACTCACCAAAATACTGTTGGTTCAATTTATCGTTGTTCTGCTTTGTGCTTGTATCCTCACCAGCTATCCTAGTTGATGAGGTCAAATCTGCATCGCTCTTTTCTGTCAAATATCTGGCCAAGCCGTACCATTTGTCATCATCTTTCTCTTTACTGGCAGAACCAAACGCGGTACTTTCCTCACTAAAATCGGTAGCTGGGTTCTGATGAGACTTTTTGCTTCCTAATGGCAGGCAAAAGAATGCGACACTGCCAATACAGAATAGAACATATACAATTCTGTCTGCTATACCTGAGAAGAACTTCCATAACGAAAATTTATGTTCCGTATTCCGCACAACAAATCTATTTATTTCATCATCTAGCTTTTCAATGCTTTTAAACGTCACGTTTGGTCTTAAATCAATCTTGAAATCCGAACAGTCCACATCAAAATTTGAGCGGTAATAATCAAGATTTGATGCGGGCTCAGAAGCATCAATTGTTCCCTTCATAGTCGAGCAAAGCGCAACAAGTAATGATGGTGTGGTCTCGTTTCCAATAATCACAGATCCCTTTTCAACCTCAACGTCCAAAGGAAGAATGTCTAAAAAGGTGGAGTCAACTATTTCCTCCTGCTCTATAGCAGTTTTCACCCTGTATAAAGATGCCTCGTCTAGATTTGAAGATTTTACATTATGGTACGATTGTGTGGAGTGAGCATTTGAAATATTGTCATCGGTCAAAATAGAGTCTAAAGAACCAGATAACGAATTTGAATTTCCAGGCCTCTGGTTTGCTTCTGAGTATTCCGAATATTCATGATTGGATTCATTCGTTTTGTCCTCCTTTAATTTTTCCGTTATTATGTCATAGGCACCTGTCCTATTGTAAAGAAACACTTCCAATCCCATTACAGATAAAAAGTTACGAGCCGATAGTCCGGCGTTTATCGCACTCTTCTGATGCTGCTGCTCTAATAGAAGTTTGGTCTTCCTTGTATGAAGAAGCCAGTATCTCCATGTAAAAGTACCCTGATGCATTAAATACATCTGATTCCTGGTGATAATAATCAAGTTCTTGAAAAAAATACGGCCACCAAGAAATGAAACCTTTAAAGATTGAACTTGTACTCGTATTCGGTATTTCCTCCATAGTATAGGTCTTAATAAAAATGATATGACGATGCCAACAATACGGTTGAAGTAGAATGCAAATAATGTTGCGGAAAGCAAGGCCACTATCCAATATATTAGAAACGCCCAGTTTAAGTTTACTGTGGAGTTCACAGCCCTTGCATAGAAAGTTGATGAAACATCCATCTCGGATGTACTGAGCAAAACACAAACTTCAAAAGAGTAATGCTTTAATTCTGACGCTACTCAGCTTATCACAGAGTCAATTTCTGGTATGTCTCTTATATTTCTGACAAGGCAGAGTCTGCTATTTAAATTTAGTCTTTTCGATTCTGAATGATTCTCCTTAAATATTGATATTCCTCCTTCGTGTATCGCTGTTCCGTGTTTAAATGAAAAATGCAAGGAAAGCTGAACAAAGCACACAGCCTCAGTTAAACGATCGTCGCGGCAGTAACAACACTGGTGCCGAGTATTTCGATGTAAGGATGTAAAAACGTATGATTAATCTGTTGACGGCCTTACGTTCTTTTTTCCCCCCCTGGTGGCAAGAGTTATGAAAAAAAAAAAGGGATGTGGAATATATGAATGAAAGCTTTGCGATGACAATACAATTCGCCTTGTTGCCTCCGCATCTATCACTTTATATAAGATTGTTTCAATTCAAAGGTGGAATATTTGTTGGCGTATCTTTTCTCCAAATACCGGAATTCATAACTTTTTGGCACTGAAGTCATCCGTTCGAGTTTGAAGATATACTACATAGAATCGAAAAGGAAAGAAATTGCACTATGTCCTTTGATGCACCTCTTAAGGCAGAGAAGGATTTTTCGGAAACCCTAGATGAACAATTTCCACAGATTGATACGCTTGCAACAGATGACTATAGGGCTGCTGTCGAGAAGTTGCTTCTTTTAGAGAAGCAAACCAGGCAAGCATCAGATTTGGCATCGTCAAAAAGAATCATGGTGAAGTTGGCAGACTTGTTGGCGGAAAAGAAGGATTGGGATCTCACAAAGGAGAATATTATCTCTCTTTCGAAAAAGCATGCACAATTAAAAGACTCAATCAGAGTTTTAATCCAACAGGTTATCAAACATTTGGATGAGATTGAGGATTTGGATACTGAGATCGATGTTATCGAAACCATTAGGATGGTTACTGAAAACAAGATATTTGTTGAACTTGAGAGAGCTAGAGTGACAAAAACTTTGAGTGATATATTGTTAAACCAGAAGCATGATCTCGATAAAGCTTGTGAAGTTCTCTGCGACCTTCAAGTTGAAACATATGGATCTATGGAGTTGAAAGAGAGAATACAGTTCATTGAAGATCAGATGCACTTGTCGAATTTGAAAGGCGATTACCAGTTTTCCGATATTTTGTCCAGAAAGATTTTGATCAGAACCCTGGAATCGTATGCCGACTTAAAATTACGGTATTACCAGCTTATGATCGAGATTAATACACATGCTAACGACTACATCAATGTGGTGAAGAACAATCTTGCTATCTATCATATTCCAAAAATCGAAGGTGATAAAAAGGAGGCATTGAAATATTTGAAGCAGGCGACATACTTTGTTATTTTAGCACCTTACACGCCTCTGCAAAATGACTTGATCTCACGCATAAAGCTAGACAAGAACTTGAATAAACTTCCACTTTGCAAGGACATCGTGAAAGTCCTTACCACTCGTGAAATTATAAACTGGTCAGATTTCGAGCAAAAATACGGCCCAGAGCTTTCAAAAGAGACCGTTTATGACCAATCCACAGAAGATGGTAAGAAGCATTATTCGGATCTTAAGAAGAGAACCATCGAGTACAATTTGCGTGTCATATCTGGATTCTACTCCAGTATAATGCTCAACAGATTATGTGGCTTACTTCAACTTGATCAACCTTCTGTTGAAAATGTCATCATTGAATTGGTCAACTCTGGTGTTCTATATGCGAAGATTAACAGGCCAGCTGGAATTGTTAGCTTCATCAAACCAAAGGGGGAGAATGAATTGCTCAATGAATGGAGCTTCAACATTGATACTCTACTAGAAGACATCAAGACAATAGAACATCTTATCGGTAAAGAGGAGATGTTGCATGGTGCAGCTGCTTAATTTAATATATAGCGGCATTCCATTGCATTATTGGATAAATACATGTTCAAATTAGTTCACAAAAATCGGATTGTATTTGTAGGGCTACACTTTTTCTTACCCTGTAGATTCCCTGCGTTGTTTTTCTAAATTCACTTGTTGATCTTTTTTCCTCCTTGCCGTCTTTACAAGATTGTTCCATCTCTCTTTGAGAACAGCTACCTCATTTTGTGCCTCATCATTGCTCGTTTCAAGATCCGAGATTCTTTTTTGAAGATCCGCAATTATATTACGATAGGGAGGTGCGTCACCATTGTGTGATTTAGCTTTTTCTGCGCTTTTATCCGCCGATCGAACAGCAGATATAACACGGCTTACAAACTGACGATTGGCAATCAACTCATTTCTATAATATGAGTTCAGTCGTGAGATGAGCTTGTTCCGTAATATCAATTCATCCAGGCTTAATTGCGACCGTTTCATATAATTTTCCTTGAAGTTGAGTAGCTGAAGTTCGTGCTCAATTGAGTTTATCTTCTCACCGTTTATGTAGGGTAATCTATCTAAATTCAGATCGTGAATGGCATCAATGTTCAGTGTACTGATCAAGGCAGTGTTTATTTTATTTATGAATGCTCCCAATTGTAATGATGTATTCTCTGTGTTGAGTATTTTACCATTTCTGTTCCCCTTAGAATTTGCATTTCCTTCAGCTTTGTCTTTTTTTGTTTGTTTGTTTGATTCACGCTTCTTCTTCAAGGCCTCATATTCAACTCTGTATGCTTTTAGCTGTGTCACTCTTTGTAAAATTTGCTTTTTCAATACTTCTAGCGTGCTTTTGGTATTGTTCCAATCGGATGATATGTTAGAATTCTCATCGTCATCCTCTGAAAATTTAGAATCTATGATACTTGCAATATTGTCTGATGCAGTCGAATGATATAATATTGCATCATCAATTTTGTTTAAAAGTGTTGCCCTCTCTGCCTTCTGTTCAAGTTCGTATATCTTTTGGAGTCAAATGTTAGTATACATAAATATCGATATTCTCTGAACAATATGGTTCACTTACTTTGGAGAGGTCATTCATTCGTACCAGTATACAATTTCAGGTGTTTCTTCTGATCTGATAAGCAAGTATTCTTTTATTACACTGTTTGGTTTTTAGTAATGTAGTAAATTGCTTAAATATTGATAACCAGTGATTAACAAATGTGCTGTAATCAGCATACTTTCAAGTACGGCTAATACGCGGGGTACCAAAAAAATATATGTTATGGGTAGCACTTGATTCTATTTAGAGCCAGAAAAGATGCTATGAGAATACGGGAAAAAATAGAAAAATAAAAAAATAAAAAAGTTGAATTGTGAGAGCTTCGTTGTGAGTGCAATTTTAAGTTAGAGCTCGATTATTCCGACAATATAGATGCACCTTTAGGTCTCCTATATTATTAGAATTAAACATTTTTCCCCTCATACTGGTTGTATGGGAATGTTTTAAAAAGAATGGTTCAGGCCATTGAAGTGCCATTGGAAAAAAACATTACCCAGAAAAGGTTCTGGCAAATGGCCCAGGATTTGCTTTATACAAAGTTATTTTATGATGATTCTACTAAAACGTTCACTACAAAAAGATACAACTGCCCCGAAGCGCCCATATCCACAGCTGTGGATGGAAAGAAATCTGGAGAAGAATCTATCCATTCCAATGGTACGTCGATAAGCGATGCAAAATCCAAAAATGTTATAGAGTCGAAAGAAGACTTGGCACCATGCACGGTGGATGAAATGAATACATTATTAGTTAGTTATCTTACGCTGGTATCAAATTACTGTGATTCTCTTGCCATAAAGGATAAGGATCCTGACTTTTTCAAAAAGGTGTCGCAATACATTCTTAGTTATAACAATTATGAAAGATATCAGACATTTTGCGTCCGAAAAATGCTCTCGCTAGTCCTATATGCGGTCAACTCGAATGCACAGAATTTACAACTAAAATCAGATAGGCTTTCCAAGGACCTTTGTGCGAGGGTTGTCCAAACTATTGAAACTAATGAGAAATTTCTCAAGATTATAGGATGGATATTTTATTCTAGTTACAATTTGCTTAAAGAACAGTTTGTCACAATTTTAAAATCATACAGAGGAATTGAAGCTATACTCAAAGTGCTCAACAATTATTGTTCTGTTTCCAAAAATGTTGGTGATGATGATCCATTTGAAGAAGATTACTTTCCATATTTGGAACTAGTGTTCAAAATATGTCAAGGTTTGGAGCTAAAGCCCGAACAGTTAGACATTATCAATGCGGAATTTTTGAAATTTGCTGCTAAACACCTAAATGCTGAAACAGAAGAGGAAAACCAATTGAATTATGTGAAGTTCCGTCTATTGTTAATCTTAAATGAACAATACATGGTTAGGCAGTATACGCAGAAGGATGCTGATAAAAGCCAAATATATAAGAATCAGCTTTTTTGCGTATTGGTTGAGAATGGTCACATATTCCAGAACTTCATGGAAGTTTTGGTGCTCAATTTCAACAGGGAGACAAACCCCACGGTACAAATTCTAATGCTCAAAGCGCTCTATGTTGTTTTCACTACTTCTTCAACGTGCCAACTGATATATCTCAATGACCTTGAAGTAATTATGGATATCATGATCAGGGAGTTATGCAATCTTTCGCTTGTAAAGGATGGAATACTCATCAACACATATCTGCGAGTTCTCTACCCAATGCTGCTCTTTTCTAATTTGAATGGCAAGAAGTACAAGGTGGACAGTCTACGCTCAATTTTGAGGTATCTTTGTACATCTGAACAGACAAATGAGACCACAGAAAGGTTGGCCAAGAGATGTCTTGAGCTTGACATTTTTCAGCAAGAAGCAACCAACTTTCCGGAACCGCTGGAGGAAAATGATGGTGAAAGTAGTGACAGCAGCTCCGTTACAACAGTAAAATCAGCTTCCCCAGCTATGTATCCAGTGCAGCATTCATCTATGTTCATGCTTAGCAAGGATAAGAAGAAGAGCATGAGCAGCAGCCAATCACTTCCTGCAATGTCTAAAGGCAGACGTTCACAATCTCTGTGTCAAAAGGCACCTGTACCTCCGAGACCTCGGAACTGGTCTTCCGCCAATTCTGTTCCACCTGTATTCGTGCAAAGGGTTGATTCTGGCTCATCTCAGGCCTCCAGTGTTGATAGCATTAACACTACAGCAAGCATGTTTGTTACAGATAGCTACATTGACAAAAATAACAGTTCGTTTGCTATCAGGTCAACCCCTGTTCTTGTGCAAAATAAACCATCTGCGAAGAAATTTGCCCCACCTCCACCACCCAGAAGAAAGACGGCAAGCTCTTCCGATATTCAGCTTAGTAGAGTCAAGGTTTTCAAATGATATCGGCAATAATATAATATCTGTCTTTCGTAGCATCTAATATACTGCTTTTCTCGATTTACGTATGATGAAGAAGCAAGGACTTCCATGCCTAATTTGGTCACTCTTATCCAATTGATAGCTTTATTTCCAAGTATTTTGGAGTAGTTGCAGGTGTAAGGCTGAGTGTATATGTATCGTATGGTCAGTACATATATTTGTCACCATCAAATATCAATTTAATCTTTTTTTTCCATCCGCGGTTTTTTATTCATCTACATAAAACTATTTATTGGCTTGTTGCTGCTATCGCACAATAGAAAAAAAAAGCCCGCGGTGGGTATAGTGGGGTTCGAGAAGGCAGCCGCATTGTGCTTTTTCCGGGAAAAAGGAGCTTGAGCTTATTTAAAGTCTGGTTAGGGAGTCGAAATATTTCTACTGTTTAATGACACATAATGTAGGAGATGATCATCGTAATAAGTAAACAAGACTCCTGTTTTCCATTCCTTCCATCCACACCGCATATTTTACATATTTGTTCAAAGGAACTTTCTTTAGGACGTTTGATTCCATTTTACAAGACGAAGGTTTTATTGCATTCATAAGACATGTTTCAACAATTTAGAAGGGTCCTACCTAAGGTTCCAGTCGCCATCTCAAGATGTAGTCGCAACATTCACAAAGGTTCCTGCATCGCCTTAAATTCTCCGTCTAAATGCCTGACAATTCGTCAGAAAAACATGTTGATAGGCCAACATAACCGTTTATTGAGCAATGACTCTAAATCCATGACGCAGATTTTTGATAGTGACTTTGATCCATCTATAATAACAAGGAACGGTGATTCACTAGAGAGATTGGAGTTGGAAGAGTTTTTGGGGAGAATTGGTAAAGATCCTGTTCCTACAGTGACGTTAAACGATTTGCTTAGGTTCCAGGACAAAATTTCGGTGGATAGAGAAGCTGTTCTTAATGATAACGCTAACGAGACACTAAAAGATATATTCATTCTCGTTGGACGAGCCATTCAAAGGTTTCTTGATCTGCCCTACATTGCAATAATGAATCCTCACATGGCAAAAATATATCAGTGCTACACGGATACGTTGAACATGTTGCTTGTTTTTGTTGACAAATGCAGTGGGAATGATGCCAAGATTGTTTCTACTTCCCTATATGACAGCATTGCTAACTTTCACATCACTTCCAAGAAGCATGAGGAAGAGTTGATTGGCGTTTTGAGCAAGATCCTTGAGATTCACACAGATAACACTGTTGATTTACGTGAGGCATTTGATGAAATCCAGGCTGGTTTGGTGGATGAGAAAGCTTTCTTGGATTCTCACATGAAGGAACGAATCTTAATGAGATTATTGATCAATCATCATTTACTTCTTCACGGACAGCTTCTTGAGGCGAAAACTGGGTGGCCTATGAAAAGTATCGGATCTATTGATATGAATGTTAATGTGCTTGATATTTTGAGCCGTTCATATGATTATGTGAACGACATGGCTGCAATGAAATACTCTGATAAAATTAAGATGGAAGTTAAAAGTGTATTCGTCAAGGCTGACGGATCCGTCAAAGAGCAGATAATCCATGACATTGACCACATTGAGAAGTATGATCCATTGATTTTTCCATATATTTCCAACCACATTGAATACGTCTTTGATGAGATTTTGAAGAACTCAACTCGCGCTACAATGGACAACAATGTCTCGATTCCCGTTGAAGTGGTCGTGGTTTTAAGGGAGCCAAAGTCGCTTCAAGACTATTATAAGTTGGAAGTTCGTATTACTGATCACGCTAAAGGAATAAAGCCGGAGGTTGTGGATCATCTTTTCGACTATTCTTTCACGACAGTCGACAATAAGGCTTCTTCCGATCCGAAATTGCTTACAAATACGTCAGACAATATGATTGCTGGAATGGGTTATGGCCTTCCAATGAGTTTGACATACACCCGCCTGTTTGATGGTGATATTCATCTTAAAAGTGTGTTCGGTGATGGTACCACCGTCTACCTAGAATGGACAGGTATAGCTGGCAAGAACAAAGTGTCACCTTAGTAGAAAGTATTACAACGCACTTTACTGTTATATTTATTTTAGCGGTACCATAATTGATGTATGTACATGTATATACAAATAAAGATGTTTGCTGTATATGCTGAATGGCATTTCCTTATCCTCTATTTTGTGTCCTTTTAAAAATCATTCATTCTCATAGTGAAGACCCTCTCCTTGGGAACATGGAAACGTCCCTTGCAACTGGTGAAAGTAAGCCAAATGCTCTTGCTCTTCGCACAGCCTTGGCCATTGCCTTCTGCTTTCTTGTCTTTAAACCTGTAACTGTATGATGTTGAATTTGTCCAGAATTGTTCAAGTACTTGGAAAGAAGCTGTGGCATACAGTAGAAGATTTCTGGATTCACTTCTTCGGAGTTAAATGACGATTGTTTCATCTCTTCCTCTTTTCTGATCTTCTGTAATTTTCTGTGGTATCTAGTATTAGCTATCGAGAAATCAAATGGATCGTACGTTGATTGCTTTGAAAAATCGTTGACAAACATTTGCATCACCGCCGATTCTCTTTGCTTTTGTCTTTCCGAGTCCAACGCCTCACCCTGTTTCTTCAAGTTCATAAAGGTCGACGAAAGCGAATATTCATTATTTTTCCCCGTCAATTTCATTGAACTAGTCGAGAACGTTCTCGTTATGGCACATGCCTGTTTCTTGAATGTGCCAGCAAACATGTTTGTTGTACTTATTAACGATTGATGATCTATAGTACGGTGTGGTGATTATGTTCAAAGAAAGAATGTGTCATTAAACCTTACTGTAATAATAAATTTAGTTGTCTCACACAACTTTTTTTTTTCTCTCTCTTCCAGTTTTCTACGCGCTGAGAGCTGATTGGGTGAAGACACTGAGTATTAAAAGCTAAGGAGTTCGGTCATTTTTAATATTTCGTCATTATATCAAAGAACTAGCCTCTTCTGGATGGTTTATATGATACAAACAAATTTCTGTTGTCAATTTGTATGGAATTTAATTTTTCATCTGCTTTATCTATGATCTTTTAGAATGAGCAACGGCTCAATTTGCTCGGCCTGCGGAAAAGAGCAGGATTTTGAAATTTCAAGGGAAATTGAATGGATTGAGTGTTCGATTTGCCATAAATGGTATCATATCCATTGCGTGGGCATTAGACATTCTGAATTGGATCGTATAAGGGAGTATCACTGTGTGACATGTTCAAAAGTGAAAGGTCCATCACTTTTAACTAGAATATCTTCAAGACGTCATAAAAGAATTGATTATGTGGCACTGAATGAAGGCCAATCACGAATTGAATTAAACCACCATCCTAGAATTGATGATTTCAAGGATTTTAAAAACGATAAACCGTTAGAAGAGATGGTATATCTAGTTGATCCAAAAGTTGATGGGAGCAACGGGGGAATATTTACTGACAAAGATTTGCTGCGTATTGTTACGGCATCCAAATTTAAAAAGCCAATTCTTGTTAGAGGGTGCAATCCAGAAATACCCGCAAGCTATGATGAGAATGTAAAGCTCAGTTTAAAGCTGCCAAACTTCAGTATAGATCAACTCACTAAATTGATAGGCATTGATAGAAAGGTTCCTGTGATGGATGTTCTTTCTCAAAATATGGTGCGGCCAAGATGGAGTATGAATAGATGGAGAAGTTATTATAAAGAAGCACAAACTGATCGTAACAAGATCCTTAATATTCTTTCCATGGAATTTTCGAATACCGCTCTTAGCGAGTATGTTGAAATTCCTGAAGTTGTGCAGAAGCTAGATATATTAACAAGGATATTCAAATCTGAGCTAGGACAGGCCTTATCAGATGCAAAAATTGCCAGACCTAAAGTTACTGAATATCTTCTTATGTCAGCAGCCGAGTCCTTCACTGATTTTCACATTGATTTTGCTGGCACGTCTGTTTACTATTCTATTATATCAGGAAAGAAGCAGTTTATGCTGTATCCACCTACTTCCAGAAATCTCGACATTTATACGAAATGGTGTAATTCTGATGAGCAGTCAAGTATTTGGTTTGGGGATTTGATTCCAAGACTAACGAATGCAATAATAAAGAATGAGGATCTTAATGCTACCCCTGAATACATGTTAAACGGATGCAAAATAGAGATCAGTGCAGGAGACTTACTTTTACTACCCTCTGGATGGATTCACGCCGTATATACACCGTGTGACTCGCTTATTATTGGAGGGAATTTTCTTAATTTATTCAGTCTTGACAATCACATAAAAGTATTTCAGATAGAGCGTGAGACCAATGTACCTGAAAAGTTTTGTTTTCCAGATTTGAACAGAATGCTTTGGCTGATAGGATTTTATGTTGTTGAACAAAACCTTTCAGTAAATGCGGTGCTTTCTCAACAGCTTTTGTGTCTTTTGAAATATTACAAAGCAGTATTGGCTTCTGGGCCACCTGCTGAAATCTCTAACAAGCTGAAAGACGCCTACAAGCGGTCTAAAAGAAGTATTCCCACAAAAGTCATTGGAGATCCCTCCAAATTTGTAGCAAGATTTCAGAATTGGATGGAGAGTGCGGTTGGACATCGGTTGCCAATGAATAAGAAAAGAAGACACGGTGAAGACAAAAGTGGTGTTTCCAGCAAATTGGTAAAGGGTTCCTACGTTAAATAGATCGATTGGATGATAATTACATCAAGTATTGTTAAAAGACTAGTGAAACGCAAAGTGTAGAACAGGATAAAGAAACAAAAATATAGTAATAAAAATGTTAACGACTAATTTTCTTGGCACCGTGCATAGCGTTATAACCTTTTATGGAAAAGATTTATACAAAGAATCAATACCGAGAAAACGAATTGTTAGATTCATCACGGCAGAATGAAGCCTATGCCAAAATTCTCAAACCTGAAGCTGGAGCACCGATTTTAGAAATCTTCGTGAGATCAGATAACTTATCCTTCTCTGACATGTGGTACTTGGCACCTGTAAGTGGGTCGATCACAAATGGAGTATTCTTATAGATAGGAGTGTATGTACCGGCACATATGTCGAACTCAGCATATGGGTCAAAGTCGATTTCCACAGCGTCAGTTGAAATAGTGTCAGCCTTTACGATGATTTTCTTGGCATGCTCGGCTCTCGTTCCACTCTTAACAATCTTCAAGAACTCCCCAGCAAAGTATGAGGCCATAGTGAAGTTTTTATGCTTAAAGCACTGCGTCATAGCAACCTGGAGAGCGTTTACTCTGTGTGCCGGCTGCAATTTCGTCCTGGTAAACAGTATAGCCAATTCTAGGTTTCTCTTCACCTCAGAGGCCGGTAGGCTTCTTCTCTTGAGTTCAATCGAAAGACCAAGAATGTATTCTCTGCAAACCTCCAAAGTTTCCCTGCACTTCTGCTCGTCCTCCTCGTTATACACCACCAGGGTTGTTACTATATACAGCAATTGTCTGAAGACGTCCACTGCTTTATCCAACTTGTTAGCCCTGAATAGTTTAAAGCCTTGATGTAGCAGGGGCTCCAACTGCTCCAAACCTGGAACATAAGGTGTAGCCTTATCACTATCTTCAGCAGTACTTCTTATGTATGCACGCAATGATGGGAAGCCGTCAACGGCTGAGAAAGAAAGCTTGCTGGACTGGTAGATCTGCATAAATCTTTCTCTCAAAGGCTCAAAGTTTGTAATACCCACCTGCTTGTTAAGAAGCCTTGCAGCTCCATCAAAAGCACCTGCAGCAATATATCCTGCAGCACATTTGGAGTTCCGCACCCAGGCACCGAGTTCCTCTGGTAATCCTGACGTTTCTGTAACTGTTTCTCCTTCATCCTCCTTATCTTCATCTAATGAAACATCCAATTGGTCATCATCCATATCCCAGGCATCTGCCTGATCGACATCCACCTCCTGGCCCATTGAATCATCAAACAAATCACCATCGGCTCCTCCTCCATCAACTTCTTCAACATTAACATTCTCCTCAGCCTCATCTTCCAAGGACAAATCATCTAGCTTCCCAGCAATAGCCTTCTCAAAGAATGTGAGAGAGGCACCTTTCAAAGGATAATCACCCGTAGTCTCTAACTTAGGCTGTAAGACATCCACAGGTCCATTGTTTGTCGGAATTTCTGACTCCAAAGGCTTAGTGTCGTGTCCTGCATCGGAAATGATCTGTTGTGCAATATCATCGAGGCCATTGTTCTTTGCCAATGCGTACGCTAGAGGCGACAAACCGGCATGCAACAAAACCTGTATTCTCTTCTCCACAGAGCCTAGGTATATGCTATTTTGTAACAGCGAAGAAAGATCGCCTCTTGCCTCCGCGATCTGTTCCATCTTGGATAGCTTGTCCAAGTTACCGGTAACAAGGTAGAACAACGATAGTTTATCCATTTGATGAAGCCTTTGGTAGGCAAGTTCAACCACAGAAACACGGCCCTGTGTCAATGCTTCTTTTCCAAGCTTTGCCCAGATTGCAGGCTTGTCTAACTTCTGTGCCTGCTCTAGAGCAATGTCTAAGTTGTGGCACTCGGTTGCAAGTTCAAATCTAGTTTCCGGATCCTGAACAAACTGAAGAGCAACCTCTGGGTAGCCACGCTTTTCTAAGTAGCCGATGATGTTCTCGCCCACCAAGTTAGAGTTCTTGATGAGACTTAAAACATCTCTGTATCTTTTATTCACGAGGGCTTTCTTGAACTTGTATTCCGTCGGATCAATCTCGATGCACTCGACAGCACCTTTCCTGTTTAGGCAGAAGCATTTGTTTCCCAAAACTCTGGTAACGTAGACTGCATTCTTCAACGTCTTTATAGTGCCGATATCACCGTTCAAAAGCGCGTACTTCAAGTGGTTCAAAGTGGAGTAGATAAGAACGCCTGTATCGTCCCAGGACGCACTCTTAACTCTAATAGTTTCATGCATAGACATGACAGTTTTAAGCTTTCTGGTGGCAACAGTAATCGTGTGCTTTGAAAGCAAGGCAATGTACTTTCCATCAGGCGATGATGAAACATACTTGGCGTTATTGACCTGAATTTCAGATAGTTTCCTCTTCTGCTGAACATCGTAAGCCACAACCTTTGTTGACATGACCAAAAGCAACACACCCGGAGAAAGATAAATGACATCTTTCACTGCATCCTCCAAGACAATGGTCTTGGTTACATTGTCATTCATATCTCTGACCTCGAGACGATGGGTAACCTTGGAAAAAGTGACGTATCGATTTCTGGCAATGAAGCAAGCTGCAGTGGCCTTTCCTCTACCTTTAGGAGCTGCATCAAGAGCACCGACAGCCTCTTTAGGAACAGAAACTAGAGCATACACACCGGCCTCGTTCTCTCCAGATTGAATCAAAATGGCATTTTCGGCCGGATTGTAGGATATGGTACGAATTTTGTTCCACGGAACGGCCAACTTCTTTAAGGAAAGCAAAGGCATGGAAGCCTGCTGCTTCTGGTAAGAGTACTTCTGAAGCTGGTACTCGTTGTTGACGAAGAGAAGTGTGTTCTGGAACATTGTGCTTGCAGGACGCTCTCTGTCCAACTTGAAGACCATAACACCGGAATCATGGCAGGCGGCAAACAAGTTCATGTTTGGATGAGCAGCAATCATCCAGAAGCGGTCATTTTCACGCTTGAACTGCTTAACCGGGGTCCTCGTGTTGAGGTCCCAAGTTCTAATGGTCTTGTCCTCACCGACAGAGAGTATAAGATCCTCGGTTGGGTGGAAAAGAGCACAAAGCACGTTATTTGTGTGTCCTCTGCAGCTGTCGACCTCCCACGCACGAGTCTCGCTCATCCTCCAAATCTTGACCACCCTGTCATCACCAGCAGAGACGATTAATGGCAGTGTTGGGTGGAAAGCAGCCCAATTGACACCCTTGTCGTGGCCTTCAAGAACGTACTTAACAACAGCATCTGTGTTGCCAAACACGTCCTGTTGAGGTCCTGGTTGCTGCATTGAGTCAAAGCCAGGGCCCATTCCGGCTGCACTCATGTTTAATGCACCCTGAGATGCAGACTGCTTTTTCCGGAGACCAGATATGTCCCAAACACGAACAGTCTGGTCCAAGGAGGCAGAAACGACTAGATCCTTGGTTGGATGAAACTGTGCACACATAACATAATGGTTGTGACCGGTCAAGCATGCAATTTCCTTCCTGCTCTGCCAATTCCAGATCCTGATGGTCTGATCATCAGACGCAGAGATGATCCAAGGAAGAGTAGGGTGGAAAAAGACAGTTCTCACGTAGTCTAAATGACCGGTCAGTGTAAACATACACTTCATGGTATTTAATGACCACACCTTGATTGTATAATCATCACCACCAGACACGAATATTGGCTGGGATGGATGGAAATCGATCGCTCTGACTGGTCCTTCGTGGCCTTCAAATCTTGCAATAAGGGTTCCCATTCGGTAATCCCAAAGCTGGATAGTTGACGAGTGTAATGACACCAAAATCCATGGCCTTGTAGGGTGAAAGGCAACGCCTTTTGCCCTTGACGATTTCGACTCAAACTGCTCGGTGTTAGTATATGTGGGAAGCGGTTTGAAAATGTGTTAAAGGAAAAGAAACTGACCAACTGGAAAGAACTAGTTGTGATTGTTACAAAAGTCGAATCGAAAGTTGATAAACTCAAAGGAACGATTTCTCCGTGCCCAATAGCTTCAATTCTGACTTTATTTCAGCATCCTCTAGTAAGACTGAAAAAAAAAAAGGTCTGTGTTGTTACCATAACCATTTAAGCCCAGTTCACATTCCCCTAGTTTCAATTCCAACAGCTTTACTTACCTTAGTTAGCATCTTCATCTTGAGAAGGTTCTGATCTAAGTTTCCTGTAGTCAAATATCCTAACGGCTTCTGATGCTTTATATTTTTGGTTAAATCTCAGTCACTCCTGTTCAAAATATGTAATATAATGTGGATCTATATCTCCCGTTCCAAAGAGCCTCGGTTGGTTTTTTTTAGTTTTTGTTTTTCTCATTCGATACTTGTTTAGTTCTACACTGCGCATACTCAATTGTTAGGCAGCAATGTTTTTTTTCCCCCAATTATTTCTCCCTTACGCGCTGTCCTTTAAATTGTGTAGGGTATATGATTACGTAAGTTATAGATGTGGTTCTGTATGAGAAGCAAAAAAATATCGAGTGAAAAAAAAAAAAAAGCAGGGTGACAAAAAAGCTGGCCACGAAATGGATCGAAGCAGGGGAAAAAATTTTTTCGTGTATCGATAATACAGCATTTGGTTACATTAAAGTGCACCAGACAAATTGCCTAGCCGTTTACTCGACCTGAATCAGGTAAAGAAAAAAGTCTGGTTGAAATTCGTCAAGTGAAAAAAAAAAAAAATTAAAATAACGCATTAAACTAAGAACTCTCTTTATGAAGACACACAATTAACAGATCTGTATTGGACGTCGTATTGACAACGCAAAAGGGCTAAAGCTTAAGGTAAACAAATATGCCACGGTTCTTTTCAGCCACCTACGATGAGGAATCATCAGATGACGATTTGGTTTCATCGGATGAGGAATTATTATATACCTCTGAGGAAGAAACTTCTGAAGAAGAACTTCTAGAGGAGGAAGAAAAGTCACAAGAACCAGAGGAAGAGGACGAAGAATCAGATGAATACTGGGGAGAAACAAGTTCGGAAGAGGAAGAATTAAGTTCATCTGATGATGATGATTTCGGTCACAAACCTAGAGGAAGAAGTTACTTCCTTAAGAAATCAGCCGTCAAAGGTTCAGGCGTCGAATCCGAAGAGTCTGAGGAAGAATCGGAGGAGGAGGAACAAGCAGAGGGAAAGAAGGTCGTTAAGAGTGCAAAGGACAAATATTTAGACGAAATTGCAGACTTGGTTGATGAGATTGAAAACTATTCCATGGTTCAGGACTGGGTTAACATTGGCACGCGTTTCGATAAGTTGTTGAAGCTCGTTAGCAAGTATCCACAGCATCACATTGCCATCCCACGTCAGTACGTGAAGTGCTTGGCCATCCTTACGCAGACTCTTGAGGATTATGAGGCTCACCAGAAGGAATCTAAGCGCAAGTTGAATGCTTCAGAGTCTAAGTCATTGAACATCATTCGGCAAAGGGTCAAGAAGTACTCGAAGGAGTGTCCTAGGGAGTTAAAGGCATACCACGATAGCCCCGAGGCATTTTTAGCAACCGATGGCTCTATCTCACTTTCAGTCACACCATCTGTTGAGGCATCTAGAGAAGCTTCAAAGGCTCCAGCTACAGCTGAGGATTTGAAGAAGGTCTTTTTCAACGCCTTGAAGGCCATTTTGGAGACACGTGGAAAGAGAAATGTTGATCAAAGAGAGCAGCTTTCTACTCTTCTCGATCTCTTGTCGAGTGCAAAGACTCCTTACGAGCAAATATCTGTTTTATTGCTGGCCATTGCCATAAGGTTTGATTTGCACGCTAAGTCCAACTTCATGCCATCGGCTGAATGGAAGCTGGCCTTGGCTGATGTCAACAAGCTTTTGGATATCATCAATGCTAATAGAAAGTATGTTGTTACTGAGACGGCTGTTGCCCCTGATGACATCGCAATTGAGCCAAAGCCTAATGCAAATGGCCAGGTTGAAGTTGTCGGTTCCATCGCATCTTTCGTTGAAAGACTTTGTGACGAAATTACATACCATCTCTTGACCCTCGATCCACATTCTACGGAGTACATTGTGCGTTTGAGAGATGAGTCTTCTCTATACACCACTCTTCTCCGGGTGCAGCTTTACTACGAGCGTTTCATCAGTGCTAGTGACTTGCAGAAGCCACAGGGTGCCCAGTTGGTCCGTGTCATCCTGAAGAGGCTTGAGAGTGTTTACTACAAGCCAACCAAGTTGATCATCTTCTCCGAGATGAATTCATGGAAGGCCATTGATGCCTCTGAGAATTCTTGGGTCTATCCAAGACTCAGCGGTGATTTGGGCCCACAAAAGAACTTGCAGTACACAAACGGGCTCGTGGACTCCCTCTGTTCCGTTCTTTACAAACAGACAAACTCGGCATTCAGAAAGAAGGCCGTTCTTTGCCACATCTATAACTATGCTCTCAATGATCAGTATTACAAGGCCAGAGACATGCTTCTCTTGTCACATCTGCAATCCTCTATACATACCGCAGACCCACAGTTGCAGATATACTTCAACCGTGCTTTGGTCCAACTCGGATTGTCTGCCTTCCGTAAAGGTCTAATGCATGAAGCCCAGCAACTCCTCCAAGAGGTTGTAACCTCTTCCAGACAGAAGGAGCTTTTGGGACAAGGTGTTCAAAGATTCCAAGTTCAGCAGTCACAGGTTGACAAGCAGAGATTGCTTCCATTCCACATGCATATCAATCTCGAGTTGCTTGAATGCTCTTTCTACACTGCTTCTCTTTTAATTGAGGTGCCGCTAATGGCTGAGTACGATGACTACGCAAAGAGAAGACAATCTTCTCCAAAAGCCTTCCGTCGTGTTTTGGAATACAGAGAAAGACAGGTGTTTGACGGTCCACCAGAAAATGCTAGAGACCATGTGATGTTAGCAGCCCGTTCTCTAGGAAAATGTGACTGGAAAACGGCAGCAAACTTACTTATGAAGATCCAAATCTGGTCACTCTTCAACAACTCTGAGGAGATCAAGCACTCGATCGTTTCAGAGTTAAAGATCCAGGGACTTCGTACATTTATCTTCAAGAATAGGGCATCGTTTACAAAGTGTTCTATATCCAGCCTGTCAGAAATGTTTGAATTGACTGAAAGCAAAGTCAAGGCTGTAATTGCAAAGCTTATTCGTAACGATGATGTTCATGCTTTAATAAACTTGAGATCGAATACAGTTGACTTCACCCAAGGGGAGGATTGCAGAGCTAACAAGCTCCAGCAGCTTGTTCTTAACCTCAGCGATAAGTGCAGCCAGATTATTGAAAGAAATGAGAAGTTGAGCATAGGAGGATATCAAATTCAGCTTGACATTAAGAAGTTTGGACAAGGAAGATCTGCAACTGTTCAGGGTCGCAAGTAAATGAAATTCTCTGCCTTTGTTTATATCTTCTTCTTTTTTACATCCGTTCATACTGTCTTACTGGTTATTAATCATTAGCTCTTCGCTGTCTTTGTCAGCATCGAACATTGAAGCATGCTTTTTTTCCGTTGTTTCCTGCCATTTTTTTCATATCTCTCTCTTTGGGAAGCTTCGTATCTAGCCAGTATTTGACTTCATGCTATCTTTGTGCAGCTGTGGTAAAGATGCGGTTGATTTTGATTATTTCCTGATTCTATTTTATAATCTGTGATTTTTTAGTAATAAATCTTTTGAATGAAATAGTGTATGCTAGTGTGTAAGTGTTCTTTTTTCTCATTTCGGATCTTTGATGCCACCACATTTATGTGGGTAAATTAGTCTCGTCTCCGTAGATCTTAATGGTTGGCTTCGTCTAGTGTTTTCGTCCCGACTATTTTTAGCCCTGTATATTACATCATAGTAAATATGAATACAAAAATTTTATGTGTCCGAATGGCCACAAAAATAATTACTCGGAAGGGTTGTTATTTGTTGGTACTTGCAATGCATCTCTTTCTTATTTATCGTCCTTTTCATATTTAAAATCAACGTTGTGTTGGTCCTAAATCCCTTTAGATTATTTTAGGGAAAAAGCTAATTTATTGCCGCTCACTTCTTTTCTTGACTTATTTCCAGCAAACTTTTTTGTCCTTGCGTCATAATGAACAGATTGAAATTTAAACGTTATGAATGTTCAAATGATAGTAAAAAGTTAAGTATATGCTGAGAGGTCTTCTTCAAATAACATCCAGTAAATTGTAATTCTCCATTATGTGAATAAATTATAGGCGATAATGGTCTAATTCCACCGGGAATTTTGCACCTGGTGGACCCTTAAACAGTTGCTTAAAATATATCTGTTGTTTCCATTCTCGGTTATAAGTCGGCTTTTGCATTGTCTGTGAGCAATTGTTAGCGCCTGGCACTGAATGCATTCTAGGCATGCAACTTTGTCCTCTTTCTTAGCAGTCGTTTACAGAGTTCACTAAATACTTTTCCGAACGCATTTCTTCTTCCTTGTTTCTCCTTAAAAGTTTAATGCTTATTTAATCCTTATTTAATATCATAGACCTTTGTTTTTTTTTTACCTAGCTTGGATTGGTATTATATCTAATTTTATACTGATTTGTTGTCTCGGCATATTCTGTGCTGCCATATCTCCTCCTTTTTTTTCCCCCTCCACTCTATCTTTTTTATACACACTCTTCATTGGTGCCTATCCCCATACCTTTACCATCAATTTTACCACATTCAAAGCAGAACCGCCACAAATCTTGCAGTGCTAATTGCAAGATGACTATAAGCTTGAGAATATGCGTTCGTTCATGAAAACACATCTGCGAAATTCGCCAATATTCGATCGGCAAAAGTCATCCACCAAAAATTCGAAAGCAGATGATACCGAACCGATTTCACCCCTGAGATTGAAACCCAAGTCACATCATCACCGCAAAAAGTCAAAGAACAATAGGAAATCATTAACCGAAAGCCATCATAAGTCGCATTCATCTATTTCATCAATTGATACTGAGGTATCTCGTTCAGACTCTGCACATTTTTCAACTGAAAGTCCGAGCAGAAGGCAGCAGCGTCTTAGTCATAAACATCATAGCAGTGATGGGAGTAAAATCTTGCGGGTATTTGACGATATCAAAGAGGATATTTCGAATCCTTTCTTGACATCATCAACACCAACAAAAAGAAAGCTCTCTGTTAAATTTAGTGAACTTCCATCATCTTCATCCTCTAGTCTTCCATCGATGAAATCCGAATCTAACAAAAGCGGTACGCTACACTCAAATCACTCAGTGGATAGTATTTTGAGGGGACAGAGTTTTAAAGTGTGTCCATACACAACCTTTCCCCCTCTGCCTGATCGTTCTACAACTATATACGGTACCAAAACACATAATTGGGGCGTTGTGGACACAAAAAAGGCAGAATTGAAAAAGCGGCCTCTTCCACTTCCAGAATCTCGTGTACCTATTGCTCCCCCCTTGCCAAAGAGCACAGTTCGTTTTGATGCAATTAATAATTTTAAAGTTAGTCCTCCAGTGTCCATTCCGCATCCTCGCCCAAATATTAATGCCAGCTCGAATGCAAATTCTGTCGATAACGGTGTTGTAGATGGTTCTAAATCGCCACTCTCGTTGGCAAGGAAAAGCACATCTTTAACCGATATAGACATGAGTGATGACGAGTGCTTTCCAAAATACAATCCTGAGGCTTTATTTGAAAGTCATTTGAAGCGTAAAGATGGCAAGCAGGATAATCAAGATAATCAAGATGATCCTGAGGTATCTGATTCGGACTCCTCCAAGTTCTCATTTCAGCTCACTGGCAGAAATGCGTCAATTAAGTATTACAAGACGAAGGAGCAAGTGAAAGTTGAGCAAGAAGTCAAAAGCCAGAAAAAGAACGTCGATAAATTTGTGCAGTTTATCAACTCATCAGAACCTCTTGAACAGTTGGATGATGATCTGAATTATATTGATGTGAATGCCAAAGATGAGACCGACGATCTCTTTAATAGAGATTTATTTTCTGACGATGAAGATGATGGAATAGAAGATGAATATACTTCGATCACAGAGCTGCAGCCGAACGTACCCGTCGTTGACAGATTAGAGAAAGATTCTAATCAAGAAATTTCTGATAATTCAGTTTCAGAAGCAACAAAAGCATGTGAAATCAAGAAAATACAAAAAGAGACTCCCGCAGTGTCTCCGGAAGCAGAAGTTAATCTTCTTTTAGAGCAGCTACGGTCAACCAAAATTGACCCTGGATCTGCGGGTATTATTATTCCTAAGAGTAGCGATGTTTCCGAGGATTTAATCGAAAGTGACAATTCCACGGAAGGTGACATTTTCGCAGATTACAAAGATTTATCTGATGACGAAAATGATCAGTCTCCTTTGGAGATAACTACAGTTCAGGATGGAAAGAATTTGAATCCCAAGAGTTCTTCTACTCCGGAGAATAAATATACAAATTCAGATCATTCAGGCTCTTTAGGACTAAAGGCCCGCCGGTCTAAACTGAAGTATCACCAAATCAACTCTAAAATCCAGGAGGACAATATGGATTTCATAAAAAATAGATATTCATGGCTGGGAGGTGAAGGGGAGCCAAAGATTGATGACTTTCAAAGGGTGTCAATGGCAAGTTCACCGAGTGTTGATAATTCTCTTCTTGATGAGGTTAATCAAGTTTCATCAGATTATGAGTCTGATGTGAATTTAAGATATGGCATTCCAGATGACGAGATAGAACAAGTTAATGCCCCAGTTTTAGTTGATCAAGTTCAACAGCTTGATAATAGTATCATCAATTTATCAAAAAAGACTATTACTTTATTTAACGGACTTTCGTCTGAAAACGGCACTCCTAATTCTACAAATTCTTTGAAGCATGATCAAACTGTCGGAAAGCATTTAAGTCAAACTAGGCCATCGTATGTTGACATACTCGAAGATGGTGGGAATTCTATAGAAGCTTCTGCTGATACAGGGGATACCTCGTATAATCCGGATTTTTATGATCAGTATACAGAAAGTGCCGAAGAAGGCGATGGCAGCGAAGATCTTAGTTTTGTACCTGATGGATTGGCTCCGAACCGTTATAGAGAATGTTCATTTTTGACTACGATAAGTGAGGCTTCTTTTGAAAGTTCAAGAAGCGTGCATTCGGATCACTGAGCAAACGATACTAATTAGGTTATGGTTTTTGTTTTCTTTTTCAGACGGCATGGTATGGCACTTCTAATTCTTGATCTTTTTTTTTTGCATATACAGGAGTTCTTTTAACAATATTTACATTTTTTTTTGTGTGTGTCTTTCTATCTACACGCGCTATGCATTATACTATGTATGTTCAAATTGCTAATGAGTTTGGTTCATGTCATACTAACAAAAAATGATGTAAATGGAATAATTACAATGCATTCTAGGTATATATGTCTACCTTTTAAGGTTATTAAGCAGAACTTTCAAAATAATAGTCGTATATACCATTTAAATAGTCATTTTTCTGTTTGGTCTTGGTCCCTTCAATTTTAGGAACTAAATCTGGAATGGACAGCCACGACTGCCGAGCATAATACTGTGGATTTTGTGGTGTCTTCGATTGAATGTATTCAAAACCATTTTCCGATATAGTCGGTGATGTTTCAGCAGATGTCCGTCCATCAATGAATGCTTCATAAGACCAATTGCTCTCAGAGTAAGCATCTGTAGAGTTTAAATCAGCATTATAGCAATACTGTTGTGTGTCCACATATTGCATTTTATCTTCGTAATATGAAGACTGCGGATATTGTCCCTGGCCAAAATATTGATTGTCTAGGTGTTGTATTTTAGTACCTTGAGGAAATTCTTTATGCGGCAGCCACTGCTGAATCAATTCTGGATTTTCCCGCTCCATTCCGTCATTGTTGCCGAATTTAGGTAAGTTATATCCGTCCGATGGATGTGATTGATGATGGTTCGTTTCATTCATGAAAGTGTATGCACTTCCACGCTGGTTATGTGATAGATCCGGAAAGCATGCAGACGCGCTTTTCGATCTTTCTTCCATCTTCCGATTTTCTATATTTTTGTGGCCTTCTATCACTTCATCGTTTTCCGATTTTTCCTGAACGATGGAGAGAACTCTATTCTTTTGTCCAAGAGATGAGTTGCAGTTGTGTATATTAGTGTGACAAATATTGCTAATTGTGCTTTTGTCAGGCTCCAGCTGACGCCCTTTCAATACCGGTCTTGCCTGTTTTTGTTGTTCGCTCTGCCTTCTTTCCCTCATTTTGGCTTTAGCAGATATTTTATCAGGAAACTTTATTTCCAGAGGATATGGCATGCTGTTAATAACAACATACTGCCTTGATCTTGATCTTCTGTGAGCTCTAACAGATGGCCTGTTGTACTGTGGAGTATCCAGGTACACTGGAAGTGAAAAGGTCGAAGCATTTTTTTTATGCGAGACAAACTTTCCTCCCTCCGAAACAGTAGACAAAACACTAGAACTAGAGCTAGCGCTAATACCACCATTGCCTATCATGTAAGGAGATGGGGTATATGTATTTGGAAGGCTCCTTCTACCTCCAGACATCACAACCCTATGTATAGTGTCAAGCAGCTAAAATAAAACAAAGGATCGCCTGGAGTACAAGTAACTAGTAGGACTAAAGAATAAACAGTATCAAGAGAGGCGATGCAAGCATTAAAAGTATTCGAGGAACATTCTTTTCCACATTCTTTTTTCCAGTAATTCATTCACAGTTCCAAATATGCCGCAAGTCGTTTTTGCTTATTCTTCTTTCTTTCAATATTCAACCTAAAACTTGTGTGGATGGATGGCTGGGTTATGTTTAAACGAATAGTGTATGATGATTTGCCTGAAAAGGGAATGTCGTTTCCTAATTAAGAAATATGTAAATATGATTTATTAAAGCTTTCGGAAATTAATCACATGAAGCTCGGGGGGATTTTTTTGCGTTTGGTCGACCCTGCATCTTTTTCTTCCAAAATATGAGGTATATGACGGGGTATTTAACCTTCAGCGGAATATTGCAATATAATTGTTGTTAACCGTGCGACCTCGGGAAATTCTTTTTATTACCATCCTGGGACTAATTCTATCTAAGGATTATTACATATTTCTTCACTTTTATTGTATTACGCTTGTGTTAAAGCCAAGTGAATTACCTTTATTACTTTTCGTATTACTTTGAACTGGTCATTGCTTTCGGATATATGGCCTCTCCCTGAGTAATAATGTATTAGGGGTCTAGCTGCACCTTTCATACTTTCTCTCTATTATTACTTTGTTACTATTTTACGCCTCCCTTTAGAGACTATTACTGCTATATGTTTTAATATAAGCCATTAGCTATTAATATATGCTTAAATCTTTCGAATAACCTATAATACGCCTCAAAAGGCAGTAATACTGCTGTCAAAACATGTACCGCTCCATTTTTAAAGCTAAATACGAGTTATTCGGATTCCTCCGAAAATTTCAAAACCCAACGGTATAATGCATGTTTTTTCATGTTCTTCTAAACAATAAAATATCATAACCTCATTTTAAATGTATAAATCTGCCCCAACATGGACAACACCCAATCTGTCAACAATGTCAACTCTAACTTTAATAATTGCTCCGCTTGTTTTCCTGATCTCCGATTTTTCCAAATCCTCCAAGTTCTTATCGCACAACTCCGAAGTGATAGATGAAGTTGTATCACTTCTACCAGCAAATTCGGAGAAAAATTGTGCAATCTTTGACGTTCCTTGGAATTTATCATTTATGTAAATCACATAGTAAAGAACAAAGTTGGTACTAGATTCACTCCAAACAAGCAAGTCACCATCGACATCTGTTGCAAGTTTTCTAACCTTTCTGACCCCTTGAATTCCAAAGAAATTCTTGTTTGGATAGTTATTGGAGTTTATAATTGCAATCTCTCCAATTTTTATCTCTGGATTCATACTCCTTGGCACTGAATTATTGGTAGTACTCAAAGTATCTGCACCTGGAATACCCCGCGGAACCAAAACCCATCCCTCATCCTCATCATTGTCATATATTTTATCGTTATCCAGAATCTTTTCGTAAGGTTCATCATCAATCACAGAGGTCACGATAGAGTCTTCCACAACGTAAGATTTATAACTAAATGATGGATTCTTCTTATGGTGGACGCACAAACCCAGGTTATGCTTGTCATAAGAAATTTCCACCGTTTCCAAAACCAGTGTTTCCCGTATGCCCACATTAATGCTAAACACGTTGTCAAGTGTGAACCATCTTTCTTTTGTCGAGCAAAATGGTATCACCATGACACCTTTTCGAATTGTTTTTGTTTTCACACCATGGCCCAACTGCGTATGGTATCTTATTTTTAGTTTAAATATCTCCCCTGTACCCTGTTCTAACTTATAGCTAACTCGCACACCCACTGTATTAAACTGGCATGTTCTGTTTAACTCGAAAAGCTGCAAATCTCTCACTTGTTGTTCACTGAAGATCTTGTATCCTGGAAATCCATTCCGTTTTTCTTCAATATACGGAGTATAGCATACCTTTAACGAAGAGCCTCCGTGAAAACATTCAAGGGTTTCTAAACTCATTTGCAGACCTAAGCCTTGATTTCTGTAAACTGTTAGCGGTAAATATAGTTGTAATGAGCCATCTACCCATGGTCTATTTGAAACTCTAATGCCCTTACAAAAGAAGTTCGTGCCTTGGCCATTGCTAAAATTCGTATAAAATATGAAGCTTGAGTGATTTAACTTGAAAACCGGACAGTTTCGAGGTTTCACAGATGACATGACAGATAGTTCTCCGTCAAAAAGGCCGATCCAAAATCTCGTATCATTAGTGCTAAAGTTTCGTGCACCCAACTGTTCATATGTCCATGCAGGAGCAAACAATGCAATATTAGACTGGTATTTTGAGATAAGCTGGCAGGCAGATCCAGTATCAAAACCTCCCCTTCCAATAGTATTACCTCTACCCCAAACATCATAGCCTGTAAAGAGTTTTCTTTGCACACCAAGATTGCCAGCATTTCTCAAATTACTCTGAAGATGTTTCACTGACCACCAGTAGTTTGTGAAAAAACGATCCGAAACGGAAAATAAATTGTAGTTGAACTTCGTAACGCCATTTTCGTAATTGACTTTGTTCTGTGGACACAAAAAGCTGTCATATATGATAACCTCATTCTTCTTATGAAGGGTATGTAGTCTTGATTTCAAACACTCAATAAATGGAATAAATAATGCGGATATCTCCTCGTTACTGAATCTAGCTTCAATGTTGAACAAAAAGCCGTCAAATCCGAATCTCTCCACTAGCGATACCAATATATCGACATATATGAATTGACCATCTCTAGCTTTTGAGACCAACCGATCAAGATCGGTTAAAAACCCCGTGCTTTCAAAGATAATTGTTCCAAAGCATTTAATGCAGTTTCTATGACAAACATTAATCCATGATACCGGAGGAATGCTTATTCTATGATGACTGAAATATATGAATGACTCTAACAACTGTGGATACTGTATAAAATATCTCTGTCCTGTCTTATGTGAATAGTAACCAATGGTACTTTGATCCTGGCCATCCTGATACCCGTTTCTGAAGTCATGGCATACCATCACCTTTGGTCTGTGGATGTTCTCTTTTAGATACCCACTTCCAATCTCATGATTCGATATAGTCTTTGCCGATGGATATCTGGAAAGTGCTCTCATACTTGACGTGGATTGATTACTTACTGATCTGAATCTTGGCCTCAAAAATGAAGAATAAGGAGGTATGGATATGATTGAATGAGAATGCAATGATGGTGCTAATGATGCCGAGCAATTATTTGGAAACTCCCTTTTCATCTTCAAGCTCTTTACTGGTTCCTCCGTATCGATACCCTCGATCTGATACGCATCATAATCCTCACTGCATCTCCTAAATCTATCCAATCGTGTTTGACCCGAGTCCACCTCTTTTGATAAGTCATCATACCATGTTAATAATTCTGCTAACGAGTCGAAGTATATTGCCTGTACCGGCTTCGAAGACATTTGATTGCTTTCCCCTTAATTTCAAAGCACTTGAAGTTTATAAAAAGAGAGAAAAGGATATTTGTCCGATCTATATTGTGTGTGCCAATTATTCCGACTGGCTTGCAGAGACACAAATTGTTTTGGAAGATAACTGAGTGTGGGCAGTATCGAAAAAAAATAGAAATAAAAATAAAAAGATAACAGATAAACCCAAAATGATTAAAGCGGACTACAAGGGTAGCACATGGCTTTTCACTGCAGATACGTACTTGCAATATAAGAAGACCAGATTTTTATAGCTAATGCTTGCTGAAAAGTGGTGAAAAGTTAGCTTTCATGTTACTACTGTTCTTCAGAACCCAAAACTCAGTTTTGTTCTTGTAATAAAGCGAGTGTTCCCTTTTTCTCCTCAGACATTACATATTCGATAAATATCGATAATTAGAAACCCTAAAGAAATATAATTTTGATATCTCATTCAGGAATGTTTTTTTGTTGTTTGAGTATTGTTAAATTAATAAAAGATAAATGAAAATGGTTTTCTAGTACGAGTACAACACTTAGAAAACAGCCTAGAAATCATGAAAAGGACTTAAATTTTACTTAGGATACTCGACTCCAAGTGAGTGTGCTAACTGTATATCACCAGAAGCACAGGTAATCCTCCTAAGAAATTTTGACAATTCCACAATTCGCATTAATTGTATAGTATTATGTTGGTGTGTTTAATTCATCATGCTAATATGCGTGACATTATATATTGTCATATCCCAATAAAGCCGTTTAGCCCATAAATTTTTTTTCATATAGTTTTGGACTCCTCCCCCTTCAATGAGCATCGCCAGCATAACTGTCACGATTTTATTGTGACAACCTCTTCTGAGCCCAGTCGCGAATTCTTGAATATTTTTTTCTTAGTCGATAAATAACTTAAATACTTCTAAGAATATCGACTATACTATTTATTCACTCTGAAAGTTACCACTAGATTGTCGAATCAGGTACCAGGACCATTCGGCAATATTTTTTTTATTAGGTTGTGCTTCGATAACTCATAATCAAAGGGTTGATCTCCAAGTAGATATAACCTTATTTTCTGGACGGGACTAATATAAATTATATATTTCTCTTACTTATCTAGCCCTCTCGATATACAACTTGCACCCTCAGAAGCTTCCACATTTAATCATCAGGGATCATCATGTGAAATTTTTGGTCCTGTAATTGTAAATTATGATGATATCCGTCCTTCGATTTACTCGATTTCAATTTACATGAGGCACCTTTACACCAAATGTTTTCGCTCTCCCAGCCGATTGCTGATGATTCTATTATAATAAGCCATCCTCCTGAAATAATTTGGTCCGTTTACCAGCGAACATGCAGATGGAAAGGGGTAGCATTTTTGAAAATAAATTAGAAATTTTGTAAAGTAATTAAAAGGAGTAATTGATGCAAATGTTGCACTTTTTCCCCCACTTTTTAAAATCTGAGATGAACCAGTATCACAAAAATCTACAAAATGATATATGATTAATTGAACAGTTTGCCAAAATCTGCAGAGATTTGCATCAGGGAGTTGAATGTCAAACTATTTTTTTTTTTTGTTTTGTTCCATGCTTCGCAAAAGAAAGCAGAAATTTAGCGGGGACAAATTATTTTTAGCCAAGAAAAAAAGCGTGCAAAAATAAGTCGCGTTTCGATATTATCTCAGCTGAAGATAATAATAGTAACGGGGCTGGAGAAGTAGGCGCATTGATGAAGGAAGATTTTAACTGGAAATTCATAATTTATGGTCCAAATCGAAAGGAAGCGGAACGAACTATTTTTTTCCTTGATTATTTTTTTTTTTTTTCAATGTTCTCAGTAGTTTCTTGTTCGTTCCTCATCTTTAATACATCTCTTCTTTTTTTCATTTAGAGTTTTCAACCCCCTTAGTTCTCTTTAAATTACAAGACAGATCTCATAGGCAGATTCTAACAACAACACATATTATATCCCTCGTTATTAAGAAATAAGGGATTTATTAGAAGATCTGAATCATAAATCGTTTGTACCCCGCGAAGGTAAATATCGGTTGTTTCATCGTCGTTCGTAACGTGTCAGAACCGAGAGATCTATTTTATTCATATTCAGAACTCACTCACCCACTTATTATAATCAAGGATGGGTCTCTTCAGAAATCAGTCGAAGAAAAGTGGAAAGTATAAGGTGAAGCTTACACGTGATGATGAGAAAAGGTTAAAGACTAGATCAGAAAATGTTGCTGATCCGATCTTGAATGCTGTCAATGAAGCGCAACCGTTCGAAGAAGCAGCGTATGATCACAAGCGTAATTCTTCATCTTTAAATGGTGAAGGAAACATGAACGATGTTTTCGGAAATCCAATCAGTAACCCTGATGTTTCGAATCCTGCCAGATCCAGAGATGAAAGACCTTTGGATACTATTAGAGCATTTGAGTATTCTATAACGGGTGATACTGTTTATAAACAGCAGTTGGAAACTCCACAATTGGGATGGAGAGTCAGGGATGATTTCCCTCTTTATACAGACAACCCATATGCACAAGGATCGGATGCTCAAGCCCAAAAGTACGATGAATATGGACGTCCAGTTTACAGCAATAACCCAGGTATGTCTGTACAACAGGGGGTGTACAAAAGACAGCCGAAGAAACAGGAGAAGAAGAAGAAGAGAGGATTCTTAGGCTTTGGAAAAAAGCATTGAATACAACCTGTATGCTCACTCATTTAATTTCTTGCTTGCATGTTTGCTTGTTTTGGTGTTGGTTATTTGATTATCCTTCATTTTCTTCCATTTAAGTTGTCATCGCTTCGACTACGATATCGCTCCATTCATCTAGGTTTTACACACCTTTCCCACCTATGTTTCCCACATTGCTTTGGGGTTTCATTTTTGCCAGAGCGTTGTGGTGCAGAATAGCATGAAAATATGCCTGTTGCTTGGCATGTCTATCCTCATGTTACTTTGTTTCCAATCATTTTTGTTGTTGTTTTCTGCCTTAAGTATCGGGCATTTATTATGATTTAAGTGTACCAGCATGCATTTTCTTTGGGTATCAGCGATCCATTTAATATTCTGTTTGTCGTTTATCCGCAGATTTTGTTTTTTCTCGTCTTTTTTTGCTACTGTACTTTAGGATCTCTTTAATTTAGTTTTAGTTCAATGTTTTGCGTGTATTATTTGATCGATATGTTTGATCTTTGCTGCTTCAGATGGTTTATCCTACGTTCTAGTCTATAAATTTCCTTTGGAAATGACGTCATATAATGGTATATGAATATGCATCCGTACACCTCAATAGTAATGTCACCATCTTTTTTTTTTTTGACCCGCGCTGCCAGTCCAAATCTTTTTTTTCCCCCCCCCCCTCACGTATTACCTGTAACTTGATTCAAATGTATCCAGGAAAATATTTGTTCAGGAAAATTGCAATGATAATATAATGAGTTTCGTTTTCAGTGGAAATCTAAGTTCTCCTTGATTGCTGTTTATTCTCAAAAGTACTCATTCATTTATACTTCACCAGTAACAGAATAGCAAAATGTCGGAAACACCTGAACCGACTGGGAGCTTATCAAATAGTTTAGATGGTCAACCTGAACCAGCAGATCAGTTGAGCTCTTCACAACCCGTCAAAATAGAGAAAAAAAATGGAAGGAGTAGGAATGAGACATCTGCAAATACGGAGGAAAACAAAAATACACGATCACAGTTTGGGCAGTCCATGCCATATGAGTCCGAGAACTCCCGACTAAAGCATAAGTGCCAGGATTTGAAGCAGAAAATTCATGATTTGGAGACCCAGAACATTCTTAGTGCAATAGCAACATCTAGAGCAAAGAATACTATCGAAAGGTTACGATTCGAGTATGTTATTTTGTTGGAAACTCTTGAGCGGAAGGCTTTGGCACTCCCAATAGCGAATGCTGATAAGTTGGATGCTGACGATTTAGACAAGGATAATATTGATTCACTTAGATTGGCTGATATTACGCAACTTTTGTCCGAGACCCCACTTGCAATGGCTCGGTCAAGTGTTCCACCATCGGGAAATCTTTCCGGAATGAGAAACATTTTTGGGAGTGGGTCTTCTAGCTCTGGGGGACATGGTGGATCAAGAAGAAGACGGGGAAATGGTATGAGTGCCGCAAAAAGACGTCTAAGGGATCCTAACTTACCAAAAAGACCTACAAATGCTTACTTAATATTTTGTGATCTTGGAAAAGAAAAGGTCAGGAAGGATCTTGCAAAGAACATGATAGTGAATCCGGATATGTCCAAGGCGATGACAGAGGCCTGGAAAAAGTTAAGTAAGGAAGAGAGAAAGCCATATTACGATTTATACGAGAAGGATAAAAGAAGATACCAGCGGGAAGTGAAAGAGTATCTGAAGAATAAAAAGAAGGAGCATGACGGAAAAAGCACATCGACGGATCAAGATGGTAAGGCGCTTAAAAAGCAGAAAGTTGGAAATGATGATGATGATGATGATCAAGATGCCACAGAAAGTAAAGATGATCAGGATACTGCTGCCGAGGAAGCGGCTGAAAACGATGAGGAAGAAGATGATGATGATAACGATGATGATGATGATGATGATGATGATGATGACGACGACGACGATGATGAGGGAGGTGATGATGAGAATGACGAGGAGAATGATGAGGAGGTGGACGAGGATGAAAATGATAATGATGCTGATGCTGATGGTGTTGATGATGAGGATGATGATGCTAATGGAGATGCCGATGAGGATGCTGATGATGATATTGAATCTGATGTTGGTAAAGATGAAAATGATGTTGGTTTAAGTTCTGACATGCCAGACCCTGTAGAAAGCCCTACAGTTAAGCAGGAGTCTCCAGAACCATAGACAGTTTATTCTGATTAAGGATGACACATTTGTAAAATATATACTTATCTACTGCTGAGGCTTGAAATCAACAAGATTAAATTATGTCTATATTTATATATCTATGTGCGTAGAACTTAAACTCTTCTTTTCCTCTTTGCTTTGTAAAGGCCATTCTCGTCTTTATTCATTCTTCTCTTTTTTCTAAATCTCATATGCTTTTTCAATCTTCTTTTTGCAGCAACCTTTGGATTCATCAATTCAAGTTGTGCTCTTTTTGTCTTTCTGTCCGCTCTTCTGGTCTCAATTATTTGTTTTGCAGAAGAATACACGATGTTATAGGAAGATGTACCAAGCTTTGTACGTATATTCTCGAGACATTGGGTTGCAAGAAGTGGTAAGGAGTTATCTTCATCATCTTCGTATGCTACCTCCTCTTCCGAAATATTCACCAAAGGTATCAAAACTTGCTCGCTTAGAATTTCACCTAAACGTTTTGAATCAATGAATTTTGATATAAAGGTATAGTATTGAATTAGTGCTTTCTTTGCAACTAATGTTTGACTGTTACCCCTCGATTCATTCCTCAAGATAGCAGCAGATCTATTGATAGCCCATTCAAGAGGGGAATCATAAGTCTTGACCTCATGCTTTTCTTCATTAGCTGCATCCTTTCCATCGTTGTGTTTAGTAAAAGCCGCAGAAATGAAGGGCGTGTTTGCCTTTTCCCATATTCTCGAGATAATGGCAATATTTTTTATGGCTTGACTAGCCAGATCAGACTGAACTTGAGGTGCACCCAATTGTCTGAATGATCTGTATGCGATAGTTTGAATTTCCTCATCACTCACTTCAAACTGAACAGCCTGCCGGTCGTTTTCAATTTCCAAGAGTAAACTTGAAATAAGACGAGATGCGGCTGCCCGAATCCATGAATGTGGATATAGCAATGCTTCGATGATGTATTTCCATATTTCAGCATCTCTCAAAGAGCGGGTCACGTTGGCAATTGATGTCTCAAGAACTGCCTCAAATGTTGACATAACTGCATATATGATCTCCCAATCGATATTATCATTCTGTGATTGCTGAGCATCCGTTCTTTTAACAGATTTTAAAACTTCAAGAACACGTTCCATAGCCAATTTGTTAAGCTCTTGATTCTCGTCTATTCCCAACGCAGTTACATATGACTCGTAAGCATTGAGTCCACATCGAACTAGAACAGGGTTTGCTGGTTGACTAATCCATGCAACAATAAGATCAGTAACAAACTTAAAGCTACATTCAAGCTTACTCATCCTTGTGAACATGGATGAGAGAAGTGCAGAAGCAATCTCTCGACATGAAGGTGAATTATCAATAACAGCAACTCTGGACAATGCCAAAAATAGTGAGGGGACAAGCTTTTCCAAAAGCTGTTTGTTGCACTTTGTCACCAGCAGATTGAGTAATTCCATAACAGATTTTCTACCCGTCTCGGCCGGGTAAGAGAGATTGTTGACCAACAACTTAAGTTCTTTATCGAGTCTTCCTCTACCCTGATCGTACTCCATAAGGAAAGTATAGAATACAGTTCTAGAAGCCTGCCTAATTTCCTTGGAAGTACTAGTAACCATTAATCGCGAAATGCGGTCCACAACATCATAAAGCTCGGGAAGCATGTAGTGACGAGAAATGATACTCTTCAAAAATCCAAAAGCGACACCTTCCCGTTGAGGCTCATCCAAATCTGGCATTAGTTCCTTCAAAATGTATGCCAAAGCCATCGGTTTAATTTTGAGGTCATCCCTATAACGAATAGTCATACTCAAAAACTTCAGACATCTTTGAGCGAGCTCACTATCTGTTCCTGGTACATCCTGTAAAATCTTCAAGACAGATCTCGAGGCTGATACAAACATTGGGTTCACGTCTTCAGGAAAGTCAACCTTCACAAGTACAGTTAAAACTCTCAATGATGTACAAATCACACCCTCATCGTCTGAATTCAAACTTGTCACCAAAATTGGAATAAAATCTTTTAGATATCCTGGCTTCAATAGTTCATCTTTATGTCTCGTAATTGCTGAACGCAATAGCTCGAACGAAAATTTCTGCATAGTCTTGATGTACACAGAATACTCAATCTTTGTTTTCTGCGGCTTGGAGTCAAGATGAACTAAGAAATGATCTTCCTTCTCATCGACAGTTTTCTCGGGCTTCCTCATACTCTTTTCAATAATATCCTCTGAGTCCTGGTATATTTCAAAGCAAAGAACTAATATATCCTTAGTTTTCGACTCTTCGTTTTTCATCAACCCCACTGCAAATCTGCGAAGTAATTCATCAAGTCTGGTTTGGGCTTTTAATGTAAGCTTCTCGCCTAACAAAAACTTAATGGGCTTTAATAGGTGAAGGAAATTCTTTAAGTAAATGTTCTCAGCTAGCAACTCACCGGTATCATAACTCTTGTTATGTTTGATTTCCTTGGTCTTGTTACTGTAGCCAGTTGCAGCCTTCTCTTCTGAGGCAGCACCAAATATATCGTTCATGATTGATTCAACAATTAAATCCGCTGACTCCACTAAATCTCCGTGGTTAATCTCATTCTCCATAATAACCAAAAGGTAATGGATAGTAAAACTCAAGATATGAATCTGAGGACCTCTGGTTAATGCACCTTTGAGCTCTCTAAAAATAAAGTTCAAAAACTTCGAGCCCAAAGACTTGGCAATTCGTCCCAAATGTTTTCTCACAGCATCTCTTATCTCTTCAGACCTGGAACGTAAAATCTGGCAAACACCAGTCAATATACCTGGAAGTTCAGCATCAATTCTTTCTTTAGGACAGCACATGATTAGCGAAATCATTGCCTCGGAAACAGGAATCTTCTTAACCATGGTATCGGCATTTCTGACATTTAAGCACCTCTTGAGTTGAGGTAGTGTCTGTTCAATCACAAATCTGCATAAAATATCCTCCTTTGGGTAATCGTGTGGTCGCTTTGCGTCTGGAATTGACCACGAGTTGAATGCCCTACTGGCTGCCACAATCATAAGAACTGTATCCCTCAACTTCTCTGGGTCGTCCTTAATCATGGCACTGTTCATAATCTTTAAATATCTCACAAATATTGCCCTAAACTGGTGCCAAGTAAGTCTGGAAAGTAGTGGCTCCATGGAATCAACTGTGTCGTTTGCAAGATTCCTGAATTTCTCCTCTGTCCAGAAAGCATAATGCTCAATAATTGGTAGCAAATAATGTGCAATACTTGCAGATGTAAATTCACCCGAAATCAGTGCCAAATTTCTAACAGCTTTCTGTCTTTTATACATCTGAAGATGTGTTATATCATCAAAGAAGTTGGTGCCTTCCCTTTCAGGAACCAAAATTTTCATATCTGAAAAGTCGTGGAAGTATTTAGCATGCTGAACAGTATGATTTATGAGCTTGACATATCCTCTTCTAATATTTTCGTTTTTTTCCCGTACTCCTGTTTTTATTCTTGGAATAATAATATCATCCATTATTTCTAGATATGGTGATGCATCAGCCTGATTCTTCTTCGCAGAAAAGCAATCAACAAATCTGGTCAACGTGTAGGTAGCAGATGATCTCATGGCAAGGTCATCCTCATTTTTCATAAGATAAAGAGAGGTATGAACGATTGGAAGCCATTCTAATGCCGAGAGATTTGGATATTCTTTCTCATTAATAATTTGGAAGGCATCCAATCTTCTTTCGTAATCTGGTTCCAATATTTTTCTTTCAGAGTACGAATTTAATTCGACCATCAAATTTCCAACCTTCTCAAATTCTGTGAATTTATCTGCTAGTTGTTTAAAAACTCCAGACATAGTTAATCTTAGCTTTTGGTCGGATGCAGTCTCTGCCAATTCAGACACAGACTTATAAAGCGGTATAATTTCATCCATCGAGCATTCGTAATCTTTAACAAGCATATCCAAAAGACTTGTGACGCTTCTTTTTAATCCCAGATCCACCTGTTTATCCGGCTTAGTTAAAGTATTCATCAAAAGTGGAATCAGATTTTTCCGCATTTCGTTATCAGAAATAAATCCATCCGAAACAAAAGACAAAAGCAGCCTGATGGCTATATTGCTGACTTCCTTATTCACCGGCTTACTCAAAATACTTAAGATGGATCTCATGCAAGAGTCAATCACAACCGAAAGTAAGTTCAAAAAAGTGTTATCCTGCGACTTATCCTGGATCAAGCGATCGATAAATTTCAAAACAGATAATATTACCCCTTCCTTAGCACCTTTATTTTCTAGTAATGCAAGTAATGACTTTGTAGGTAGAAAGTCATCATAGTAAAGAAGGAATTGCAAGTTTTTTTGAGGCCAAAGCGTTGTCATGATCATCATGAGAGAGGAAACTCCTTCTAAGTTCTCCCGAGCAAAATTGGCTAGTTGATGACGGATAAGTTTGGAATAAATGAGATTACCATATGGCATCCAGTTGAAATCCTCACCAAGATAGTCCGTAATTTTGTATAAAAGTTTGAATCCTAGCTTCCGATTATTATGGGCGATCTTATTCAAAACATCGTCAATCATAAACTCCTCACCGTCAGAACTAATAACAATTTCCGACACTGTTAACGAGTATATCAATGGTCTTATCAAAACTTCAAAGCATTCTATGTGAAGTAACTTCAAAGATTGCGTAATCGTAGATGCAGTGTGAAGAAAACCATTGATGTTACGAAGCAATCTTTTATCAATACTTTCAAGTTTTATAGACTTATCACTTCCGAAAAACTCTGAAAAGTCCAATGAGACGAATGAAAGCTCTAAAAATTGTGTGATGTACAATGGTTTAAGACTATTAACAGCTGTGATTGCGGCATTCTTCCTTCCCCTATTGGTACCATTTGTAGCAGCTATTAACGAACGACCAAAAAGAATTCTAATCACTAATGGCATAATTGTAGGAACATCTTCCTCTGATAATGTCATTGAATCGCCTTGAAGGAAGCGAACAACGGTATCCCTAAAAAGGGTGTTATCCAAAAGACTTTCAAGCTCATTTTGATATTTATTATAGGTTGCATCTTTTAGGTTCAGTAAGCATTGTAATGATAGCTTCTGTTCTGAATCCACTTTGCTCATCAATAACTGGAATAAAATCTCTTTAACATGGTCAATACCCTGAACTTTTTCAAGATGTTTGAAATGTGTAAGCACAGACACTATTTCATTCATGTCATGTTTAGTCCATCCAGCAAGTAAGTTATGTTCATCTGTAACATTTCTATCCAACGATTTGATAAACGGATATAGTTCTGTAAAATGGCTTTCAGCAATGTCGGAAAATTTGTTGAGAAGTTTGATCGCTTGCAATCTGTAGAACATGGTTGGCCTAAGATCTGGCGCCTTTGTTTTCTCAAGTTCAAACACAGACCTAATTGGTTGATCATACTTTAGTATTAAACTTTCCGCATCTTCCAATTTTGATGAAAGTCTCAAAGTTTGTGGATACCATCTTAAAAGAGAGCTTTTTAATTCTGTGGCCTCAGCATAATCAAAATATTGAATTTCCTCCAGCTCATCATAATCTGTGGAAATCATAGTAAGCACATTCTTCCAAAGATATTCAGACAATCTGTCTACTGTTGGAGCAATAAAATCAAACACACCTTGCCAAGTTGGTGAAAATCGCACTGAAAGCTGACCAATTGCAAAGTCTGACATCATTCTGTTCAGCAAATCATTGTTTGGCTCTGAAGAAAGCTGCCGTCCAAGTTTCCTGAGTCTGAGCTGTATTTCTCTGCCATGTTGAATATCCAACGGAATTCCTTCAATAATCTGGCAACTGTTTATTGGATCCGGAACAGATAGGCCTGATGCACTGTAGGTTGCAGTTGCTGCCTTTAATGATAGATTACGCACAGAATGGTTTGGTGACCTCATATTTTGTGATAAATAAAGTAGAACTTTATCTTTATTTGAAGAAACATACTCCGAAGCCTTCGACCAAGACTTGCTATGAATAGATTCCAAAAGCACACAGTAACCCTCTAAAAATGAAAGACTTTTGCAGCTATTTTCCATAATATCTGTGCATCCTCTGACTATTGCCAATGCCTCCTCATCGTTGAGTTTCTGATGTGATATTGCAAGAAGCACATGCCCTATAAGATCGGAGGCATATAAAGAACTGCAAGTGATCTGTAAGTTGCGAAGAAGAGATAAAAGAACAGAAGTTTTCACCTGTGCCTTGGAGTTTTCTACGATTTGTATCTCCCACAAAATATCAATATAATCCTCTGGTTTCATCGATCCCTCTGAGCTATCTTCTAGAAGGCGTGTGCTTTTCTTGAATCCCTTAACTATGAAGTTCAAAAATTCTGTCGGTATCCTCACCATAAGATTATCATTATCATTATCCGAATTCACCAGCCCCTTGTCCTTCATTCGAGATAAAAAGTATCCAATCTCTCGATAATATTCCTTCCAATTCTTCACGATAAACAGGGTAAAAAATTGGTTGGCAAAAAGCATTGCTTTGTCCACAGATAAGTCTGTCAATAGATCCAAAAATGGAAGAAAGGCTTTTCCTTTATTAACATTAAGCATCAATTTGAATAATTCCTTGCCGTCATCTTTGATAAAATCTTCATCAGCATTTCTCATCATTGTGGCGGCGAGTTGTACAACTGAGTGATTGAAAGGCATCAAATTTGTATTTTTCTCTTCTCCATTATATTCTAATTCTAATTTAAGTGTTTGTCTAAATGCCTCCATTATTTGCGACCATGAAGAAACCTTTCTTCCTGCTTCGGCAAAAGCTAATGTATGGAGAATTTGAATTATGGAAATGGGAACTGAAGGGTGAGCCTGAGTAACTTCCGGTTTGGAATCCGTTTTAATTGCAGAGAGTATTCCCTCATATAATGGAGATGCCTGCTCTGCAGAAAGACAATTTGACAACACATTCATGCTAACATCCGCAAGAATCGACTCGCTAGAAGGTTGCAAAAGAGCATAACTAGCAAAGTTTTCAACAATGATTCTTGCCCTTGAAAAAAGTGTCCCAGATACTGACAGTAATGCCTCTGAATATATTATTACCAAGGCTGTGTGATAAGATTCCTTGTTCCCTTCTATATTACTGTTAGAATCTAAAGAGTATGAGATAAACTTGTTCAAGCTGTCAGAATGAGACTTTCGGACCAAAAATGATAACGCCTGGGATGCAAATTTAGTAATGTAACCTTTGTGCTCAAGCAATAATAGCGGAGAGAGCCTTTTAAACGTAGGCAAGATGTCCTTGACAATGATCTTAGAAAGATATTTAAAAATGTAGGCCAATGCATTGAAGATGAGTTCCAAAGAATCCGGATTCGTCTGCGGAATGGCAACTTTAATTATATCATCAAGTGTCCGAACATAGAATGGCATAAAATCAGGTCCAAGATCATGACAAAATTGGCTTAAAAGATCTAGTAGTGGTTGTAAAGATAGCGAATCATTTACTAGGATTGCCTTTTCCAAGGCATCAAAGATAGCATTTTGATTGTAAATAATCTGTGGCAAGCTCCTAGATATTGGCTCCACTTTTTCTGAAAATTCCTGAAAGTTTTTGGATAAGTTTATTTCAATGTAATGCAAAAGCGCCGAAAGGAAAAATGAATCATCTGTATCTTCAAATGGCTTTCGAGCAAGGTCACGAATAGGATCGATTTTAATGGAATCAACTCTATCCCTGAAAGAGCGATAAACAAACTTCCTCCTCGAGGATGTTGTACCACTTTTCTTTCCACCCATTTTTCTTTAATCGTTGATTCCAGTTATCCGGTCAAATGAGCTTGGTTAGATATATGTGCTTCTTCGAAAACCGTTTATCACCTTCTTAATATGAAAGGATTGAACCATATTATGAATTCTAAAATTTTTCAGTTCGAAAAACTATCAAAAAAAATTAACAATAATAATGAGAAAAAGTGGGAAGTAAAAAAAAAATGATAATCAAAATAAATTCTGTACGCCAGGCCGAACCCCTTGATTCATAGATATGAGGTTTTAAGTTTGTTGCCAGTAGTTAATTACAGTTAAGTTTAAATAAAATACTGACAATTGAGAAGCAAGGAATTCAAGCACCTTTGAGGTTTCACAAGATATTTCAGCATATTTATAATTTCTAAGCAAACGTGCACTTTAGTAAGGTTTATTTATTAAGCAGCTTTAAGCTTCATCTGTACTACATGCATCCAGATCTCAGATTGTCCAACACGTAAATAATTCACAGCTGAAATATATTTAGATATAAAATGGATCAGCCCGTTACAGAGAGAACCAAGTTGCTTTCTGAGAATCCGTATGAGGGAAGTGAGGAATCCGAATTGATATCAGGACATATTAGTTCTGAAGGAAGCAATTTGTCGGCAGCAAGTGATGGCCTTGTTAACGAAGGCAGCGGGAATCTCACAAGCAGTAAGACTTATGGACATGATGGAAAAAAGCATGCAATTAGTAAAAATTACTTTGCAAAAGCTTCGGGTGCTAAGGATAAAAGAAAAAAAGCATTGGCCCACGACTTAGGTCCTAGGATGAAGCCGCAAAGAACAAGTAAAAACAGCCAAAAGCTGAAGTTGTTACCCGAGGCTTTAGATTATGAGTCAGGTGAAGATGATGTCAGGCAAATGTCTTTGAAAAAGATTAAAGACATGCCGGCTCGAAAAGATGCCGAAAGGTTAGGACGGAAAGAAAGGAATATTCTTCCAAGGGTTACTGCATATTGCACGGCAGGTGCTTATAGAATGAGGGATCTGATACGCTGGCTTCAGGATAAGAAGCGTATTCATTCAACGGCACCAAAGTTATTTGATGAATGTATTTACACCCCGTTTGCATACAAGGATTGGAGGCATAAAAGCAGACGTTGGGATATGCTTCAAAATTACAGAAATCCCAGTTATGGTATGTCTGAGGAATCAGAAACTAATTTCATTCGATTGGATGCAGAAGGTGGTGATATTAAGGTTGGGAAATTGTCGACTGGTGTTTTCATTTTTGAGTACGGTGTAGTTGTGATGTGGGGATTCAATAAAAAGGAAGAGCAAGCCTTTTTAGATGATCTGGCTAGATTTGAGAGCGACAAGCTTTCTGATGAAAACGTTCAAATGGAAGAGTTCAATTATTATGTGACACGAAGTTACCAGCCGAGAATCTACAACGATTTCATCTCGTTAAGAGACGATGCAAACTACATGACGAAGCTTAGTATCTCCTACGCAATATCGCAATCAGTGAAGATATCGTTGTTTGAAGAGTTGGTCGATAATACAATTGAAGATACCCAGGACATACCTGAGCAAATATCAAAGACAGGTAAAGTGGAGATGACCAAAGATGAAATAATGAAGTCTATAGGTGAGTTATTTATTCTCAGAATCAATATCAACCTGCATGGTGCAATCCTAGATTCACCCGAGCTCATGTGGTCCGAACCTCAGCTTGAGCCAATTTATCAAGCCACGAGAGGTTATTTAGAAATTAACCAACGGGTCACCTTATTAAATCAGAGATTGGAGGTTATATCTGATTTGTTGCAGATGTTGAAAGAGCAACTTACGCATAATGATGACGAACAAATAGAGATGATTGTTATTTTACTCATAGCTGCAGAGGTGTTTGTCTCTATGATTAACATTATAGTTGATTTAATTGCTGAGAGAAAATAAGAATTTTGCCATATTTAATATTTAAGAATTTCTCCGTTCTTTTTTCTCTAATGTTCTTTTTGCTACATCAATACAACTTTATGATCCAAACAAGAATTATAATTCTTCATCGAACTAATATACAAAGTTGCTACTTAACATAAAGCCGGCAACACAAAAAAATACCAAGTAATCGCCTTATTGGAAGCCTGCTTACAATTCCTGGGAAGCTCTGGCTCTTCTCTTTGGCAACAAAGAAGGATGAATGTTTGGCAAAACACCACCCTGGGCAATGGTAACATTACCGAGCAACTTGTTCAATTCCTCATCGTTTCTGATGGCCAATTGCAAGTGTCTTGGAATAATTCTCGACTTCTTGTTGTCTCTGGCAGCGTTACCAGCCAACTCCAAGATTTCGGCAGTCAAGTACTCAAGAACAGCAGTCAAGTAGACTGGAGCACCAGAACCAACTCTCTGGGCGTAGTTACCTCTTCTGAGCAATCTGTGAACTCTACCAACTGGGAAAGTTAATCCAGCTCTTGCGGATCTTGATGTGGATGCCTTTTCGGTAGTGCCAGCTTTTCCTCCTTTTCCTCCGGACATTTTGTTTTGATTAGTATGTATATATGAATGTAATAACGGTTATTCAAATTAGAAACAGAATAAGAAAGAAAATTTCACAGGATTCTACACGTGAGAGGGAGCCGCCTCCACGGGTAAAGTGGATCTACATATCCTTTATACTTATATGTTTTGAAATTTGGTAGCCAGATGCATGCATGCCTGTAATAATAATAAAAATAAAATCAAAACATATGTGCACAAAACCGCGTTTCAAAAAATGTAGTAAAAGACGTAAAAGACAAAACATGTGGGTGGCTTCGGTATTGTCGATAGTGTGTTGCCTTAGTTACTAATGCTAATTGATCGACTATAATGATAAACCGTTCCCTACTTTACACAGTTGGGAGCCAGATTTTACTGTTCTCAGATTTACACATCAGGTGTTAAATTTGAGTCCGGCTTGGGATACCGCGAAACTTGCATTGAAGTGGCACTTTCCTAAAATTTATTTTTTTCGCGGTAAAAGTATGTAGCATGTAGAATTCACGAGTTTGCCTGAATCTGCATTTTCCCACAATTGTTTCGGTACCGCGTTTTTTTTTCTCGCTCAAATCATTACCTACCTACCCATGATTATCGTATTGTTTGTTTATTTCAACGTGTTTTTTTTTTGAACCTCACTCAACAGAGCTGAACAAACCGCGTTCTGCATTTTGCTATGGCTTCCAACCTTTTTTGTTCAATTAAGGTCCCAAATCTATTCCGCATATATATTAAGAGAACTCCCAGTATTCAGGTGGGCCTTAAGGGAGCACTTTTCCTTTAAAGGTGTGCCTTTTTATCTTACGCTTACTTTTTTCCCCCTTTTCTTCCTTTCTGTTGATTACCCAACTTTATTAACTACATTCATCAAATATAATATAACAAAATGGCCAGAGCAGAAAAGAAGCCAGCTTCCAAGGCACCAGCCAAGAAGACTACCATCGAGCCAAGAAAGAGATCGAAGCCAAGAAAGGAGAGTTGGTCTTCATACATCTACAAGGTGTTGAAGCAAACTCACCCGGACACTGGTATCTCTAGAAGAGCCATGTCTATCATGAACTCTTTCGTTAACGATATTTTCGAGAGAATTGCCTCTGAGGCTTCCAAGTTGGCTGCTTACAACAAGAAGTCCACCATTTCCGCCAGAGAGATCCAGACTGCTGTCAGATTGATCTTGCCAGGTGAATTGGCTAAGCATGCCGTTTCTGAAGGTACCAGAGCTGTTACTAAGTACACTTCCTCTACTTCCGCTTAAGCGCGTGCTTAAGGAGTATGGGTTATGTATTGTACTTTTTCACATTTTCTTTTAAGTAAGTTTGTATATTAGGAATATATCAAAATGGTATGTTGAAGTTAAACGATTAATTTGTGTGTAAGTTTGAATAGTAAATTTCCGGATCATGTTTCTTAGTTGTTGATTGTTTTTTTTGTTATCTTTAACTCAGCAGCAGTGGACTTAATCGTATCTGGCAGATTAGGCATTGTACGTAATCCGTGAATTTCCGCGTCCCATTTGGCTTCCCGATCGTAACTGTAAGCAAAGCAGTATTGTGAGTTTCCTTGCTATGGTGTATGGATGTGGCAACTAATTGAACGAACACATGCATTCATTACGTAACCGCTGAACCTTTGACAGATCGAATGATTATTCCGTTCGGTCAGCTGTTTGTTTCCCCCTAAAAAAAAAAGTGAATTCAAAGATGTATGTAGATCTTTTGGTTTTAATGCGAGTCATATGTTCCAAAGGCTGCATCTGCTCAAAGGCGTTCCAGATCTTAGCGGTACGCACAAAGTAGATATAGCACATTATTTTGCTATCTCATACACTCTGAGTTTCCTTTTTTTTCCAGCTCTCAATTTTTTTTCATTATACTCCGGCATTATTCTTCCCGCTTTATCAATTTTTTTTACTGTCTTTCGCCGAAGCTTCTTTTCCATTCAGATTTCACTTGCCGTTTATAGGCGTTTGAGTCCAAATTTGTATGCCACAGTGTTCAGCCTCCGCTTTAGTCAAAGACCATTGTTTTTTTGTCCCAGTCTTATTTTTAATAATTAATTACTGACCTCGTAACTATTTAATTATGATTCCACTCTATTAACTCCTACATGTCTCTACAAACAAAACCCCCCATTTCTTTTGTAAATCAATTAATTATTCCTTCCCTTATAATTAAAATTGATTTTTTTTCTTCCTTAGTGTTGTATTTTTTTTCTCATGTAAGGCCTTTCAACTATTAACTGGGATCCCCCTGGAATCTTAAATCCTCGAATTACTCCGTTCCAGTTTTCTCTCAATCATAGTTTCAATTTTTTTTTTATCAACTTCTTGAGCCGCAGTTTCCAACCTAATACAGATATTTAATTTTTTTTCTCCGCAATAACAATTTAACCATAGAGTCAACCAGTTGTGAAAGAGGATACTTTCAAGCAAAGTCTTAAAACATAGTCAACTAAAGCCCGCAGTTGATTAGGATTTTGTCTCTTCGTCAGTTTTTCCTTCCCACAACATTCAGGCCACTTGTGTGAAGAGAAAACATTATAAATCATAGGACGGATTTTTATCACGTTACGTTACTCAACCCAACTACGAGCAGCATTTGTCACATCCTTAAGATCCAAGTCAAAGTTTTTTTAGGCGATGATTTCACCCCCTTCTGATAAGAGTCATTCGCTCACGGAAAGAGGATCAAGTTTGAATCGTTTCCAATTCACCAAATTCAATAAGGATCAGAGCAAAGACAATACAGATACCGGCCTCATTTCACCCGTGTCTCCCCCTAATTCAGAAAGTAATCTGGAGAACATGGCTTCACATTTGAAAGGCTTAAGTCTGTCGCAGACAGAGGAAAGTAGCAATAATTATGATGAGAACTGTTCAGTATCCCCAGGTCAAGGGAAAACAGCTGATTCCAAAAGGAAAAACAGTTTTGGTAGTTGTGCCAATGTTGATCAATCCTCTATGTCATCAGAAGATTCCAATGGTTCCGGCTCTATAAATTTAAGGAGTCGAGACTCTCTCATTTTTGAGAGATTCGTCCAGGATCCAATGGTGGACGCTCAACCAGTTCCTAGTTCTCTCCCAAGACATTTTACATCTGAGAACTACGTTCCTCCGGCATTGGATGCTGCAACAGGACTGATAACTGGATGTGAACCTGACAAGGACATCAATTTGGAGGAGTTCGAGTTTAGTGTTCCGTCCAGAAGATCCTCCACTGCAAACCTTGAGGCAGCATTTGCAAATGGAAATGCGTCTCGCTCGAGAATCCCAAGCCGAAGACAAACTCAGTCTAATTTAACACAGCAGCTGCGCTCGGATAATAAAACATTACTGAGACCATCACTAAACCAGTCCATCACTGCACCGCAGCCGACTTTGTCTTCATTTGGCCGGGCTGAGTCAATTCACAAAAATAGCGGCACAAATTCCTCGAGAGTCCAAAGAAGACCAGAACAGCAAAGGTCAGTTTTCCCTCCTTCACCATTGCTGAGAGAAAACAAGTCCACGAGCTCTTTCTTCTCGTATGCTGATATGATCAACCAGGAAGATCAGGAGTCTACTTTCCCTATCCGGAGACCATCAATATCGCTTTCATTTTCGGGTCATAGGATGGGTAGAAGTAGTTCTGTCGTGTCTTCATGCTCTGGAATGAACTCCCCTCGATCACCAACATTTGCAAGGGGTCCAAGGTCTCCTGTCTTCCCGAAGACAAGACGAGACTCCGGTATTAATTTTTCTTCAACTTTTGCCCACGCAAGAAACTCGCATAATCAAAAAGAACAGCCATCCGACGCAGATGATGTCGACTTGTTGACAATAAATGCTCCTCCAACGGAAGCTACCCGAACCTTGATAGGATTGTCTAGAAAGAATTCTGGCTTTTCGAGAAGCAATCGCTGCTTTGGTAACGGAAGACGTGGACTTGTAGCAGGTCGTTCTCCATCAATATCTTCCAACTTGAGCTCCAGGAGTGGCCACAGAGGCGAAATAATATGTTCTAATGATCTTACACCCCTCTCTACTAAGAGTACGAATGATTCATCCAATTAGGTTCAACTCTGTCCGGTGACATTATTGGGGTCTAGATAGTTTTGGATGGATAGTATGTTATTATTTTTTATTGTTTGTTTAAAAGCTCTTTTTTTGAATCAAAGCTTTTTTTCCCCTCTTTTTATTACCTTCCATGCGTTGTCTTTAAGGTGTTGGACTCTTGGTATTTGATTGAAGAGGGTTATAGGTTAGCTACGGCTCATTGTTTCTTTTTGTTGTTGTTTTCTTTTCTCTTCTCTTCTCCTCTCTTCTTTTCATTCATCGCCACATTGTTTGTGTGTGTGTGCGTGTGTCTGGTTTCTGCAAGGTCATCCTGCTCTACGTTACGTTACGTTTTTTTTTTTCTCTCGCACTGTTTCATTTCTTATGTCTAACTTATAAGGCTAGCCTAATTCCCACGTTGTTTTTGTTGTTGTTTCCACACCTGCGTGCGTGCAGGACATTTATATCAAATTCTATTACATGAATCCTGAGTATGTAAATAGACTATGTTTAGCTATGCAGTCGAACCAATCCATAAATTACTCGCCCAAGTAATTCTTTCTACTTGCTGTTCTAACGAATCTTCTTAGCATCCATTCCACATCAGCATCTTCATCATCCAACGTGCCAAGCTTTATCGAAAATGGTCTCATCTCAAGCCTTGGGCCGACCTCACTTAACTCTACGTCATCTTTCGTCCTAACATAGAGATGCTGCCGCACGCTAACAAAATCATTTTTATTCACGAAAGATATCACTCTAGGAGATTCCTTTTTCACTCCCGGTGGGAATATGTTCTTCAAAATTGTACTGATTCTCTGTCCTAGTTTTGTTGTGAAGTTCTCGAATATAAGATGTGGATATGCCTCACTAATGTTTCCAACATTGTAAATATCATGTCTAAGAACAACGTTATGTAGAGTGAACACAGCCGTAGGACCATAAGGAAGATGGCTCACGGTTAAGGTCGAAGGCACACCTCTATGCTCGTGTATTACCACTATGTCTGTTATGCCCGATCTCTTGCAGGACTCAACTAATGCTGGCATTATGTAATTACCTCGATTTATTCTGATTGAGTTCGGTATCATCAATCTCATCTCCTTCGTGAATTGTGACAATCTTGCTGACGGACTTCTAGAAGTAGTAATCACTACCTTTGGTTCGACAAATCCACTAAGTCTTGCATATTCATCATCCACTTCCTCGTTTTCTTTTTGAATTGTTTCATCATACAAAAAGTCTTTTTGAAGCTGCTGATCATCAGCTATATCTTTTGAAAGATTTTTACCAGTAGCTAAAGCCTGCGCAAGCTGATGTCTTTTCTCTATCTTCGCTTCTTCCTTGAGTTGCTGAGCTTTTCTGTATAAATACTCTTTTCTTTCTCTAGCCTGTCTTCTTAGCATCGTGTGTGTATGTTGTTTATGGATTGTACGATATTATTTGTCCATCAAAATGTCTAAAGTCAAACGATTCATTCTTCCATAAACTTGGTATTTTACTCCATTTGATAAAAAAATTTATCCGCTGAAAATTTTAAACAGATGGCTGTGCAATTTTTTCTTCATCTCCTTCGATCCTTTTTTGGGCATTGTACAAAATCCTTTTAGGTTCATTTAAAAATAGACCCCAGGTCAAGATAGCAGTGTACAAATTACTATTTTATATAGAAGTACTGTTGAATTATAAGCTTTTATTTTTAAAATATTTTTATTGAACATCTCTTGCAATTCAGACGGCATCTCTGTGTGCTAAGAGCATGTTCGATATACAAATATCATCAGCTTTGCTGATTGCAATAGCATAATGCGTGCTTTAAAGTATAATGCATGCCCCAAAGCATAACGCTGTTTATTTTTATTCTGATCATGGAGTTATTAAATTACAAGCAAGCTTGTTTGAATAATAGTCTATATCAATACATCAAAGCAAATATGTATTCTATGATCTTCCCACAAAAGTTCCTAACATAAGTAAAGTTTATTATACTTGGCATTAGTACTTTTCTTTTATCATATAACTTCTATGGATCTTATTATTATTCTTTGGTAAACTATTTGTGCACTATTTTTATCTTGTTCCAAGATCATGTATATTATTCCCGTAATTAAATAGGCAAATTCTAAAAATTATACCGAAAAAAAAATATAAAATCTAAGATTATGCTTAAAATTGCACTTATAAATAAAGAAAGCATCAGAGCAACACATACAGTCTATTATGTGCTTAATTTAGGGGATAAAATGTTATCGCTTAAACAAGACATCAAAGAATGGTTATATAAATACGACAAAAATGTGGACGCAGAACAACAGATTGATGCGCAATTTGGCAAACATTTATTTAGTGGTGTAAGGTTGATTGTCAAAGTTGGCCAAATTACTTCTTATGTAACTCCATGCACCTTTCTAGCTATATGTATACTTTTTCATCGGTCTATAGATTAACATTCGTATGAGTAAGCAGTTTGATCCCAAGTGGAAAGTCCCAAATAGATTTCAGGAGGTGAAATGGACTCCGGAAGCTGATATTTCCTTTATAGGTGGGATTTCCGTATCCGGTGGACCTCTACTTGAAGCACTTCTAATTAGTTCCAATCAAGAGTTATATATATGCACAGTCGAGCAGAGGGATGAATTCAGTGAAATATTTCGACAGAACAGTATCTTGAACACCGACAATGATACCGTTAATCAGATTTTAACACAGTTAACTGCTTTAGAAGGGAAAATCGGTTCTGACGAGACATCTGATACGTTGGTAATGTTTCAGCTATCTGAAAATAAGGAAATGCTAACAATACAGCATGGCGATTTTAAACTAACATTTCCGATGGTAATTGTTGATCAAATAGAATCACAAATTCTCATAATGAAGCAATTGCTGAAACGATTTATAAACTTTAGCTACCTACAGTCGGCAATTCTTTCAAAGGATGACGCGGAGATTAGGAACAAAAATCGAATAATCATTCGACTTCTAGTTAATCATATACAAAATACCTCTTTAACATCAGGATTGGGATCCAATACAGGAAATCTTACGGATCAGCAAATATATAACCATGAAGCCGTACAATCTCTTTTTCTCTCCGGTAGTAGTTTGCGATCATCATTGGAAAGTACACCCGGATCCTTAAGAAGCGAAGCGAAGAAGGAATATCGAAACATTCAGCCGTCTGTGAAGTTATCATCCTTATTTATCCCCAAATTCAACGAACAATGGAACACAATAGCGCCACAAATGTCACGAAGAACAGGAAAAAGTAAACACGATCAAAGTACAAAATTTAACCGTCACCAAGAAGAGACAGAGCTTAAAAGGCGTGGTGATGACTCGATTATTAATCCGGCCAAATATAAACGATTTAGGTATCTTTTGGGGTGTAAGAAAAGGAATGAAAGTTAACATACTATTCTATTATACATTTCAATTAAGATTCTGCTCCCAAGTGTTCCAAACGTTGATTATGCTGTTTAAATCTGATTGTAGTTTCGGATCCCTCTTCTTGTATATTGGAAGCAAAAATCCAGTCCAGAATTCTTTGAACTCCTTTAGACTCTCTTGGGTATTCGGTAAAGAGGATAGCCGCTTAACATTAGTAGACTCGTTGAGAATATTTAATGGACTGAAAGTGGCTCTTGTTGGGAAATAATCGGCGAATGTCGACAAACTTAAATCCTTAATTAAGTATGCTGCATCTTTTAAGGTATGAAGCTTCGACTCATCATACCCAGCCATATCGGCATCTTCACCAAATGCTTTTTTCACCGCAAAATCAATCGCCTCAAAGACTAGCACTTGAACCTGGTTAAAAATGTCTTGACAAACATCCTCTAAACATTTACCACGATCATTACTTTTTAATGAATTGTGGGCGGCATTTATTTCAGTTTCTTCATCAAGGGACATACTGTCATCAGCCTCATGATAATCATCTCGTTGCACAGATTCGGAATTGTTTTGTGACGTGCTAGATTCCTTCATATTAGGATCAAAGTTAAGCGGATTATTATGAATTTTACCATCATTATAAGACACCGAAAGCCCATATTCCTGGGTTACTCGGGAAGCAATGATCTCGGCTGTCATCCCTCGTCTATAGGAAATAGTAAGAATGTCATTTGTCAAAGCTTTTACACAAAGATTTTTATCATTGGACATTAAAATCACAAGACATTGAGGGTGTTTTCTTTGCAAGTAAAGACAACAGTCTAAAATTGAATCATCTTTCATCGCATTTTTATTAATACATTCGTAAATCTTCTGTCCTTTAACGATCGGATCTGTGTTATGCATAAATTTATAACACCAGTCTATAGCCGATCTCGACAATTGACCAATCTCTATCCCTTCTTGAACCTTTGCTGAGCTTTTGAGACCATCCAATTCTTGTATAACTTGACGGGGAATGATAATTCTATATATGTTATTGTATTTGCCATGAAATGATTGTAGTTCATTCAGAAGATACAAATGCGATAAAATGAAATTCGTATCTATAACTAGGAATATTCCAGCATCCATCTCCTCCATTGAAGCTCCATTAGCAATGTGCACGCCATTTTGTTCTTTAGAATAGTATGACTCGTCAAAATCGGTGTGTGACTGTTCATTTATGAGCTCTTGTCCATATCTTTGACGAAGTGTAATATTAGTGATCTGACTGAGATCATTCTCGTCATTCACATCGACCATATCGATATCATCCGAAAAATGGCCAGACATAATCACTACCTAGAGAAGATAAGCATGTAAATGATTGCACTATTCTTTTTAGAAAGGGTTACGTGCATGGAAAGATCTCTTCTTCACCTTATTATTTTATACATGGAAGAATAAAATCAAAGGGTACGTAGCATTTGGAATTTTAAGTAAAAAAAAAAAAAAATTGGCAAAGAATAATTAGTCTTCAAATAGACGCATATTTAAACCAGAGATTACTTCGCCACTACAATACAACCATTACTCAGCCAACATACATAATTTACAATGCAGATATATAATGAACAAGGTTGATAAATAAATAAATAGGAAAAGAGACTTGAAAATTATTTGGATTACCGCAGAATCTTTCCCATTACTTAGCATTTTTTGCATTAGTGAAACTCATGAAGCTGTTATCTTTTGCAATCTCATAACCCAGATCCACTTGAAATTCAAGATACATTGATTCAGGGTCATAATCCATAAACTTTGTGTATTCAGCTGTCTCGTCTGGAATGATGACTTTTTTTCTTCCATCACTTTCAGCAGCATCTGCAAGCAACTGACATTGACAAGTCCTCTCCATTAACGTATAAAGATATGCCGCCTCATCGACAGTTGTTCCGGCAGTCAGCAAACCATGATTCTGCAATATGATCGCATTGGCCTTACCGGCAGCTTTTGCAATTCTGCGACCTTCTTCCTTCTCTATTGCGACTCCTCCGAAGCCTGTGTACACAGCCTGATTTTTATAAAAAAGACATCCATCTTGGTTAAGCATATCAAGGGGTTTACCGAATGCGGAGTATGCTTTACCAAAGACCGAATGTGTGTGGCATGCAGCATTAACATCTGGACGTGCTTTCAGAAATGCTGAATGAATCGAAAAGCCCGCTGCATTAACTGAACCCGTTGTATTTCCATCTCTGAGCATATGGCCATCCATATCCATATGTATCATATCAGAGGCAGTCAATAATGAGAAGTGAACACCAAGAGGGTTAATCCAGAATGTGTTTGGATCCACCGGATCCCTAATAGATATATGTCCAGCAGAACCCTCTCCAAATCCTCTTCTACCAAAAACTCTAAATGCCCCTGCCATATGCTCCAACATCCACTCTCTCTTTTTGTATGGATCATCAAACTTTGGAACGGGATAAGGTGTACCATTCACCAAGGCAATATTCTGTGCTCCCTGCTTTTCCATCTTATATCCATAAGAAGTAGCAGGGACTATATGGGAGGGCACTTTCTGAATCGTTGATTCCGATTCTGTTGTTTCTGTAGTTTCAGACATGTTACCAGTAGTTATAAACCAGATTATCCAAGGTTTTAATAAGGTTTGGCCTTGGTGAATAAGACAAGTAGCAAATTAAAAGTGGAAATTATTTAGGAATATTTAGGTACCTTCAACATACATATATATATAATGCAAAATGTGTTATTGTTAGATTAAACTATCTTGTTATCTGCTCCTCTACACTGTTATTGGGGTACGTAATTACTGATAAGCAAAAAAAACAATGAAACTTGGCCGTTTGTTTCTTCATTTGACGAGACTTCGGATTTTCTCGCTAAACTTGAGTTTCTTAGCGCATAATTTTTCATGGATCTGAACACTTTTCACTGACATATCAAAACAATTCCTATTCATTCACACTCAAATAATATTATATTGAGAGTCGCCACTTTATATTAAGATTGCTCTAAAGATCTTATTAAGTGATCACATCATAATTTATATGGCCCACGTATATTTTTGAAGTACAAAACAGATACGCCGCGTTCTCAGTTGGTTGACAGGGGAAGCAATTTTTTTTGTCGAATTTAGAAAAAAATTCCGACAGGTTTAAACCAGTCTAAGCAACCAGTCCTGGAAGTTCGAAAACTCGGCAATCTACGTATGGGATAATACAAATAGTAGAATGTTATAATTGTAAGGGCAGGCACACCAAAATAAGTAAGAAGTTCACAACCTTATTCGTATGCATCGCACATTACTTAATGGACCACATTCCAGCAACTACAGACCAGCTATAAAAAGCAAGTAATATTAATTATGGATCATATGAAAAAACAAGTTTATGGCCAATGCTGTATACTCATAAAGAGAAGAAGTTTCAAAACGAACCAAGTGGATGAATAAATTCTCAGCTAGCAGACGTTTGAAATTAAAAAAGTTATTTTGCATAGCAGCCATCTCTAAAAGGCATCCCATTTATCTTCAGAATCCCAACTGTCGGTTTTCTTCTTTGGTGTCGTACCCATACCAGGCAACTTCGTTTTCGTAGCAGGCTTTCTAAGGCCAAAAGCAGGCTCAATATTAGCACTTTCTGTGCGGGGTTGCCCCAAGTCATCAAGCAATCTGGAGTACTTCGATGAGTTGCCATTATTGACATTAGTAGTATCCCATTGCTGCTGTAAGTTGGTACCTGCCTCTTGAACTTTCTGTCCAAACTGCTCCATAGCCCGTTTGGCTTGTGTTGTGTAATCTTTCTCTGCCAGCTGCTTCATCCCTGGCTGAATAACTGTATCATTCACCTCTTTCACTGATTTGGCCACAGTTGAAGAAAAAAGACCCCAGCCTTTGGTAAACGTCCCGAGTGGGTCTTTTTGGAAAGCATCTAGAGTGAATCCAGCCAACGATCCACCTCTGTTTTGCTGTGAAGTGGCATTTACACTGGGTCCACCAGATCCAAACCCTTGATAACGGCCACCCTGTGATGGTGGCAAGTTATCTGGCCGCTGCTGATTGGCATTACCAAGAGTGGCAAAATAAGCCTCATTTTGTTGCTTCGTTGGCAAATGGGTTGAAGAAACGTTGGCACTTGAGTTTGGTAGGCCTGCATTTGCAGATGGAAGTGTTTCACCAGAATGATCTGGTTCGACAAAATCCGTACCATCCACCAAAGCAGTCAACTTCTTTTTATAATCCTCGGCAACAAAATTATCGTATTTGAGCTTGGCTGGAAGTGAGCAATCCAACTTGTGTGCTTCGAAGTACTCTTTACATTTTTCGTTTCCACCCAATTCCATGCGCTTGAGCTCCTCAGGCTTGAACTGATCCATAGTGATTGATCTGACAAATGAGATATGCACACCGAGCCCTCTATGCACACCAGCACACTCCAAGCAGATGAAAATTCCAAATTTCGGTGATGCCCACTGTGGATTTGGCGAACCACAGTCAAAACACTTCTTATTGGCTCCCTGCTTTTGCAGGGAAAGCAATTTTCGCCTTGTAGCTGGATCGACTGTCCACTGATTAGACATAATATTGTGTGATGCTTGGATATAACAAAATTATATGTCTGTATTCGCAAGAGTAAAGGCAAATAGGCAGAAATGTCAATAGTGAGATATATGAGAAAGAACACAATTTCAACATTTTCCAACGGGGACGAGGGGAAAAACAACAGGTTGGGATGAAATGTGTGAGGAGAGGAAAAAAAAAAAAAAAAATCGAGAGGACGATAAGGAAGTAAGCAGAATTCTCTACTTACGTGTACGGATGCAAACCATTAGGAGATGTGTATCTGCCATGAACGGCGAATTTGAATGCATAGGTCAGCCAGCCAATGCAAGACATCCAAACTACACAATATTAAGTGACGAACAGCTTATAATTTTATCGATATGAAACAATGCTGAATGCACAGGAGGTTAAATACATAAAGAGAGTGGGTGACCTGAAATGCGAATTCAAGCAAAAATTTCAGTGCGCCTGTAAACTAAACTAATACAATTTAAAAGAGAGGGAGTGCTTGAAGAAAAAACAACAACAAAAAAAACGTACTCAGTCCTTCCCACATTACGCTTCATATAGGAATACTGTACCAGCAATTAAAGGCACAGCCAATGAAAGCAAGCCAACAGGTGATTCTATAGAGAACATTGGTCTGGAAGCTGCATTTGTCGAGCTACTACTGGTGGAGCTGTCAGAACCACTTCCGCTTGTGGAGCTGTCAGAACCACTTGTGCTTGCGGAGCTGCCAGAACCACTTGTGGTAGTTGCGGTATTCATGTCCAAAGTGATAGAGGACAATGTCTGGGTGTACTCACCACCGTCCACATTATCTAACTCGGATAACCATGAGCTGAGGTCAGAGGAAGAGATGGTGTTTCCAAAAGTGGTGCTGTTGGATAGGAAGACAGTAGCCTTGCCGTCTGATCCAAAGATAACACCACCCTTCATGACAGAATCAGGTGTTCTGTCTAGATAAGCGAACATTTGTAATCCAACCTCGACACTGTCGGTTCCTTGATAGTCATGGATGGTCGTGTAGAAGTTATTTCTCTGTGTGTAATTCATCACCTCAAAGATATCGAACTCACCAGCACCAGTGTTCCATGCCGAGCAACTACCGTTCAATGGGTACTGAGACGTCCTTGGAATTTGTGCATTCAACAACCAAATAGCAGGCATGTCATAGTTACCAGTCTTGTTGGTTCGACCCTCCTCGCTGGTATCGGAAGGGGCAGAGAACTGGAAGAGGAATGCCTTGACTGTACCGTAAAATCCATGGTAAGCATCGATTCCTTCACGGTAAACAAGGCAGTCACCCTCCAAGGATGACTCATCCTTGCACTTGGTGCCGGAAAAGATGGCAAACTCCTCTGCGGAACCAATAGTCACGTTTTCGAGAACGGTAGATTCCGATGCAAGAGATGTACCGTTGGATGTCACATAGTTTAGCGCTCTGGCTAGGCACGTGTTTTCAACACCAACATTACCGAGGAAGGTAACATTATCTGCAGTACCATTGGAGACATCGTAATAAGCACCCCGGGTCCACGAACCATCAGTTGAGCCGAAGCTGTAACTTTCGGCCGTGTAAAAGGCAAATTTCTGCAAGTTTATTGGTCCTCTAATGTGAACAGACAACTCCTCATTGAAAGGACTGTTTGTGCCATTAATATAAATTGGAGAATCCATGGCTTGTTCACATGAACAGTTTCCATCGCTCAAAGCTTCAACTTTTCCAACTGGGAAATACTCTCCACTGTATCCAAGATTTTCGAATTGGACAAAAGCGGCTTCTGAGCTGGCACTTGCACTGCTTGCAAAAAAGAGCAAGGATGCACCAGTGGCGGCGGAAATTAAGGATGATGCGATCATGATTTCGAAATCTGGTCGGTGATAGGTAGTGTAAACAGGGGAAAAATATAAAAACACCAACAGAAATAGAGGAAGGGACGCGACGCACTAACTTGAGATCTAAGAAAAAAAAGTTAAACGGTTTAGTATTTATACAGATGGGTATTATTTCATCAGCATTACTTGCAGTACATGCATGGGCCGTGCTTCTGAGCTTTTGTAAACATTGTAAAATCCACAACCAACAAGTGTATTGTTTCATGTGCTTTGTAAACTTCTTGGCAAAAAAATTGGATTCATGAAAACATTGTCCGGCTTTTGAGAATGCTTTTTTTTTTTTCGTTCCTCGTTGCAAAAAATTTATCAGACATAAAGGAGGCTTAGGCAATAAAGGTTTGACAACATCGGATCTCCATTAAAAAACACTCAGCCTGCTCGGTGTTCTAAATTTAATTCATTATTTACCCAAGACACACGAAAATTATTTGCTCGAAGTTTGTACTTAGGTTAAGATACTATTTTTTTATTTGTATTTTTTTTTTGCTTGTGTAGTAGCAGCAGGGTTCGCCAATACAGATAATGCACATGCTTCTTTTTTTAGTTTGATGATAAAAACGTTCCCCAGCCCAATTCATCTGAAGATTTGCGTATCTTTTCAAACCGATGAATAGATTTTTAACATTAATTTGGAGGTAAACATGACTAAAAGCCAAATTTTGAGCTTCTTCTTTAAACCAGGAATAAAGACGCAGAATGAAGCTTGGGATATTTTCCACTATTTCAAAATACAGGTGCTACATCAGGAATCTCCGCCTCAGAATCGAAATATTCTGCTCTTAGACTTTAGAATTCCGCTCACAAGATATTATGGGCAGTCATCATATATGAACAAAGTGACATTGAGATTACATGCTCGAAATGAAGAGGGTGCAAACAAGATAGATGATTTATTAAATAATGGTGTTCCTCCTTTGGGTGACTACATATTTACGCTTGATCGTCGAAATCCCCGAGTAAATAACAAACCTCGACGTGTGAATGATTTCAAATAATATAACGTTTTCTTGATCCATGGAAAATCTGACTAAGATCTTCGGATTGTGTGAGGTAGTGCTTGAGGATGCATGCATTAAAGTTATATGATGACAACCCTCTTTGAAGTACATACATAACGAGGTATGAAAACTGACGGTATTGCACAGTATTTAACGGTTTATGACGAAGACCGTGCGATGCAATAATAACGATTTATTTATTCTTCTCTTCCCTCCCTAGTTTTATCTATCACGGGAAATTTAGCGAGATTTCATCTCTTTATTTTATTTTTTTCGCTATATAAAATACCCTTTTTATGAATTAAAGATTGACCATGTGCACAATCAACAACCTTCACAAACAGTATTGCTTTAACTATTGTCGTAATTTTAGCTTTGTGATGAATAATATCTGAACATGAGTGCCGATGAGGTAAACATTTCAAAGATTGCAGATTCTCTTCTTTCGGATATTGATATTTCACTTCAATTTATACTTGGCGAAAAGAATCCAGGCAATAACAGAGATGATATCAGGATTAACAGAAACAACTCACATTCCATATTTACAAAGTCAATTGATCAATTTCAACCATGCCCTCAATTAATGGATACGCATTTGCGTTCATTCATAAATAGAATAACAGATTCCTACATAAAGAATTGTCTTCATTCCGGTCAAAATTCATTGCTTGATGAGCAAATTTCTGATTCATTCTACCAGTTTGCAAAGGTTCGTGGGTCAAAAACAACGTCTAATTTTTTAAACAGTGACATTTCATTGCTTCCGCATGTTGTTAAAAGGGTCACTTTATGCTCTTCCTGGAAGTCACGGTATTTCCTTTTACTTTGGTTGTCAGTTCTCATTTTGACGCCGTTTCCGTTATCGAAGATAGAAGATCAGTTGCCAGACAATGTTTATATAATGTCTTGTACATTTTTGGAGTCCTCTTCTGGAAAGGAAACAGATGCCGCATCGGTCTTAATGGCCAGATTTTTGAGTAGAGTGGATACACAATCTTATCTAACTCGTTTTATTACTGAGTATATCAATAGTTTGAAATGGAAGGATACATCCGTTTTTACCAGAATAGGGATTTTGTCGACAATAAATTTCCTTTTGAAAATTTCAACCTTAAACCATCTCTCTCCATATTTGAATCGGATATCTACTTTGACCTTTAATGAACTTCAAGATGGATCAAAACTGTCTTCATCTGTTTTAAAACTTCTCATCAAGATTTTGGGTAAACTTTCACTTTACTTTCTTCGGATGGCCAACTTTTCCCGTATAGAGGATGCCATAACAATTATGCTATCTTATGTATCACATCAAGATACAAATATTAGATGTACAGTTTCGAAACAGATTTCAAAAATATGTTTGCACGTTGATCCACAGTCCAGGGCTGACGTAATAAGGGCACTCATAAATCAGTTAGACATCTCGCCGGTAGATGGTAACGTGTTTCAAGATAATTTAATGATAGATATGGAGTCTATGGATATTTCGTTGTATCATGGAACGTTGATGACATTTGGCCAGGTTTGTGGGATGGATAGCTCTTCTAGTTGTCTCTATAAGATAGCTTCTATTGTTCATAAAACACTATTCACCGAACAGCACAGATTAATGCATACTGTTGGATCAAACGTTCGAGATGCATCTTGCTTTACTTGCTGGTCTTTATTTAGGCGACATCATGATTCAGAGATTCCGGAGGAGATTTTGCTTGCACTATTTAAGGATCTAATATTAGTGTGCTGCTTTGATGGCGATTTAATGATACGAAGAGCAGCATCGGCCACAATGCAAGAACTTGTTGGCCGACATGGGGATCGATTATTTGACTTGCTAGGAATTCATGGGTCAGATGCTGCAACTTATAAGATCAAGCTCATTGAAACATTGGACTATACTGTGTTGGGTCACACAAAGAAATCGTACAAAATTCCTTTGCAATTGTATACGAAATTGGATGGCTTTCTTTACACCGAATTTATTGACTATTTGTTTAAAAAAGGAGTAACAAATTATGATCCAAATCTTCGAAAGCTATCTTGCTATACATTAAAAGCTCTTATTGGAGCTTCCGGTGCAAGTGATGCTAAAATTAATATGTCAATAGGTGGTCTCATAAAGAGATATCGAGATAACGAAAAGCCTGGATTACTTTATTGCATTGCTGAATTAATTGAATTGGTCAAAGACACGTCTCTACTAGAAACACAGAATATCAGATTGGCTATCCAGAATTTGAAATTCGATTTCCATCATGATAATTACAGCAAGGGAGAAGAATATTTACATTTATTAGGAGTCATGTGTGGTCAGATCGATTTCAATTTAGACGACAATACTTTTGATACTGTATTCAACATAATCAGAATTGCTGATAAATCTGAAATTACCTCTGAGTTCATATTCCTTTCAAGAAACTTAACACAAGTACCAACAACATACAAAAACAAATGGATTTCCTATATAAGATACGGAAACATACCATCGGCTAAAGCAATCGGTTATTCTTTTATACTGAAAACAGAAATGAATGCCATAATAAGAATTTTACTTGATACAAGTAAGGACGCAATGTTGAGAAGCTATTTATTGGATTCGATAAGCATCTATCTAAGCAGAGAGAAGCCAGCTATTGATAGTAAAATGAAGGAAATCTTAATCAACCAGATGGATGATTACACTGTGACTAACAGAGGAGATGTTGGAAACTTTGTGAGACTCTCTGCCATAAATTTGATTTCAGAAAATCAAACATTATTTTGGAATGCAGAATATCCAAAGATGAAGAAATTGATTGTCATGAAACTTTTGCGCTTGACGGGTGAAATTATGGATAATGTGAAGTTTAGGGCCTTCACTCTTCTTAGGTCACTTCTAGGATGGAGATTAGACGCACACAACCTTGATCAATCAACATTGCTCTATCATCCGAGAAAATACTTTAGTGCTTTGCTTCATTTGGTGAGCTCTGACAGTAATTTATTTTACGATAGTGATCTGATGACTGAATTTTGGAGAGGATACTGCTTTTCAGCTGGTTCTCCACAGGCTGTGAGTACTGTGATAAATTCGGCAACTTACAGCTTTCTTGAACTTTGGGAGCAAATTTATGATAATCAAAAAATGCTTATTTTAAATTGTATATCTTTGCTATTAAAATCGCATAAAGTGACAAAGGGAAATAAGTCTAGATTTCAGAAGATGCAATCTTCCTGTCTTAATTTTGTTTGCAACATTTTAGAATTGAACATTGGTGTTAAAAATACAGACAACTTAAAGGTCATTTTCGTTCGAACATACAATTTATCATTAGGAACATCAAATTATCACAGAATGTTTACTGCAATAAGAATATTTACAAATCTATATATTAGAGATGTGCTAAAATACCAAGGCTGCAGGAAAAGAATAGTATGGATTTACAGAAATCATCCATCTCCAAAGATAAGGGAACGGGCTTACGAAGCATTGCAGGAAATAGAATTCGAGATGGATTCCCAGAAGTAAGATATAACAATTAGTTAGAAAGTTGAGTATATTTACTGACACTTAGGCGTTTATATAATGTATAAATAAATAGAATGATGAATTATGAAACATATTGAGGAATACTTTTCAATTTGATTCATGAACCATAAGATAAATATTGGGTTACGAGTATATATGCATTTAGATCCGTGCAATGTCTAATTATTGAATCAATTTGTATCATTTCCCAAGGCAGATTTCAAATCAACAGTAGCACTTCCTCTAGCAACTGGTTGAGATAAATTCTTACCTGGCTTCCAACCAATAATATCGATAAATCTGAATGTAGCAGGTAGATGTCCAGTTTTTCGGTCACCATACAGAGCCTTATAGACAGGCTCAACAGCAATTAAAATATCCTTCGTTAGAGGTGGTGGGGTATTAGTAATAGCATTACTTTCTCCCATTAATTGTAGGTCTCTCATTAAAGCAACAACATTTGGATATTCAACAACAATGTCCTGAACATCCAAAGTAAGCATTTGAAAACCCGCCTTCTGCATCAATCCTTCCACATCTGAAGATCGAACAAACGGAGAAATTCTTGCAGAAAGACCACCGTAACGCTCTACTTCAGCCAATTGTAAAGAAGCCCGAAGTTCGAACAATGTATCACCACCAAAGATAGTCCCTATAAAACAACGATCTGGCTTGAGTATACTATTCAAATGTCGAAAGGTTCCTGGAAGATCATTTATCCAATGCATGGAGAGGTTTGAGATGATAAGATCATACTGATTTTCCCTTCGAAGAACAGGATCTTTGAATGCTTCTTCATCTGCCACAACTCTTCGTATATCTAGTTCATTATTGAAGGCATCATCTTTATATTTAGATATCATTGATTCAGAAGAATCTACCATAGTAATTCTCCTTAGTTTTGACTTGACCAACTTCCTGTCTTCAGTATATCTTTGAAATTTCCCATCGTATTTGGAGCTACATACTATCTTCTCGAAATTCCCTCCGTTCGATCCATAATCTAAAACGTTGTCAAATGGCGTGGTTAGGCAAGATAATCTTCCAACCGTTCTTCTTGCAATTTCATCCCGTAAGTATTCTACCAAATTGCTTTCCTCCTGAGCTGCCGCTCTCTCCCTTTGGAGTAACTTAATATGCCTATTGAAAACTTGAAATGGTGAACCGTTTGGGGATAACACTTTACTAGTGGAATGCAGACATCGCTTGAAGCAAGCAATAACCATACTAAAGTATACGTTTCAAGTCTTTCTGCCAAATTTATCGCTGCTTCTGGAGATAAGTTATAGTTATATTACAGATGGATAAATGAACACATTATCTTCTCCGGAAAAAACATATATATATATATATATTTTTTTTCCAACCGTACTCTCTTTCCCCACAATTCTTGCGAGCTTAATTTCATGCTTCTTTTATCGTAAAACAGCCATACTGTTGAATATTAACGAAATGCTTGTATGATTTAAACTTCCAATGAAGGCTTCGATAAATTTGGTCAGCAAGATAGCAAAAGCGAAAGAATTGAACAAAACATTTTCAGGAACATTGGCAGATAAACGCTTCAAAGATATTGTTTCAGCCAATACTAATAGATCATTTAAACATGAAGATCAGAATTTAAATTATTTCAAGGCAGCATGTAAAATAGCAGATAGTAAAAGTGCATTATTACAGAGGCTAGAGGATGCTTCTGACTTGGTGAAGCAGATGGAAAGGGATCCCAATGTTTTTCCATCACGTGCAATAACATCAATATTGGATAAGTTGTTTGCCATGGATCATGGCTACAAGTTTGCAGATTATTACGACAGCTTTCTTAAAAGAAAGGGGCTTGATTTGGCTTACTTCAGAATGCATCGGTTTCTTGTTTCAAATGAGTACGAACAGGCAATAGAGCTTTTTTGGGCGCGGTACGACTACTATAAGCAGGCCGCTTGGGTCAACATTTACCGATTGATGAAGAATCTAAGAGCATATGATCTTTTACGGGCTGCATCTATTCGTAACGATACGGAACAGATAATGAAGCTTCTTGAGGTATTAGAAAAGCATAAATTAATGAGCTTTAAAAACTATGCAGCGTGCTTGAATGTAGCCCTTTTTAACAACAACTACAAAGTTACAAAACACATTTATAACATATGGGAACAAGTGGAACTTACTCAATCATATTTGCAAAGGGTGGTTGAAATTGCGATCAGTAATCAAGACTTAGAGTTTGCTTTGAATGCACTTTCGAAGATCGAAAGCCCAACATTAAGCCTTTTTTACATGATGCGGATTCCTTTATTTATTTCAAGTACCAACTGCTGGGAAATAATGGATAAAACTTTTGAAGGCATAGAGTGGAGATTAATAGAGGAAATCGGATTGCCACCAGAGCTTCAGAAGTTATCACATATGGACGATTTTGAAATCTTGGATGGATACATGAATACGTTATCGAAGTTAGAGAGTAGAACAACCAAAAAGTTGTTGATACGAAGTCTATTGTTGTCTATAGATAATGGTCAAGGACATTTCGGCTCGGCACTATTTATTTTGAACTATCTCAACAGAAATGACATGATTCCACTTCTTGGCTCCAAAGATATCGATATACTCTCAAATCTTGCTTCACATTATGGTTCTAAGATTGCCACCGTGTTAATGGCGGATCTTCTTGCAAAGCACAACATTATGATTTCTCAAAATAATTACTATGATCTAATGCGTGCGGAATGCCACGGGACAGAACACGAAGGTTTATATTTATTCGCAGTCAGGTGCTTGAGAGATCATGGAAGCCTTTCTAAACAATCAGTTAACTTGATAAAGGATGTTGCAAGTCTAACAGACGACACAAAAGCAGCACGATTCCTTGAAGAAAGGGATAATTTGCTAAAAGCATCAATGATTGTGGACTACACATATCTTAGCAAGCATTTTGAATCTTTTGAGGAGAGGATCAAGGCTAAGCACGTTATATTGAACGGATTTGGCAAATACGACAAGTATCAAGATCACACAAATGTGCTGCTTCTAATATCTAGCGAGAAATACGTAAACATAATGACAAAATAGAGAGAGGAAAAAATAAAGAAGTCGGAGAAACAAATAAAAAAATGAAAGAATATAAACATTTAAATAACAAGGTTGCCGGTGATAAATATCAAACCGACTGAACGTAGAAATAGTAGGCAAAGTATAAGAGGGACACAAAAGTAATTCCAACAAAAGTAACAGCAGCATTACATGCACTAGTCTCCTTCTCTATAACTTTCTGTAATGGGACATCTGTTTCCAACTTCTTCTGGGCATCTAGATAACTCTGGGTCTGCATTGGCTTAGCACCTTTAGGCAAATGTGAAGAGTCAGGATTCAATTCCTCCAAGTATTGCTCGATCTCACCACACTTAAGAGATATCTCTAAATAGTTTGGATCAGCAACTGGACATTTATGATGGATAATACGCAAATAATGACTGAAGATGTCCAAAACACCGCTGTAGGTTCTAGATTCTAGAATCAACTTCGCAGTCGTTCCCCTTCTAATCTTAACATTCTGCTTGAGAACCAATGGATTTTCAAATATTTCGGCTAGCGTTGCAATAGCCATAACCTGTGGAATTGCAGTAAAATTGAAAGTCGAATGATCGTATATAAGTGATAAATAGGTGAGGGAATCCTTAGCTTCTCCCAATGCATTCAAAACGAGCTCACTAATACAATAAACACCCTTCTGGATGAACTCTGGCTTTTCAAAGTCACTCAAGTTTTTAGCGTACTTACCCCAAACTTCCTTAGGCCAGAACGTTCTACCATCATCTAAATCCTCCTTATAATCTCTTATTATATTGGTCTTCTGCAAGAATAAACCCATAGACTCGGAGAGATTCATTCTGTCCAAAAGTGTAGGTGAACCGAATTTTGCAGCAGTGATCAATTTAGTCAAACCTTCACCAACCAAACCAGCAACATAATGACAATATAAGTCATAATCTTTAACTGTTCTGACTCCATTCAACTTGAAGTCCTCATCCCGAGCATATTTGGCCATTCCAGCTCCCATCTTAGCTGTCGTATCCTTGATGATGTCTTGATATTCTGGCTTTAATTCATGATAAACATCAAGAATCTTATCAAATCTTGTAAGGGTAATACTGTCTCTCTCCTTTGGATCAGTTCCATTAAAGGTCCACTTGGTTTTTTTGAGGTTGTTATGGAATGATTCCAATGTTGGTAGTTTAACAGCATTAGGCACAGTCATATCATCTTCAATGGTATCTAATGCACGCAAAACCAAATAAAATATCATAATTGGCTTTCTGAGTTCAGCATCAAGTTCCATAATGACCGCAGCGAAAGATCGTGATGTGATCTTCAACATCTTGAGGCACTCTTTCTCTGAGTCACTGGATGGATGAACATCAGCTTGCTTCCTAAAGAATTTTCTGTAGTTGAAGTTGACAATAAATGTTAGTGAATGTTCAAATTGGCAAACAAACCTTGTTTATAATTTAATTAAAAATTCAAATACTTACAATTGGACGGCTGCTTTAAATTCATCCGGATGTTCAAGGAGCTGAATAACTTTTGTGGCACTCATTATGGTTAAATATTCAAAATGTGTTTAGAGATGAAAAGGAAATAAATAACAGATTTAATAGATAGATATTTAAATATGGCTTATCTTTGTGAAGCTTGTAATAGAACAAAAGTACCGCTTTGAAGAATGAGTTACCATTCTACCTGATACTGATTGGATAAAAGATACTGCTTTTTTACACCGGGAATGATTTATTTTTCTGTTTCCGAAGTATTTCACCTAGTAATTTTTTTAACTTCTTGCTCGCTTAGTTCGTACCGAGGGGGTCTCCCTCCACAAGAAGAAAAAGAAAGAAAAAAACTTTCAACTAAATCTTAAAATTCGGAGCCTCGGAGATGAGTTTTCAGACGCGTCTATAGACCATACTGACCAAGGATATATCTATTATTGTGGTAACTAACCGTCTCTAATTGGACGCTTTCAGGGGTCATACTTAAAACAATTCATACACATTTTTGTTTATCATTGCTGTGAAATAGTACCTAATACTTAGATCTTTTCTGCACAAAGAAAATGAATTCGTCATTTTATGATTTAGGGAGGGTTGGCTTTCTGAAATACGATGGTAAATCAGATGAAGACGACAATGAAGAACATGAGTATGATGAGGCACACCAGGGCATAATATTTGCCATTCAATTGACACCCACCATGTATGAAAATCTCCATGTAATCTTTAGTAATATTTTGGAATTAATTGAAGAACTTGCCAAGTTTGCTCCAAACACTGGATTAGGTTGTTACTTATTCAATTGCTCAAATAGACCAGACGAGGATGAATTATCAGGATTAAAAGAAGAGGAACTCAGGTGGAGGAAGCAATTGTTTATGGATAGAAGAGGTGTGTACCCTATATTTCGTCTTAGTGATATTAATGCACATCAATTAGAAAAAATGAACACGATTATTGAACAGTCAAAATTGGAAGTTTCTGCAACTGATGACAAAACAAACTCTTTTGAAGAAATGTTTAATTTATTGAGCACAGATCCCCTAATCAACTCTGGAGAGCAACTATCATACATTTTTAACCAGTGCCATGATGATTTTGTATATGTTCCTCGGTTTGTCAAGGAATACACCTACAGAAAGATATTTCTTTTTACTGATTGCGATAAACCATTCAATGGATCTACATCCACTAGAACGACGTTGCAGAACATAATTCATGATCTAGATACGGCCAGGATAAGGATAAGCCCTTTCTTGATTCCTATGGATACGGGCAAGCAGTTTGATTTGGCGGAGTATAAAATTCTCCTTGAAGTGGGCGAAATCAGTAATCTGGATCAAATTAAAGGACAGCAAACTCACTATAAGCCATCAATAGAACAGATATCACTTGAGAGAATCAGAGAGAAGATTAAAAGGACCCAACAATTGCGAAGATCAGTGTTTGCATGCTCATTGGTGCTGAGTAATACAATGACGATTTCAATAAGAGGGTATCGAATTTTTTCAGAGTCTACCGTTAAACTTCCTGAACATTTCTATGACGATCAAGGAATATACAAAGTCGTTCATATAAAAACCTATAAGCTCGCAGAAACATCCGGCGAAATATTAGATAAGGATAAAGTGGAATTCAAGAAGGTTTTTCCTGTGCAAGATCAGTTCATAGATATTGACAAGGCCTTCTGGAATGAAATTCTTCAATTTAACGAGAAACATAAACCATTGCTACGTGTCATAGGATTTAGAGATTTACAATATTATAATCCGAGCTACACTATAGGGAAGCCAATATTTGTTGTTGGAGATGATAATGGATCGTTCACGCACTCTAACAGGACATTTTCAGCCTTATACCAGGCACTTCTTCACAAAAACAAGATGTGCTTGGTGTGGGGAATGCCGAGAAAACTTTCATATCCATCAATGTATTATATGATACCCACTGATAGCACATTGGAAAAGAGTGTTCCAGAGGGGCTGATGATGATCCAGATACCATATAGAGACCAGATTCGACTTCTTCCAGATTACATAACTGCTGTTTTAAAGCCGTACAAAGTACTCAAGCAGAATTTGTTTGAGAGGTTAACTACAAAATTGAAAAGGAATGGATTCGATCTTTCAGCCAATCCTCAATTATTATGGCACTATAAAGTTTTGGAAGACTTCATACTACAGCGGGAAGTGGAAGAGCCTGAAGCTTTGGAAAGTCTTACTGAAGTCAGTAATGCGGACAAGGAAGACTTGAGAAAACAAATTAGATATGACACAATGGATGACATGAAACAAAGGATCGAAAAAACGCGGGACGATGTTCGTAATGATTCAGAAATTATGAGTCTAGTGAAAAGTTTAAAAACCATGCTTAATGGTATTGCTAATTACGAGGAATTGCATAAAATTTTACGGAATGATGAGAAGGATTTACCGCCAAGCAAGCGGACAAAGCTACTTACGGATGATCTTGTGATTAAGGCGTGGAAATTGGGATCACTATCAAAATTCAGTGCTCAACAGTTACGAGTTTACATAAATTCGAAACCGAACTTAATTGAGAAGGCTCCAAAAAAGGCAGAGATGATCCAAAATATATCAGAATATCTAGAAAGAGCGGCTGATTGAGGCAATTCTTTTATTTTCGCATGTACATATTTTTTTGGTTTTTTTTTCTAATTGTTTAAATTTATTCTTGATTTGAATTCAACAATTTATTGCATTCTAGAATTAGCATCTTTTTCGAAGCCGGTGGTATTTGATGAAAAGAAAGTTATACACGTTTATCTACTTGAACCAACGCATTTTCTGCAAGAGGCTGAAAGTGATTGAATATCAGTAAGGACATGAAATGGAGCAAAGAGCAACAGCTGCTTTTACTAAAACGGACATGCTATCATAAACCAATAGGCAAACATAGAAACAAGGAGCTTGACACGATTGTTGGTGAATTGAAGAAAAGCTTTCCGGAATTGGATATAAAAAAACAGGATCTGATCGATGAATTAAGCAAATACTACGACTTGAGTGGCCTTGAGGCACTTGAAAAAGAAGATGAAGTATTTGTTGAAAAGCAAAAGCCAGCAACTAAGAAGAAGCGGAGTAAAATGAAAGCAGAAAAGAGGACAAGGTTCAAATCCAAGGAAGCAATTTCTATAAAAGATAATTCAGACGAGGAAATATCTGAGGAAGATGCAGATGAGAGCATTTCATCAAGATTGGCAAAAAGGGTGCAACCGGAGGATGCTCTTGAAGAACCAAGAAAAAAGAAAAGGAAAACGGATAGTTTACAGCAGGAAAAGAAGAAGAAAAGGGTGAGTAGAAGCAGAAGTCGGAGAAAGGTTACTATAACTGATACAGCAGATAATGATGCAAATAAGGCAGATGAAGGCATAAGCCGCGGAAGAAGCAGAACTGTAGAAGTGAATGATGGAAAGAGAAACGTAAAGAGAAATCCAAGCAGGTCGAGGAGGTTGCGAGAGAGTTCACCAAATAATCAGAGGGAAAATTCCGATGGAAAGGGATCGGAATCAGAAACAGAATCAGACGATAATATAGGTAGCCGAACAAGAAGACGGAGTCTTCGCGAAAGTTCTAGAACACCAAGTATCAACTCATCCCCGGTGAGGAGAGGTAGATCAAGAACTCCGAAAGATCTTCCTAGGAGTGAGGTAAACGATGCTAGGAGGAAAGATTTACCGAAGGAAGACGATATCGTTCGTCGGCTTAAAAGCAGATCGCGCTCAAAGGTTCAAGATTTGGAAGAAATCAGCGATGCTTCTACCGAAAGTAAGAAAATAAGCAAGGATGATGGTGGGAAGGGTATTGTGGGTAATAGAAGCAAAACGGAGAATAAAGTGACGGAAGAAGACGGTGAAGAAGAAAGAGACGAAGACGAAGAAGACGAAAAAACTACTAAAGATAGTATAGCTTCGAGGACCAGGAGGCACCAACGGAGTCCGCCAAAAGGTGAAGCAAGTACAGTGAGGATGGAGAACCGAAAACATAAAGGCCGTTCTAAGAAATAAGGTGCTTTAAACCATGATGTGAAGCGCGGCTAAATAGAACTCATAGATGTCATGTGACTGACCATCATCTGTGTTATGTACATATAATTGTAAATATAACGGAATATGAAACTACATGAACTCTCTCTGTCTATTTCTACGGCAAGGCAAATATTCGGAAAGTATTACTTCCGACTTGATCTGTAAGCACTAGCATTTAAAAATGAATGGCTCACGTCCCTCGTCTTTTTTTTTTTTTTTTTTTTTTTTGTATCGGGCAGCACAAGATCTTCCCAACTTTGCAGTATCAAGTATGATAAACAAAGTTGCATGGCACTAAACGGCATACACACATTCAGTGCTTTTCGCGACATTACCTCATAGTGCGCATTTGCATTGTTTCTATTGAAACATTTCCCTTTTTTTTCTATTTATAAACATACCGTTAAATAGTTTTCATTCTTTTCTGAAAGGGGTCAATATTTTTGTAAGCTAGAACCAGGTGACACTGACACGACCTTATTTTAAATCTAAAGCGTTTGTTTTATCCTTGTTTCAAACGTGTATACATTTTATTTTTTCCCATACTTTCATCAGACTGTGTTAATAAACGTACAACGTATTGTACTATTAGAAATTATCATACGAAAGATATTGATCTCTAGTCCGGCTAGTGACCTCACCAACAGAGGTTTTGCACTCTTCCATATATACATCAATATTGGACCTATATGGTGAGAAATTACCTTCAATAACACTACTTTTCGTTTCATACATTCATTTTCAAGGTGCCAACGGTTGAAGTTGGAGGTCCCTTGCTTTTCCATATAATCAGATAAATTTGCGCTCACAGACAATACTGTTATTAAATGACCATTTTACAAGAACAGTTAGTGGGGAAGGATCCTACGCTGATAACGTTCAACGAGATTACGGGGGAGCATAGATATAATAGATATGGATTATGGATCGTTATTGATTTTATCGCGTTACTTGTGACTACGCTATTACGGTTTCTTTTTTTGGCTTCGGATATCTATACATTAGTCCAGATCTACGTTTTGTCAAACTGGGACGATTATCATTCTATCAGTTATGTTCCTATATTGGTCTATAGGATTATTTTCACCGTCTGCATTGGCTTGTACATTATTTTCCTTATCTTTTCGATCGCAACCGGAATACACATCTTTCATAAAAACTATGTTATTTCCTCATACCTCCACGCTGTTGCACGTGAATTCAACTCTTTGAGAAGCTACGAGCGCTTCTGTATTTACGAAAATATTACAACGAAATCGCTACATGATTGGCTGGCATTACTGATATATCAGTCTCTTCATTACGATATGTTCTTATGGCTTCTTTCCGATACACCAAGACAGGTTCTTAATGGGGCTACTATCGCTTACTCAATATCAAATTCGTTCCAAAGCTCTAATATTGGTGCAATTATACGGGAAATCGCGCAGACAAACAAAAGAGAAGCAATATTACTTTCATTCATGACATTCTCCTTCGTGGTGTGGGTTTTCTTCTCTATGAAATACCTCATCCTAATCTTATCGGCAATATGTATCGTTCCTTCCGTTAAGAGAAGGACACATCTTTCATATTCACAGGGATGTAAATCCATAGTTGCCGCAAGCGTTATGAAAATGTACGAAAAGGAGGAAAGAAAGAAGAGAAAGTCCATGATGCATAAGAGAAAGATTCCGTCTGTCATTAAGGATGACTCTATGGCCGACATTACGTTTGGTCAGGATGATTCTTCAAAAACTTCGTTTGCATACGAGAAAAATCCATTCAGTGATGTTAATGGCTTCCCAAAACCCCCATCTTATCAACTTTCAAACTTTTCTTCTCAAAGCAACAAGTCGTTTGGGAGTGCAGCAGGTTCAGATGCAAACTTGAATTCTAACAACATCTTTTCTTCCTCTGTTTCAACTGACTACTTCAGGGATTCTCGGTCAAGAGGTCCTCTGCATACCCAAACAATGCCTAATCCACCGACAGGAAACCTTCCAGGAGCGCAATCTGGAATAAGAAAGGGAAGTATGCCTTTAGGTTTAGAAATGTATTCTCAAAACGAGGGAGTAAATGTTACGGGGGAGAATTCTGTGATGTCACAGCCTCCAATAATGTCACTTAACGCATACCAGAGGGCACAGATGAACTCGGCAATATCATTGCAACAACCGCAGGTCGCTGCTAAGTTCAACGGGTCAACTGTGAGCTTTTCGGATGCAGATGAAAACGACAGTATGAAATATTATCCAGAACGCAGTCAGTTGCAGAATCCGCAGATACATGCCGAAAGCTCACAAAGCCATTCATCTGGGGATATTTACTTATTGGCTCAAGCACGTCAGGTGCCCCAGCAACAACGCACAATGCAGGGCAAACCTTACAGTGGAAGTCATAACTACTCCAAAGGACGTACTGCAACGAGTGGGCAAAGGACACACGGAGAAAGAGCTAGGAGCAGGAGGAATTCGCCTGGAGATAGTGGTGCATACTCGCAAAATCCATCGCCATATGGAAGACGGGGCATAGCAGGATACATGAAGCCTCAGATAGGCCAAAAACAGACAGATAACAACGAGGAGAGTCAACTATATAAATCTAGGGGCTTGGACAAAGCATTTACAAGTAACTTCTAATAATATAAACTATTTTTGCATTGCATTAAATTGATATAATGTGATTTACTTTAACCTCTGGTAGCCATAATTTCACTTTTGGCCAAACCAGAGATCTGCACCCCAAACATCAACTTTCCAAGGCCTTTGCTACACTGTAGAAGCTTTTCTGGTTCGTCAAAGTCATTAACTGCATTGACGATGGCTTTTGCCAACATTCGAGGATTGGAGCTCTTGAAAATTCCAGATCCGACAAATACACCATCGCAGCCTAATTGCATACATAAAGCGGCATCTGCCGGGGAAGCAATTCCACCAGCAGCAAAATCAACCACTGGAAGCTTACCATTACTTTCTATTAAATTAATGATTGATTCAGGTTTAACATCGTTCTTTGCAGCAAAGCTTATTAGCTTAGGGTCATCGACATAGATGCCCTTGGGGAAAAGGTTTATAACCTCTTCAATCTGGGCTTGAATCATTCTAATATGCGATACAGCTTCACTCACATCTCCAGTCCCTGCCTCACCTTTAGTACGGATCATTGCTGCTCCCTCCTCGATTCTTCTTAAAGCCTCATAAAGGTTCCTAGCTCCACAGACAAACGGAACTTTGAACTTCGATTTCTCAATGTGCTTCTTCTTATCTGCAACCGTGAGCACTTCAGATTCATCAACAAAATCCACACCAACCTTCTCCAATATCTGAGCTTCAACGAAGTGACCAATTCGTGCCTTTGCCATGACAGGGATGGAAACAGTCTTCATAATACTCTGAATCATGTCTGGGCTAGACATTCTTGCAACTCCACCTTCTCTTCTAATATCTGCCGGCACTCTCTCCAAAGCCATGACTGCAACCGCACCAGCTTCTTCGGCAATTTTTGCCTGTTCCGGATTGGTTACATCCATGATGACTCCATTTTTTAGCATTTGTGCAAGTCCACTTTTATGCTGAAAGGTGTTACTGGAGGAATTTAACATGTTTATGGTGGAATTCTGTTCTCTTTTGCTCTTGTAAATTATAATTTTTTGGTCCTAAATCATCAAGAAACTTAGGATCAACTGCTTATGCTGGGCGAAAAGCAACCATATTTATATACATTCTAGATTTCGTTTAATTGACTCATAACCGGACAAGTTTATATTTATTATTGCATTATGTATACATTTTGGCCAATCGTTGCAACTTCTTTCACTTAATTAATCAATTCAGGTTCCACACGGATTGAGTATCTGGATTGGGTAATAGGGCCATTTCAAATCAGATGAAAAAATTTTAAACAGGAAGTATCTGGTTTTGAGAGATCTGCTTCACTGCAAACTTCAAAGCCGAACATTGACTTCTCCGATTGTTCGAATCTATAAGTAGTAGCAAAAAGGAGAATTAAGGTATCTCCAAGTGAAATCACACAAAATCATATAATAGTGGCTATTTACAACTGAGAATGAATGAACAGAAAAAGGTTGTTAAGGTTGGAGTTTTAGCTCTTCAGGGCTCCTTTAGAGAGCACCTATCCCACCTGGAAAACTTATTTAAGGAACTTGCCGAAAATTCAGATTACTCAAAGTATGAATTTAAAGCATGCAAAGTGAAGGCGAAGAAGGACCTTGATTCTTTGAATGGAATCATTATTTGTGGAGGAGAATCAACTACAATGACAATTCTTCTCCAGAGAACAAAAATACTAAATACCTTGCGTGAAATGATTACCAGAAGGCATCTTCCTGCATGGGGAACATGCTGTGGACTCATTTTACTTTCAAATCATATTGAAAATAACAAGTCAAAAATATTAGGCGATTTGACATATGAATGTATAGGGGGACTTGATGTGACTGTTAGTCGGAACTCATTTGGAAGACAACTAGAGTCTTTTACTGAAACAATAGATCTGACAGAAGCCACAAATCACCAAATTAAAAGATTTGAAGGGGTTTTTATTAGGGCACCAACTATAACCAACAATTGATGGCAATGATGGCACAAAAATATTGGCAACAGTTACTAGAAATGAACATACTTATGTAGTTGGGGCTATGAACAGAACAGTACTAGGAACCTCATTTCATCCAGAGCTAGTCGATGGGGATTATAGATTCCATAAATGGTTTTTAGACAAATTCATTTTAAAAAATCTAGATTTATGAGGCGATTCTTTGCATTAAAATGTTCTTTCTTTGATAAACCTGTGCGAATGTGTCCGATGAGGCTAGAATCAAATTTCGAGGATTTGATGCCGAAAGAGGAAACGGCTGTGAGAGATGAGAGAGAGACCGCGACGGAAAAATTACAGAGAAATGAAAAAAAAAGTGGGAGAACTTCATTGAAAAATTTCAAGAACATGAAGTGTATGGGTGTGGGTGGGAATATCTATGACACATTTTTTTTTCAGATATGTATGTACCAGAATAAAAGCGAGCTTTCCCAATATAATTTATAATAGTATACGTTTGATAATCACAGTTTTGCTCTTTAAAAGAAAATCAACAAAGCTTCTTCAGTGCTAATATAAGCTGACAAATTCTTAGGTGCAGAAAAAAACAAGATGAGCAACGTAGTGGAAGATCCAAAAGAGAAATATACTCTGATTACAAAGGGTTTGCAGGAAGTTCTCAATGGACAGATCATCAAGAAGGTTCTCGAAGAAGAGAAAAGACCTTTGAAAATTTACTGGGGAACTGCTCCAACTGGAAAGCCACACTGTGGTTACTTTGTTCCTATGATCAAATTGGCACATTTCCTTAAGGCTGGATGTGAAGTTAAAGTTCTTTTAGCCGATCTTCATGCCTTCTTAGATAACATGAAAGCACCATTGGATGTTGTCAACTACCGTGCAAAGTACTATGAATTTATTGTTAAGGCAATTCTACGTTCTATTGGTGTTCCAATTGAAAAACTTACTTTTGTGGTCGGTTCTTCGTACCAGCTTTCCAGAGACTACACGTTGGATCTCTTCAAATTGGCAAATATCGTTTCGCAGAACGATGCCAAGAGAGCTGGTGCTGATGTGGTGAAGCAAGTGGCAAACCCATTGTTATCCGGCTTGATTTACCCTCTCATGCAAGTTCTTGACGAACAATACTTAGATGTGGATGCAGAGTTCGGCGGTGTTGACCAAAGAAAGATTTTTGTTTTGTCTGAAGAAAACATTGAGGCTCTTGGATACAAGAAGAGGGCTCACATGATGAACCCAATGGTGCCTGGATTGGGCCAAGGAGGAAAGATGTCATCTTCGGATCCAAACTCGAAAATCGACATTATAGAGAAGCCAAAAAAGGTTAAGAAGAAGATCAACAGTGCGTTCTGTGCACCAGGAAATGTAGAGGAAAACGGCTTGCTTTCCTTTGTTCAGTTTGTCTTGGGACCTGTTTATGAATTGAAACATGGTACTGGAACGTTCCAGTTCTTTATTGACAGACCAGAGAAATACGGCGGCCCAATTACCTACAACAGCTTTGAGGACTTGAAAACTGCCTTTAAAGAAGAGAAACTCTCACCAGTGGACTTGAAAGCTGGTGTTGCTGCTGGAATCAACCAATTGTTGGAGCCAATTATTGCCGAATACGAAGCCAATCCAGAATTTCAGGAAGCAGCAGCTAAAGGATACCCAGAGCCGTCAAAGAACAACAAACAGAAAAAGCAAAAGAAGCAAAAGAACAGAGGATCACGGTATCCTGGAAAGAAGGACGAAGAGAAAGAGACCGAAAAGGTGTCCAAGAAGCTTGAGGAGGCAAAAATTGAGAATTGATGGTTGTTGTGTTTTGTAAGAAGAAGCTAATAGAGACGGTGCAATTTTTTGAAAATTGAGGCGTAGCATTTCTTTGAAAAAAAGAAATATGTAGATTAATACTGGTATCTGACACTAATAATACGTCGCATAAAATTCCTGGATAGAGCTAAGCACTGATAATTTCATGAAACAGTCCTCTTTCTTTTTCAGAGAATACTGATTAGATTCGAGGCATGCTATCTTTACCCTTAAAAAAGTCTTGTTCTCTTCTTTACAGATCAATCCAAAAAAAAAATGAATGGAATAAAGTGAAAAATTATGTATGCACCCAAAAGTGATTGTTCCCACACTTCCGGTTCGCACATAATTCCGAAATCGTCTAAAAAACCATAGATAAAAACATACGATATATTAGTCAGTAAGATTTATATGACTTGGCTTGCCGGCTGTTCAATTTGGACACCTGGTGTTTGTTTTAAGTCTTACTTTGAAGTGATAGCAGAGTTGTGGGATTGTGCGATTATTATCACCTCTGGAACGAAATTAGATGGGAAGTCCGAAGTACGCTTAAACAAACGATAAGGGAAAAAATAGAAGAATAAAATCGCACGTATACAGAATGGCCATTACAAACACAAAAAAACTTGTTAATACGGGAGGATTGAATGTAATAAGTGAATATGAGCCGGAAAGTGAAGAGAGGAAGAGGAAGAAAAACAGTGCATGCGATAGATGCAGAAAGAAGCACACGAAATGTGACGGAACTGGACCTCCGTGCTCTAAATGTAAACGAACAAACTCTCTATGTGAATACCAGAAAGGCGAACAGAAAATTGTGATGTCCATGAAATACTTGAATGATCTTCATGGGGAAATACACAAGTTGAAAATAGAAAACGCCAGCCTTCGAAACAGCTTGAAGAAGGCCGAAAGAGATGCAGCAAAACATCAAGAAAACAGCACATTAACAACTTTGGAACAGCAGCAAGACGGCACCGCATTGAAGGCGGATAACATGAATTCAAATACTCACAGAAAATCGGCTGCAGGTGCCGATGACCACAAGACGGCAAGCACAGGAAACAATACCAATAATACCACAGAGAACAAAAATGAGGTGGTGATTCCTCCATTCTTGGATAAAGATGGCCAGCTGATCCACTCCAGAACTGGCGAAAGCATCTATATCGGCTCTTCATCAGTCACGTTATTTGGGCTTGAAATCAACAAGCTGGTTTCTGGTGTGCTAGATAGTTCGACTCCTTCAGGGAAAAATTCGGAAACTATTCTCGAAAGGGAGGGAAATGCCTATAGGATAATGCTGGGTAAGACACATTCGAGACCGGGGATCGACGTGAACTTTACGCTGCCATCATACAGCTATGCAATGCTTTTGGTGGATACGTTTATATCATACAACGACGGCTGTTTCTATTTCTTTAACGAAGGCTTAGTAAAGGAGGGCCTTCGGCGGATTTACGATGAAGATCAGTCAAAACCGTTTAAGCCGGATTACGGCAAGGCGGAAGATGGAAAGCCATATGAGGATGAATCGACATTAGAAACAATCTGGTTTTGCAAAGTTCTGCTAATTTTTGCGGTTGGTGAAATGTACTTGGGTACTGCTAATAATCTAGATGGGTACAAACTTTCGGGCAGACCGCATAAAAAACGCAGGAGAAAGGATGGCTCCAAACCGGGGGAAGCAGATGAAAACGAAAGGCAGGGCAAACATAGTAGATCACAAAAACACAAATATAACTCTTCTAAGGAGGCAGCAAGGCTTCCAGGATCGGGATTTTTCAACCAGGCAAGTGGACTTTTCACTGGACTTTTTGCCAGCGGAGCTATAGACAACTGTGCTAGAGAAGGCGGAATTGAGGTTCTTCTTCTTTATGCATTTTATCTGCAGGTTGCAGACTGTACTGTGGCATCGTATTTTTATTTTGGATTGGCATTACGTGCATCACTCAGTCTTGGTCTACATGTGGATATTGGAAAACATGTTTTGAACCGATATGAGCTTGAACATCGTCGCAGAATATGGTGGACGGTTTATATGTATGAGCGGATGCTGGCATCCAAGGCAGGACTGCCACTTTCAATTACAGACGATGATATATCCACGGCACTGCCTGATGACTTTGACATGTCATCGCCTCCTGCGGGATGTGAAAATTATATTTTCCCGGAGGCTGAATTTATTCGAAACTGTGTGAAAATCACGCAGATTAACACAAAGATCCTACAAAAGCTGTACACGCGCCATCCTTTATCAAACATTCTTCCAGTCGTTCATGACCTTGTTTTCTCCTTACTAAAGTGGAAAATAGACCTTCCAGATTTCATTAACTGCGACTTCTCGGTTCCTGAGCTCAAGATCAGTCGTCTAGTCGTTAATCTAATGACAGAATATTTCCAGGGTGTTAATCTTGCGGTGCGGCCTCTTCTATTTCATTTTGTTATGATTAATCTAAAGGCCAAGAAGAAAAACACTGCGGACCATGTTTCTTCTGATGAACCGTTTATCGACTTGTCACGTTACTCATCCGTGATCTTGAATCTTTTAAATGCATCCTTCCAGGCATCTATAAATACCATCAGATCACTATGGGCACTCATGCTTGATAACATGGTAGCTCTTTTCGGGTATATGGATAGGGAGTATCTTTTTACTTCTGCAGTCACCCTTATTCTTTTCAACTCCACATTTGGTGTTCATTCTGCTACACTGGTTCACCTTGATCATGCACTTACGATATTTACCAAAATGCGGAATCTTGGAAACCATCCTGCTACATTACGTCGTGAGCAGATTCTTAAGCTTCTCACAATATTAGATTTTCGTGGCGCCATGCACGGCTTGATCAACAAGCATGTTGATCATCGCAGTCCGCCTGACTCTTCTATAAATTCAGAGAGTTCTGGCGGATTCCGCTTTACCCAGCATAGTGAATGGAACTCCAATAATAGCGAGATGGTTGAGAATATTGCGACGTACGGCCCTGCAGACCATCGAAAACGGATGCTTTCATCAGGTATATCGACTGGATCTCCATCGCATCAATCTACCACGACTGAAAGCTTGAGACCCTCGTTTAAGTCCAGCCCAGGTACTGAAGAATTTGAGTCATCATCTGCTGATCAATCAATCCAGCACAGCGAGTCTCGCGGTGCTAACCATATTATGCCACATACTGAGTTCAATAATACAAGCTCCAATGACTTTGATGCACGAAATCCAATATTCTCACCTAGAATTTTGTCATCTTTTGGTGGATTAGATGACTTTTCCGATTTGGATGCCATGGTGAATGGAACGGCGGAAGATGCAGAACTATGGAAGGATATTACAAGCCAAGCTGCCTGGTTGACGAACAATCAGGAATTTGACAAGCTGGCCAAGGACAGTAATAAATGAGAATACACTTTTTAAATTAGGACAGTTCAGATTAATAGATACTTTTATTGACATCGCACAAAGTACAGAGTAAGTATCGCGGCCGTTGAGAGAACAAAAATGTAAAATGTAGAAGCTTGGAAAGCAAACTTAGATTCCACATAAAACACATCAATGATTGGCTGTAAGAGTCGATTACTTACTAGAGATACCATCAACTGGAGTAAGTGATTACGTAAAATCTCAGTAGAACAACATAATCTCATACAAGAATTTTGGAGAGAACACTACAGCGAATCCTCTTCGCAGCCTAATGATCCATAGGGGAAGGGGAAGCAAGGAAGAATAAAACACGTTAAAAAGGTCAAATTTTGGGAAAAAAGGAGAAAGAAATAGCATATTTAGAAAGAACTATAAAGCTAGAAACCAAAAACACGGGGAAAAGGAAACCAAAGAGAAGTGGAAGCAACTAGAGATCAGCAACAACAAAAAAGCTAGAAGCTGTCCACACTCAGACGTCACACTTACTGGGCGTCAGGTCCCTTCTTGTAACTCTCGTAGGCGGACAAAGCCTGCTGGAACTGGGTGTTGAAAAGAGCATCGTCCTTCAACATGTCCAAGATCTGCTTGTTGTCCATGGAAAGCATCATACCAGTAATCTTTCCGACAGCCTCCTTGTCAGAAGCCTCACCAGTAGCCTCGATCTTAGCGTACAACTCTTCTCCAAGAGCTCTCTTCTGCTGCTCAGGAGCAAGCTTAGGCAAGAAGTCGGCCAAAGAAGCACTGTTGACGGCAGTGGCTGCAGCCTCCTGCTCTTCACCAGGCTTGTCACCCTTCTTCTCAGCACCTGCAGGTGCATTACCGTGGTTCTGTCTCTGGTAGTATCTCTGCTGCTGCTGCTGCTGCTGATACTCGTTGAACATTGGTTGCATGTACATTGGCACCGGCTGGCCGTTAGGACCAACACGGAACTGGCCAGGTGAAACTGGAACACCTTGGCCTGGACGAGAAGCACCTTGCTGCATCATCATCTGAGGAGCGCCATTTCCGGCAAATGGAGCACCGCGGACACCTGCTGGCATTGGTGGGATGAAGCCAGCATTCTGGCCATAGAATATTGGGGCAACGAACTGGCCCATGCCACCTTGAACGGCAGCCTGCTGCAAACGCATCTGGTTCCGCTGCTGGAACTGCTGGCTCAGTTGGTTGTGACGGACCTCTTTCCTCTGGGCAAGAGCAACGTAAAGTGGCTTACCCATCACCATACGCTGGTGCATCTCGTTGATGGCCCTGGTGGCCTCCTCTGGCTTGGTGTAGCAAACAAATCCAAAGCCTCTGGACTTACCTGCGTCGTTAGTCATCACCTTGGCGGAGGAGATCTTACCGTATGGAGCAAACTCCTCCTTCAACTTGGTGTCATCGATGGTGTCGTCAAGATTCTTAACAAACAAGTTAACTCCTTGGTACTTGCTGATTCTCTCCTGGCGAGCCTGCTGCCACTGCTTTCTCAGAGATTCCTCTCTCTCTCTTTTCTTCTGTGCACGGCCAACGTACAAGATTCTTCCACCTTCGAGCTCCTTCTCGTTGAGGGCATCGACGGCCTTGGCGGCCTCCTCGTGATCCTCGAAGTTCACAAATCCAAAGCCACGAGCCTTTCCCTCGTTGTCTGTTGGCAGGTACGTAGATGTGACCTTACCGTAGGCCTCAAACATCTCACGGAGCTGATCCTCGGTCATCTCAGGGCCAAAATTCTTCACATAAACGTTCGTGAAGTTCTTGATCATCTCCTGCATCTTCGACTCACGGTCCTTCCTTGGAATGTGAGGGGCAACGTACACCTCCATATTGTTCAACAACATTCCGTTCACATTCTCAATGGCAGCCTTGGCACTCTCGGCATCATCATAGTGGACGAATCCAAAGCCCTTCGAATGGCCATGCTCATCCGTGGCAATCTTACATGAAAGAATCTTACCAAACGTCGAGAACGTATCGTACAAAGTCTTGTTGTCGATATCTGGGTGCAAGTTCTTGATGAACACATTACCCGTGCCCTTCTTTCTCATCGATGGATCTCTTTGCGACCACATGATACGGCACTGCTTGCCCTTGATGTCGCAGAAGGCCAGAGTATCCAATGCATGCTCAGCCTCCTCCCTCTTTTGGTAATTCACGTAAGCGTAGCACAGAGACTTCTTGGTGACTGCATCTCTGCAGACACGGATCGAAGAAACCTGACCGACTTTCGAGAAAATCTCGTAGAGATCGGACTCAGTGACACTTGGATCCAAGTCACCAACGTACAACGAAGCAAAAGTCTGCTCGTTATCCTTGGAGTCCTTGGAGTCCTTGCCATTCTCTGCCTCCTCACTCTTGGCACCATCAGCCTTCTCGCTAGCTGGAGAAGCTGCCTCCTTCTTCTCAACCTTATCTTCGACGGACAACTTGGCTGTTGCCTCAGTCAATTCATTAACATCTGCGGACGACATTATGAATGCTTTTTTAAAGTATTTTCTGATTTTTTTTTCTTTTCTAGTGCTATTTCCTTAACAAAAAAAAAAGATATCTTTATTTTTTGTTATATTTTTTTATATTTTTCCCTTTTTAACTGTTTTCCCTCCTTGTGAACCAAAATATTTGTTCAATAAAGATATGACGAAAAAAACGTGGAAAAGGTGAAGAAAGAAGCCTTCTTCAAGAACAACTCCAAAGAAACAAGAGTACTTACTTATGTCTTGATCTCCCGCTTGAGGGTGGAACCAATCTCCCTCCTATTTTTTTTTTTTTTTTTTTTTTTTTACGTTTGTTCTCCCGGTCTTACTACAAAAAATTTTTCGCCTAGAGGGGCCTTTAAGGCTGAAAAATTTATGCTAGCTCATCGTAAAAATTTTTTCACTCCTTGACAATTTTTTTTTTTGACACTTTCCGTTTTCGCGTATGCATCCTTACATCACATAGTTACTTAATTCGTCCTTATGTTAACATCAATTTAGAAAATTGTATGGCCCTTTAAAGACATCTTTAACCAATCCCGTGTCGGTCATATATTTTCTGGAAGTCCTTAGAATAACGCTCTGTACTATAAAGGATATTCCAGAAATGATTGAGCATAATACATCTAATATAAGAATTTATTATTTTCTTTTCACTCATAAAAGTAATATCTTGGAGGGAGAATATACATATATAATCTTAGTAAATACTACTCAACCTTAAATCCTGACTGTGCAACAAGTTAGAAAAGTGAAATTTGTCATATATCCCAATGCTTTACACATTTTTGAACAAGAAACTTATGTTTTAATCTTTGCAATGAAATTCAAAGGCACACCACTTATTTTAGGATTGCAATTTCTTTCAACTGTTATTGCATACCAATTAGCTTCCAATAAAGGAAATAGCACCAGCTTGTTGAATACTAAAAGCCTCATTGATAATGCTTACGACTTTACTTTTGAAGGTGCTAAATTTGCGGCAAACTCATACTGTTGGCTTTTTGGGGAAAACAAACCTCTTAGTGAAGCTTGCCCATCGAAGTTTTGCAAAACTTCTAACCATTTAAAGTTACTCAAGTCTGGGAGAACTAATATAGCTTACGCTATTATGGAGGACACCAAAAATAAAAGAATCATTGTGTCTTTTAAGGGAACATCAAGCCCAAATGAATGGGCCCTTGATACAAACTATCGACTTACTGAGTATATTCCCTATGTTGTGAAGGACGAAATTGCAACCAAAGAATTTATATACCGCGGCTGGAAAGTACACAGGGGTTTTCTTAAAGGTTACAAGACATTCCATAAAAATGCTATGCGATATTTGTTACGACTAATGGCAAGGAAGAAAGGATACACTTTAGTTTTTCTTGGCCATTCTCTCGGAGGTGCTTTAAGCGTGATAGCCGCCGTTGAATCCCATTTTTGTGGTCTCAATCCAGTTATCTTCACCTATGGATCACCTAAGGTTGGCAATTATCGTCTTATAGACTGGATGTCGGAGAATTTCCCTTTATACATAACGGAACAATCACTTGTTAGTGGAAAACTTATTCCGCGTTCATTCTTTCGCATGACAACATCCAAAGACATAGTGCCATTGTTACCACTTTACAAACAGGGATTTTCTCATTGCGGCTTCCATATTAATATCAAAAACAATCTTTTTTTCGCGGACAAAGACGACTTGGAACTAATCGGAGAATTCGATAAGCATCTGGAATTTAAAGAATGGAGAAGAAGAATGAAACTTCTTAAAAAGAACTATAAAGAGTATATGAAAAGTCCGATGAAGGGTTATCAAGAATTTGTAGAATCGGATTATCACAGGTACTATTATATTCGAATGGGGTGTAAACAATAGGTAAGTAATTTACATATAGCTAAAAGTAGGTGTAATATCTTCAATAGATTTGATTCAAGTCGTTAAAAATAAATAACGTTAGACGTAGAATAAATTCCGAATATACGGGCAAATGGAAAGACATTAAAAGACATTATAGTGTTGATTAAATTACGCGAGTAGCAGATCATTTGGATGTGTCCAAAACATATCTACCGGCAATCTTACCCTTTTCCATCAAAGAGAAAACCTTTGGAAGATCAGAGAGCCCCACAACCTTAATAGGAGAATGAACGAGGCCTCTTTCAAAGAAATCCAAGGCCTCAGCAGTGTCCTCCCTATTTCCAACATAGGAGCCTCTGATCTGAATGGATTTTATGACATGGTCAAACACCTTTGTTTGGACAACAGCATCTGCTGGAAGGCCAACAAGAACAACTTTACCCAAAGTGCGAACGTACTCCACAGACTGTGACATTGCTCTAGGAGAAACAGAGACATTGATGACACCATGTGGACCTCCATTTGTAACATTTTGCATCTCCTTGACGACATCAGAAACCTGTGTGAAGTCAATAAATTCTTCGGCTCCAAGCTTGGTCGCAAGTTCTTTCTTTTCAGAGCCACCATCAATACCAACAACTCTGAGTCCCATAGCCTTGGCATACTGGACTGCTAGGGAACCTAAACCACCTCCGGCACCTGAAATTGCCACCCATTGACCAGGTCTGAGATCAGCTGTTTTCAAAGCTTTGTAAACCGTGACTCCAGCACATAAAATTGGGGCAACCGCAGCTAAGTCTGTTCCCTGAGGAATATGTGCAGCTTGAACTGCATCAGCGGTTGCGTACTGCTGGAATGATCCATCATGAGTGTAACCAGATAAATCGGCCTTTGGGCAATTTGGCTCTGCACCCTGCATACAGTACTCACAGCCCATACAGGATCCATTCAACCACTTGATCCCGGCGTAGTCCCCAACCTTAAAGTTTTTGACTTCCGAACCACACGCAACAACAACTCCTGCACCCTCATGACCTCCAACTAAGGGTAGCTTTGTTGGAAGTGGCCAATCGCCCTTCCATGCATGCAAATCTGTGTGACAGACACCGGAATATCTGACATTTATCAATATTTCGCTTGGCTTTGGTTTAGGAACTGGAATATCTTCATACTTTAGAGGTCCACCATTTTTATAAAACACCATTGCTTTCTGTGTTTTTGGGATAGTCGAGTATAATCTTAGGGCCATCCGGGACAGAACTGGTCCCTGTGTTTTGAATGATGTTAAGCTTCTAAACATTTTGACTTGATGATAAACTGCAACCGCTAAAGAAGTGTATATCGTGATCAAGTAAAACACCAAATAAATGACAAAGTAAGGATCGGGATGCAGCAGCTTTTATATGACATATACCCAAAGCCTCAAAATCATATTGGGGGTGCAATTGACATGATAGAAAATACTAAGGCTCCCAATAACTAATAATTTCTTTATGGTGTGGTTTGTTATTTGAATAAACTGAGGGGTAAAATTAACACTCAATGCCCGGTGTCGCAACAGTCCCGATGCATGCATGCAGTAGTTCCCGTAACATATAGCCTAGGATACTTACAAATTAAAAAGAACAAAAAGGGTACAATTCGGATTCCGAAAGCATAATGGCCATAAATCCAGAAAATTTTACAATTCATGCCTATTTCAAACAGCTTGTTCCCGGCGGCGTTTGAAACTTTAAAGTTTATTCTGTTAGTGCCCTTTTTTTCGAATTAGCCGTTAAAGCGAGATTTCATTAAAGCGTCCAAAACTCTCATGTGCATACTGAGGAATGTCATAATATCATGAATAAGCAATAAAATGATTGTAATTTGTTCGAGAATTCGGCTTGCTTATGGATATAAAAACCCCTCCATCCGTTTCAGGTACATTGCGGGGAAGCACACCCCCTGCAGGATTATTGTCTTCTCTGGAGGAGTGGATAATCGGTACAAATAAAACAAACAGCTAATTAGTTTTAAAAGTTTTGAACAAACATTTCCATGTTTAAAGTTGAATTTTAACAGAGAAGAAATAATTTATATCCAACACATTTATGGACCTCAGCTCATAGTAGAAAATGTAAGTACAATATGATTCGGGGTTAGTCACTTCCAGCAGAACCCCTGTTTCGTAGTCGCATTTTTTTTTTTTTTTTTTTTTTGGGCACCTGGGGTGCATTCACCAATTCACCCCGGCTTTTTCTGGGCAGAATAGAATACATGAGCTTAACAACCATAAAAAAGAACGAACACTTTCCAAAATTCATTCATCAGGCCATATTTAGCTGCAAAATATATTTTGTGTGTGTATTTGAATATATGTGAATGTGTATGCGAACCTATACGCTTATATGAGTGTCCCGTATTATTTATATGAGTGTGTATATGTGATTGTCAATAATGTGTATGAGTCCCATGAAAAATTAAGTCGTCATTACAACAAGCAAAATTATTGTGCTTTCGCTTCTATTCCACAAATTATTCATTCAGGTCTAACGTATTCGAGGGAAACATTAAATTCGTGGAATTCAGATCTTGACCTTGTACATATAATTATCTTGGAAAACTGCTTTTGGATATTACTAGCTAATCTGTACTTGCATCAAACAAACGTCTCTGAACTTGGTCCAGGGTATGGTGAATAAACAAATAGGCACGTGTGTCAATAATCGACAGGCAGAGTAATTCCAAGGATGCTGTAGAAATGGTAGCAAGCGGTTAGGAAGCCAGATATAGAGCCATTAACAAGAAACTAAGGTACTGTACTAGGAAAGACCATAAACATTAGAAATGGTTCTTTCAGGATATATTATCTCTTGAATCTAAAATGGGAAGTGTAGAGAGATAATTTCTTCAAAAAAGGTTGAGTGCATTCCTAAGTTTGCCAGGGAAAATACCCTAATTTCCAAACAGGAAGCGAGCCAAGAAAGTTGACAATAAATGAAATAGACAACCCAGATAATCAACGCATATCGACACATTTTCGAAACTTCATTGACTTACCAAGTAATTATCTGTCGTATATTTTTCTGGTAGCGATCTAAGTTTTCAAATATAATCTGAATTCATTGTGGTTCGCCCAAACTCCTTCAATGGTCCAATGGAAATAATACAGTAATAACCTACTAAATGAATTATATCTGGACATGGTCTCCTCATGCTTTGTGTTTGACATGCATAATGCCCTGAATAATACAGTAGAAAGGGGAAATCCAAAAAGGTATTAATATGGACACAATTCCACCTATTTATCACGACGGCCAACTCCTTAATGTCCCCAAAGTTTCTGGCCTAGCTTCCAAATTCTGAGAGATCTGTCTGGATAACCAAAAATATAATCTACCATGAGATTTGCCCTATTCATTTCTTTCTTACTCTTCGGTGCTGTGAAAGCTGCATATATTGATGTTGATGAAAATCTCAATATCACGGAACTGAGTGTTTGTTCTGATTCTTCAAGTGTGCTTAATTTTCCTAGTATTAAAGAAGAACTTATTCAGTTCGTGGAGTACTGTTCCTTGGCATACTGTATGCCAAAGAACAAGATTACAGACGGGAATTTGGTTGATGCCTGTCCAATATCCTCTTGTACAGATAGCACTGGAAATAAAAAAATTGTTTATCAGTTTAAAGGAGATATTTCCGGCCTAATTGTTCAGGATGATACCAATAAGCAGATCATTCTTGTGTTTAAGGGTACAACCTCTGATAGAGAATGGGAAATTGACTTTGATACTTCCCATAAAAAGTATGTTCCTTACACTGTCAGCCAGGGTATCAACACAATGGACTTTACATGTGGGGGCTGCCAGGTCCACACAGGTTTCTACGATGCCACCAGTATTTTCATGAATGAAGCATTTCAATACATGCAGGAGTTACACAATGAATATCCAAGCTACAGTATTTTTGTGACTGGCCATTCTTTGGGTGCTGCTCTAGCAGTTCTTGCTGCAAATGAACTCAGACTCGTGGGCATGGATATTACCCTTGTGAATTATGCAGGTCCAAAAGTTGGAAATCCTTCTTTTGCCGAATGGATGAATGATCTATGGAGTATATCGTACTTGACCGACTTCCTCAAAGCAGGTAAAGGTAACCAGCTCCCAACAAACACCTTTACCAGAGTCACAAGCAAAGGCGACATTGTTCCATTAGTACCATTAGCAGCTATGAATTTTGCTCACTCCGGTTCTGAGATTCAAATCAACAGGAAAACTAATTCGCTTAGAGTTAGAGGTAAATGGTCATTGTGCAAAGAGACTTCCGATTTGGAGAGTATCTCAAAGATCACCCTAGCCTATATTACGAGTGGCAACTGGCAGTATCTCACAAGTAAAAGTGAAATTACTGAGGCGCATGTTAACTACTTTATGAGGGTGACTGAGTGCTCCAGTGCATGAACAATCGACGAAGATATTCATTTTATATACTTTATTGCGTAACCATTCTTTCTTTCGACATTCTTTCCCCTTCAAATTCTTTGTAATACTTATTCTGGTGCTACACTATTAAATGTGCTTTACTCTAGATCATTCTGATCACAAGCTACATCTAACTAGTGCATAGTCAATAATCAACTTTCTTATTTAACAAAATAAAACGACATGATGTAATTAATTACTTTTATCTTCTCTCCACCCTCTGCTCTCTAACTTGACGGGACTTCTTAATGTACATTTTCTTGATAAGTTGAGCCGGGACACTTGGGTTCGGCCAAAACTGCTTGGCACTCTCCCACAATTCATGATTCAAACCAACATTTCCCTTACCAATTTTTTCAATTTGATTTCCAATTCGAATCAACGAAACTTTCAACTTGAGTGTCCAATCATGTCTATCCAGACCCCTTCCTCGAGATTCCCAAATCCTGAGGTCCTTTTCGACACTCTTAAGCAACGGATGAATAGCTTTCTTTCTAGATAGCAGTGGACTGGATGACCGAGAACGTGCAGAATGGCCATTTCTATGTACAAATTGATTCAGCTTAACTCGGGTAGTAGTCTTCTTCAAAGCTCCATGATTGGCAGCCACTTTTGGTTGAACAGAAGAATTCAACGAACTGCTTGATGCTGGCCTAGGAGTGCCACTTGAATCAGATACTTCCTGCCTTTTAACAGGCTTTCTTTCCTTGCGGACTCTTCTAAGATCTTTATTATCCGGCAAAGGCCCATTCAAAGCCTCATGCCGCACCAAACCCAATAAGTATTCGGCACGTCTATTCAAGTGAACGGAACTTGGCGTTTTATTATATTTTGCCTTCTCCTCTTTTGAGGCACCTGTTGGTGCGCTATCTAAAAAGAGCTTGTTCTGAAGCTTCAAAACGGGATCATCCCGGATTTGAATCCACGATCCATATCCAAACTTATAAATTCCAATTAAAAGCATGGCATCATCAACACCAGTCCATTCACAGGACCACCCATGAACTGCCTTGGGTTCACCCCTAAATCTAAAGCGGGAGGGATCATCATGAGGAATAATACTCTTAAGAAGTTTCATTTGTTTAGGACGCTCCAAAATTGTTTCGGCATTTAAGTTTCTGGCACCCATGTAGTCAAAAAGAACAGCCTTTCTTTCTCTTCTCTTAGCATTGTATGCACGCATCATTGGTGTGGGCCTACGCTCACCATCAGGTAAAGGTGGAAGGTTGGCTATTTCTTGCTTCTCTCTCTCGACCTTCACAGCAAGCTCCTTTAACTGTTTTGCCTTGACATGTTCAGATTCCTCAATCATGTCCTTACTAGTTTTCATCATATCATCGTAGCATTTAAGCAGCAACTTTGGATTCTTGTTTGGTAAAGTACCATCTTCAATAAAATGATCAATATCAGGCCTAATATCTCCAAACTTCAGAATAGCCTTATATATTGCTCTAACTTGAGATTCAGTTAGTTTATTCATATCCAACTTTCTTCTCCTTGTTGACTCTTCATATTCTCCATACGATTCATCCTCATTGTAATTGTGCTTCTTCATAGCAGCAGCCCTTCCCTTAGCCATTTCTATTTGCTTCTGAAGGAACTCTTCTTCCTTCTCCTTCTTCTCCTCTTCTTTAATCTTCACCAACTCATCATCTGGAATGATATCATCCCAGTCAACATCCGCCTTATAATCAGTGACTTCAAACTGCTTCAAGAAATCCTCACTTCCAAAGTTCGAGCCGCCAAGATCAGGTGTAGTCTCATGATCTTCAGCATGGTTCAAAACATCTTCCAAATCAAGGTTCTCAAGCTTCTTTTGATTGTCGCTTGTCTTGAACATATTGCTAGCACCAAACTTAAGAATTTCACTTAATTCACCAGTTGATGGTTCATCTTTCTGTGTCTTTTTATCGGTAATTCCAAGAGAAATAATAGCATATTCAAGGATCATCTTCTTTCTTGCTCTTTCCAAAACTTGCTCCTCAATAGTATCTTTAGAGACGAATCTATACACCATGACATGATTTTTCTGACCTATTCTATGTGCTCTAGCCATAGCTTGAAGATCTGCCTGGGGATTCCAATCGGAGTCAAAGATGATAACGGTATCTGCCGTCATCAAGTTGATACCTAAACCACCAGCTCTGGTGGATAGCAAAAAGATAAAATCCTTAGATCCGTCAGAGTTGAAATGATCAATGGCAATTCTTCTCCTATATGAAGGGATGGTTCCGTCAAGTCGTTGGAAATTTAGTCCTTTAAGCGATAAATAATCCCCAATGATGTCAAGCATTCTCACCATTTGAGAGAAAATCAAAACCCTATGTCCATCTCTTTTCAACTTTTTCAAAAGCTGATCCAGAAGAACCATCTTACCTGAACTCATTATCATACCCCTCAGAATGTTCTCCCTGGACTTAGAGCCAGCCTTAGCCAAAACACTATCCTCCACACCATCAAACAAGTATGGATGATTGGATGCCTTCTTCAACTCTGCAACAACATTCAACAATGAAACCTGAGAACCACTTGAAGCGTCTCGCAAAGCACGATAGTTTTTTGTCAAAATGTTTTTATAATAATCGGTCTGAACATCGGAAAGCTCGACTCTAAGTATTCTTTCTGTTTTTCCCGGAAGCGAACTTTCCACATCCTTCTTTAAACGTCTCAAGATATATGGCTTGATACTAGATTGTAAATTCTTGATTGCATCCTCAGCTTCGGTACCAGGAGCATTGAAATCAATGTTCTCGTCTATATCGAACTTTCCTGGCATCAAAAAGTTGCATAGCGCAGCAAGCTCTTTTAGATTGTTTTGCAAAGGCGTACCAGTAATCAACAACCTGTTGGCCACTTTAAACTCCATTAAACTCTGATAGAGCGAGCTTTCGGCATTCTTTAATCTATGAGCTTCATCGACTGCAAGATATTGCCATTTGAACGAACCTAATTCAGCTTTATCCTTAAGGATGTACTCGTAAGTGGTTAAAAGAATGTTGAACTTGACTTTCCTTTTGCTACCGCTATAGAACTCGTAGTCCCGAATTGTTTTTCTGGCCTTCGTATTACCCATGTAATAAATGACATTGATATCGGGAGCCCAAAGTTCAAAAGTCTCCTGCCATGACGGAACAGTTGATAACGGAACAACAACCAGATGTGGGCCATTCTGTCTTCTGGCATAGATTAACCATGAAAGGAAGGCAATCGTCTGGACAGTTTTTCCCAAACCCATTTCGTCGGCCAAAATACCATTCTCATTTCTTGACCAAAGATATGCCATCCAATTCAAACCCGTTAGTTGGAAATCTCTTAATGTTCCATTCTTAACGTATAACGGCTGGCTGGTAAGCTTTTCAAAGCGTGGTCTATGCTTTCCGTATGAAGCAGAGTATGACGGTAGAATTTTAGAGTTCTGACGGGCCTGGAACTTTGAGACAGCATCCGGTGCGATATCAGCGATTTCTGAAGAAGACTCCCAAGTACATTCATCATAATTGAGTCTCTTCCACTTGACGAAGTAACGAAGATCAGATTCACCATTATCTAATGTGACTCTTTCACTCGTCACTATACGTTCGACGTTTTTATATCTTTCGAAAGTCTCCCGTCTTGTGTCAGCCTCTATCTCCATTTGCTCTATATCCTCGCGAGTTACGAGTGGATCGTTTCTGATTTGACGGTCTTCAATGATATACGTGTTAATGTAATTGTCCAGCTTCTTTAATCCACGTAGACGCCTGCTATTCAATCCATCGTACGTCTCCCATGTATTATGAATGTGTGCCGTATCGGTCCATTTGATCAAAAACTCGAAATCATTCTCTGGATCACCATGGGCAATAATACTCTTCTTCTTATCGAGATCCTCCTTTGAAAGGTGATCATCTTCTTCTGATCCAATACCTTGAAATCCCTTTGGCCTGTGATCAACAACAAGATCAATGCCAACAGGCTCATACTCTGGCTCCATGGAATAACTCTTACTATCCTCTTCACTACCACTCAGCAGCAAATCATCATCATCATAGTCATCAGCATAGTTAACAACCTTGTTGTTATTTCTGGTTGAAAATCTTATCGGCACTGCAGGAGATTCACCATCGCTATATTCTTGATCATCGTCTTCGAAATCAGCATACGTTTTTGATCGGCTTCTTGAGCTTTTGCTCCGCTTTCTGTTTCGAGCTCCACTTCGTGTCTTTTTCTTTCCAGACCGACGAGATCTCCTTTTGCGACCAGAATCAGGAACAAAATCATCATCACCAGTATCACCAGATGTGGAACCATTATCATCTTCATCCATATCATCTTCAATATCATCGTCTATGGCATAATCTCTATCGAAATGTTTCCTGCGCCTCCTTTTTTGAGGCTCAGACTCTTCATCTGACTCCTCGAAAAAATGAACAGGCTTGTGAGATCTAGTGGATCTTCTCAATCCGTATAACTCCGGATGATTTTCAGCTTCTTCTTTAAGTTCTGTGGACATAACTTCTCAATGTAACAAAAGGAACAGAGTGAAAATAACAAAAGTCAATTCACTTTGGCTTCGGTGAATCAAAGAAGCAACTAACAAACACTTTCAACTAGATACTTCCCGTAATCTCTTCTAAACGAAATTCAAGGAAAAATGTGGGGTACTGCAGGTCTGGTAGATTACCGAAGAACTCCTATGATTCTTGCACGTCAAAATTCAATTTCTGTTCTGTACCAAGAAAAGATTATCAATACTAAACCGATAGTTTCTATCTTGTTCACAAGCTGATGGTCACACAAAATGTTCAATGTATACTACCTTCTTATGAAAGAAAAATATATTTGTTGATGATAGCTTTGCAAATAGATAGAGTAAAAAAAAATGGTGTAGATCACAAGTTGCAGCAAATATTGGATATGCTTGTTTCAGACGGGAGGCAAGCAACAACGAGAAACCTTTGCCTGGCAAATGACTTACTTGAATGACTTTATATAGTAAGGGTAAAAGTAAATAGTGCTTATTAGAAGTTGAAGATGCATGGACATGTATCATGGATGGATGATAAAAATAATGAGCACGAAAACGGAGGAAAAAAAACTGAGAACAACAAAAAAGGTAGAAAAAAAGTAAAATTCTTAACTTTTCATCCGAAAAAAAACAGGCCTGGCGTAAATAATACTAAAAGAGCAGATAGTACAGGACCATATTACTTAACCGCCTACTTAAGACAGAAAAAAGAGCTTCTATCATATGAAAACACAAAATTGAATGAAATAAATGTACAGGAGGAAATAATTTCAACTTTAGTCAGGGAGAGGGATTATTACATAGATAATATTCTGAGTTAAACGTTTCTTTCCAGTCCCTTTCGCAGAAATACATAACGTAATCTTGTCTATTCGGAGAATTTTAAATTTCAAAAAAGTAGAGTCAAAACAGGCCTGACCAATATATGACACGATATGAATTGTTTCTATTCCACTACCATGTACTTAAAGGTGCAAAATTATACAAATTATATGATGAGCAGACCGCCGCCGCGATTATCGTTATTCTTTCACTGTTTTCATTGGTGCTAAACGAATTCAGCTAAAATTATATTATGATTTATGTATTACCATGAGGCGGTTAAACAAGAATTTGTATGATTAAAGTCAACCGACATCATTTATAATAATACTCAATACAAAGAAAACAAAGATTCAGAAAAAAATAAAAATGGTAATGTCTTCTGAGATTACTGTTTGTTTTGCTTTGTCTGAAATTGATCTCCCCTTCCTTCCTTCACATTTTCTTGTATTTTTTTTTTTTTTTTGAAATAACCTGAACAAGCGGCGCGGCTAGCTGGACTCCATTTAGCTTGGTAAAAATATAGAGTAGACACACAATTCTTCCTTTGAATGATCATATTTCTGGTTTCCTATTATATTTCTAGGCCTTTATTAGATTATTCATTATATAGAGATTCAAATTCATCGAGCACAATGTCCCAAAGACCTCATAGAAGACAGTCCTTGGAGAGTAATGGCTCCTCATCTGTTCCTTCTCATAACCACCGTATCACCAATGGCAGAAACCAGCAACGACCAATATTAACATCTGCTTTGAGAAACGGTGACAGTACACACAACAGACAAGAGCATGACTATAATTCTGATTCCGATTGCAGTGCATCATATGACTGTCCAGATAACATCGAGGAGCACATTAAATGGTCTACCGCTAACAATACCAACATCATTCCTAGGGTGCTTCTTCCAAAGCGAACACCAATCTCACAACTTTCTACGACATTTTTTGGTGAGCATCCAAATCACGATACCGAGGATCACATTTATGAAAAAATGCAGAAGTATGGACTTTTGAATTGTATGAATCGGATTCTTGTTGATCGGAGGGACTTACATGAAAGTCGTGGCAATAATAATAAGACAAGCAATGCAAAATCCAATAAGAAAAGAAAGTACTCAGAAATAGCACATACAGAATTTAATGCGGCGGATGGAGATACGTCCCCAGAAATTGATACTGAACTTGCATCAGTAAGTTCCTGCTTTTTGAAATCAGGGTCTACATTTTATCTATCGTCCGACCCAGAGGTTGATCTAAAGTTGAAATTCGCAAATGTCTCCAGCGGCAATCAAAATATAAGTGGTTTTTTTCAAAGTAGTTCTGTGAGCATTCCGTTTACGGCAAAGAACATTGATTTTGTACAGTACGATCTCAGGTGTCAGGAAAGTGGTAAGTTCGGCATTGAACTTTCGATCTTTGACAATATGCTTAGAAAATTTTTCTTTCCCAGCTGGCCCACCTTTTTGGTTAATGCTGATAGGGATCGGAAAATCATGTATACAATGGACAAATATGGATATTTGGGTTATGAAAGCCTTGATAAGAAGAAAAAATTGAGTCCCATAAGACACAAAATAAAATATCCCCGGAAGACGAAGTTTCCAAACACCTCCGTATTTCATAAAATTGAAGATACCTGTGGTAACACTTCAACGACTTTCAAATTTCTTTCAAAATGGTTCGATCTTCCTCCTTTCAATGAATTTTTAAAGACTCCTTCGCCACCAACGCCTCCGTACGGGAAACGGAAATGCATAAACAACCCAGAGAATATGCTTGGATGCAACCACTGCATCAACTCCGTACTTAAAAATTATATTCTTTTAGAACTTAATATCAATATTGAGGATCTTCTTTATTTTTCAGGAACCGGTGTTAAAGAGGAACTACCAATTATTCCAGATTTATTGTATAAGAAGAAAAGATGCCTAAAAGAGACATTGCTAAGGCAAGAACCAAAGGAACTATTAAGAAGCGTCGTAAGATATTGGGATAGCAGGGGGATGTCATATCCATTTCGCAAAAACTTTAGTCCTGCACAGCAAATTGAAACGATCATTCATAATCAAATCAGGGAAAGTGAGGATGAAGATATGATGGAGTTTGAACTGGAAGGTTTGCCATCAAGTGATGAATTCGAAACGGAAAGTTTTGAACCGCAGCGCTCGAGTGGAAGATCTCGAAGGTTGGAAAATATGTTATTCCAGAGAGATGACAGAGAGGGTCGCATTTTTTGCCGCGTGTTTCCAATTTCGGCCGTGAAACTCTACAAGAATTGCAAAGATCAGCCCCTTACTTTGAAGCTATTAGTTTCGATTAGTCGAATAACAGGTGAGGTGTACATAGTTCCGGGAAATTTGGATCGTAACAATTGGAGTGCCGAGGAAAATTGTGGCGAATTAATTCCTGACTACGAATCATTCAGACAGTTGTATTTAACGGTTTTTAAATATATTTCGTCTAAGGAAGTGAGATTGTCAGGGGATCCAATCAAGAAATACTTTATGTCATTAAGACAGCAGTCGCAGAAGGTTATGCTTCTATTAATGCTATGTCGCCCAGCTCTTCTTGATTCATCATGGAGGGACAAGCCAGATGGAGTCAGCCGAACATTGACAAATGATAGAGATAAAAAGAACAACTTCTCCAAAGTCGCGTGTAAGAACAATGGTGATTTCAATAAACGGCATAAAAGAGCATTATCTCACGAACATGATGAAATAAAAGAATCGTACATGGCCTATTACAATGATAAAGTCAAGCTCGGATTTGATCCACACAAGGTACTACGCATGAAGCCACACAATGGCAAGCATAAAAAATCGGAAGGATCACTAAAAGGAGAATTGAACCCCATTGGGTCTACATATTCATTTGAACTAGCTTGAATAGGCTAGTGTACTGTAATTTGCATTCAGGGTCATAAATATATACATAATTAAGAAATAGTGAAAGTTGGAGATTCATTTTCTATTGAGTTCTAGTGTAAGGATGTGCATGTTAAACACATTCTCCTTGCTTGCGTACGCACAATTGGGGAGCAATGATAGTAGCAGGGGCAGTTTATAATGGATTTGAATTCTTCACCAAGTTCCTTTCCTCCTTTTTTCCATCCACACCTTTTTGCATTCTCTGTATGCTTTGAAATATTCCGCACACACGGTCTTATAATCTTCATCGTGATTCTCCATGCATCTTACAGCCATTTTTGATGATAAAGCACAAGGATCGTAAAACTTTGAAGGGGCTTTACCATTAAACATCTCTTTATGCTTAAAAGACTCAGGTGTGTCCGGATAATATCGAAGAACTGTTTTCCCATCTACCTTTTTGACAAAACTAATGTCCTTTGAGGTCTCCTGATGTGGACCATTTAACTCCGAAGTATTGGCTTTATCATCATGATTAATGGATTTATCTGAATCGTCGATTCTATTTGCGACCATTTTGCAGTCATTTAAGTCTTTTTTACATTCTTATTGCGTGATGGAAAACAAGTATGAGGTATATGCCGTCTGAGATGAAAATGTATAATTTGGGGCGCTTTGATCACAGTGCGAACGATAGAGACTTTTTTTTTTCTTCCTCTGATTTAATCCAACCACGTTTAATCTATCTGTGATATATTTCTTTATGCTTAACTAGACACTGGAGATGCCAAATTTGATTGTAAAAGAAGGCAAATTTCAAAAGTTTTATTCATGGAATTGTACGGTATGTGCTCAGGGGAACAGGAAGATTTATGTGGACGATGCCGAAAGCATGCAACAATTGTTGTAAGCAGAAAGGAACATTTCTGTAAAGATTGCTTCTTGAAATTCATACGGGTGAAACAAAGAAAACAGATGAAGGGGGATCTATATAAGGTTAAATTTGGAAAGTCCGAGGACGAGATTAAGAATAAGACAGTGAACTTACTTTTTCCGTTTCTATTCACACAGTCATCGTTGGTTCTAGCCGATGCCTTGATATACTGGCTTAAGGAGCAGGTTTCCATGAGTTCGAAGGCTCACGTGGGCTTTTATCTTACTATCTTTTTTTTAGGCCTTGATAAACCACTCGAAAATGTTAAGCAATGTATGAGTAGCTTGGAGAGCAGGTACGGGGGAGCTGAAATGCTTGAAGAGCTACATATTTCATTTACTCTTGCGGATGGTGACACCTTTATATCTTCAAACGGTTCTCAGGAGTATCTTGTATCTACAGCTAATGAGGCATTTTGCATCAATGAAAATGTGCCAAAATTAAAAACTCTGCATGAATTTTTCTCGAACATCGGTAATCCCTCGTCTAAAGAGTACTTCATGGATATAGTAAAGGATCTTATAATTGGGGATTATTGCTTAAAAAAGCATTTCAGTCACGTTGTACTTCCTTATTCCATGTCAGAACTCGCAATTTCTACACTTTCATATACAGTTGGGGGAAGTGGTGAAAGAATTGGGGCCGTTATTGGTAGTAAAACTAGAGAAGAGAATTCAAATACTTTTGATTTTTTGTATCCTCTTCGGGACGTTTTACAGTATGAAATAGAGAAGTATACAGATCTTTGTGGTACCTCAGGCTTCGTAAATGAAAATAAGGGGAATGCCCTCAAATCTGTTAGAAGCAAGTCCATGAATGAGTTGATCGGTGGTTACTTCGGATCAATTCAAGGAGAATATCCAGAAGCAGTTTCCACTGTTGTTAAGATAGCGTCTAAGCTCTCGGCACCTCCAAATAAAAAAGATTTTAAGAAATGCCAAATATGTCATAATGTTGTGCTGGACGATCCAGAAAGATGGATTAATGGACTTACAGTTCTTGAAGGCGTCCCACCAAGTAATGAAGAAGAAATAGAGAATTTGAGAAGATACAAGGAAAGCTCTTTTGCAAAGGAAAGAGAATGCATACCTACAGATGCTAAAAGAGTGACGATATGTTATGGATGTATGGTAGCAATTAAATCAACCGGATCTAGCTGTCTTTATTGGCCTACATTTGTTTAAACTATATAAATGTGGAAGGAACTCCTTTCCAAAACAATCCTAATAGAATTTGTTATAGAGATACATTTTCAATAATTATATATAAAATGTCACGGTTCCTGGATAAATTAGGAATAATATTTTGTATGGTATGCGTGAAAGAATTCGTTAATCTAAGAATCTTGCGAGCAAATAATTACTTGTAGCTAGTATTTCAACATTGAATCATTTGAATCATCTCGAGGAGAGCATGTTTTTTAAAAAAAGGAGCTGAGAAATTTTCGTATCGGATTAGTCCTTTCCTGCCTCCATAAAATACAATTATGTTTAACCGATGACATGCCAAGACATCATATTGTACATATATGATATATCTAATAGTTCAAATTTCAGATATATGGCAAGATAAACATTTAGTGTAATTCTAATTATTATTGAAAGGAGAAGAAGCAATTTTTCTTACTTTAAAGCAACGTTTTCTGTTTACGGTCACTTTATTAGCGTGTGACTAATAGGTAGTTAGTTTAACAAGCCACAAGTGCAGTCAACATAAAATACTTAACCTGTGAATAAATATTTAAAATTGTGTGATATACTGATGAACAATCAGTTACCATCACTTCACTGAAAAGTATTGTGTGTGCTTCATTCAAAAAAAAAAAGGATGAACTTGTTTAAGATGCACTACAATCGAGTGCAACAAAAACTTTGCTTTAAATATCACAATTGAAATAAACACTTCATTGTGTACTTTTGATAAATGATGATTCAATATGATTCAGACGGAGAAAAAAACACACTCAATTGGAAACAAACTAGTGCACACGTGATATAAGTAACATCTCGAAGTCTGAAAAAAGTACGTATATAAAGGATTCCATATTCCTCAATTTATCACGAAGAAACATATCTAAAATGTTGTACACAATTTAACATTATTACAAATATATAGGGACAACGATTACAATGCCAAACAGTACTGATCCCGAACTATCAACATGTTCCTCGTTGAAGGACATGGAGTACACCGAAGAAGATAAAGATGATGATGGTTTCTTAACCGAGGCAGGCAACCATATACCTTC